>Ga0080064_1006712_pt1 | contig 12211 bp, 8 predicted proteins | sample Subgrocontami54m_FD_69260 | JGI IMG/M metagenome (GOLD analysis project Ga0080064, IMG submission 69260) | Subsurface groundwater microbial communities from S. Glens Falls, New York, USA - GMW46 contaminated, 5.4 m (SPADES assembly) (version 2) ...
CGTTAGGCGACCGCGAGGTCGCACTCGATTTACTCCGCAAAGCTATGCGGCTAGGACTTTCGCGCGATCTGGTGGAAAGTTCGCCGAATCTCGCTAAGCTCCGCGCCGATCCCAGATTTCAAGGGTTTCTTCGCCCTTGAATAGCAAGCACACACCAACACATGAAAGTGAGATTTTATGGCAACAAAAACGATCAAAGTCAAGTCACCAGTTAATAGTGCTTCGCCATGTGCGGTCAAACCCGGCAAATTCCATGCCAAAGGGTCGGATGGCGACTCCGTCCAATGGAAGAATGAGACCGGGGGAGACATTATTATTATGTTTCCTCACTATGAGGTGTTTTTCACGACTGCGTCATGGAGCGGTTATGAAATTGTAGAGAAAGGTACGACATCAAGAGCCGCCCAGGTGAAGCCTCATGACAATGCAATAAAGGACCATGTGTACTACATCCATTGTGACGAGAACGGCGGGTTGGCCAAGAATGTTGATGACGACGGCGATCCCGATGGTTCCGACCCATAGTTCTGCGCCGCAAGCACGGGCATTTTGTAATCGCTGGGAGCAAGAATCTCCGATCCGAGGCTGCCGGTGAGACGAGGCGGAAGCGATGAAGCGAATGATTCGGCCTGACAGAGGCAACCCGAAGAGAGCATCTTTTCGGGTCGCCCATTTCAAGAACGAAGTGGAATACATCGCGAGTTAGCTCCGGCAACTCATTTCCCTTGGGCAACGATGGATTCCTTCTGAAATCCGGGTGTTCCCTTGGCCATTTCAATCTCGAGCTTGGTTCGGGGCAGTTGATAACCCACGATCCTGTTTTCCGGGCTCCAGACCTGGGAGAGGAAATGGGTGTCTGCGTAGCGGTGGAAAACGAGCCTCAATTGATTCTCGGTCGCTTGTCCGTAAACCGAGTTGGTGAGTACGAAGGCCCTCGTCTTGCCATCCGCACTCTTGATCATCAGCGAACTTCCGACAGGCTGAAGGTAATACTGGCCGGACAGAAGAGTCTTTCCTTGAGCGACGAATTCAAAGGGAATATTTACGCCTATTCCGCCCAAGGACTGCGCACACAGGGGCGCCACTAAAACCGTGGCAAGGCTGCAGACCGCGAAGATGCTGAGAAGTTGTCTTTTCATAACGGCTCCTTTGTCGATTTCTTGGAGCCAGGATTCGAGCTGACGGGAAGCTTCAGTTCAACTGGGTGAATTCCATCTTGCGCCTGTCTGCCCTTATCCTGTCTCAACTGTATAGGCGGGAACGAAGCTCAAAAACTGTAAGACCGGCGATTCATTTCCCAAGGCGGCTTGGAAGTCTCGCCGGACCCGGCGACGGACGACACGGACCGCACGGACGGGCAATCGTTTAATTTTCGAGAATTCCTTTAGGCAAGGAGAAGAATATGCTGCCAAGAAGCGGAACGCAGGTCCGGGTGACCGTCTACAATCATAAGGATAAGACTCTGGAAGCCGCAAGCGTTTCGCTGCGGTCCAGCGAACCGTCCGAATCACGGGTGTACAAATTGGAGTACGACTCTAGCCAGGGCTGCTACGCCAGTAACGGAAAACCTCCGGGACGTTATCTGCTGACGGCGAAAGCGGATGGATACGCCACCGAGGAACGCCCCGTTCAGGTCGACCCGGCTGGACTACGAACCAAAATGATTTTAGGGACACCAGGACTGCCGTTCCTATATCGAGGTGGAATAAAGAAACCCTTCGAACCCTACTTAGATCTAATCGCAGTGGCGCTTGCTCCCGGCACTGCGGGCCCGGCAGCCGAACAGTTTGGGGAAATCGCCAGTAAGTATCACCTCACTCCAGTAGAACTCGGAGCAACGGTGCCCCACAAATTGGTTCGAGTTTTCCGGTTTCCAGCCGGCGTGCCGGAATCCGATCAACAAGAAATCGGCCAGAGCCTGCAAGATGTCACGGGAGTAGAAGCAGTCGGTCCCTTGGTCCATTTTGAAATGAACGGCCTTTCCATACTCACCAACGAACTTGTGGTGAAGCTTCGACCTCAGATCCATCCCGACAGACTTCTCAAGGTCGGCCAGGAGATGAAGATAGAGATCGAGTTTTGCCGAAGTCTGCCTCAAGCCGGCAACGCCTATCTATTCCGTTTGCCCGGCTGGACCACATACACCAAGCTGATGGATGTTACCTCCAAACTGCTTGAGAGCAAATTGGTGGATTACGCCGAGCCGAACCTAATCAGCACTTCGGTGAACGACCATTTCCAGAGACCAAGGGACTTCCTTTTTCCAAGAAGCGAATGCTGGTGTCCGAGGTCCACACAGCTATGCCACGCGCAACAAAAGACACGGCGGCCTTGCAAGAGGTGAACTTCTTTTCGCGGTTCTCAAACGAAATGTTTTGGGACACTTATGCTATGAAAGCCCGGTTGCCGGGAGGTCAGACGATTGTCCAGGCATCTCCAGAGTTACGCTGATCCGAAGTCAGTCGTCAACTGAAAAATGGAAATTCGAAAAACTTCTTGGCGACAAAAACGAAGCATTGCCAACGAGAACGAAGCATTGCTAGTGGAATCGAATTTTATCGGTTTACATCGTGGAGTCAGCGTGGGTGGTTGGGCGAGGAAGGAGTGTATCCGAGCGACCGGATAGTTCATCGAGTTTCACTTCTGTACGCGCTCCCAGACCAACGTGTCCTCGACGATGGGCGAGGTGAGTTCTGGGGTATCGATCCGCAATGACAAACGATTGGGTCCCTGGAATGTAAACCATCGCTTGCGAGATATACCAACAGAGTTGGGAACTTTGTCGATCACGACGTGATGGAAGACGAATCCCTCTCTTGCGTGAATTTCGACGGTTGCGCAATATGCATAAAAGCCCTCATTGCCTATCGTGGACTTCATTTCTGAATCGGTCGGCGCAGTCGCTGACTTCCATTGGGGCCGATTCGGATTCATGGCGACATACCACATGTGACCGGTATCGGTGTAGATAACATTAGCGACGCTGCTTGGATGTTGTCTCGTCGTTCCATCCGCGAAGCGCTGTGTTCGAGATACCTGCCGCCACAGGCCCACAAATTGCTTGGCCGTCGCGTCTTCGGACTGAGCGTGCGCTGTGCTACTGAGCACGGCGGCGAGAGCCACGGCGACGGTAAACACCACTCTTCTTCTCATGTCGGTCATATCAGTCCGCTCCTGCTGGGATGATTCGTCGTTGGCCTGCACGCACCGGGGTAAGAAATCGGGTTAAAGCAAGCCTCAGAGCGACCGAATCTCGACGAAAGGCAGCCGCCTGGGTCGGCAGCGCAATTTTTGAGGCTCGAGAAAGCATCTGTGGTCGATGCCACAGAATTTCAATATTTTCCGGTGGTTCGCTTACTGCTTGTCATAGGCCGACACAACGTTCCTCGGCTTACCATTTGCATCGACCCCCTTTGAGGTTAGGGTAGTGGTCTTCCCGTCTTTGGAAACAACGGTTCTCGTCGTCCCAACCACCTTGCCTGTTTTCTTCAATGTCGAGGAGGTTGTGTTAGCGTCGATGCGCTTTATGTCAATTGTATCTGCCCCGTTGGGTTGTCCTACCCCAGAAATCGGTGATTCCTTGCCGTCATATTTGGTCGTGTAGCTGTACGCCATACGGCTTCCGTCCGCGGCGACTCCCTCGAAGCTAATCTTTGCGCCATCGCCTTGCGCTTCGACCGTCCGTGTTTGGTTCTTTGGCGGTTGCGCGGTATTGAATTTCGAATTCGCGAGATTCAACTTCCATGTGCCGACGAAGGGATTGCTTTGGGCCGGCAACAGGGCCGCGGCGACTAAAGTCAGAGCAACAACATTGACCAACAAGAACATTTTCTTCATGAACGCATTTTCTCCGGAATTAAATTTAGGGACTTCGGCCGGTTGGAAATATACACCCATTGGCATCCCATTAGGCCACATTTTTCTGGGAAGGATGATCGGCCAGATGTCACCCCAATCACCCGAACGGCAGCTTGGAGATCGCCGTGAATATGAAATCCGCCGGTTAGAGGTAACCGTGGGGATCATGGTAGCTATATAAGGAAATAAAAATTCTTCGTAGTACGAAGTCAAATGAAAAAGTGGCTACCACGGGTACCACACGATTAATTCGTAAGGGATTATCGTGGTAACCACTTGTTCTTGGCGGTTACCACGGCTTTGGACTCCACTTGGACTACAGTGGAGGTCGGGAGAGGCAATTCTATGCGGTAAGTGTTTGAAAATCTTGGTCGGGCCGCCGAGATTTGAACTCGGGACCTCTTGCACCCCAAGCAAAAAATATCAATGAGTTACAGTTGTTTTTCACAGAAACAAAAGACTTAGCAGAGGGTGATTTGGACTCCACTTGGACTCCAGTGGCAAATCTTCACGCTTTTGGACTCCACGTGGACTCCAGATTGAGTTTTATAACTCACGTGCTTTTCGCGCACGCGTGGTTGCAGACGCCTTCAAACTTTCTTCGTAGTACGAAGAATTTTTCCTCCTTATATAGGCTACCACGGTTACCACGGGTGCGGTGCAGACACTTCCATGTGGATTTCATGCCAGGCGATCACTGTCTGGTGCCGTTGCCTGTGAGGTCCGTTTAGGGCTCTGGTAGAACGTGCGAAGCACCAGAAGGACACTCCGGAGAATCCCGCTGACCATTGCTAAACCCTTGGCGACTACTCCCGGGAAATCAGATTCTCGTCAATCCACCGCAACCAAGGCCCATATAGCGCCGCCAGTAGTTGTTCTTGGAAAGCGGCCTTGACAACCGCTCCGCTCTGGTTCTGGGACGGGCGGCCTGACAGAAGGGCTACCGGGTAAGATTTACTACGGCAGATTCCTTGGCGGATGAAATGATGGAAGCCAGGGAGGAGAATCGTCTGCTGCGCATCCTGATACGAATGGTAGGCTACGAACTGCGCCCCCGACTGTCGCCGCGAACGGCAGGGACGTCTTCCGCTACGGACTAGACACGTCGCCGAGGGGCGGCGCTGGCCCCAGTTCCAGTTGCCCCTACCGATCGAAGAAACCAACTCGTCCAACTCCACAGCGGTCTGCTTTTACTCTGTCCTTGACAGAACAACGAAAATTCCAGAAAAATGCAATAATTCGATATCTCTGGGCGGTGAAACACGCTATATAATGACGGGCGGAGTTTATTGCAGTCGGAAACGAAAATCCGATTCTTACCTACTGAGATACGCGGAATAAAGTGCATAGATTAAGAGTGTTGACAGCCCGCCCTTCCGGGCTATGGAAGGTCCGATGATACGCGAATAGATCCCGCTAACCGATGAGGAGAACTTTTATGAATAGTCAGCTGGGAATCCGGTTCGGATTTCGTGGATTGGTCTTGGCCGTGGCGGTATTGATAGGGGGAAGCCTTCCGCTTGCCGGCCAGGACATTGACGGTTCGATTTTTGGCGATCTCAAAGACGCTAGCGGCGGTGTTATTCCTGGCGCGTCTGTAACCGTCACGAATAAATCCACGGGCAGGACCTCGTTCGCCAAGACCGGCAGCGATGGCGTCTACTACGCCCACGGCCTCGAGCCGGGCCATTACTCCCTTATATTCCAGATGCGGGGATTTTCGGAAATCGAGATTTCAGATGTCGCTTTGCTATTAGGTCAGAAGCTGAAGATCAATGGTTCGTTGAACATCGCCCCCATCGAGCAAGAAGTAACGGTCATTGAGGACTCGCCAATGATCGACCTCTCCAAACCATCGGTCGGTCATAACGTCACCTCGGAGGAGTTCGACCGCCTGCCCAAGGCGCGTTCTTTCCAGGGCCTGCTTTTGACCTCTCCATCGGTCACCTCGGGGGTAAATCAATATGGCGAAGTGGTGAGCATCGAAGGCGGCTTTCAGGTGAACGGAGCGAGCGCATCGGAAAATCAGTTTTTTGTCGATGGCGTCGCCACCAACAGCCAGTTACAGGGCCAGTCGCGCCAGAACGCGGTATTTGAGTTTCTTCAGGAAGTGCAAGTCAAGACCGGCGGGTTGGAGGCCGAATACGGAGGGGCTCTGGGAGGCGTGATTAGTGCAGTGACGAAATCGGGCGGCAACCGATTTCACGGCGAGGCGCACTACTATTTCGATGGTTCCAGTATCAAGGCCGGGCCCGTCCTACGTCTCCTCAACCCCCTCACCAACGCGGGAGCCTTCAGCAATGTGCAGGACGAAAAGCAGCCCGATAGCCGTCAGGATGTCGGCGGCTCGCTGGGAGGCCCCATTCTGAAGGAAAAGTTGTGGTTCTTTGCTTCCGCCGCTCCCCAGTGGCGTCGCCGTTCAAATCGTTATTCGTTTGCCGGCGGTGACCAGGATACTCTTAAACAAAACCAGTTCTTTCAGAACCTGTTTTCGAAACTTTCCTACGATCCGTGGCAGCGAGTCCGAGCCAACTTCAGTTGGTTATATTCTCCGACGAGTTCCTCCGGGCGTCTGCCGAATTATGAATCGGGCCCCAACGCGTCGCCGCTCACTTTGTCCGCCGCGCAATTTAACAAACAGGTTGGCTTTTTCGCTCCCCAGTCCAGCTACCAGGGCAATGTGACGGTGACTCTTTCCCCATGGGCCGTGGCGGAGCTTCGCGGAGGGCGGTTCTGGGACGACTACAAAGACTCGGGCATAGCCGGCGTCAGCGCCGTACAATACCAGACGCCGAGTTCCGACCTGCCCGCTAATCTCCTGGCCAACGTTCCCCTCAATCAGCGAGGGGCCACGGGCTATCAGAGCACGCCGCGCTTACAGCGAACGACCTTCGACTTGGTAGCCAGGACCTTTGTTCAGGCGAATATTTCCGTCAGCAGGTCCTGGTGGGGTGATCACGAGCTGAAGTTCGGTTTGGGCACTTCGAAAGCAGTCAACGATGTGGATTTCACTTACCCAGGCGGCGGCTACGTTCTGGTGTTCTGGAACCGTTCGTTCCGCAGCCTGGTTCCCGACGCGCCCTGCAATATCGCGGCGGGATGCCGCGGGACGTATGGGTACTACGAAGTGGACGATCGCGGCACGCGGGGGGCGGCTGGTTCGAACCTCACCAATTTGTACGTTCAAGATAAATGGAACGTCCTTCCGCGGCTCACCCTGAGCCTGGGTTTGCGCCTGGAAGACGAAAAAGTTCCCTCCTTCCGCAGAGATGTGGTGGATCCGGCGGTGCACTTTGGCTTTGGGGACAAGATCGGTCCGCGCCTCGGAGCGAGCTATGACGCACTCGGGGACGGCAAATTGAAACTCGCCATAAGTTGGGGCCGCTATTTCGATTGGGTTAAGTATCAATTCTCTCGTGGGAGCTTTGGCGCCGACATTTGGACGACGAAGTACCGTGCTTTGGATACTCCAGACGTGTCCGCTCTCAGCGGCACGAATCTCCCGGGCCGCGACCTGTGGGATGAGAGGACTCCTAGCTCGTTTCAAGACCGGCGCGTGCCTTCTTTCAGCAAGGACTGCAACATCGCCCACCTGGATAAGTGTGCAGTAGACCCTGGGTTGAGGCCCATGAGCGCCGATGTAATAAGGGTTTTGGCGGAATATCAGATTACTCCCCAGACGGTTTTCCGAGCCAGCTACGTCCACGACGGGCTGCGCAGGACCATTGAGGACATGGGACTCTTGATCGATGGAAATCAAGTATTCAAACAAGTGAATCCAGGCGAGGGAATCGGAAGGACTATGCTCACTTCCGGAGCAACCCGAGCGCCGGCCGAGCTCTGCCGCGAAAAACTCAATGGGGCGGATCTGGAGGCCTGCCTGGCCGGCAAAGTGATACCCACGCCAAAGGCGGTTCGCAACTACGATGCTCTGGAATTGTCGTTGTCTCGCCGCTTCGCCAGTGGCTGGTTCTTCAACGGCAGCTACGTCTATAGCCGGCTCTACGGGAATTATGCCGGCCTCTCGAATTCGGACGAGGTTCGGACTCCGACTACGGCATCCAGTTCGACGGTGGCCCAACAGCAGACCGGGAATCTGGTGCGCCCTGGCACCACCACGAGCCGGGCCTACGACCTGGACGAAACTCTTTTTGACTCTCACGGACACTTCGACCTGAAAGGCCGCCTCGCGACGGATCGTCCCCATCAATTGAAACTCTATGGTTCTTATGGGTTCAAGTTCGGCACCGAAATCGGCGCCTTCTTCTATATCCTGAGCGGTACACCCGTGAGCACTTACGTATACACCAACAACATCATTCCCGTTTTCGTGAACGGCCGTGGCGATCTGGGCCGGACACCGGTACTGTCGCAGACCGATCTATCGGTTTCCCACGAATTCAAGCTTCCCCCGCTCGGGGAAAACAAAAAACTGCGCTTTGAGTTCACCATGCTGAACCTGTTCAATCAGAAAACGGCTCGGCACATCTTCAACTGTTACAACTTCGATTGCATCAATGGCTTGGCGAGCGCCACAATGAACTTGAAGAATACGAATTTGTTCAATGGCTTTGATTACAAAGCAGAAGTTCTGAAGAGTCCGGATGGCGCCAAAGCGGTGGATCCTCGATATCGAAAGGATGACCTGTTCAACCCCGGCTTTCAGGGCCGCGTCGGCATCAAATTCATCTTCTAGCGGCTGGACTATCCAGCCAGTCTCATAATTCCCCACCGGAGCGGAGAACCAAATCGCTCATGTGCGACCGCTAACGAGACACGGGGAAGGGAACAGCAATTTTATGCAAAAATTTTATTGCCTCCTGGCGGCTAAGGGCGTATAGTGTTCCCGTCATAAACGGCTGTTTTTCTTGCACGTAGCTAGACGGCGCTCTAATATTTCATCCTGCAATTCTGGGACGATCGAAACGGAATCTCTTGGAGAGATTTAAGTGTATGTCGGCGTCTTCCTCCATGATGGATGTTACGAAACTGCTGATCGCTTGGAGCAACGGCGAGCAGGAAGCTCTGGACCGGTTAGTTTCTCTAGTCTACGCAGAACTGCATCGTCTCGCTCATCGCTATATGGCCCGCGAGCGTCCGGGCCACACACTGGAAACCACCGCATTAGTCAATGAGGCTTACCTCCGGCTGGTTGACGCAAAGAACATGAGCTGGCAAAACCGGGCCCACTTTTTTGCCACGTCGGCCCAAATCATGCGGAGAATCCTGGTGGACTTCGCGCGCTCGCGGAATTATCTCAAGCGGGGAGCCGGAGCGCAGAAAGTGTCGCTCGATGAAGCGCTCCTGATTTCTCCGCGGCCCAGCCGGGACCTCATAGCCCTCGACGATGCATTGAAGGCTCTTGCAATTAAAGACGCCAGGAAAGCCAGCGTGGTGGAATTGCGCTTCTTTGGAGGCCTGAGCGTGGATGAGACCTCCGAAGTATTGAAGGTCTCTCCCGATACCGTCCTCCGGGATTGGAGGCTTTCCAAGGCTTGGCTGGCTCGCGAAATGGGCCGGGCGGAAACATCTGAAAAATGAAGACCGACAAGTGGGATGAAGTCGAGCGGATTTTTCACTCCGCGTGCAAGCGCCAGGGAAAGCAGCGGCTGGATTACGTTCGGGAAGCCTGTGAGGGCGATGCCGAGCTGCTGAAGGAGGTGGAATCGCTGCTGGCCGGGGAGGAAACCACAGAGACTTTTCTGGGAAGGCCCGCCTTGGAGGTTGCGGCGCAGTTGTTCGCGAATACCGAAACCCCGAGTCTTTCCCTGGTGGGACAACAGTTCGGCCCGTACAAAATACTCTTAATGCTTGGCTCGGGAGGGATGGGGGATGTATACCGTGCCGAGGACACCAGGCTCAAACGAGAAGTAGCCTTGAAGGTTCTGCGTCCGGCCTTTGCGCAGGATGTAGAACGCCGCGAGCGGTTTCTGCGAGAAGCCCAATTGTTAGCCTCTCTGAACCACCAGAATATCGGCGCCATTTATGGAATAGAGCAGTTCGGTGATCTGCACTGCCTGATTCTAGAGTTTGTGGACGGAAAAACCTTGCAAGAGCTGCTCTCTGCGGGGCCGCTCCCCATCCCAAGAGCATTGGAGGTGGCGACACAGATTGCTGTCGGTCTCTCCAAGGCTCACGAAGCTGCCATCGTTCATCGCGATTTGAAGCCCCAAAACATAATGGTACGAAGCGATGGCTTGGTGAAAATTCTGGATTTTGGTATTAGCAAACTGGATCCGCAGATGGCCCAGCCTCAGTTCGCGGCCCATGGGATTTCCATCCTCAACACGATCCCTGGCCAAATCCTCGGCACCATCCCCTACATGTCTCCGCAGCAGGCCCGCGGGCAGCCTTTGAATTTCCAGTCCGACCAGTTTTCGTTCGGATCGATCCTTTACGAAGCCGTGACCGGGGAAAAGCCGTTCCAACGGGAAACCGCGGTACAGACGCTGGCGGCCATCATCGAAAGCGAACCGGAGCCGATTTCGGCAATCAAGCCGGACGTTCCTCCCGCTCTGGAAGGAGTAGTGAAACGATGCCACGCTAAAAATCCCGGAGACCGCTATGCTCAGACCCGCGACTTGGCGCAAGAGCTGCAAGACCTGAAAGCAAGTCTGTCTCAAGGGAGCATTTCCTACCCTCGTCCGATCGTTCGGTCGCCCATTTTCAGTCGACAGGTGTGGCTGGGCTTCCTGCTGACGGTAATTATTCTGGCTGGGGTCGGCATCCTCGCGCTAGCGCTTCCATCCCGTCTCCCGTTTTGGTCGCGTCTGCTCCTGATCCAGTCAGAGAGGCAATTGGCGGTGATCCCCTTTACGAATGTGGGCAACGATCCAGCCAGCCAGCCTTTTTGCGATGGATTGGTCGAGATTCTAACCACCAAGATGTCGCAGCTACAGCAATTTCATAGTGTCCGCGTGGTGCCGGCCAGTGAAGTGCGCGGTGAAGGCATCACCAGCGTTGGCGAAGCGCAGAAAGCCTTTGGAGTCACGCTGGCCATTACGGGCAGCATGCAACGCTCCGGCAACTCGTTCCGGGTGACCATCAATCTAGTCGATGCCAAGACCGATCGGCAATTGCGCGGGCAGGTAATCGACACGGAGGTGACCGACCTGGCCGTTCTTCAGGACGGGGTGGTGATGGTGGTAGCGGATCTGCTCGGCTTGGCGATCTCGCCGCAGGAAAAAGAAGTCTTGACGGCCGGTGGCACGACCATTCCCCGCGCATACGAATTCTATCTGCAAGCCAACGGCTATCTGCAACGGTACGAGAATCCGGAGAGCGTGGAAAATGCGGTCTCCCTGCTGCAAAAGGCCGTGGAGCAGGATTCCAACTTCGCCCTCGCCCATGCCACCCTCGGAGAGGCTTACTGGCGCAAATACGAATTAACCAAAGACGCGCAATGGGCGACGGAGGCTCGCAACAGCTGTAACAGGGCGATCCGGCTCAACGACAAACTCGCTCCCGCCTATGTGACGCTGGGACTGGTCGACCGGGGCACGGGACGCTACGATGAGGCCATTGAGATGCTTCAAAAAGCCCTGGCGCTGGATTTTCTGAACGCCAGCGCCTACCGAGAGCTGGCCAACGTTTACGAGGCACTTGGTAAATTTCCGGAAGCCGAAGCGACATATCGAAAAGCGATCAAAGCCAAGCCAAGCTACTGGGCTGGTTACAAAGATCTGGGACGGCTTTTCTATCGTTCCGGCCGATACGCCCTGGCCGCGGAACAGTATCGGCGCGTCATTGAACTGACGCCCGATAATGCCCGGGGCTACAGCAGCCTGGGCCTCATGTATGTCTACATGAAACAATATAGGGATGCCCGAACCACGCTGGAACGATCTTTGGCGATCAAACCGAACTACTCCGCATATGCCAATCTCGGCCGCCTGAACTTCTCGCAGCACAAGTATGCCGAGGCGGCGCAGTTCTATGAACGCGCCGCAATTCTGAACCCAGGAGACTACGACGCGTGGCACAATGTCGCTGCTGCTAGCGCGTGGGCGCCGAACGGCCAGGAGAAAGCCCGCGCAGCCTACCAGCGCGCCGCGGAATTGGCGGAAAAAGAGCTGCAGGTGAATTCTCGACAGCCTCAACTTCTGCTGAAATTAGCAAGCTGTTATTCCGCGCTCGACCAACCGGATCGAGCCCGAGAGTTGCTGCGCGAAGGTGTGAGCCTGGCCCCCAACGATGTCCCCAACCTGTTTGAAGCAGTCACCATCTATGAAACGTTAGGCGACCGCGAGGTCGCACTCGATTTACTCCGCAAAGCTATGCGGCTAGGACTTTCGCGCGATCTGGTGGAAAGTTCGCCGAATCTCGCTAAGCTCCGCGCCGATCCCAGATTTCA
>Ga0080064_1005274_pt2 | contig 12209 bp, 12 predicted proteins | sample Subgrocontami54m_FD_69260 | JGI IMG/M metagenome (GOLD analysis project Ga0080064, IMG submission 69260) | Subsurface groundwater microbial communities from S. Glens Falls, New York, USA - GMW46 contaminated, 5.4 m (SPADES assembly) (version 2) ...
ACTATCCAAAAATATTTAAAATAATATTTTCTTCAATTTTCCTCTTGACAAACATCTTAATTACATTGTATTGTAAACCTAAATCAAAAAGGCAGGGAGGTGAAATAATTTGACAAAAAAAGACTTAGTAGAGTTAGTAGCAAAGAAAGGAAACTTTACCAATAAAGCAGCTAGAGATTCTGTTTCTGCATTCTTAAACGGTATTAGAGATTCGTTAAAAAGAGGAGAAAAGGTAGTAATTACCGGATTCGGAACTTTTTCTATTAGAAAAAGAGCAGCTAGGCCAGGTAGAAATCCAAAGACTGGAGAAAAAATTACTATAGAGGCAAGAAAAGCTCCTGGATTTACTCCTGGAAAAACACTTAAAAAGGCAGTAAGATAAAGTCCTAATTTTTAAATTAAACTTTGCTATAATTGTTTTATATGAATTTAAGACCGAGGTTAATTTTTTTCACTGTTGTCGGTTTAATAATTTTGATTTTTCTCTATATTCAAAGGGATATCCTAACACCTTTTATATTAGCAGCAATATTTGCATATATTTTTAATCCTCTTATAAATCTATTTTCCAAGACTCTTAAACTTCCAAGGAGTTTGTCAATAATCTTAGTTTACTTAATATTAATATTTAGCGTAGTTTACATTGGAAACTTACTTACGAGGGAATTAATACGGGAGTCTGAAAATATAAGAGGGATAATTCTTGATTACATAGCTTATTTAAAGTTAAATATAGAATCACTTCCTCCTATAATACAGCCGTACATCTCATCTTATACAGAATTGCCTAAGGTGCAAATTGGCGCCTTAGGGTTATCTGCTTTTCCTGTTTTTACCCTTGCTCTTTCAGGTATTTTAAATTTTTTTGTTTTTATTTTTGCTACATTTTTCTTTTTAAAAGATAATGAAAAAATAACAAGTAAATTTCTGCTTTTAGTTCCTGGTGAAGAAAGAGTTGAAATAAGCACTCTTATTAGAAAAATCAATACTGTGTTATCGAAATACCTAAGAGGTCAGATAATTCTAGTTATTTCTTTGGCAATAATGCTGTATGTAGGATTTAGTTTCCTTGGTATTAAAAATGCTCTTACTATTTCTATTTTATCTGCACTTGCCGGAATAGTCCCGATAATTGGCGCAATCGCAACAATAATAATTGGAACTTTTGTTATTGTATTATCCGGAGGAATTCATGCATTTAACCTTGGGGTATTGGAAACAATATTGATAGTTATTGGAATTTATTACGGCGCACAATTAATTCAGGATTATATTTTAGCTCCTTTTATTCTCGGTAAGGCTGTCAGGCTCCATCCTCTTGTTATACTTTTTGCAGCTTTAGCAGGTGGAAACATAGCCGGGATATTAGGTCTTATTTTGGCTATTCCGGTTGCTGCAGCTACAAAAATTTTATTAGAGTTTGCAATGGATAAGATTAATCACAGGGATTATTTACTAAACAAAGAAGAATAAAAGTTCTTTGGAAGATAGTAAGCCAGATTCTGTTTCTAAGTTGCAATCTGTCTCAAATGTGATATTTATTCACTTTTGGTTCCTTTTGGGAACTGCCCTCAAACTTCGATGCTAGGTAAAGCACTTTTAACGCATCTTTCGGAGGTTACAGCAGGTAGGATTGCCCGTTTCACTCCCACTCGTCTCTGTTGCTCTCAGATTATGTTAATTCATAATCTGTTCTAAAACCATATGTGGGTGAGGTTTTAGACACTAGCTATTTCTAGTCGGAACTTACGTCCCAATCCTGGCTTTACGTCTGTCTGGACTTTCCTGTCCCTAAAATTAGGAACTAGCAACTCATCTTCCAAAGAACGCATGTATTATATCAAAAAATGGCTTTTAAATCGAATTTAGAAGTGTTGAGCAAAGCATTTTATATTCACAATTTTTACAAAATATTGATTTTGAGCACGCAAAATTACTTTGAGAAATTTCTTTAATTTTTTCTAAAATATATTGTTTAGTTTTATCTAGTTGTAATTGATTTCTTTGAGTGGAAAGTTTTGTAGTTGTTTCTATGTAATGCAAAGATAGGATTAGATTTTGAGGATCAATATTAAAAGGTTTTTCTAAAATTTCTTTTGCAGCCAGAGCATAAAAACTTAACTGTTTATTGTCAATTAAATCCTTTTGAGTTAGCATATTTTGCCCGGTTTTATAATCAATTATCTCAATTTTACTGTTTTCTAACTTATCAATTCTATCTATTCTTCCTGCAATTCTTAAATTACCAATATTGAATTGAAACGGTTTTTCTAAAGCAATAGGTAAGCCATCTTTATTGAAATTATCTTTCAAATATTTTAAAACGACATTTTTTGCTTTTACCAAAGCTTTTCTCTCGTGATTTTTGCTTGAATATCCTTCGTTTATCCAGTCCAATTTAAAAAGCTTTATTGAATCTTTGATATTCGTTTTTTCTCCATTGATCCAGCTTTGATAGAAATCTCTCAAAACGAGATGAATACTTGTTCCAAAACTTTGTGCCGCAGTAGGAATTGTTGGAATTTTTAAGATAAATTTAAGTTTATAATGAAGGGGACATATTTCAAATGCTTGAATATGAGAATATGAAATATAATCTATTGGAATATTTTTAGAGCTAGCTTTTTCTTCAACCACCTCTTTTTGTGACCATTCGATTAAAGATAATTGAGTTTCTTTATTTTTAATCTCTTTATTTAATATTTTTTCAACTTCTTTTTGGCCTAAAGCTTCATATATAAAAGGGGAAAGTTTTCTATCCCTTTTTTCCTCACTATAATAGTTTGCTGCAGAAAAAAATAACATATCTCTTGCCCTGGTCATTCCTACATAAAAAAGTCTTCTCTCTTCTTGTAAATGATAATCTCCAGTTGGCAGTATTTCTTTAATAAGTTTTTCTGGAATTGGTATTTTTTCTCTTCTTTCTCTGGTAGGAAATCTTTGAGAAACAAGGTTAACCAAAAATACAACAGGAAACTCAAGTCCTTTGCTTGAATGAACTGTTAAAATGTTTACTGCGTTATTTTCTGACCAGTCAGTGTCAGAAGCCAAAGGACTTTCTCCCATTTGCATTGATAAATCTATCCAGTCAACTACTTCATAAACACTTGCAGTTTTATGCTGCGTCTCATAGGTTTTTAGTTTATCAAAGAGCTTTGCAATATTTTTTGCTATTAATTCTTCTTTTAAAGTTTTATATTCCAAAATGCTTTTAATTAAGCCTGAGTCTTCCAGAAAATAATATAAAATTTGTCCTGCTGTTTGTTTTGGTATAAGTTTTAGGTGCTTTTTTATCATTTTAGTCAGTGTTTTAAATTTTTCTTTTGATTTTTCCTTAACAACTAATTCATCTATGTGTTCTAGGGTTTGAAAAAGAGAATAATTTTTTCTTTTCATAAAATTTAAAAGCACTGCTAAATCCACGGCATCAAAATCAAAAACTGACATATTTAAAACCCTGTATAAAGAACTTGTATCTTCAAAGCTATACAACACTTTAAGATAGGAGATTAAATCTTTTATTTCTTCCTGATGAAAAAGTCTTCCGGGACCTAAGAATTGATAAGGAATCTTTGCTCGTTGTAAACTTCTGGTAAAACTATCTGCATGACCATTTGCTCTTACCAGGATTGCAAAATCTTTGTAATCATATTTTTTACCATCGTCATAAATTTGTTTAATTTTACTTACAACAGTTTCTGCTTCATCTTCAACTCTTTGTTTATAAATCAATTCTATTTCTGCTCCTTCAATATTTCTTACAGAAATTAGCCTTTTATTTATTTTTTGTTTTATCTCGAGTCGGTCTGGATTATTGTTTTGAATAAGATTATATGATTTATCCAATATTTCCTTTGTAGATCTATAGTTGTTAACAAGAGAAATTATTTTTGCTTTGGGAAATCTTTTTTTGAATTGGAGTATGTTAGAAATTGAACTTCCTCTAAATCTATAAATTGATTGGTCATCATCTCCAACAACATTAATATTTTGTCTTTTACCAGCTAACAATATTACAAGTTGGTTTTGAGCAAAATTGGTATCTTGGAATTCATCTACTAAAATATATTTAAACATTTCCTGATATTGTTTTAGAATATTTTTTCTAGTTCTAAAAAGTTTTAGAGTGTTAGAAATTAAATCTGAAAAATCCATTACACTTTCTTTTGCTTTTAGATCTTCGTAGGTTTTAAAGGCATGGGAGAGCTCAATATATTTTTTATATTCATCCTTGTCTTTTTTAATTTCTTTATTTGTTTTTACAAATTCAATATAATCATCTGGCAAAATATCTTCATCTTTTAGTCTTGAGAAGTGTTGCAATATTGCCTCTAAAAATTTATTTGGATTACCAAGGGGACGGAAATAATTAAGTTTCAGTTTGAAAAGGTTTTCTTTTAAAAACAGAACACTTTCTGCTTCTGTCATTAATTTATACGATGGGTTAAGTCCGATGTGAATACTTTCAGATCTTAAAACTCGATCGCAAAAAGAATGAAAGGTTGATATCCACATTTGAGTATATCCATATGGCATTGCCTGATCAACTCGCTCTTCCATTTCAAATGCGGCTTTTTCCGTAAAGGTTAATGCAAGAATTTGGGAAGGGTTAATATTTTTTTTAAATACAAGGTGTTTTATTCTTTCAGTTATTACAGTAGTTTTGCCGGTACCTGCTCCTGCAACTATTAATAGGGGACCATCACCAAACAAAACAGCACTTAGCTGATTTTTATCCAAATTAATACCAGCCTTCATTGAGGTATTGTATCACAAGAAAAATATTAGACTATTCTACAGTAACTGATCCAACCTGGCTTGCGTTGAAATGGTTATGATATTTATATGTTCCTGCTTTTTCAAATACAACAGATACAACTTGTCCGTTTTCAAAAGACCCAAGATTTAAAAATGGCCAGAGCAAATGAGTTGGGTGTACAGCTGAGTTTACTGTTACTTTTGTACCGCTTTCATTTGTCCAGGTAACTTTATCTCCTGCTTTTATGGTAATTTCTTTTGGCTCAAAACCATTAGCTGTAACTGTAACATCTGTCGAGTTTGATTGTTCTTCCACAGCTTGTGCAGCGGTTGGATTTGGGTTGGTAACAGCAGACGTATTATTTTGAGTTGTATTTTTTGTGCTTAAGACAACTATTGCAGCAACAACTAGTACTACAACTACTCCAACAATTCCAATTAATTTAGTATTCATAAATTTTCACCTCCTTGTCTTTTAATTATTTTCTGTAATTTCCTTTTTATTATATTCTAACTTTCTTGTCAATCTCATTTTATTTCCCATACTGGTAAAACCGCTTGATACATTAGAAAATTGTGCATAAGAATTATTGATGTGTTTTCCTAAAGTTGATAAATTTTCTTCTACTTTTTCGTAATCATTTAAAACATTTCTTAAAAGAGCAAAAAGCTCTTTAGACTTGCTTTCAATTCTTTTACCCTCAAAAGACAATAGTATTGTTTGCAAATGTGCATAAAGAGTAGATGGAGAAACCATATAAACTCTTTGTTTTCTTGCATAGTCTAAAACTTGAGGTAAATTAACAACCTCGTAATATACCGATTCGCTTGGAATATACATTAAAGCAAAATCCATTGTTCCCTCAGCGGGAGCGATATATTTTTGAGAAATTGCGTCAATATGCCTTTTTAAATCTTTTATAAATTCCTTTTGAAATATTTCTTTTTCAAGAGCGTCTTTTGCTTTAGACATTTTTTGAAAATTCTCCATTGGAAACTTTGAATCAATGGATAAAATACCTGCATCAGTTTTTATGGCAGCGTCAACTTTTTCTCCAGATTTAAACGTGTATTGCAAAAAAAAGCTTTCCTTAGGAAACATCTGAGAAATAAGATCTTTTAATACTTGCTCTCCAATATTTCCACGTAGTTTTGGACTTTTTAAGAAATCTTGAAGTTCTCTCATGTTTCTTCCTATTTCACTCATTTCCCCAACCTCTCTTTCTACATCTTTTATTACCATTGCAGTTTTTTCTAATCTATCGTTTAGCTGCTTGGAATTTTCTTGTAAGGTTTTTACCATATTATTTGAAGAGGAGTTGATTGATAGTTGCATTGTTCTAAGCCACTCTAGTAAAGCTTCATCCGTTTTATTTTTTCCTGCACTTTCAAGCTTTTTATTTATAAAGAATATGAGGACACCAAAACCGATGGTAATAAAAAGAAGAATTATGAGCAGGTCTTGTTGCATATTATATATTTTACCATTTGTGAGCAAGCTTTAGTTAAAGTAAAGTTCTGGATTTGCTTCTACTTTTTCCCAAGGGAGTTTTTGATAATTAAAAAATCCAGCTGTTGCAATCATTGCTGCGTTGTCTGTACAAAGAGATTTTTGTGGAACAAAAACTCTAACGTCTGGTATCTGAAATTTTGTAGCCGACGTAATGCTGTCTTTAAGCGTTTGGTTTGCAGCAACTCCACCTCCGAGTAAAATAGATTTAACTTCGTATTCTTTTGCTGCATTTATTGTTTTTGCAAGTAAAGTGTCAATTATTGCTTTTTGAGTAGAGGCGCAAATATTTGCGATATCCTGATCGTTTAATTTTGACATACTGCTTACTTGTCTTAAAACTGCTGTTTTTAAACCGCTAAAGCTAAAATCAAGATCATTAGAAGTAATTAAAGGACGAGGAAAATTATATTTTTTACTATCCCCTTTTGCTGCAAGATTTTCAATAATTGGTCCTGCAGGATAGGGTAAGTTTAAAAGTCTTCCGATTTTGTCCAGTGCTTCCCCAGCTGCGTCGTCTCTTGTTCCACCCAGCCATTCAATTTTGCCATGTTGTTTTATTAAGACTAAATCAGTGTGTCCGCCAGAAACAACAAGAGCAATAGCGGGAAATTCTATTTCCTTTTCTTTAATCTGACTTTCATTAATAAAATTTGCATATATATGTCCGAATAAATGATTAACAGCAATTATGGGTTTATTTAGTATAAATGCAAATACTTTTGCCGTTTCAACACCGACAAGAAGGGATCCAATAAGACCAGGACCAACTGTTACTGCAATTGAATCTATCTCTGAGAGTTTAACATTGGCTTTACTTAGCGACTCTTCAATTACTGGGATAATATATTTAATTTGTTCTCTGGCGGCAATTTCCGGAATTATCCCACCGGTTTTTGTATGTAAAGATAGAGAAGTCGCAACAATATTAGAAAGTATTGTTACATTTGTATCATTTTTATTTGCTTTAATAACTGCAGCAGAGGTTTCATCGCAACTTGTTTCAATTCCTAAAATAGTCATTTTAATAATTTATTTTAACACTATCTCCTTTTTTAAAGTTATATTTATCGCTTAACCCAGCGTTGATTTCAAAAACCATATCAGAGGGGACATTTGGTTTATATGTTTTTAGATTTTCATTTTCATTTTTGGGATAATTAACGTTTTTAAAAATTGTTGTAATTTTATTATCTCTAATAAAAATAATGTCTATAGGAAATTTCATACTTTTCATCCAAAAAGTATGGTAATCTTTATTTTCAAAAATAAATAACATTCCAAAATCCTTTGCAAGCGATTTATATCTTGCAAGACCTAATTCTTTTTGCTTGTTAGATCTAGCAACTTCTACATTGAAAGATTTTCCTTTGATAGAAACATAAGGTTTTTTAGTGTCAAAAAAAACTGTAAAAATTACTGAAGACAAAAATATGGCAATAAATAGAATGAAGGTTAAGCGTAAAATTCTCATATTAAAAATCTAGAGAAATTAGTTTTGCAAGTCTTGTAGTTGATTTATCCTCAAGTCTTTCCATAACACTTATTACCTTTGCATTTATATTTTTTGCTTGTCTTTTTTTATGAAATATTGCATTATCATTTTTAGTAACAGCAATAATATCTGGATGTATTTCTTCTACTAGATCATCATATTCCTTACTTATTTTTATTCCATTAAGAAGCACTATAAAGTCCACAAATTTTAGCGCTGATAGTATTTGAGCTCTATCATCTTGTGAGTTGATAGGTTTTTTATCTCCTTTTAATTTTTTAACTGATTCATCGCTTTCTAAAAGTATGAAGAGATAATCTCCTTTTTGCAAGGCCAGGCGGAGAATCTTGTTCATAATACCCTACTCTGTATGCATGGGCGTTTCTTTCTACAACGGGAAGTCCTGCGTCTAAGATGGCTCTGAAAAAAGTCGTGGATACTTGACATACTCCTCCTCCATCACCAAGTACTGTTCGCCCATTTTGAATGATATATGCCTGCTTATATCCTGTAAAAGCCGATATGTCGCCTAGTGCTTTATTAAAAGAAAATACTTCACCTGGAGCGATTAAAATTCCATTAATTCTTGAGGATGCAAGGTTTATATTAAAAACTCTCCCTGGTATTGAGTGATAAAAAGTAGATTCCCCTTTTCCTATTAATTCTTTTATTCCAAGATTGTTTGCTTTTTCTGTAGTAATATTAGGCTCAATGATAATTATGGGAATTGGGATAATTATTTCCTGAGCTTTATTAGATGTTATTATGGTTAAGGTTTTCGCTTCTAATATCTGATTTATTTTGTCCATGCCTACTGTTTGTCCGTTTTCTGAGGGCCTGAAGGTTGTTACTCTTCCATTTTCAAATTTAAACTGCGCATCAACAGGATCCTTATCTATTTTTTTCTTTATTGGTTCTAGATTTTGGCTTAAAATATTTCTTGAAAAAGTATAGGCTGGAGAAAGACGTATTCCCCCAAAATACGCCTGTATAATAAGGCTAACATTAGAAAAAAGATTGGTGGATTTTCCTAAAGAGAATACTTGAGTTGCCAAAAGTTCTGATTCATATCCAAAATTAATCTGTTTTGCAGAAACCGTTGCTACACCATATTCGCTGACAAATACGAATGAAGTTGTACCTATATTATTATTTTTAGCATCAAAATATGCCTTGACATAATCTTTGGTTTTTCCTCCAAAGTCTTTATTTCCTATATAAATACCTGGGTAAACTTTATTGTCATATATTTTTTGATATGCAAATAAAAGAACGCTTGTTAAAAAAAACAAAGAAAGAAACGCTCCCGTAGAAAACCAAAATAAATTTGTGGCTATTTTGCTTAGGCGCTTTAAGTATTTGAAACGAAACTTAGTTTTAATCTTTGGATAGGATATGTTCATTGAGTAGCTTTATATATTGTATTATACTATAAAAAGCGTATGGAAAACGATCAAACGGTATTTCAAAACCCTCAAACACAAAGCTCGCCAACGCCCAATCCTTTTGCTGGGCAAACTGTTAATCAACAGCCACAATCTTCTCCGTCGCCTCTTATTGTGCCGCCTCCTCAGCCACAGCCTCCTCTTGTCCCAAAAGAGGTATTAGGGGGTGGTAATGGGAAAAAAAGTTTCCCAATTAAAAATATCCTAAGAATTCTGATAGGCTTGGCTGTTATAGTTTTGGTAGGAGCATTTATTTTCTTTGTAGCCACAACTCTATTTGGCAACAAAAAATCAGACAGTGGTAATGCACAGCTTACATTCTGGGGTCTTTGGGAAGATAGCAAAACAATGCAGGTTATCATTGATGATTTTCAAAGACAAAATCCCAATATTAAAGTCAATTACACAAAACAGGATATAAAACAGTATAGGGAAACTTTAACTACTAGAATTGAGAATGGAAAAGGACCAGATATTTTTCTGTTTCATAATAGCTGGTATCCTATGTTTTCCAAAGTTTTACTTCCTTTCCCAAGCGACACCATTTCTACCGATGAGTTTTTGAAGTCTTTTTATCCAGTTACGCAAAAAGATTTAGTAAAAAATGGAGCTATATACGGCATACCCATGAATATAGACACACTGGCTATGTATGTAAACAAAGATATTTTTAGCTCAGCAGGTCTTTCCTATCCAAAAACTTGGAATGATTTTATAGATAGTTCAAGAACGTTAACTGTAAAAGATGAAGAGGGTAAGATAAAAACGGCAGGAGCAGCAATGGGAACATATGACAATGTTAATCATGCTCCTGATATTTTATCTTTGCTTTTTTTGCAAAATGGAGTAGATTTTGAAAATATAGAGGGTTCCAGGGATAGATTTTTAGGTGCATTTAATTTTTATACTTCATTTGCAACCGATGCAAATAATGTTTGGGATAATACATTAGACCCTTCGCTTCTTGCATTCTCAAAGGGAAATCTGGCGATGTATTTTGGATATTCCTGGGACTTTTTTACAATTAAAGCATTTAACCCAAGCCTTAATTTTGAAATAACTACGGTTCCACAACTCCCAAACCAATCTGTTAATATGGCAAGTTATTGGGCAGCTGGAGTTTCGGCAAAAAGCACACATCAAAAAGAGGCGTTGAAATTCGTAAGTTTTCTGGCGAAAAAAGAAGTGGAAGAAAAAATGTATACTGAGCAATCTAAGCAAAGAGTATTCGGAGAGCCATATGCAAGAGTTGATCTTGCCGATAGCCTAAAAGATAATCCCTTAGTTTATCCAATTTTGCTTCAAGCAAAAACTGCAGAGTCTAGTGCTTTCGTTGACTCTACAAATGACAATGGATTAAATCAGGAGTTAAACACATATCTTGGAAACGCTGTAAATTCAATATATAACGGTGGCTCAGTAGACAGTGCATTTGATACTTTAAGTCAAGGAGTGTCACAGGTTTTAGGAAAATATGGACAGCAAAAGTAAAAAGTTAATCTTAAATACGCTGTCTTACTTTGATTTATTCAATTACCCCCTAACCAGGGATGAAGCTTGGCAGTTTTCCGAAATAAAACAAAGCAAAGAAAGTTTTTATAAAGATTTACAAAAGCTAAATATTTCTTCTTATAAATCTTTTTATTTTCTTGAAAAAAGAAAATCTATAGTTAAAAAAAGACTAGAAAAAGAAAAAATAAGCAGTCAAAAATTAAAAAAAGCTATAAAAATTATTAATAAATTAAGCCTTATTCCAACAGTTAATTTTATTGGTATTAGCGGAAGTTTAGCAATGAAAAACAGCAACTTGGAAGATGATATTGATATTTTTGTCATTTGCCAAAGCAATCTCGTTTGGTTTACAAGACTTATTTTGGCAGTTTATCTAAGTTTTTTAGGGGTATATAGGAAAAAACATGAAAAAAATCCAAAAGACAAGATTTGCTTAAACTTAATTATTGGAAATAAAAATACAGCGTTTTTTAAAAATAGACAAAACTTATACATTGCCCACGAAATAGTTCAACTTATACCAATTTTTCAACAAGAAAATTCTTACTTTGATTTTATTAACAAAAACAACTGGATATTAAGTTTTTTACCTAACTACGATGCTCGTATTCAAAGCTATAAAATACCTTTTTATAAAAGTAAAAAATTAACAGATAGTATTTTAATAAATATTTTGTATATCTTAAGAGTTGAAAAAATTGCAAAATTTATTCAATGGAATTACATGAAAAAAGACGTAACACTTGAAACAATTGAAGATAATTTTTTAGCATTTCATCCTGTAAATTTTGAAAAAAAGGTGAGCAAGTTTTTTTAGATTAAAAACCATAAACGTCCTCTAATTATATACTAGAGGGCATTGACAAAATTTTTCATATTGGTTAATATGCATTGTACAAATAACTGAATTTATTTATTCCCTCGAAGTATTTTTGAGGGATTTTATTTTAAGAAAATATGGATAGTAAAACAATATACTTAACAAAAGAAGGATTAGAGCAGCTCAGGAAAGAGCATGATGAGTTAAATACTTCTAAAAGACCGCTCGTTTTAGAAAGAGTATCTCAGGCAAGAAGCATGGGTGATCTTTCAGAAAATGCAGAATATGTCGCTGCAAGAGAAGAACTTTCCTTTATTGACGGAAGATTAGGTGAGCTTGAAGAACTTATTAATCAAGCTGTATTAATTGAAGAAAACCATCACAAGGGCGGAAATAACGTCGTGAAGCTTGGGTCTAAGGTTTTTGTAAATATAAAAGGAAAAAAAGAAGAGTTTACTGTTGTTGGGGAATGGGAAGCAGATCCTAAAGAGAAAAAAATTTCGCATGAGTCCCCTCTCGGAAAAGCACTTTTAGGTAAAAAGGTAGGAGAAAAAGTAGAAGTTGAAGCTCCAGCAGGAACTGTTAGCTATACAATAGTTTCTGTTAATTAACTCTCTATTAATAAAACTTCAAAAACTGGTACAATTTGTAAGCTATGGCAAGAGTAAA
>Ga0080064_1006715_pt1 | contig 12208 bp, 7 predicted proteins | sample Subgrocontami54m_FD_69260 | JGI IMG/M metagenome (GOLD analysis project Ga0080064, IMG submission 69260) | Subsurface groundwater microbial communities from S. Glens Falls, New York, USA - GMW46 contaminated, 5.4 m (SPADES assembly) (version 2) ...
GATGGGCGGGGCAGATCAGTGCGATATCCTCCGCCGATGCACTGAATTCCATTGCGACCACCGCTTCCGCAATCAACTCCGAGGCCATCGGTCCGATGATGTGCACGCCGAGGATGCGGTCGGTGGTGGCATCCGCCAGGATCTTGACCATGCCGGTGGTGTCTCCAAGTGCGCGCGCGCGGCCGTTGGCCATGAACGGAAAGGTGCCCGCGCGAAAGCTGACGCCGGCTGCCTTCAGTTGCTGCTCCGTCTTGCCGACCCACGCGATCTCAGGCGCCGTGTAGATCACCCATGGCACGGTATTGAAATCGACATGGCCATGAAGCCCGGCAATGCGCTCGGCGACCGCCACGCCCTCTTCCTCGGCCTTATGCGCGAGCATCGGGCCGCGCACTACGTCGCCGACTGCCCACACGTTGGGCAGATTGGTGCGGCAATCATCGTCGACCTCGATGCAACCGCGCGCGTCGACCTTGAGCCCGGCTCCCTCGGCATTCAATCCCTGGGTGTTGGCCACGCGCCCGATCGCGACTATCAGCTTGTCGTAAGTAGCGCTTTGCGCGACGCCGGCGCTGTCAGTGTATTCGACGGTCACCGACTTTTTTGCGGTCACTTTCGTGATATTGACGCCGGTGTGAATCGCGAGGCCCTGCCTGGCGAACGCTCGGGACGCTTCTTTCGCGATCTGCACGTCCGCGGCGCCGAGCAAGTCCGGCAGCGCCTCGAGTATCGTGACATCTGCGCCGAGCCGCCGCCATACACTACCCAGTTCGAGACCGACCACGCCGGCGCCGATGACGCCGAGACGTTTCGGCACCTCTGGAATCGCGAGAGCGCCCGCGTTGTCGAGTATCAGCTTATGGTCGAAATCCGCACCGGGCAACGGGCGCGGAATCGAACCGGTGGCGACGATCACGTGTTTCGCGGCCAGCATTTCCTCGGACCTGCCGGCAACCTTGACCTCCCAGCCGGTGGCGCCGCCTCTCACCAGACTGCCGCGACCGTGGAACGATTCGATCTTGTTTTTCCTGAACAGGAATACGATTCCGGCGTTGTTCTGGGCGACGATTTTTTCCTTGCGTGCGAGCATCTGCGCAAGGTCGAGGCCGAGCCCTTTCACCTGTATCCCATGCTCGGCGAACCTGTGCGCGGCGTGATCGTAGTGTTCGGAGGACTGCAGCAGCGCCTTCGAAGGGATGCAGCCGACGTTGGTGCACGTGCCGCCGAGCGCGGGTTTCCCGTCCGGCGTGCTCCAGTCGTCGATGCAGGCGGTCTTGAGCCCCAGCTGCGCGGCGCGAATCGCCGCAATGTAGCCGCCCGGCCCGCCGCCGATCACGATGACGTCAAATGACTTCGCCATTCAGATATCCAGCAGCATGCGCGCCGGGTCTTCCAGCGCCTCCTTCATCGCCACCAGCGACAGCACCGCCTCGCGGCCGTCGATAATGCGATGATCGTACGAAAGCGCAAGATAATTCATCGGCCGGATCACGATCTGGCCGCCTTCGACCACCGGACGCTCGCGGGTCGCGTGCACGCCGAGGATCGCGCTTTGCGGCGGGTTGATGATCGGCGTCGACAGCATCGAGCCGAAGATCCCGCCGTTCGAGATCGAGAACGTGCCGCCGGTCAATTCCTCGATGCCGAGCTTGCCGTCCTGCGCGCGCTGGCCAAAGTCCGCGATCTGGGTCTCGATCTCGGCAAACGACATCTGATCGGCATTGCGGATGATCGGCACCACCAGCCCGCGCGCGCTGCCCACGGCGATGCCGATATCAAAGTAGCCGTGATAGATAATGTTGTTGCCATCGATCGATGCGTTGACGATCGGGTAGCGCTTGAGCGCCACCACTGCCGCCTTGACGAAAAACGACATGAAGCCGAGCTTGATGCCATGCTCCTGCTCGAACTTGACCTTGTAGCGGTTCCTGAGATCGATCACCGGCTGCATGTTGACTTCGTTGAACGTCGTGAGAATCGCTGCCGTCGCTTGCGACTGCACCAGCCGCTCGGCGATGCGCGCGCGCAGCCGCGACATCGGCACGCGCTGCTCGGGGCGCTCGCCGAGCGCGCCAAGATCGATCGCCGGGGCCGGCGCCCTCACCGGCGGTGGCGTCCGGGTGGTGGCCGGCGGTTTATCCGCCTGCATCGCTGCGAGCACGTCCCCCTTGACGACGCGCCCCCCGCGACCGCTGCCTGCGATCGCTGCGACGTCGATTTTCCGGTCTTCGGCCAGTTTTCGCGCGGCCGGCATCACGCTCGGCTCAGCCGCTTTCGCGGGCTTGGACGACGCTTGCGGCTGCGCGGCCGCATCCGGGGAAGCCGCCTGCGGCTTGCCTTCTGTGTCGATCGTCGCGATCACTTCCCGGCTGACGACAGTGCCGCCGTCGCCTTTGATGATGCTCGCGAGCACCCCGGATTCCGGCGCGGGCGTCTCGAGCGCCACCTTGTCGGTTTCGATATCGACCAGATTCTCGTCGCGCTCGACGTAATCGCCGATTTTCCGGTGCCACGTTACCAGCGTCGCCTCGGCTACCGATTCCGACAATTGCGGCACTTTGACTTCGACTAACATGCGGGTTCCAGTTCCGGCCGCCGTTGCCGACGGCTAATCATCGGTGCGCGATACGGCACCGGGTGTGAGCGCCAGAGCGACCAGTTCCCGCTGCTGCTGCTCGTGCAAAGACTTGTAACCGGCGGCCGGCGTGGCCGACGAGTCACGCCCGGCGTAGGTGAGTTTCTGGTGCGGCAGCAGGTGCCGCAGCAGATAGTGCTGGGTGTGATACCACGCCCCCTGGTTGCGCGGTTCTTCCTGGCACCAGACGATTTCGTTCGCATGCCGGTATTTCTCGATTTGCGCCTTGAAATCATCATGCGGAAACGGATAAAGCTGCGCGATGCGGACCAGCGGGATGTCCGTGATGCCGCGCTCGCGGCGCCCGGCGCGCAGATCGTAGAACACCTTGCCACTGCAGAATACGACACGCTTTACCTGCTGCGGTTCAATTTTCTCGTCCCATTCTTCGTTCACCGGCCGGAATTTGTCGGTGGCGAACTCCTCCAGCGGTGAAACCGATTCCTTGTGGCGCAGCAGGCTCTTGGGCGAGAAAATGATCAGCGGCCTGCGGTACGGGCGTATCATCTGGCGCCGCAGCAGATAGTACATCTGTACCGGCGTTGCCGGCACGCACACCTGCATGTTGTAGTCGGCGCACAACTGCAGGAAGCGCTCGATGCGTCCCGACGAGTGTTCGGGGCCTGCGCCCTCGTACCCGTGCGGCAGCATCAGCGTGAGCCCGCACAGCCGTCCCCATTTCACTTCGCCCGACGCGATGAATTGGTCGATCACGACCTGTGCGCCATTGGCGAAATCGCCGTATTGCGCCTCCCAGACCACGAGCTCATTGGGGCTGGAAGTCGCGTAGCCGTACTCGAAGCCGAGCACCGCCTCCTCCGACAATACCGAGTCGATGATGACGAAGTCACCCTGCTTGCCGTTCACGTGCTGCAGTGGCACGTAGATGCCCTGGTCCCAGCGCTCGCGGCTCTGGTCGTGCAGCACCGCGTGACGGTGGAAAAACGTGCCGCGGCCAACGTCCTGGCCCGTGATGCGTATCGAATAGCCTTCGTTGAGCAGTGTCGCGTAAGCGAGGTTCTCGGCCATTCCCCAGTCGAGCGGCAGCGTTCCTTCAGCCATCCGGCGGCGGTCAGTCATGATTTTCTCGACGCGCGGGTGCAACTTGAAGTTGGGCGGAATTTCGCTCAGCTTGCGTCCGAGCTGCTGCAGCAATTCAAGCGGCAGCCGCGTATCGTCGTGCTCGTTCCAGCGCGTGCCCTTGTAGCGCTTCCAGTCGGCCTCGAACGGCGGCTTGTAGTTCGACAGTATCGTCTCATTGGTGTGATAGCCGCTGTCGAGCGCGGCGCGATAAACCCTGATCATTTCCTCGGCAGCGGCTTCCGCAATCACGCCTTCGGCGACGAGGCGCTCGGCGTAGATCCTGCGTGGCGCCGGATGCTGATGGATGCTTTTGTACATCAGCGGCTGCGTGACCATCGGTTCGTCCTGCTCGTTATGGCCGAGCCGGCGATAACAAACGAGATCGATAACCACGTCCTTGCCGAACTCCATGCGGTAATCGAGTGCGATTTCAGTCGCGAGGCACACCGCTTCGGGATCATCGCCGTTGACATGGAAAATCGGCACTTCGAGCATCTTGGACACGTCACTGCAATAAAGCGTCGAGCGCGTATCGCGCAGGTCGGAGGTGGTAAAGCCGATCTGATTGTTGATGATGATGTGCAGCGTGCCGCCGGTGCCGAAGCCGCGCGTCTGCGCGAGATTCAGCGTCTCCATCACCACGCCCTGGCCGGAGTACGAGGCATCGCCGTGAACCAGCACCGGCAGCACGTGACGTCCGGTCTTGTCGCCGCGGCGGTGCTGGCGTGCGCGCACCGATCCCTCCACGACCGGATTGACGATCTCGAGGTGGGACGGGTTGAACGCAAGCGAGACGTGCAGCGGACCGCCCGGCGTCATGATATTCGACGCAAAACCGTCGTGGTACTTGACGTCCCCCGCCAGCACTTCGGGGGATTGCTTGCCCTCGAACTCGGCGAACAGGTCCTTCGGCATCTTGCCGAGCGTGTTGACCAGCACGTTGAGCCGTCCGCGATGCGCCATGCCGATCACGGTTTCCTGCACGCCGGCAGCACCTGCGCGCTGCAGCAGGTGATCGAGCAGCGGGATGAAACTGTCGCCGCCTTCCAGCGAAAAGCGCGTCTGCCCGACGTACCGGGTGTGCAGATAGCGCTCCAGCGTTTCGGCCGCGGTCAGGCGTTCGAGGATATGCTTCTTGTATTCGGCGTCGTAGCCCGGGGTTGCGCGGCGGGTCTCCAGCCGCTCCTGGACCCACCGTTTCTGCGGCACGTCGGTGATGTACATGTATTCGGTGCCGATGGTGCGGCAATACGTCTCCCGCAGCATCTGCAGGATGTCCTTCAGTTTCATCTCGCGCGGCCCGATCAGCGAGCCGGTGCCAAACACCGTATCCATATCGGCGTCGCCCAGCCCGTAGAACGCGGGGTCGAGTTCGGCGATGCGAGGTGTTTCGTGCCGCTTGAGCGGATCGACGTCGGCGTGACGCACGCCCTGGAAACGGTAAGCGCCGATCAGCTGCAGCACCCCGTATTGCCTTTCCGAGAGCTGTGGGTGCTGCGCCATTGCCGCGGTGACGCCGGCTACACGGCGGCGCCTGGCCAGCCCGGCAAAATGCTCCTGGATGGAAACGTGAGAGACGTCGCGCGCGCCGTCGTCGAGCCGTTGCAGTTCGTCGAAATAGGTGCGCCAGCGCGGCTCGACCGCGTTGGGGTCCTCGAGATAGCGGTCGTACAGCGCTTCAATGAACGGCGCATTGGCGCCGAACAGATACGAATTTCCGCGCAATTCCTTCAGCATTCTTGCCTAATTACGTTTCCCCATCGGCACGAACGCGCGCTCGGCATGACCCGTGTAAAGCTGGCGCGGGCGTCCGATCTTCTGCTCGGGATCCGAAATCATCTCGGTCCACTGCGCGATCCAGCCGACCATGCGCGCGAGCGCGAAGATCGCCGTGAACATCGCGGTCGGAATGCCGAGCGCCTTGTACACGATGCCCGAATAAAAGTCCACGTTGGGATAGAGTTTGCGGCTCACGAAATATTCGTCCTCGAGCGCTATTTTCTCGAGCGCCATCGCCAGCTTGAACAGCTTGTCATCTTTCAGACCGAGTTCATCGAGAACCTCGTGGCAGGTCGTCTGGATCAGCCGGGCGCGCGGATCGTAGTTCTTGTAGACACGATGCCCGAAGCCGAAGAGCACGGCGTTGTCGTTCTTGTCCTTGACGCGCGCGATATATTTGCCGATGCTGGAAACGTCCCCGATCTGCGCCAGCATATTCAGCACGGCTTCATTGGCGCCACCGTGCGCCGGACCCCACAGGCTGGCGATCCCCGCGGCCATGCATGCGAACGGATTGGCGCCCGACGAGCCGGCCAGTCGCACCGTCGAGGTCGAAGCGTTCTGTTCGTGGTCGGCGTGCAGGATCAGTATGCGGTCGAGCGCCCGCGACAACACCGGGTTGGGCTTGTATTCCTCGCAGGGTGTGCCGAACATCATGTACATGAAGTTATCGACGTAGGACAGCGAGTTCCGGGGGTACATGAATGGCTGTCCCATGTTGTACTTGTAGCACATCGCGGTGATCGTCGGGACCTTGGCGATCAGGCGGAAGGCCGAGATTTCGCGGTGCTTCGGGTCGTTGATGTCAAGCGAGTCGTGATAGAACGCGGACAACGCCCCGATCACCCCGCACATTACCGCCATCGGGTGCGCGTCACGCCGGAATCCCGAGAACAAGCGCACCAGCTGTTCATGCACCATGGTGTGCCTGCCGACGGTTGAGACGAACTCGCTGTTTTGCTGGCGGTTAGGCAGCTCGCCGTTGAGTATCAGGTAGGCGACTTCGAGAAAGTCGCAATGCTCGGCAAGTTGCTCGATCGGGTAGCCGCGATACATCAACACGCCCTTGTCGCCATCGATATAGGTGATCTTCGAGACGCAGCTTCCCGTGGACATGAAACCGGGATCGTAGGTGAACTTCCCGGTCTTGCTGTAGAGCGGCCGGATATCGATGACGTCGGGGCCCACGGTACCGCAACTGATCGGGAAATCAGCCGACGGAGTACCATCGGTGAAGGACAGGGTCGCAAGCTTCTCAGCCATCATATTCTCCTTGGTTACTGGGACTCGTCGCGGCGGTAATTATACGTGAATCATGCGCGACTGAACGACCACAGACCGCGTGCACGCAACCCCGGCGACCCCGACTGCGGGCGGGCTGGCGGCATGCGGGGCCGCGAATGATGACCGGTCGCTGTCACCCCCAACGACAGCGCTATTCCACGGATAACTTCTGGCGCGCCAGCAGATCGAGCGGGAACGGCTCGGTCCCATGGAACTCCGGGGCAGCTGCAAAAAACTGGCGCGCGCTGGCCAAGTGGAGCGGGATTTGCGGGTCGAGTCCCGTCGCGATCAGCTTGCGGGCAATCCGGATGCACTCGTCGCGAACCATGCGCGTGTAGCGCTCGGGGCCACGCTCGGCTTCCGGCACCTCCTTGAACTCGAAGTAATCCAGCATGTTCTGCGGCGGCTTGAGGATCATGATGGGCTTCTTCAGCTCGTCCTCCTCTATGCGGCCGCGATGGGTCGCCTGGAAATGCATGGGCGAGAGATCCTCGTGCGAGATGTTCCAGTCGCGCTCGTAGGACTTGACCGTGAACATCTCGACCCGGTCGTCCTCGGTGACGGCGAGGCCGAAGATGCTGCCGGGGAACTGAGCCTGGGACTTCCGGTAAGCCTCGAAGATGAGTTTGCCAAACGGGCGCTGCGGGTCGCCGCTTCCCAAGGCGGGTGACCGCTCCGCCGGGGCCTCCTTTATCGCGATGGGGACCGGCGCTTCGACATCGGTGGTTGACCTGCCCCCGGATGACGTTTCCGGGGACTCACCTTCCGCCGGAAACGACCGGAATCTCGGCGGCAGGCGGTATCTTTCCTGCGGCGACGGGTCCAGATCGGCAGCCGTCCTGCCGGGCAGATAAGGCAGGCGTATCGTCATCGTCGTGCCCTTGCCTATCGTGCTCTCGATGGACAGGTCACCGCCGAAATCGGCGACCGTCTGACGGACGAATACGAACCCGATCGAGTGGATCTCGCCGTCCAGGGTCGGGCGGTCGCTGAGGATCTGCTGGATCTTGTCCGCGGTCATGCCGACGCCGTCGTCACGCACGCGGAGCACCACACGATCGCCCTCGATGGTGGTGCTCACATTGATCACGCCCGCCTTGCGCCCGCTCGTCGCGTCGACCGCGTTCATGATCAGATTGAAGTACATGCGGCGGAAACGCGGACGGTTGCCGGCGATGACCGCGAAGTCGAGCCGATCAAACTGCAATTCGACCCTGGCCTCGGATTTCTCCACCACGTACCCCATGACGACATCGCCCGTGAAATCGCGCACGTCCTGGCCAATGTCGAATTCCTCGCGACGCCCCGGTTTCTCCTGTTCTTCCAGGAAGGCCTCGATGCGTAAATGCACGCCATAGAGCCAGCTGATGCAGTTGCGGTAACGGCGCCGCCAGCGCACGGAGCGTGCCTCGTCCGGCAGAAACGCCAGCACCTTGTCCGAGCGACCCCACAAGGGGTTGAGGATGAGCTCGCACACTTCGCGGATGGTCTCTATGTAGCGGCGGCCCAGGAGCAGAACCGTGCGATCCGGTGAGAAGCTCTTTACCGCGTTCGAGTAGTCCTGGAGCGCCTTGCGCATGACGCCGAGCTTTACTTTCATCTCCTGGACATCCGCGGCGTGCAAAACCTGCGCCTGTACGATGTTGTAGATCTCGAGATCGGTGTTCAGGGTCACGTGGTAGTGGAGGATCTCGTTGACGAAGCCCTCGACGCGCAGGTCGTGGATGAGAAACTTGACCTCCGCGACTTCCTTCTTGATCCCTTCCGTGTAGTCCGGCATGGCTGGGGGTGAAACGCTGCGTTGACCTGTCGTCATTGTTTAGACCCTTTCCGGAAACAAAATGTCCAGTGGCCTGCCGGATCTGACCAATCTGGTGCGCCCTGCCGGGCGCACCGCACCAGGAAAATGTCTTCTTGCACAAAAAAACGCGTTTCGTACTGAGCTAGATCAAGCAGGATCGATGCAAATGGCGTGACAATCCGGCTGAAGCAATTGAGGATTATGTCTAATCCGCATTGTATGCTTAACTTCAGCAAGCGATAGGAGATCGGGAACATGACACAGTTAAGAGACAAGTTGTCGGAAAAGATTCAAGCGTTCCGTCCGCGCACCGCCAAACTGACCAAGGAATACGCGGACGTTGTCATCGGCCAGGTTGATATCGGGCAATGTATTGGCGGAGCCCGTGACGTCAAGTGCCTGGTCACCGACATCTCCTACCTCGATGCGCAGGAAGGTATACGCTTCAGGGGCAAGACAATCCCCGAAACGTTTGCGGCCCTCCCCAAAGCGCACGGTTCCGTTTATCCGACCGTCGAGTCCTTCTGGTACTTCCTCCTCACCGGTGACATTCCGACCCAGGCCCAGGTGGACGAAGTTGTTGCACAGTGGAAAATGCGCCAGGAAGTTCCACCTTACGTGTTTGACGTGATCCGCGCCCTGCCGCGGGACAGCCATCCGATGGTCATGCTCTCCACCGCTATCCTGGCTTTACAGAAGGATTCCAAGTTTGCCGCATACTACAATGCGGGCAAATTCAACAAGATGAACGCCTGGGAACCAGTGTACGAGGATGCCAGCGACCTCGTGGCCCGTATCCCCGTCATCGCTGCCTTCATTTACAACCTGAAATACCGGGGCGACCAGCAGATCGCCATCGATCCCGGGCTGGACATGGGCGCCAATTTCGCCCACATGATCGGCCAGAGCGAACAGTACAGGGACGTGGCCCGCATGTACTTCATCCTCCACTCCGACCACGAATCCGGCAATGTTTCTGCCCATACCACCCACCTTGTGCATTCGGCACTGTCGGACCCCTACTATTCCTACTCTGCCGGCCTCAACGGCCTGGCCGGCCCGCTCCACGGCCTGGCCAATCAGGAAGTGCTGGGCTGGACCATGAAATTCCAGGAAAAATACTGTAAAGGCGTTGAACCCACCAAGGAACTGATCACCAAAGCCCTTTGGGACACGCTCAATTCAGGGCAGGTCATTCCGGGCTACGGCCACGCCGTTCTGCGCAAAACCGACCCGCGCTATATGTCGCAGCGTGAATACTGCCTCAGGACTCCGGGGCTCAGGGACGATCCGCTGTTCAAGCTGGTCTCCATGATCTACGAAGTTGCACCGGGCGTCCTTAGCGAGCACGGCCATACCAAGAACCCCTGGCCGAACGTCGACGCGCATTCCGGTGTCATCCAGTGGTATTACGGGCTGAAGAATTGGGACTTCTATACGGTACTGTTCGGTGTCGGTCGCGCCCTCGGCTGCATGGCCAACATCACCTGGGACCGCGCTCTGGGCTATCCCCTCGAGCGTCCCAAGTCCGTCACCACCGACATGCTCGAGAAGTGGGCTGCTGAAGGCGGCAGGAAGTCGTAACTACCCCCTCATGCCGTACGCAGCCGCTGCAGAATATCTTCATAGCGCCGGTCCGGGGATGCGGCCCGCCCCTTCACCAGGTCAAGCAGGTCAGTGTCGTAATACGCCAGCAGTTCCTTGAAGCACTCGAGTTGTTCCGGATCGAGGCTGTCGAGGTATTGCTGGTTGAATTTTTCCAATATCAGGTCCAGTTCAAGCAACCCGCGCCGGCAATGCCACCTGATCTTGTCCAGTTCAGACATCTTGGCCTGGGCGGTGCGCGTGGGTAAGTTATGATTTAGATCAAATGAAGCCGATGGCGCCTGTGATGGTATATTAAACTGTCGAGGTCTGTTTTCCAACTCGTTACCAGGAGCATTCCAAAATGAAACGTCCAGTTCGCGTTGCCGTGACCGGCGCCGCCGGCCAGATCGGCTACAGCCTGTTGTTCCGTATCGCCTCCGGCGAGATGCTCGGCAATGACCAGCCGGTCATCCTGCAGTTGCTGGAAATTCCCGATGAAAAAGCGCAAAAGGCACTGCGGGGCGTGATGATGGAACTCGACGACTGCGCGTTCCCGTTGCTTCAGGGCATGGTTCCCACGAGCGACCCGCAGGTCGCATTCAAAGACGCCGAGTTTGCATTGCTGGTCGGTGCGCGGCCGCGCGGCCCCGGCATGGAACGCAAGGATCTGCTCGAAGCCAACGGCAAAATCTTCGGCCCGCAGGGCAAAGCGCTCAGCGACGTCGCCAACCGCAACGTGAAGGTGCTGGTCGTCGGCAACCCGGCGAATACGAATTGCCTGATCGCGATGAAAAACGCGCCCGCCCTCAAACCCACGCAATTCACCTCCATGATGCGGCTGGACCATAACCGGTCGCTGACGCAAATCGCGCAGAAAACAGGCGCGCCGGTGCCCAGCCTGAAGAAAATGACGGTCTGGGGCAATCACTCCGCGACTCAATACCCCGATCTCTTTCACGCCGAAGCCGGCGGCAAGCCGGTATGGCCGCTGATCAACGACCAGGCCTGGCTCGAGAAGTCCTTCATCCCCGTCATTCAGAAGCGCGGCGCCGCCATCATCGAGGCGCGCGGGTTGTCCTCCGCGGCCAGCGCCGCCAACGCCGCGATGGACCATATGCGCAACTGGGTCTACGGCACGCCTGAGGGCGACTGGGTCAGCATGGGTGTTCCTGCGGACGGCAGTTACGGCATCGCCGAGGGAGTGCTGTACGGATATCCTTGCACGTGCAGGAACGGCAATTACCAGATAGTCCAGGGCCTCGACGTCAGCGACTTCAGCCGTGCGCGCATGCAGGCGACCCTCAAGGAACTGCACGAAGAACGCGATGGCATCAAGCACCTGCTGGGCTGACGGGTAATATAAAAGCAGCGAAGGCGGACACCAGGCTTTGGTGCCGCCTTTTTTTTGGCGTTGCGCACCGCCAACCATCGTACGATAATTGCCAGACGCCCCACCCTCACCCCAACCCTCTCCCGCCCCGGCGGGAGAGGGAGTATTTATTGGAGACGACCATGAGCAGCAATGACGCGTCCGCCGGCTTCAAACCGAAGAAATCCGTCGCCCTGTCGGGCATTACCGCGGGCAATACCGCGTTATGCACCGTCGGCCGCAGCGGCAACGATCTGCATTATCGCGGCTACGACATTCTCGATATCGCCGATCAATGCGAGTTCGAGGAGGTGGCCTACCTGCTGGTGCACGGCAAGTTACCGACCACGGCCGAGCTTGCCAGCTACAAGGTGAAGCTCAAATCACTGCGCGGCCTGCCGCAAGCGGTCAAGGCAGCGCTCGAGTGCGTGCCGGCCGCAGCGCACCCGATGGACGTGATGCGCACTGGCTGTTCGGTGCTCGGCTCTGCATTGCCGGAGAAGGACGATCATAACCTGCCTGGCGCGCGTGACATCGCCGACCGGCTGATGGCGTCTTTCGGCTCGATGCTGCTCTACTGGTACCACTACAGCCAGAACGGGCGGCGCATCGACGTCGAGACCGACGACGACTCGATCGGCGGGCCTTTCCTGCCCCTGCTGCCCGGCAG
>Ga0080064_1006716_pt1 | contig 12207 bp, 6 predicted proteins | sample Subgrocontami54m_FD_69260 | JGI IMG/M metagenome (GOLD analysis project Ga0080064, IMG submission 69260) | Subsurface groundwater microbial communities from S. Glens Falls, New York, USA - GMW46 contaminated, 5.4 m (SPADES assembly) (version 2) ...
ACAGGGTAGCCTATTTCTTCGGCAATAGATAGAGCCTCATCTAATGAGGTCGCAACATCACCATCAGGGACTGGTATGCATGCTTCTTTAAGTATTGATTTTGTCCAAGCTTTTTCATCAGCTATTTCGACAGCAATCGCAGATGTCTCTGAGGTCATTCCTGCTTGTATTCTTTTTTGGTATTTACCATAACCTAACTGAACAAGGCTATTTGTATTCAATCTTATAAAAGGAATTCCCCTTTTGAGTGCTTCATCTACAATGCTTTGAGTTGTAGGACCTAGTTTATCTTTTTCCCTGAGTTCTTTTAAGGTATTAATCGTTAGAGAAAGATCGTATTCTTCATTATAAATTAGAGACTCTATAAGCCATACAGCTTCTTTTGCTGCATAAATTCCAGCTGATTCTACAATGTAATGAAAAACAATAGCATAGATTCCAGTATCCTTTGTTGTGAATGCTTTTCCAAATTTTACGTTCATTCCTGCTAGACATTGAAGTTCTATCGCAACATGTTCAACTACATGCCCAATCCATGTGCCTTTTTCTACCCGCTCTATAAACCCTCCCTCTTTTTCAAGTGAGCACTTATGTTCATAAAGGCTTGGCATTTTTGCTAAAAGCTTATCTTTAAAATTAGGAATTTCATTTGTAGGTTTATATTCAAATTCATCGATGTTAATCAGCATAAAAATAGTTTTTTTCTTACTGTATCTGTTCGGGCCGCGCAATGCTCTTAACTCTAAAATTTTAATACTCATAAGTATAACTCTCGTAAGTTTTTTAAAAATTTAACTATAGACATAACTAATAACTTTATCATAATCTAGGTGATATAACAAAGATTATAAAACAAAAATTAAGCCAAACGAGTTTTTTATAAAAAATCTTTCCAAAAACTTTTTTTCCAAGCTTGCTAAGTTTAGGTTAAGGTATAGTTTATGAGCCCGCCAGTTTGGTGGGAGTTTTTTAAACTATTGTGTTTTTGAAAGCTGTTGAGCAAATTTAAAAAAAGTCACATTTTTTTATAAAGAGAAGTTGACAGAGAGCGGAGATATGATACTTTAAAAGCCTGCCTCCGAAAACGGAGAGCGAAAGTTCATTGAATTATTTGAGAATTGAATTGTGCGGACAGCCCCGCACAAACAATGATATTGAGTTTACATTATATGTATCTGGTGCATTAGATTGCATCGGGTAGTTCATATAAATAAGCACAGATATCAAACTTTACATGTAAAACACACGGAGTTCGTCGCTTCGTGATAAAGCTTTTATTTATGGAGAGTTTGATCCTGGCTCAGAACGAACGCTGGCGGCATGGATTAGGCATGCAAGTCGAACGATGAGAGAGAAGCTTGCTTCTTTTGATTAGTGGCGAAAGGGTGAGTAACGCGTGAGTAAACTGCCCCCAAGTTGGGAATAGCCCTGGGAAACTGGGATTAATACCCGATGTGACATTAAGAGTGCATACTTTTACTGTTAAAGATTTATTGCTTGGGGATGTGCTCGCGTTCCATTAGCTTGTTGGTGAGGTAACGGCCCACCAAGGCAATGACGGATAGGTGATCTGAGAGGACGACCACCCACACTGGGACTGAGACACTGCCCAGACTCCTACGGGAGGCTGCAGTCGAGAATCTTCCGCAATGGGCGAAAGCCTGACGGAGCAATGCCGCGTGTAGGATGAAGGCCTTCGGGTCGTAAACTACTGTCACCGGGGATGAACAAATGACAGTACTCGGAGAGGAAGCCACGGCTAACTACGTGCCAGCAGCCGCGGTAATACGTAGGTGGCGAGCGTTGTTCGGATTTATTGGGCGTAAAGGGTTCGTAGGTGGACTGCTAAGTTTGGTGTGAAATCCCAGGGCTCAACCCTGGAACTGCATTGGAAACTGGCGGTCTTGAGTATCGTAGAGGAGAGCGGAATTCCCGGAGTAGCGGTGGAATGCGTAGATATCGGGAAGAACACCGACAGCGAAGGCAGCTCTCTTGGCGATAACTGACACTGAGGAACGAAAGCGTGGGGAGCAAACAGGATTAGATACCCTGGTAGTCCACGCCGTAAACGTTGTGCACTTGGTCTGGGAGGATTCAACCCCCTCCGGATCGCAGCTAACGCGTTAAGTGCACCGCCTGGGGACTACGGCCGCAAGGCTAAAACTCAAAGGAATTGACGGGGGCCCGCACAAGCGGTGGAGTATGTGGCTTAATTCGAGGCAACGCGAAGAACCTTACCCGGATTTGACATATAGATGACCTTCGGTGAAAGCCGAATTCCCTTCGGGGCATTTATACAGGTGCTGCATGGCTGTCGTCAGCTCGTGTCGTGAGATGTTCGGTTAAGTCCGGCAACGAGCGCAACCCATATCATTAGTTACCAGCGCGTAATGGCGGGAACTCTAGTGAGACTGCCCGTGTTAAGCGGGAGGAAGGCGTGGACGACGTCAAGTCAGTATGGCCCTTATATCCGGGGCTGCACACGTACTACAATGGCCGGTACAGTGAGAAGCAAAACAGCGATGTTGAGCAAATCTTCAAAACCGGCCCCAGTTCAGATTGCAGTCTGCAACTCGACTGCATGAAGTTGGAATCGCTAGTAAAGGCGCATCAGCAACGGCGCCTTGAATACGTTCCCGGGCCTTGTACACACCGCCCGTCACATCATGGAAGCTGTCTGCACCCGAAGCCGTTGACCCAACCCGATCAAAAGGGAGGGAGGCGTCTAAGGTGTGGGGAGTAACTGGGATGAAGTCGTAACAAGGTAGCCGTAGGGGAACCTGCGGCTGGATCACCTCCTTTCTAAGGAGTAACCTGTTAAGTGAATAACCATCACATTACAGGTACGGTTGAACCCCTGAGTTAAATCAGGGTGTGATGCATGAAAATGCGTCAAGTGAGGCGGCTGTCTGCACAATTCAATTTTCAGATATAGATACTGAGATGAGAGATAACGGGGCTTTAGCTCAGTTGGCTAGAGCGTCAGCTTTGCAAGCTGAATGTCAAGGGTTCGACTCCCTTAAGCTCCACCAGCCTTCGCTTAAGCTTCGGCTGGCAGGCCAATGCCCTAGCGGGCGTATAGCTCAGCTGGTTAGAGCGCGTCTCTGATAAGGACGAGGTCCCTGGTTCGAATCCAGGTACGCCCACCACTATAAAACATAATAGTGTAGAGCGATAGACTGGATAAATGGGAAATTTGGTTCGCTATATCATCCGATATAGCGCCATGTTGAATAACATGGCGAATCCAGGTACGCCCACCAATTAAGGCTGAGAGTGCCGTATTAGGTGTACATTAGGTATCGAATAATCTGTAGAATAATTTAAAACAAGTTCATTGAAAATCTGAAGTAAATAGAAAATGGAGTCAAAGAAACCTACAATAAAATAGGTATAATAGACAACTTTGCGATAAAGAGAGTTTTTTTAGTGGTCAAGCTACTAAGGGCACATAACGGATGCCTTGGCTCTGACAGGCGATGAAGGACGCGGCAAGCTGCGAAAAGCTTCGGGGAGTGGCATACACACTATGATCCGGAGATATCCGAATGGGGAAACCCTATGGAAGTAATGTTCCATAATCCTCTGCTGAATAAAATAGGCAGCTGGAAGCGATACCCTGGGAAGTGAAACATCTCAGTACCAGGAGGAGTAGAAATCAATTGAGATACCGCAAGTAGTGGCGAGCGAACGCGGTACAGCCTAAACCGGAGTGTTTACATTCCGGGGTTGCGGGACTCTAATATGGCATGCAGACGGTTAACAGAACGCTTTGGAATGAGCGGCGAGACAGGGTGAAAGCCCCGTAAGTGAAAGCCCAATGCAGCCTAAGAGTATCCCAAGTAGGGCGTCACACGTGAAACGACGTCTGAATCAGGGGGGCCCACCCTCCAAGGCTAAATACTAGTCAGAGACCGACAGCGCATAGTACCGTGAGGGAATGGTGAAATAGAACCCCGGGAGGGGAGTGAAAAGAACCTGAAATTATGTGTCTATAAAGTGTGGGAGCGCAAGCGACCGCATGCCTTTTGCATAATGAGTCTGCGAGTTACTCCTGTATAGCGAGGTTAAGTTAAGAACGAAGCCGAAGCGAAAGCGAGTGTTAATAGCGCGTATAGTTATACGGGGTAGACCCGAAGCTGGGTGATCTAACCATGGCCAGGCTGAATCTTCCGTAACAGGAAGTGGAGGGCCGAACCAGTTCATGTTGAAAAATGTTTGGATGAGCTGTGGTTAGGGGTGAAAGGCCAATCAAACCCAGTGATAGCTGGTTCTTTCCGAAATAGCTTTAGGGCTAGCCTTATGTAATAGTTAACGGGGGTAGATCACTGATTGTTCGCGGGCCCTTACCAGGGTACCAACAACTATCAAAATGCGAATACCGTTGACAGTATCATAGGAGTCAGACTGTGGGGGCTAAGCTTCATAGTCGAGAGGGAAACAGCCCAGACCGCCGTCTAAGGTCCCTAATTTACACTAAGTGGCATGAAGGAGGTAGAGTTGCATAAACAGCCGGGATGTTGGCTTAGAGGCAGCCATCATTTAAAGAGTGCGTAATAGCTCACCGGTCGAGTGATTCTGCGCCGAAGATGATCGGGACTAAGTGTAAAACCGAAGATGCGGGTAAAACAATGCATATTGCACTGTTTTACGGTAGGAAAGCGTTGTGTATGGGGTGAAGTCGAAGCGTAAGCGACGGTGGACCGTACACAAGTGACCATGCAGACATGAGTAGCGAAAAACCAGGTGGAAATCCTGGTCACCGAAAGCCTAAGGATTCCGGGGGAAGGTTCGTCCGCCCCGGGTTAGTCGGCCCCTAAGGCGAGGCCGAAAGGCGTAGTCGATGGACAAACGGTTAATATTCCGTTACCACCTCATTTAAGTGATGGAGGGACGCAGGGAGCTAAGTCAGGTGTCGAATGAAAGTGACACTCTAAGGCAGTAGGAAGTGATATAGGCAAATCCGTATCACATATATTCCGAGAGCTGGGGAAGCTGAGTCTACGGACAAAGCTAATTGACTGATGCTGCACTGACAAGAAAATCTTCTAAACGTTATAAAAAATGAGGTGACCGTACCGCAAACCGACACAGGTAGGCGAGGCGAGAAGCCTAAGGTGCGCGAGAGAAACCACGTTAAGGAACTCGGCAAATTAACCCCGTAACTTCGGGATAAGGGGTGCCTTTGAAGGTGAAGAGACTTGCTCTCGGAGCTTTTAGAGGTTTCAACAAAGAGGCCCAGGCGACTGTTTAGCAAAAACACAGCACTCTGCGAACTTGTTAAGAGGATGTATAGGGTGTGACACGTGACCAATGCCGAAAGGTCAAACGGAGAGGTTAGTCAGCAATGACGAAGCTTTGAAGTGAAGCCCCGGTGAATGTCGGCCGTAACTATAACGGTCCTAAGGTAGCGAAATTCCTTGTCGGGTAAGTTCCGACCCGCACGAATCGTGTAACGATCTGGGCACTGTCTCAACGTGGATCTCGGCGAAGTTGTAATTCCGGTGAAAATGCCGGATACCTGCAGTAGGACGGAAAGACCCCGTGAACCTTTACTGTAATCTGATATTGGTATTTGGGTACAGATGTGTAGAATAGGTGGGAGACGTTGAAACAGGCGCGTCAGCGCATGTGGAGTCATAAGTGAAATACCACCCTTGTGTAGTCGGATATCTAACCTTGTCCCGTGAAACCGGGAAAGGAACAGTGTCAGAGGGTCAGTTTGACTGGGGCGGTTTCCTCCTAAAGAGTAACGGAGGAGCTCGAAGGTACACTCAGCATGGTTGGCAATCATGCGTAGAGCGTAAGGGTAGAAGTGTGCTTTACTGTAAGACAGACATGTCGAGCAGTTGCGAAAGCAGGACCTAGTGATCCAGCGGTGGAATGTGGAATCGCCGTTGCTCATCGGACAAAAGGTACTCCGGGGATAACAGGCTGATAGCGCCCAAGCGTCCATAGCGACGGCGCTGTTTGGCACCTCGATGTCGGCTCATCACATCCTGGGGCTGAAGAAGGTCCCAAGGGTTCGGCTGTTCGCCGATTAAAGTGGTACGCGAGCTGGGTTCAGAACGTCGTGAGACAGTTCGGTCCTTATCCACTGCAGGCGCAGGATATTTGACGGGAAGATTCCTTAGTACGAGAGGACCGGGAATCAGCAACCTCTGGTGTTCCAATTGTTTCGTCAGGAGCATTGTTGGGTAGCTATGTTGCGAAAGGATAAGCGCTGAAAGCATCTAAGCGCCAAGCCCCCCCGAAGATGATATATCCCATCTGGCTTAGGCCAGACTAAAGGTAAGTTGAAGACTACAACTTTAATAGGCAGGGCGTGTAAGCACAGTAATGTGTTAAGCTTACCTGTACTAATCAACCGTGAGGCTTGACCACTTTATTTTTCATATCCGAAATTATTATTTAATGCAAAAGTCGGATACTGAAAAGTAAATAAAGTTGTTCAAATGCCTGGCTAATTAATAGATTATTTCCCTTCATTTTCTATTTCAGATTTTTTTATATTTTTTTCCTGGTGTCCATAGCAGAGAGGTCACACCCGTTCCCATCCCGAACACGGAAGTTAAGCTCTTTTGCGGCAATGGTACTACACGACAGAGTGTGGGAGAGTAGCTCGATGCCAGGATTTTATTTTTATATTGGTTAAGATTTGTCCGTTTATACGGCATTAAATTATGATATTTCATAGATATTGTCATTTAAGTCTCTAATCTCATACGCATAGCTCATCGGATATTCTTATCTTGAAATGCAGAGTCGTGGAAAGAAGCGAGGCTGTTTTTTTGGTTGGTACATAATGTATTGATGTTTTTTTAGGCTGTAACTAAAAATAAAGGAGCTATATGCGGTGTCCTACAATAAATCTAAGAAAAAGATTGGTGTTTTTCCAATCGTGATGATAACAGTCGCTTATGCGTCTTCTCCATCAGTATTTCCTACAATTGCAGAATATGGTTATGGTGTTATAGGTTTATTTCTAATAACTCTTGTATTGTTTTTGCTTCCAATGATTATGACCTCATCAGAATTGGCGTCGACATGGCCCAGTAGAGGCGGCGTATATACATGGGTAAAAGAAGCATTGCCAGGTCCGTTTGGTTTTGTGGCAATATGGCTTCAATTTCTAGATATTATAATAAGTTCTCCTGCGTGTCTTACTTTTATAGCTGCAACGTTTGCTTATGCAGTAGATCCTAAATTAGCCGAAGATAAGTATTATTTAATGGGGTTCATTCTTATTTCTTTTTGGATGATAACCTTTATAAGCTTTTTCAGTATGAAAGCTTCAGGCTGGATAAATACATTTGGGAATATATTTAGCTTATTTTTGCCAATGGGGATTCTAATTGTTTTGGTTGGTTTTTGGTATTTTTCAGGAAATTCTACGCATATAACATCTGGCGGTGATTCTATTTTCCCGCATATTAATTCTATGGGAAGTCTTGTGTTTTATGCTGCTATTCTGTATTCTTTTACTGGACTTGAAACTTCCGCTTCTCATACCCCGGAGATGATTAATCCAAAGAAAAATTTTGCTAAAGCTATGTTTTATGCTGGTATAATATTGTTTGTTTTAGGTTTTTCTTCTCTTGCTATTGCTGTTATTGTCCCTTCTGGTTCCATTAATCTTGCATCAGGAATGATGCAGACGTTTACTATTGGATTTAATCGATTTGGGCTTGGATGGTTAATTCCTATCGTTGCTGTATTGATGTCATTTGGAACATTAATAAGTTTAAATGCAACCGTCATTGGTCCTAGTAAAGGGTTATATGGGGCATCTGTTGATGGTGAACTTCCTCCAATTCTTACAAAAGAAAATAAACATGGTATGCCTGTTAATATTTTTATATTTCAAGCCATTGTAGTATCTCTGCTTTGTCTTGTATTTATCTTGATGCCTAATGTTAATGCATGTTATTGGATAATTGCAGCAATAGGCTCTGCGTCTTACCTTTGTATGTACGTAATGATGTTTGCGGCTGTGATCATATTAAGATACAAAAAACCTCAGGTAAAACGCGGTTATAAAATTCCTGGTGGCAAATTGGGTGTATGGATAATAGCTGGTACTGGGCTTCTCACATCTTTGTTTGGCATAGCGATAGCGTTTTATCCACCAGATCAAATAGATGTAGGCAAAATATGGGTTTATGAATTAGTTCTTATTGGAGGGGTACTTATTCTTGCTGGATTGGGATTCGTTATATATATTTTTAGGAAACCTGAGTGGGCTAATGTAAAGGTGAAAGATCATAGTATATGTGAAAATACTAATGAGAACATTATTTTAAGCAGTAATGTGAAGTCACGTTTTATTAAAAAGCTTTCATCTATAATCTAAGTATTTTTATACATTGCTGTGCGTGAAGAACAAATCGTATTGATTTTGTAATCCGCCAGTAGTGAATTGGGCTCTTTTGTTGCTGTCGGTTCTTTAATTTTCATGATAGCATTGTTGTATGTGGCTTGTATTTTAAGAAATAGAGATTATTTTTATTCTCTTTTAATTAATTTGTAAGTAAAAATTATTAATAATATGTTGAAAGTGTGGAGCTTTAAAAATGAAAAAAGATATTCATCCTAAGTACGGAAAATCAAAAATATCATGTGCCTGTGGCAAAGTCTGGGAAGTTCAGGATACCATTCCTGAATTAAAAGTTGGTATTTGTGCAGCATGTCATCCTTTTTACACAGGGCAGCAAAAATTTATTGATACAGCAGGCCGTGTAGATAAATTCAACAAACGCTATAATATCAATAAATAGTGCTATTAAAAATTTGAGTTATTTTTAACGGATTCAGTGATGAATCCGTGTTTGGTTTATAGATGTTTAAAGTTTCTTGAAGTGGTATTAATTAATTTAAAGTTGGTAGGATTTTATGCAGCCTAGTGATATATCTCCACATATGAATAGTTTACGACAACGCTTTTCTGAATTAGAAATAAAATTGTCTGATCCTTCAATCTTTTCAAAACAAAATGAGTTTAAAGATGTATCAAGAGAACATCGTAAGCTAAGTGAACTTTTTATCAAATATGATCGTTGGATTTCTCTTGTTAATGAACTTAGAAGCAATCATGAACTTCTTTTGATTGAACAAGATGAAGAGATGAAAGAAATGATTTCATCTGATATAAAAAAACTAGAGACTGAAATTCCAATACTAGAACAATCTGTTAGGATATATTTGATGCCTCCAGATCCAAATGATGATAAAGATATAATCGTTGAAATGAGGCCTGCCGCAGGTGGAGATGAAGCAGGATTGTTTGCTGGAGAACTTTACACTGCATATATTCGCTTTTCTGAAATTATGGGTTGGAAACATGAAGTTTTAGAATTTACAGGTAGTTCATTAGGCGGAATAAAAGAAGTTGTTTTTTCGCTATCAGGAGATGCTATTTATTCATACATGAAATACGAATCAGGGGTTCATAGAGTTCAGCGTGTACCTTCTACAGAAACGAGTGGTCGAGTTCATACTTCCACTATTACTGTTTCTGTTCTTCCTGAAGCTGAAGAGGTTGATATAGAAGTGAAGATGGAAGATTTGCGCTTTGATGTATTTAGATCATCTGGGCCTGGCGGACAATGCGTAAATACTACAGACTCAGCTGTAAGAGTTACACATATTCCAACAGGAATAAGCGTAGCATCTCAACAAGAAAAATCGCAACATCGTAATAAGGCGACCGCACTTAGAATTTTAAGATCGAAACTTTTGGAAATAAAGCAGCAGGAAGAAGCACTTAAACAGGCTAATTCTAAACGATCGCAGATTGGAACAGGCGACAGAAGTGAAAGAATAAGAACTTATAATTATCCTCAAAATAGAATAACTGATCACCGATTTGGTGTCTCTATTTATGATTTGCCTGGAATTATGAGTGGCGAAATGGGAGATTTGTTTAATAAAATAAGAGGTGTTGATAGTGAAAATTCGATAAATAACCTTTTGAAAAAATAAAAAGGAACTACTTATGAAACCAACTTTACTTGTTTTAGCTGCAGGCATGGGCAGTAGATATGGAGGTCTTAAACAAATTGATCCTGTTGGGCCTTTTGGAGAAACTATTCTTGATTATTCAGTGTACGATGCCATAAAAGCAGGTTTTGGCAAGATTATTTTTGTTATTAGAAAAGATATAAGTAAGGAATTTGATTCCAACGTAGGCAAGAAGTTTAGAGATTTTATTGATATAGATTATGTTTTTCAGGAATTGAATAAGCTGCCTGGTTCATTTTCTCTTCCAAAAGATCGCGTAAAGCCATGGGGAACAGGGCATGCAATTTTATGTGCTTCTGAAAAAATAGCAGAACCGTTTGCTGTAATTAATGCTGATGATTTTTACGGTTTCAATGCATTTTCAGAAATAGCCAAATTTTTAACAAAAGTAAAAGAAGACAACTATTTAAATTTATCAATGGTAGTCTATAAGCTTTCGAATACACTTTCTGAATTTGGAACAGTTGCGCGTGGTGTGTGCAAGTGTGATGTTAATCAAAAGCTTGCAGATATAGTGGAAATAACAGGTATAGAAAAATCAAAAGAGCGGATAATTTATAAAATAGATGGTATTGAGTACGAATTTAGAGGCGATGAATCTGTATCTATGAATCTTTGGGGGTTTACTCCAGGAATATTTAAAAAACTTGATGAGAAATTTAAAAATTTTCTTGAAAAGAATATAGCTAATTTAAAATCAGAATTTTACATACCATTTGCTGTGGATGAATTAATAAAAGCAGATGAAGCAGAAGTAACTGTAATAAAAACTGATGAAAAGTGGTTTGGAGTTACATATAAAGAGGATAAAGCTATAGTTGTTGATTCAATTGCAAGATTGATAAAAGAAGGTAGGTATCCTGAAAAATTATTTACAAAATCTAGAACAGTAACTTCCAACAGCTTTTAAGTTTGAGACATAAACGCATTATCGCGAAATGAAATTTTGAAAAAATTAAATCATGCTTGAGAAGGTGTAGGTTATATGAAAGTTGTAATTACAGGTGGGGCTGGTTTTATAGGAAGTCATATAGCTGAATACTTTTCAAGCAAAGGTGACAGTGTGACTGTCTTTGATAACTTAAGGACTGGCAATATTAAAAATATTGAAAGCCTAGGTGTAACTTTTGTCAATGGAGATGTGAGAGATAGAGCGTTGTTAAAAGATGTTTTACATGAAACTGAATTAGTCTTTCATTTGGCTGCAATGGTAAGTGTTCCTGAATCGTTAGAAAAGCCAGAAGAGTGTATAGATATTAATTGCTTAGGGCTTTTAAATGTTTTGAAAGAATCCGTGAATGCAGGCGTTAGAAAATTATGCTTTAGCAGTTCAAGTGCAATATATGGCGACAATCCATCTTCACCAAAAGTTGAAACAATGATACCTGAACCTAAAACGCCTTATGCTGTAACTAAGCTTGATGGTGAATACTATTGCGAAATTTATTCAAAAAACAGCCCACTAAAAGCTGTCTCACTGAGGTATTTTAACGTATTTGGTCCAAGGCAAAATCCTAAAAGTCAATATGCGGCAGCTGTTCCAATTTTTACTTCAAATGCTGTAGCAAATGTCCCAATAAAAGTCTTTGGAGATGGAGAACAAACTAGAGATTTCATTTATGTAAAAGATATAGTTGCGGCAAATGTATTTATGGCAATGAATAATCTTACAGGTGTTTATAACGCAGGCTATGGGATTAACATTACAATAAACAAACTTATAGAAAAAATTCGAATAAAAACAGGTACTACCTCTAAAGTTAATTATTTACCAGAAAGAGCTGGTGATGTTAAGCATTCTATGGCTGATGTTTCGAAATTGAAAAATGCTGGATTTAAGCCTGTATCAAGCTTTGAAGAGGGTTTGGATAACACAATATCTTATTTTATGCATTAATTTGGTTCGCTATAATTGTTCATTTTTATGACATTAAGCATGATAAGAGTCCTGAATCTCTTGTTGTTTTTCTTAAGATCGATGCCTTAAAAATATCTTCATTACACCAAAGATTACACTGTTTTTTTGCTCTTGTTATTGCTGTATATATCAATTCTCTTGTGAGTAGTTGGGAATCTGAATCAGAAGTGAGAACGAGTATTTTCTGAAACCCTGAGCCCTGTGATTTATGTATTGTCATTGCATAAACTTTATCAAAATCAGGCAGTGAGTTAATGCTAAAACTTCTC
>Ga0080064_1006719_pt1 | contig 12195 bp, 14 predicted proteins | sample Subgrocontami54m_FD_69260 | JGI IMG/M metagenome (GOLD analysis project Ga0080064, IMG submission 69260) | Subsurface groundwater microbial communities from S. Glens Falls, New York, USA - GMW46 contaminated, 5.4 m (SPADES assembly) (version 2) ...
CCGGCCCGCCCACGACCCCGGCGGGCGCCCCGGCCTCCGCGCTTGGCGCGGCGGGGACGAGGTCGCCGAGGGCGGCCAGGAATCCGGCGCCGCCCGTCAGCGCGGCCCAGCCGACGTAGGCGAGGCTCGGGAGCGCGAGCGCCGCGGCGACGAGCCACTCCCACGAGCGCGAGCGCTCGGCGGAGATCCGCGCCAGGACGCCGTCGCGGAAGCCGAGCGGCAGCGCCTCTCGGGGTGCGGCGGCGAGGAGGCGGTCGAGCGCCCGCTCGTCCGGCTCGAGATCGGCACGCGGGTACGCGCTGCGGTCGTCCATCAATTCGCTCCCGTCCGCGGCTCGCGCTGCGCCAGGCGCGCGCGCAACGCCGCGCGCGCGCGGTGCAGGTGTGTCTTCACCGTACCAAGCGGCAGGCCGAGCGCCTCGGCCACCTCCTGGTAGGAGAGCTCCTGGAGGTGGCGGAGGGTGAGCGCGGCGCGGTAGGCGGGCGGCAGCTCGGCCATCGCGGCGAGCACCTCGGCGACCTCCTCGCGCCTGATCGCCGAGGCCTCCGGACCCGACGGTCCCGGCTCGACGACCTCGGGGAACTCCTCGACCGGCGTCTCGTGGGCGTGCCACCGCTGGACGTGGTTGAGGCTGGTGTTCGTGACGATCCGGTACAGCCACGGCCCGAACGGGTACGCCGGGTCGAACTGGTGGAGCGCCCGGTAGGCGCGGACGAAGGCCTCCTGGGCGCAGTCCGCCGCGGCGTCCCGGTCGTTCGTGATGCGCAGCGCGATGTTGAACACGCGACCTCCGTACCGTTCGACGAGCGTCGCGAACGCGTCGGCGTCTCCGGCGAGGCAGCGCTGGACGACCTCGAGATCGGTCCGCGTCAGCGCGCGACCTCCCTGGATGCCGCCTGCGTCCAGCCCGTCAACTCAGTACCCCGCCGGACGCCGCGGGGTTTCGTCGCAAGGGTACGCGTCGCCCGGGTGTCCCCTCGGCGGGTCCCTCTAGACTGAGCATCTTCATGGACCTTACGTGGCTCGGGCACGCCTGCTTCCGGATGCGCGGTCGCGAGGGCATCGTCCTGACCGATCCCCCCGACCCCCGGTCGGGACACGCCATCCCGAAGACCCCGGCGGACATCGTGACGATCTCCCACGATCACCCCGGACACGCGAGCCTCCGGTCGGTCGGCGGGGAGCCGGTCGTCCTCGATCGGCCGGGAGAGTACGAGGTCCACGAGGTGCTCGTCAGCGGGATCGCCTCCTTTCACGACGACGAGAAAGGCGCGGCCCGGGGCCGGAACACTGTGTTCGCGATCCGCCTCGACGACCTCGTGATCTGCCACCTCGGCGACCTCGGGCACGCGCTCCCGTCGGCGGACGTGGAGCGGATCGGCAGCGTCGATATCCTCATCGTGCCCGTCTCCGGAGCCGAGCTGAACCTCGCCCCCGCCAAGGCGGCGGAGATCGTCCACCAGTTCGACCCCCGGGTCGTCGTGCCGATGTCCTACGACCCGGAATCGCTCAAGAAGGACTCCGCCTACCACCGTTTCCTCCACGAGCTCGGCGTCAAGGACCTCACCGCCGTGCCGAAGCTCTCGGTGACTCGCTCCTCGCTCCCCTCGGACATCCAGGTGGTGGCGCTGGACTCGCGCGCCCGCTAGACCGCAGCTCTCGCGCCCCGCCGCTGTGTAGTCTCCACTACAGACTCGGCCCGGCTGCACGCGGATACTTCGGCCGCGGTGGCGGTGGCGTTGGGGGAACACGTGGGCGACGGCTTCGGGCCGCATGACGACACGCGAGCCTCCCCGCTCTTCGAGGTCCGCGCGGAGGTGCTGCAGACGCTCCTCGACCGGGGCCAGCGGCATGCCTATTCGGCGGACACGACCGTCTTCGGGCCCGACGAGCGACCGGGGAAGCTCTTCTACCTACACCAGGGCCTGGTCAGGCAGCACATCGTCAGCGCCCGAGGCGTGGAAAAGGCGATCGGGCTGCTGCGACCGGGCTCCTTCTTTGGCGAGGCGCTGCTCCTGAACGAGTGCGCCTCCCAGACCAGCGCCGTCGTCGTGAGCGACTCCGTCATCTACTCGTTCACCCGCGCGACGATGGACGAGCTGTTCCGCGACCACCCCGAGCTCATGCTCGAGGTCGCGAGATCGCTGAGCTTCAAGGTGCAGCTCCTCACCAGCCAGATCTGGATCATGGCCTCGGAGGAGTCCGAGACGAAAGTGGGGAAGGTCCTCTACCTGCTCAGCCGCGACCGGCGCGAGCGGCGGCCGGCGCTCTACCTCACGCATCAGGAGCTGGCTGATCTGGCCGGCGTGCACCGGGTCACGGCGAGCACCGTCCTCACCGGTCTGACGAAGGAAGGCGTGATCGAGTGCCACAGGGGCCGCGTGCTGGTCAAGAGGCGGGACCGGCTGCTCCGGTACCGCCTCGAGTGAGCCGGAAGCCGAGAAGGGGGTCATGGCCGTGAAACGGAGCCGGAGTGGTCTCGCGGGCGTTCTCGTCCTCGCCCAGATCCTGGTCGCGTGCGTCTCCGCACCGCCGCCCGCCACCCCGGCCGCGCAGTCCACCGCCGCGGCGGCGATCGCGCAGCCGGTGAAGGGCGGCGCCCTGCGCGTCATCGTCGCCTCGGACATCACGCCGAAGACCCTTCTGAATTCGCTCAGCCCCGTGAACGTGTGGCTGCTCGGCGGCGTCTACGAGACGCTCACGCGCTATCGGACGGACCGTCTCGAGGCCCAGCCGGTGCTCGCGGAATCGTGGCAGTTCTCCGCCGACTTCACGCGCGTGACGTTCAAGCTGCGCCGCGACGCGAAGTTCCACAGCGGGCAGCCGCTCACCTCGGCCGACGTCAAGTGGAACCTCGAGCGGGTCGCCGATCCGAAGTCCGCCTCGCAGCTCCTCGGTTTCGCGCGCTGGATCAAGCAGATCGAGACCCCGGACGACCAGACCCTGGCGCTCACGCTGGATCAGGCGCGGCCGTCCATCCTCGACCTCTTCGAGAACCTTTTCGTCGGCGAGCGCGCCAGCTACGAGGACACCCTGGCCGGGAAGACCTTCAGCGGCACCGGCCCCTTCCGGCTCAAGGAGTGGGTCCCGGGCGACCACTACACGCTGGTGCGGAACCCGGACTACCGCCGTCTCGATCGTCCGTACCTCGACGAGGTGCAGGTGAAGGTCGTGCCGGACAAGCAGACGCAGCTGATCATGCTGCAGACCGGGGCGGCCGACGTCGCCACGAATCTCGATGCCCGCGACCTGCGCGCGCTGCGATCCGACGTGAAGTACCAGGTCGTCATCCCGCCCGTGTGGGGCACGATGTGGGGCGTCGGCATCGACGTCACGACGCCGCCGTTCACCGACAAGCGGGCGCGCCATGCGATCGCGTACCTGCTGGACCGCCAGCGCCTCGTGGACACGCAGCTCTTCCTGGAGGAGCCGATCCAGCTGCCCTGGCCGAAGTCGTCTCCCGCCTACCTCGCGGACCTCAGCGGTCGCTACGGCTACCAACTCGACAAAGCGAAGGAGCTCTGGACACAGGCGACCGGCGGTGCCACCGTCACGGTGCCGATCACGGTCTGCACCTGCTATCCGGAAACGTTCGGCATCGCGGAGGTGCTCCAAGCCGAGCTGGCGAAGCTCGGCGCCACCCTGCGTATCGAGAAGCTCGAGTCGCCGCAGTACATCCAGCGCCTCAGCGGCGCGAAGTTCCAAGGCCTCTGGTCCGGCATCTTCGCCTGGATCAACAAGACACCGAGCACCCTCTTCGTGCAGTCCTTCGCCTATCGCGTGCCCAACGCGCAGAACTACGACACGCCGGCGTACCGGCAGGTCATCCAGAAGGTCCTGACCACGACCGACCCGGCCGAGCTGCAGAAGGTCTACCGGGAGCTCGACGAGATCCTGCTGGACGAGGCGTTCGTGCTGCCGGTCACCTCGGCGAATCGCCCGATGGGCACGACCACCGCCGTCCGAGGCGTCACGCTGACGCGGGATACGGTCCCGGTCATCGAGGAGCTCTGGAAGTCCACCGGCAAGTAGCGCTCGAGGGCGTGCGCGTCCTCGACCTCGCCACGATCCTCGCCGGACCGGTCGCGGCGACCTTCCTCGGCGAGTTCGGTGCCGAGGTGATCAAGGTCGAGCTGCCCGGCGGAGGCGACACGGCGCGGGAGGGCCCGACGCTCGCGCCCGGGCTGAGCCTGCTCTGGCTCCAGGAGGGACGGAACAAGCGGTCGGTCACGCTGGACCTGCACCGCCCGGAAGGCCAGGCGCTCCTGAAGCGGCTGGTCGCCGTGTCGGACGTGCTCGTCGAGAACTTCCGTCCCGGTACGCTCGAGCGATGGGGCCTCGCGCCGGAGGCTCTGCTCGAAGCGAACCCCGGCCTGGTGCTGTTGCGGATGAGCGGCTACGGGCAGACCGGTCCGTACCGCTCGCGGGGCTCGTTCGACCGCATGGCCACGGCGTTCGGGGGCGGCCTGTACGTGACCGGCTACCCGGAGCAGCCTCCGGTGCGCCCCGGCTTCGCGCTCGCCGACTACATGAGCGGCTACGTGGGCGCGTTCGCGGCGATCACGGCGCTCTACTGGCGCGACGCGCGTGGCGGGCGGGGGCAGGTCATCGACCTCGCGATCTACGAGGCGGTGCTGCGCGCCTCCGAGAACGCGATCCCGGCCTACGACCGCAGCGGCAGCGTGCGCGAGCGCGCCGGCAACCGGAACCCCTCGATCGTCCCGTCCTCGAGCTTCCCCACGAGCGACGGCCGGTGGGTCGTGATCGGCGCGAACACCGAGCGCCTGTGGCGACGCCTGGCCACGGCGATCGGACGCGCCGACCTGCTCGAGGACGGGCGCTTCGCGACGGTGTCGGCGCGGGTCGAGCACGCCGACGAGGTGTACGCCATCGTCGAGGAGTGGACGCGCGGCCGCACCGCCGCGGAGATCCACGCGATCCTCGACGCGGCCGCCGTGCCGGCCTCCGGCATCAACTCCGTCGCGGACCTGTTCGCCGACCCGCACGTCCGGGCGCGCGAGAACATCGTGCGCATCGACGACCCGCGCATCGGGTCGCTCGCGGTCGCCGGGGTGATCCCGAAGCTGTCGGCGACACCGGGCCGGATCGACCACCTCGGTGAGGACCTCGGGAGCAGCAACGAGTCGGTGTACGGTGGGCTCCTCGGGCTCAGCCCGTCGGAGATCGCCGCGTTGAAGGAGCAGGGCGTCATCTGATCGGCCCGTACGCGATCCGTCGCCTGGGCCAGGCGGTGCCCACGGTGCTGGTCGTGAGCGTCATCGTCTTCCTGCTCCTCCGCCTCATCCCGGGCGACCCGGCGGCGGTCATCGCCGGTGCGGACGCGACGCCGGAGCAGCTCCGCGCCGTGCGCCGCGCGCTCAGCCTCGACCAGTCGCTGCCACAGCAGTACCTCGTCTGGCTGATGGGCCTGCTGCGCGGCGACCTCGGGCGCTCGTACATCACCGGGCGCGCGGTGACGGAGCTCGTCGCCGCGGTCCTGCCGGCGACGGTCCAGCTCGCGCTGACCAGCACGCTCATCGCCTTCCTCCTGGGCATCCCGCTGGGCGTCGCCGCCGGCCTGCGCGTGGGCTCGCGCTGGGATCTCCTCCTGTCGGCGGTGTCGGCCCTCGCGCTGGGGGTGCCGAACTTCCTGCTCGGGATCCTGGGGCTCCTGCTCTTCTCGCTCACGCTCGGCTGGCTGCCGCCCGGCGGTCGCATCGATCCGCTCGACGATCCAGCCGGAAGTCTGCGGACGCTGGTGATGCCCGCGCTGACCCTGGGGCTGCCGACGGCGATGATCTTCGCCCGGTTCCTGCGCACCGAGCTCGTGCGGATCGTCGGCCAGGACTACATCCGCGCGGCGTACGCCAAGGGCTTGAGCGACGCAGCCGTGGCCTACCGGCACGCCCTGCGCAACGCGCTGCTCCCGGTCACGGCGATCGTCGGCGTCCAGCTCGGCCGGCTCCTCGCCGGCACGCTCATCGTGGAGCAGATCTTCACCTGGCCGGGCATCGGCCGTCTCGCGCTCCAGGCGATCCAGACGCGCGACTACCCGCTGTTCCAGGGCATCGTCCTCGTGGTCGTCCTCGCTGCCGTGCTGATCAACCTCATCGCCGATCTCAGCTACGGCGTCCTCGATCCGCGGATCCGTGAGCGCGGCGTCTAGCGTGCCGGGGCCGGGTCGCGCCGTGCGGCGCGGCGCGTGGCGCTGGACGGCCGCGCGGCCGGCGGGGCTGACCAGCCTTGCGGTCCTGCTCGTCCTCCTCGGTGCGGCGATCGCCGCTCCGCTGCTCGCGCGCTACGCGCCCGAGGTGATGACGGTCGGCGCGGAGCTGGCCGGTCCGTCGCCGGCGCACCCGTTCGGGACCGACGAGTACGGGCGCGACCTGCTCAGCCGCACCCTGTACGGCCTGCGCGTCGCGTTCCTCGTCGGCGGCCTTGCCCTGCTCATGGGCGGGTCGAGCGGCACGGCGCTCGGCCTGGTGTCGGGCTTCCGCGGCGGCGCGACGGAGGCCTTCGTCATGCGGGTCGTCGACGGTCTGCTCGCGTTCCCCGCGCTCCTGATGGGCATCGCCGTGGCCGCGGCTCTCGGACCCGGGCTGCGCAGCGTGGCGATCACGATCGCGGTCGTGCAGCTCCCGGTGTTCGCGCGGCTGGCGCACGGGATGGCGCTCGGCCAGCGGCGGCAGGACTACGTCCTGGCCGCGGTGGCGATCGGCGCGTCACCGGCGCGCGTGATGATCCAGCACGTCCTGCGCAACAGCGTGCCGCCGCTCCTGGTGCAGGCCGCGCTGGCGATGGGCTTCTCCGTGCTCATCGAGGCGAGCCTGAGCTTCCTGGGCCTCGGGATCGTGGCGCCGGAGCAGTCGCTCGGCGCGCTCCTCGCCGCGAGCCGGAGCACGATGCGCCACGCCTTCTGGTATCCGCTCTTCCCCGGGGCGGTGCTCACGCTGCTGCTCTTCGCGTTGAACGGGTTCGCCGACCTGCTGAACGACCTGCTGAGCGGTGACCGACGCTCGCGCTGACGCCCGAGCGGGCGGCTCTCGGGGATCCGGCGCCGCGGGCTATACTGTTCTCACGTCGCGGGGCGGTCGCGGCGACTTTTTCTGTTCGGATGGTCATTTCCGTGTACGCAGTCATCCAAGCTGGCGGTAAGCAATACCGCGTCGAAGAAGGTTCGCTCCTCACGGTCGATCGGCTCGAGGGTGAGCCGGGCGCCGCGCTGTCGCTCGACCGCGTGCTCCTCATCGCCGACGGTGAGACCGTCCGGGCTGGGGCGCCGTACCTCAAGGGCGCCGCGGTGAGCGCCGAGATCGTCGCCCACGGCAAGGGCGAGAAGATCATCGTGTTCCGCTACAAGAACAAGACCCGCTCGCGGCGGCGCACCGGCTCGCGGGCCAGCCTCACGACCCTCCGCATCAAGAAGATCGAGGTCTAGTCATGGCACACAAGAAAGGCGCGGGTTCGACCCGCAACGGCCGCGATTCCGCCGGGCAGCGGCTCGGCGTGAAGGAGTACGCGGGCGCGATCGTCCACGCCGGCACGATCCTCGTTCGCCAGCGCGGCACGCGCGTGCTGGCCGGTCCCAACGTGGGCGTCGGCAAGGACCACACGCTCTTCGCGCTCGTCGACGGCACCGTGCAGTACGTGGCCGCCCGCGATGACCGCCGCCGCGCGACCGTCGTCCCCGCGGCGATCGGCTGAGGAGCGTCCCGTGAAAGAGAAGATCCACCCCAAGTACATCCCGGCGAAGATCGTGTGCGCCTGCGGCAACTCGTTCGTGTCGGCGTCGGTGAAGGCCGAGCTCCGCGTCGAGGCGTGCGCGAAGTGCCACCCGTTCTTCACCGGCAAGCAGCACCTCCTCGACGTCCAGGGCCGCGTTGACCGCTTCAACAAGCGCTACGCGAAGAAGGCGGAGCAGCCCGCGCCCGCGGAGACCGCTCCCGCCGGCTAGCCGGCGGGCATGAGCGATCCCGACCCCGCTGCCACGCGCCCGCCGGATCCCGCAACGCGCCCGTCGCCCGAGGGGCGGCCGACGCAGCCGCATTCGAGGGCCGGCCTCGAGGTCGTCGTGGGCAGCATGTTCAGCGGCAAGAGCGAAGAGCTCATTCGGCGGATGAAGCGCGCGCTCATCGCCCGGCGCGCGGTGCAGGTCTTCAAACCCGCGATCGACGACCGCTACGGCGTGGAGCTCGTGCGCTCGCACGACGGCGACTCATTCGTCGCGCAGCCCGTCCGCTCGAGCGCGGAGCTCCTCGCCGCGGTGCGTCCCGAAACGACCGTCGTCGGGATCGACGAGGTGCAGTTCTTCGACGCCGGCATCGTGGAGGTCTGTCGCACGCTCGTCGCGGGCGAGCGGCGTGTGATCTGCGCCGGTCTCGACCTCGACTTCCGCGGCGAGCCCTTCGGCCCGGTGCCGGCGCTCCTCGCGCTGGCCGAGCGGGTCGAGAAGCTCGAGGCGATCTGCGTCGTCTGCGGCGAGCCGGCGACGCGTACCCAGCGGATCGTGAACGGCATCCCCGCCGACCACGACGACCCGGTGATCGTGATCGGCGCGCAGGAGGCGTACGAGGCGCGGTGCCGCACCTGTCACGAGGTCCCGCGCCGGGCACGCACGTGAGCGCCCCGAGCCCGTACGGCGGCCAGGCGGTCATCGAGGGCGTGCTCATCCGCGGGCGCCGCACGCTCGCGCTCGCTTGCCGGAGGCCGAACGGCGAGATCTACCGCTACCGCGAGGCGCTCGACTCGCCGCTCCAGCGCTCGCGCCTCGCTCGTGCGCCGCTCGTCCGCGGCATCGTCGTCCTCTGGGAGTCGCTCTCGCACGGCCTGCGGATGCTCATGCGCTCCGCCGACGTCCAGCTCGAGGGCGAGGAGCAGCAGCTCGGCTCGGCCGGCGGTGCCGGGATCATGGCGGTCACCGGGCTCCTCGCCGTGCTCGTGTTCGTCGGCCTTCCGTACCTGGCGACGCAGGCGCTCCGCGGGCAGGTCGAGTCGTCGCTCGCACTGAACGTGGCCGAAGGGCTCGTGCGGCTCGCGCTCCTCCTCGGGTACCTCTTCGCGATCTCCTTCATGCCGGACATCCGCCGCGTGTTCGCGTACCACGGCGCCGAGCACATGACGATCCACGCATTCGAGCACGGTGATCCACTCGCGGTCGAGAGCGTGCGGCCGTACCCGACCGCGCACCCGCGCTGCGGGACCGCCTTCCTCCTGCTCGTCGTCGTGCTGTCGATCGTGCTCTTCGCCTTCCTGCCGCGCACGAACCTCGCCCTGGACCTCCTCGCCCGGCTCGCGCTCGTGCTCCCGGTGGCCGCGCTCTCCTACGAGGTGCTGCGGTTCGGCGCGGCGCACGAGACCAACCCGCTCGTGCGGGCGATCGTCGTCCCCGGCCTTCTGCTCCAGCGCATCACCACGCGCCGGCCGGACGACGCCATGATCGAGGTCGCGATCGCCTCGCTCGAGGAGGCGCTCGCCGGCGACGCCGTGCCTGTGGCGCGGTCGGCATGAGCACGACGACGCGCCGGCGTCGCGTGAGCGCGCCGGTCCGACCGTACCGAGCGACCCCGTGACTGAGCTCACGCCCGGCCTGCGCGCTCGTCTCTCCAAGGTCGAGGACCGCTACGACGAGATCTCGCGACAGCTCGCGCTCCCCGAGACCTCGGCCGATCCCTCGCGCATCCGCCCGCTGGGGCAGGAGCTCGCGCAGGTCCTGCCCGTGGTGGAGGCGGTGCGCGCGCTGCGCGCCGCCGAGACGCGGCTCGCCGAGGCACGCGCGCTCCTCACCGGCGACGATGCCGACCTCCGCGACCTCGCGCACGAGGAGGAGGCCGCGGCCGCCCCGGACGTCGAGCGGCTCACCGCCGAGCTTCGCGCGCTCCTGGTGCCGCGCGACCCGCTCGACGACAAGAACGTCATCGTCGAGATCCGCGGCGGCGAGGGCGGCGAGGAGGCCGCGCTCTTCGCCGCCGACCTCTTCCGGATGTACTCGCGCTACGCCGAGCGCCACCGCATGAAGCTCGAGCTCATGTCGCAGAGCAGCTCCGAGAAGGGCGGCTTCAAGGAGGTCATCTTCCGCATCGCCGGCAAGCGGGCCTACAGCCGGCTGAAGTTCGAGTCCGGCGTGCACCGCGTCCAGCGCGTGCCGCTGACCGAGGCGCAGGGCCGGATCCACACCTCCACCGCGACCGTCGCGGTGCTCCCGGAGGCCGACGACCTCGACGTGGAGATCAACGAGAGCGACCTGAAGATCGACGTCTACCGCGCCGGCGGCCACGGTGGCCAGGGCGTGAACACGACCGACTCGGCGGTCCGGATCACCCACCTGCCGACCGGGATCATCGTCACCTGCCAGGACGAGCGATCGCAGTTGAAGAACAAGGCGAAGGCGATGACGGTCCTGCGGGCACGCCTCCTCGCGCATCGGGAAGAGCAGCGCGACGCGACCGAGGGCGCCGCCCGCCGCGCGCAGATCGGCCGCGGCGAGCGCGCCGAGAAGATGCGTACGTACAATTTCCCGCAGGATCGGCTCACCGACAAGCGGCTCGGCTACAACCTCTCGGGCCTCGACCGCCGGATGGACGGCGACATCGACGATCTCGTCGAGGCGCTCGTCTCGCAGGACCTCGCCGACCGCCTCGCGTCCCTCGAAGAGGGCGCCTCCTAGAGGCCGCGTCCTCGCGGCCGTTCGACCAGACCGCGTCCGCGCGGCCGTTCGACCAGGCCGCGTCCTCGCGGCCGTTCGGCGCTAGACGTCCGCGGCGCGGAAGCGCGCGACGGTCGAGTAGCGGCGCACGTAGGCGAGGTACTCGTCCCTGGTCATCTTCGGCGCGAACTCGGCCTTGACGCGGTTCGCCTCGCGCGCGCCGCCCGCGAGCAGGTCGATCGCGGTGAAGGCGAGGGCCTTGGCCGGGTTCACCACCGCCTGGGCGTAGTCGGCGATCCGGTAGTCGGCGCCGTGGCCGGTCCCGGTCGCCCCGCCCGTGTAGGGGTGGACCGACGGCATGAAGTGCGAGAGGTCGCCCATGTCGGTCGAGCCGCCGCCGTGGCCGCGGGTCGTGACCCGGTCCTTCCCCACGATCGCCTCGGCGTTCGAGCGGAAGAGCGCGACGAGGTTCGGGTCGTGGCCGAGCGGGAGGTAGCCGGCGAGTGTCGTGATCTCGACCTCGGCGCCGAGCGCGAGCGCGCCGGCCTTGAGCGCGCGATCGACCTTCTCGTGCGTCGCGGCGATCGCCTCGATCGTCGCCGCGCGGCAGAACAGCTCGAGCCGCACGTCGGCCGGGATCGCGTTCACGATGTCGCCGCCCTTCGTCATGATCGGGTGGACCCGCACGTGGTCCTCGTCGCGGAAGGTCTCCCGGAGCGCGTTGATCCCGGCGAGCGCGATCTGGGCGGCGTAGAGCGCGTTGACCCCGCGGTGCGGAGCCCCGCCGGCGTGGCTCGCGTGCCCGACGTAGCGGACGAACTTGGCGACCATCCCGTTGCCGGTGCCGCCCACCGAGAGGAGGCCGTCCTCAGGCACCGAGGTCGTGTGGACCATCATCGCCATGTCGACGTCGTCGAAGATGCCGAGCTTGGTGAGCTCGGCCTTCCCGCCCAGGAACTCGAGCTTCCCGGCGGTCCGCAGCGCGACCCGCCCCTCCAGCTCGACGTACTCCTCCGCGGGGACTGCCATCAGGGCGACGCGGCCCGCGAGCAACTCGAGGGTCTTCAGCGCCTCGTTCGGGTGCTGGGCCTCGATCACCGTGTAGCCCGCGAGCTCGAGCGTCCTCCGGACGAATTCCCTCACCGGGGCTTCGTCCTCGACCAGGAGCACCGTACGGTTCGGCTGTGGATGCACCCTCCGGTAATCGGCGGGTCCCGGACACTCTTGAAGACGCTCGACCGTGCTCGAGGGCAGGTCGCTCGAGTTCTCTCGGGTCATGCCCCGATACACAAAAAGGGCAGCCCCCGAAGGGACTGCCCTCTTTTGCCTCGCGCAAGAGCGCCGAAGCGCCGGCTACGAGGACTTCTTGGCCTGGGCGACCAGCGCTTCCAGCATCTTGACGTATTCGGCCTCGGTGTCGTCGAAGGCCTTCATGTACTCCGCTTCCGAGATCTTCGCCTTTTTCCAGTCGCCGTCGAACACGTGGGTCTTCCCGTCCACGTCGACGGTGTCGTTGGGCTGGTTGCCGCGCTTCTTGGCCTGCAGGCCGTTGG
>Ga0080064_1006722_pt1 | contig 12192 bp, 8 predicted proteins | sample Subgrocontami54m_FD_69260 | JGI IMG/M metagenome (GOLD analysis project Ga0080064, IMG submission 69260) | Subsurface groundwater microbial communities from S. Glens Falls, New York, USA - GMW46 contaminated, 5.4 m (SPADES assembly) (version 2) ...
CCTGTGCACGCGGCGCTGCCCGTTCTGCGACGTCGCACACGGCCGGCCGCTGCCACCCGACGCCGCCGAGCCGGCGAATCTCGCCGCGACCATCGCCACACTCAAGCTCAGCTACGTCGTGATCACCAGCGTTGATCGCGACGATTTGCGCGACGGCGGCGCGCAGCATTTTGCCGCCTGCATCCGCGCGGTGCGCGCGGTCTCCCCCGCGACGCGCATCGAAGTGCTGGTGCCGGATTTCCGCGGGCGGCTCGAAATCGCGCTCGACGTCCTTGCCGACTGCCCGCCCGACGTCATGAATCACAATCTCGAAACCGTACCGCGCCTCTACCGAATGGCGAGGCCGGGCGCCGATTACCGCAATTCGCTGCGACTGCTCGGGGAATTCAAGGCGCGCGTGCCGCGCGTGCCGACCAAGTCGGGGCTGATGCTGGGGCTGGGCGAAACGGACGCCGAAATTCTGGAGGTCATGCGCGACCTGCGCGCGCACGCGGTCGACATGCTCACCCTCGGCCAGTACCTGCAGCCGGGCGCGCATCATCTGCCGGTCGCGCGCTACGCCGAACCCGCAGTATTTCAGGAGTTCGAACGCCACGCCGCCGCGCTGGGATTTGCGCACGCGGCCTGCGGGCCGCTGGTGCGCTCGAGCTATCACGCCGATCAGCAAGCCCACGCCGCGGGTGTGGTCTGAAAGAACTGCGCAAACAGCGCGCGCTAAACCGCACGGAGCCAACTCATCATGCCGCGTTTCTATATCGGTCTTACCGCAGGCGAAAAAGAAATCTGGAAAGCGACAAACGCCGCGGCCGAAGGCAATTTTCTGGTCACCGTCGAACTCTCGTTTGCGGGCCTAGACCCCAAGCCGGTCGAGCGTTACAAGGCCGCGCTGGTGGCCTTGGGCAAGGACGCGACCCGGCGCCGGCAATTGTCGAAATACGGCTGGGTTTTTGCCCTCGACGCCCGGCTCGTCGACGTCTTCCAGATACTGGTCGACCACCTCGGCGTCGAACATCATTCCTACACCGTGGCCGACCTGAAATCGGGAGAAGGCCTGTCCTACGACGCCGAGAAGCGCGTCGTGTGCGAGTTTTACGCGAAGAACTGGACGGCCTGAAGGGCTCAGTGCGCCTGATCCCAGTTCGATCCCGTTCCCAGATCCACCGCCAGTGGCACCGCCAGCGTCGCGACGCCGTTCATCAGCCGCGGCAGGTGCTCCTGCACCGCGGCCACCTCGGCGTCCGGCACTTCGAGCACCAGCTCGTCGTGCACCTGCATGATGAGCTTCGCCTGCATGGCGCCGCCGGTTAGCCAGCGCTGCACCGCGATCATCGCGAGCTTGACCAGATCGGCGGCCGTGCCCTGCATCGGCGCGTTGATCGCGGCGCGTTCCGCGCCCTGCCGGCGTGCGCCATTGCTGCCTTTGATCTCGGGCAGCCACAGGCGCCGGCCGAACACGGTCTCGACATAACCCCGCTCGCGCGCCTGCTCGCGCGTGGTCCGCATGTATTCCGCGACTCCCGGGTAACGCATGAAGTAGCGGTCCATGTATTGCTGCGCCGCGGCGCGCTCGATGCCGAGCTGGGAGGCCAGCCCGAACGCCGACATGCCGTAGATCAGCCCGAAGTTGATCACCTTGGCGTAACGCCGCTGCTCGGCGTCGACCGCGCCCGGCGCGACGCCGAAAATTTCAGCTGCGGTCGCGCGGTGCACGTCTTCGCCGGCCGCGAACGCTTTCAACAGGCTCGCATCCTGCGAGATGTGCGCCATGATCCGCAGCTCGATCTGCGAATAATCGGCGGAAATGATTTGGCTGCCAGGGGGTGCTATGAACGCCTCGCGAATGCGGCGGCCTTCGGCGGTGCGCACCGGAATATTCTGCAGGTTGGGGTCGTTGCTGGCGAGCCGACCCGTAATCGCCACGGCCTGCGCATAGTTGGTGTGCACGCGCCCGGTGTCCGGATTGACCATGCGCGGCAGCTTGTCGGTGTAAGTCGATTTGAGCTTGGCGATGCCGCGATACTCGAGGATCAGCTTCGGCAGCGGATAGTCGAGCGCGAGCTGTTCGAGCACGTCTTCGTCGGTCGAGGGCGCGCCGCTGGGCGTTTTCTTGATGACCGGCAGCTTGTGCCGGTCGAACAGGATTTCCTGGATCTGCTTCGGCGAATTGAGGTTGAACGGCTGGCCGGCCTGCGCGTGCGCCGCGCGTTCGAGCTCGAGTATCTTCGCGCCTAACTCGCGGCTCTGCGCCTCGAGCAGCGCGCAGTCGAGCAGCACACCGTGGCGTTCCATGGCGTGCAGCACCTCCAGCACCGGCATCTCGATGTCGCGGTATATCTTTGCCAGCTTCGCGTCGCCCTCGACCTGCGGGTACAACGCGCGGTGCAGTTGCAGCGTGATGTCCGCATCTTCCGCCGCGTATTCGGCGGCGCGCTCGAGCGTCACCTGGTCGAAACCGATATGGCCCGCGCCCTTGCCCGCGACCTCCTCGTAGGTGATGGTCTTCACGCCGAGATGCCGCAATGCCATGCTGTCCATGCCGTGCGGCTTGTGGCTCTCGAGCACGTACGACTGCAGCAGCGTGTCATGCGCGATGCCCGCGAGCCGGATCCCGTGATTGGCAAACACGTGCTTGTCGTACTTGAGGTTCTGGCCAAGCTTGAGGCAGTGCGCATCCTCGAGCCACGGCTCGAGCCGGACGAGCACCGCCGCAAGATCGAGCTGCGGCGGCGCGCCGGCATAGCGGTGCGCGAGCGGCAAATACGCGGCATGCCCCGGCTCGATGGCGAACGAAATTCCGACCAGCCGCGCCTGCAACGGATCGAGGCTGGTGGTTTCGGTATCGACCGACACCAGCGGGGCGGCGGTGATTTTCGCCAGCCACGTCTCAAGCTGTGGTTCGGTGAGGATGGTTTCGTAGTGCCGCTGCGGCGCACCCGGAGGCGTGAGGGGTAAGGTGGAGCCAGCTGCGCCGGGGACTTCTTCCTGCTTCATGCTGCCGCGAGACGCGGTCCCGTTCCCGCCCTTTTCGTCCAGCTCCCGCCGCCAGGTCTTGAATTCGAAGCGCTCGAACAGCTCACCGAGTTTCGCGCTGTCCGGCCGGACGTGCGCGAGATCGTCGAGCTTGACCGGCAGCGCAACATCGCATTTGATCGTCAGCAGCGCGCGAGCTTGCGGCAGCCAGCCGAGGCTGGTCCGCAGGTTTTCGCCGACGACACCATCGATTTCGCCGGCGTGCCGGACAACTTCGTCGAGCGTCCCGTATCGAGTGAGCCATTTAACCGCCGTCTTGGGCCCGACCTTGGGAACGCCGGGCACGTTGTCGACCGTGTCTCCGATCAGCGCGAGGTAATCGACCATTCTCGCGGGTCTGACGCCGAATTTTTTTTCGACCCCGGCCTCGTCCAGCGTTTCGTTCGACAGGGTGTTTACGAGCGTCACCTGCGGATTGACGAGCTGCGCGATGTCCTTGTCGCCGGTCGAAATCACCGTGCGCAAACCATGCTCCTGCGCCTCGCGCGCGAGCGTGCCGATCACGTCGTCGGCTTCGACGCCGTCGACGATCAGCAACGGCCAGCCCATGGCGCGGATCGCGTCCTTCAGCGGCTCGATCTGCCGCACCAGGTCGTCCGGCATCGGCGGCCGGTTGGCCTTGTATGCGGGGTACGCGTCATCGCGGAACGTCTTGCCTTTTGCATCGAAAATACAGGCGCTATAATCGGCTGCGATCTCGCGATGCAACCGCCGCAGCATATTCAGCACGCCGTAGATTGCGCCGGTGGGTTCGTCGTTGCGGTTGCGCAGATCCGGCATGGCGTGGAATGCGCGATAGAGGTACGAGGATCCGTCGACCAGCAGCAGCGTTTTCATAGATTGCGTGAGGTTTCCACCATGATTCGTCCGGGCAAAATTCCCCAGCCGCTCGCTCCCGAACTCCCCGACAAATCGTGGTCGGCGCGCGAGTCGTGGCGCACGCTCGGCATTATGTCAGAATTCGTCGAGGCCACCGAGCGCCTGAGCGAAATCCGGCCTGCGGTGAGCATTTTCGGCAGCTCGCGCAGCGCGCCGGGCCATCCGCATTACGTGCTCGCGGAACAAATCGCGCGCCAGTTGTCGGATGCCGGCTTCAGCGTAATTTCCGGCGGCGGCCCCGGAATCATGGAGGCCGCGAATAAAGGCGCCTATTTCGGCAAGTCGCCGAGCGTCGGCCTCAACATCCAGTTGCCGCACGAGCAGCGCGTCAATCGCTACCAGGACGTCAGCCAGAGCTTCCGCCATTTTTTTGCGCGCAAGGTGATGTTCGTCAAGTTCGCCACCGCCTACGTCTGTCTGCCGGGCGGTTTCGGCACGCTCGACGAGGTGATGGAAGCGTTGACGCTGGTGCAGACCGGCAAGACCCGCAAAATACCCATCATCCTGGTGCACGAGCCGTTCTGGCGCGGCCTGCTCGACTGGTTCCGCCACACGCTGGTGGGCGAAGGCATGATAGACGCCGCAGACCTCGACCTGATCAAGGTCATCGACGAGCCAAAAGCCGTGGTCGACGCCATCTTCGGTCATTACGAGCAGCACGGATTCGAACCGTCGGACGCCGAGCGCGAAATGCTGCTCAATTTATAGGATCACGCTTTATATTTTTCATTGAAAAGCCGATAATATGCGCTTCAGATCCAAGGACAGTTTTCATGCGTAAACTGCTTGCCGCATTGCTGCTCGGCATCGCGCTGCCCGCGATGGCCGCGGAGCGGGCCGGGGTATTGCAGCCGATCCCCGATCCGCCCCCGCCGCCGCCCGGTTTCGAACTCGATCCGGCGCTTGAACCGCAGGTCACGATCATCAAGCGCGGCAGCGATACGGTCGAGGAGTACCGCGTCGGCGGCAAGCTCTACATGCTCAAGGTCACTCCGGCCCACGGGATATCGTACTATCTGATCGACGAAAAAGGCGACGGCAGGATGACGCGGCAGGAAGGCCTCGATTCCGGCATCCGTCCGCCGATGTGGACCATACATTCCTGGTAATAACTGGTGATTGGTGATTAGTGATTGGTGCTTAGCAAAAGCAGTTTTGTCCAGTTACTGGTTACCGGTTACTAGTCACCAGTCACTGAAATGTCCGTCTTCACCACCGTCACACCCGGGCAGCTATCGGTTTGGCTCAAGAACTATTCGATAGGCACGCTCACGCGGCTTGAGGGCATAGCCGCCGGCATCGAAAACACCAACTATTACGTCACCACTACACACGGCCGCTACGTCCTGACGCTGTTCGAGAAACTCAAGGCCGTAGAGCTGCCGTTCTACCTCAATCTGATGGCGCATCTCGCGCGGCACGGCATCCCGAGCCCGCAGCCGATCGCCAGCCTCGGCAACGAGTATCTCGGCGCATTGAACGGCAGGCCGGCCGCGATCGTAACGTGCGTGCCGGGGACCGATCTGCAGCAGGTCGATGCGGGGCGCTGCGCGACGATCGGCGGATTGCTCGCGGAAATGCATCTCGCCGGCGCGAGCTACCGCGCCGAGATGCCGAACCCGCGCGGCGCCAAATGGTGGCGGGCCGCGATGCCGCAGGTGCTGCCGTTCCTCGATCAGCGCGCCGCTGCGCTGTTGCGGGAGGAAGTGCGCTTTCAGGCGCTCTACCGCTGCGTGGACCTGCCGCGCGGCGTGATACACGCCGATTTGTTCCGCGACAACGTGCTGTGGGACGGCGCGCGGGTCGGCGGCATCATCGACTTTTATTTCGCCTGCAACGACACGCTGCTCTACGATGTGGCGATCGCGGTCAACGACTGGTGCGGCATGGAGGGAGGCGCGCTCGACCACAGCCACGCCACGGCGCTGCTCGCGGCGTATCATCGCGTGCGGCCGTTTAACGCCCTCGAGCGCGGCGCGTGGCCGGTGATGCTGCGTGCCGGCGCGTTGCGCTTCTGGATCTCGCGGCTCTACGATCTGTATCTGCCACGGCCGGGTCTGCTGACACACGCCAAGGACCCGCGCGAGGTCCAGCGCGTGCTCGAGCATCACGTTGCGTCCGAAGCCGAATTGCGGTCATTATTCGTACCATGAGCATGAATATTCGGACGGTCGACGCTTCCCATGGCTGGCGCTGGATCGCGGCGGGCGTGGTGATTTTCCGCAAGAACCCGTCGCGGTGGCTGCTGCTGATCACGCTGCTCTTCATCGGCAGCCGGGTGTTGCTCGCAATTCCGGTGGTCGGCATGATCGCCGTGTTGATCGCGCCGAATTTCCTTGCCGGCCTGGCGCATGGTGCGGAGGCGCTCGAGCAAGGCAAACCGCTGCGGCTGGGCTATCTGGCGAGCGGCTTTCTCAGGAACGCCGCGCGGCTGGTCACGATCGGCGGGGTGTCGCTGGTCGGTCAGTTCCTGACGCTGATGGCGATGGTACTGATCGGCGGCGAGGCGATCGGCAGCGTTGCCAAGACCATGACCGCGGCCGGCACGACACCCGAGACGATACAGGCGATGCGCGCCGCCGCGCCCGGCTTGATGCTCGCCCTGCTGGTGGGGTTCGTGCTGTCCGTGCCGCTGATGATGGCGGTCTGGTTTGCGCCGCTGCTGGTATTCTTCAACGACCTGAAGCCAGTGCCGGCGCTGCTGTTGAGCCTGTCGGCGTGTCTCAGGAACATTCTGCCGTTCCTCGTCTACGGCATGGCGGTGCTGGTGCCGGTCGTGGTATTGATGCCAGTCAGCCTCGCGGCGCGTCAGCCCGATCTGGCGCTGTGGCTGCTGGCGCCGGTACTAGTGCCGTCGATTTATGCCGGCTACAAGGACATGTTCGTTCCGGCCGCGGCAACGCAGTAGCAGGTCAGGTTGCCGCATTGGCGGCTACCTGACGCCACGGGGATGTCGGGGAACGCTGCGCGTACCCCGACCTACGAGGCTAGGCGGGAACCAGCCTGGCGTATTCCAACGCCAACCATTTGGTGCCGTTGCGTTGAAAATTCACCTGCACGCGCGCATCCGTACCGCGGCCTTCGGCATTGACGATCACGCCGGCGCCGAATTTCGGATGCGTCACGTTCTGCCCGATGCGCCAGGGTGAATCCGCCTGAATGCTGAATGACGGGGATAGTGTGGTGGCCGTGCGGGGGCCCGCAACGCGGGGGGCCGCGCCGTGAGATCTCGACTCCGAACGCTGGCTTCTGAAGCGTGAACCGATGCGCTTCATCAGCGCCGCCGGAATTTCCTCGAGAAAACTCGACGCAATGTTGTAGCGCGTCTGTCCGTGCAGCATGCGGCTTTGCGCCAACGACAGATAGAGCCGCCGCCGCGCGCGCGTCAGCGCCACGTACATCAGGCGCCGCTCTTCTTCCTTGCCGTCGGCCTCCGACAGGCTGTTTTCGTGCGGGAACAGCCCTTCCTCGAGCCCACTGATGAAGACGGTGTGGAACTCCAACCCCTTGGCCGAATGCACCGTCATCAGCTGCAGCGCGTCAGTGCCGGCCTCGGCCTGGTTATCCCCCGCCTCGAGCGCGGCGTGCGCGAGAAAGGCGGTGAGGCTCGTGTCTTCCTGCTGCTCGTCGGACACAAACGCCGTGGCGGCATTGACCAGCTCGCCGAGATTTTCCAGCCGGTCTATGCCCTCGCGCTCGTTCTGGTAATGCGGCCTGAGACCGCTGTGTTCGATTACGTGCTCGATGATTTCGGGCAAGGGCAGGCTGGCAGTCGCAGTCCGCATGGACTCGATAAGCGCCACGAAGGCGGGGATGCCTTTGAGGGATGAGGGATGAGGGATGAGCGCCTTCGCCCTTGACTTCGCCGCCTGCCACAAACTCGTGCCATTCGCTTTCGCCGCGTCCTGCAATTGTTCGAGGCTGCGATTGCCGATGCCGCGCGCAGGAAAATTAATCACGCGCATCAATGCGCCATCGTCCTCATCGCTCGCGAGCAGCCGCAGGTAAGCGAGCGCGTGCTTGATCTCCTGGCGCTCGAAGAAGCGCAGCCCACCATAGACGCGGTAAGCGACACCCGCACTGAACAGTGCGTGCTCCAGCACGCGCGATTGCGCGTTCGAGCGGTAAAGCAGCGCGATTTCGGACAGGCGCACGCCCTCGCTGTGCAGCGCCTTCACTTCCTCGACGATGAAACCCGCTTCGTCGATATCGGTTGCAGCCTCGAAGACGCGCAGCGGCTCGCCTTTGCTGGCGGAAGTCCAAAGGTTCTTGCCGAGCCGCCGGCGGTTGTGCCCGATCAGCGCGTTGGCGGCGTCGAGGATGTGGCCGTGCGAGCGGTAGTTCTGCTCGAGCTTGATCACCTTCTCGATTGCGAAGTCCTGCTGCATTTCCTGCATGTTGGCTGCCGATGCTCCTCGGAAGGCGAAAATCGACTGATCGTCGTCTCCGACCGCAAAGACCGCGTTGTCCGTGCCGGCCAGCAACCGCAGCCATTGATACTGCAGGCGATTGGTGTCCTGGAATTCATCCACCAGGATGTGTCGGAAACGGCCGCGGTAGTGATCGCGCAGGATTTCGTTTTTCGACAGCAGTTCATGGCAACGCAGCAGCAGCTCGGCGAAATCGACCACGCCTTCGCGCTGGCACTGCTCGTCGTAGGCGGCGTAGAGCTCCTGCATGCGGCGCGAGAAACTGTCGTAGGCGTCGGCGTCGACCGCGCGCTTGCCCGCGTCCTTGTGGCTGTTGATGTACCACGCGACCTGCCGCGGCGGAAACTTCTCGTCGTCGACGTTGGCGGCCTTCAGCAGGCGCTTGATCAGCGCGAGCTGGTCCTGGCTGTCGAGTATCTGGAACAGCTGCGGCAGCCCCGCTTCGCGGTAATGCGCGCGCAGCATGCGGTTGCACAGGCCGTGGAAGGTGCCGACCCACATGCCGCGCGTATTGATCGGCAGCATCGCGCTGATACGCGCGAGCATCTCCTTTGCCGCCTTGTTGGTGAAAGTGACCGCCAGCAATCCGGCCGGGCTCACCTGTCCGGTCTGGATCAGCCACGCGATGCGGGTGGTCAGAACGCGGGTCTTGCCGCTGCCGGCCCCGGCGAGGATCAGTGCCGGCTGGGGCGGCAGCGTGACCGCTTCGAGTTGTGGCGCGTTGAGGCCGGACAGGAACGACGGGTTCATCTAATCATTATGTTAGGCACTCTATTATCGCGATACTTTCGGCTCGGCGACTCCCAACCTGCCTTTGAGCTTGCCGGCGAGCGCTTCCGCTTCCTGCCGGCTCGGCAAATGCGCGATGCGCACGCGGTAGATCATCGGCCCCGCTGCGCTTTTCAGCGGCCGGATTTCGGCGGCGTAACCGGCGTCGCGCAGCCGGTCGTAGATGGCGAGCGCATCGTTCTGATTGTTGGCCTCGGCAAGAGTCACTTTCCATAGTCCGCCCTGGCGCAGCGCGCCCGCGCCGGCCGTGATCGCGGTCTCGGCCGACCACTCGTCGAGCTGCTGCTGCGACACCCGCGTCACCGGCAGCGCCGGCGCGTTCCTGGGGGCAATATAGAAAGACATCGGCTGGTCCATCGTGAACGCGTCGTTGGCGGCTGCGACCGTGATGCTGCCTTCGACCAGGCAGAAGATATCGCGCGTCGGTTCCGACTTGCCCCACAAGTCGGTACCGCGGATGCCGGCCGTCGTGGCCGCCAGCTTGACTCTGACGTCGCGCTCGCCGCGGAACTTGTGCACCGCCCGCGTGGTGAAGCGGAACGCGCCGCTCACTACGTCGAGCGATGCCGTGACCACTTCCTTGAGGTTGATCTTGCTCTGGCCGAGATCGTCGAGCGCGAGCACGCCATTCTCGCCGAGGCTGATCAGGCTGCCGTCCGCGAGCCGCAGCAGGGCGCGCGCGCCGGGGCCGGTGAATATCCGGTCCTTGTTGGCGATCGCCATGCCGATCGCGAGCGGCTCGCGAGCGCCGCCCGCACGTTCTACCCACGCCGGCGTCTGCACGCCTTCGACCTCGATATTGGCACGCGCCGCCGCCAGCGCGGAACCCGCCGCCAGCATCAGCAACGCCGTCAGAAAAACTTTGATCTTCATGGCCTGCTCCCTTGAGACTCGCGTCTGCGCGGAGGTACGGTTGCGGCGAAATTCGGGATGTGTTGCGGGTATAATTCCCCGTTCAGCCATTGCTTCAGCCAGCGATTTTCAGACCGGCATGCAGAACAAATACAACGCCCACGCTATCGAGCGCGACGCCCAGCAATACTGGGAAGACCAGCGCTCGTTTCGCGCCGTGGAAACGCCGGGCAAACCCAAATACTACTGCCTGTCGATGTTCCCCTATCCGTCCGGCAAACTGCATATGGGACACGTGCGAAACTATACCATAGGCGACGCGCTGACCCGTTACCACCGCATGCGCGGCTACAACGTGCTGCAGCCGATGGGCTGGGACGCGTTCGGCCTGCCAGCCGAGAACGCCGCCATGGCGAACCATGTTCCGCCGGCGCAATGGACCCACGACAATATCGCCTACATGAAGCGCCAGCTCGTCTCCCTCGGTTTCGCGATCGACTGGGAACGCGAACTCGCGACCTGCCAGCCCGCTTACTACCGCTGGAACCAGTGGCTGTTCCTGCGCATGCTCGAAAAAGGCCTCGTCTACAAGAAGACCGGCACGGTCAACTGGGACCCGGTCGATCAGACCGTGCTCGCCAACGAACAGGTGATCGACGGCCGCGGCTGGCGCACCGGCGCGCTCATCGAGAAGCGCGAAATCCCGATGTATTACATGGCGATCACGCGCTACGCCGACGAACTGCTCGCCGCGCTCGACGCGCTGCCCGGCTGGCCCGAGCGCGTCAAGACGATGCAGGCGAACTGGATCGGCAAGAGCCATGGCGTGCGTTTTGCGTTTCCGTACACGCTCGACGGCAGCGACGAAAGATTGTGGGTGTTCACGACCCGCGCCGACACCATCATGGGCGTCACCTTCTGCGTGGTCGCCGCCGAGCACCCGCTCGCGACGCGCGCCGCCCGGAACAACCCGGGGCTCGCCGCTTTTGTCGACGAATGCAAGCGCGGCTCGGTGATGGAAGCAGACGTGGCGACGATGGAAAAGAAAGGCATGCCGACCGGCATCTTCGTCACGCATCCGCTGACCGGCGAGAAGATCGAGGTCTGGGTCGGCAATTACGTGCTGATGGGCTATGGCGAAGGCGCCGTGATGGGCGTGCCCGGTCACGACGAGCGCGACTTCCACTTTGCCAGACAGCACGGCCTGCGGATCGCGCAGGTGATCGATGTGCCCGGCAATTCCTTCAGCACGGTCGCCTGGCAGGAATGGTACGCGGACAAGGAACACGGCCGCTGCATCCACTCGGGCAAGTACGACGGTCTCGCCTACGTGCAGGCGGTGGCTGCGATCGCCGCCGATCTCAAATCCAGGAGCCTCGGCGAGCAGCAGGTCTTGTGGCGGCTGCGGGACTGGGGCATTTCGCGCCAGCGCTATTGGGGCACGCCGATTCCGCTCATCCACTGCGGCGCCTGCGGCGATGTGCCGGTGCCCGACGCTGCGCTGCCGGTGGTGCTGCCCGAGGACTGCGTGCCCGACGGCAGCGGCAACCCGCTTAGCCAGCGCGCTGACTTCCTGAACTGCCCGTGTCCGCGGTGCGGCCAGCCGGCCCGGCGCGAAACCGACACCATGGACACCTTCGTCGACTCGTCCTGGTATTACACGCGCTTCGCTTGCGCCGACCGGCATGACGCGATGGTCGATGCGCGCGTCAAATACTGGCTGCCGGTCGATCAGTACATCGGCGGCATCGAGCACGCGATCCTGCACCTGCTCTACTCGCGCTTCTGGACCAAGGTCATGCGCGACCTGGGGCTGGTGCAGCTCGACGAGCCTTTCACCAACCTGCTGACGCAGGGCATGGTGCTGAACGAAATTTTCTTCCGCAAACCCGACGCGGGCCGCGTCACCTACTACAACCCGGCGGAAGTCGAAATTGAAGTCGACGCGCGCGGCAGCCGCGCGGGCGCCTGGCTCAGGGCGGATGGCCTGCCGGTCGAGTCCGGCGGCATCGGCACCATGTCGAAATCGAAGAACAACGGGGTCGATCCGCAGTCGCTGATCGAGGAGTACGGCGCGGACACCGCGCGGCTGTTCATGATGTTCGCGAGTCCGCCTGAAGATACGCTGGTGTGGAACGACGCGGGCGTTGAAGGCGCGTCACGGTTCCTGAAACGGTTGTGGAGCTACGGCGTGAAATTCAAGAATGGTGGT
>Ga0080064_1006723_pt1 | contig 12189 bp, 9 predicted proteins | sample Subgrocontami54m_FD_69260 | JGI IMG/M metagenome (GOLD analysis project Ga0080064, IMG submission 69260) | Subsurface groundwater microbial communities from S. Glens Falls, New York, USA - GMW46 contaminated, 5.4 m (SPADES assembly) (version 2) ...
TGGGCCTGCTTCGCGTTGAGCGGGCCCTGCACTTCGTCCTTCAGCAGCCCGGCGAAACCAATCACCGAATTGAGCGGCGTCCTCAACTCGTGGGTGACGTTCGCCATGAAATCGGACCGCATGCGGTTCGCGCGCTCGATCGCCTCCCGCGCCCGCTTGCGTTCGGTAATGTCGACAATGGAGGCGAGAACGTAGCTTCGCTTCCTGATCCGCAACGGACTGAGGCCGATCTCGACGGGTACTTCAGTGCCGTCCCTGCGCAGGCCGAACAGATCGCGCCCGGCGCCCATGGCGCGTACCGTCGGCGCAGCAAGAAAATCGGTGCGCACTCGAACGTGTCCCGGGCGGTAGCGCTCGGGAACGAGTTCCTCAATGTTCCTGCCGATCAGTTCCTCGCGTCGATAGCCAAATGTTTTCTCTGTTTCCAGGTTAACCAATTCGATGCGTCCGTCTGAACCGATCAAGACGATGCAATGCGGCATCGATTCGATCACCAGTCGAAAACGTTCCTCGTTCTCCAGCACCGCGTCCTCCGCCACTTTGCGCGCGGTGTTGTCGGTGCCGATCAACAGATAGCCGATGATTGCGTCTTGAACATCGCGCAGCGCCGTGACCGACACGACCGCCGGAAAGCGGCTGCCGTCCTTGCGAATGTAGGTCAGCTCGTAGATGTCCTCGATGCCGCGTGAGGCCTTGAACACCAATGCCTCGAAGCCCGGCGTGATCGGTGTGCCGAGTTCGGCGCTCAGCGCTTTCGCGCGCGCGATCAGTTCCCGCGGATCGGAAATGTCGGCCGGCGTAATCTTGTTCATCACGTCGGCGGCCGCGTAGCCGAGCATGCGTTCCGCTCCGACGTTGAAGATCTGGATGACGCCCTTCGCGTCCGTGGCGATGCTGGAGAAATTGGCGCTGTTGAAAATCGCGCTCTGCAGGGCCTCGGTTGTCAGCAGGGTGTTCTGGCGCCGGACTTCGGTGATACCCTCGGCCGCGCCAGCGGCAGGGTTCAACATGGCGGTCGCGCGAGTCCGCTTGGCGTGCGCTGCACCGACCTTCGATCGGTGTGTGCGGGCGATTTGACCGCTAACCGCAATGCCGCGCGTGGCCATCATTTCCCCAATAGCACGGGAGGCTCAGGCAAGAGCGTACGCAACGCCGCACGCGGCGGCTGACATGCGCGGCGGAAACGCAACGACACCACGAGGGGCGAATATGCGCTCATTCGCCCTAGATTCTCCATTCATTGACTTGATCATTGCGCCGATCTTGCCCGAGGCGCAGTGGTTGTTTCTGTTCAAGACGCAGCGTTTGCGCGTGGCGTCGATCCTGCCGCTGGCGCCGGTTCCTGACCCATCGCAGTGCCGCCGCCTCGTCGGCAAAACCCTGAATATTCATGTCCGGTTGCTGCGCGAACGCATTGAGATAGTTATTCGCAACGCCAGCATTGAGCGCCTGGTCCAAAACCGCGACCTTGTGCGCTCCACGCGCCCCAAGCCGATTGACCTGAGCGAGAAATGCGCACCCCTCAAGCATGGACATGGGAATGGTTGTATCAACCGATATGAGGAAGCGCCCGCACTCGAGCACTTTGCCGGTGCGCGCGACGGTGTCCAGAAACATCTGCATTTCCTCCACGGTCCCGCGGTTATGCAATTGCGCGTGGAGATAGCCTGAGTCTAGGGTTATCTTGTAGCACGCCCGAGATTCAGGTTCTGGGGGTGATGTCATGTACGCTTGCATGGATGATGCCGTGTGTGCTTCTATTTGTGCTTCTATTCCTTCGCGATCAAATCGCCAATGCATTGACTTGAAAGGCTCGGCGATCTTGCCCGAGGCGCCGCTCTTCCCCGTGGCGCACCTCACCCGGATGATGCAGAGTGCGGCGCGAGATCGGTACCATGCGATCGTCCTGCGACTGCGCGCTCCCGTTTCCTACGACCATTGGCGATGCGATGCGCAGAAGCAGCCACAATAACGCCGGGGCCGCGAATGCGAAGATGCCAAAGTAGATGATGAAATTATCCAGATGTTCGATACTGATGCTCATTGCAGTTTCCTCGACGTTGTTTAGAGCCCACAGCCTACGCCTCGGTTACCCCATTGTTTGTGCGGTGCGCCACGCACGCGGAGTGGGTGCATTACAACTATGCGAAACCCATCAAATATGCGAAGATCACCATGAAGCGATGGTGGTCAGTAGGTCTCCTGCAGCTTGCATTGCACTGAAAACCTCATCGCGATCGATTTGGCCGAAGCATCCGACGAACTCCCGCTGATACTGGCGTAATTCGAAAGGCAGTGAGCATGGCAGAAATCACTAACCCCCGACGTTCCTGGATGATAGTCCCCGCGCACGATCCCGCTTTGGTCATGCGCCACGAGGGAATCAAACCGGACGTGGTGGTGCTCGACCTGGAGTATTCGGTCCCGCCGAAAAGCAAAGAAGCCGCGCGTTCGGGCTTGGCGGATTTGGTCAAGAAGATAGGCGAGAGTCAGGTCGATGTCTTTGTGCGCGTCGACCGGGACACGCGCTGGGCCGATGTCAGGGCTGCCATGTACCGCGGCATCAAAGGCGTTATTTTTCCGGGCCCCGAAGAGCCCGCCGAAGTCGCGGAGCTGGGCGAACTCATTGCGGCCATGGAAAGGGAACGCGGCGTTGATCCCGGCGTAACGGAACTGGTGCTGATGCTCGAATCGGCCAAGGGATACTGGAACGCAGCCGCAATTGCGCAAGCGAGCCCACGCGTTACGGCACTCGGCGTGGGGCGCATCGACCTGACCATGAGGCTCGGGCCGGTGCCTCAGGACGAATTCCGGCTTTACCGCTTCCTCATGACACGCGCACTCGTCGCGGCGAGGATGCTCGGCAAACAGCCGCTGGGCGCCTTGTGGAGGCCCGACTCGCGCGGCGGCGTGGCTACGAAGGAAGCTTCAGCGAAAGCCGCGAGAGAAGCCCGATTGATGGGCTTTACCGGGTGCGTATGCGCAACGCCGGATCAGGTGGCTTCAGTCAACGATGGATTTTCCTTGGCGTAACATCCCATACCATGCACACCAGCTCAGAAAATATCCCGCTCATCGGCCCAAAGCCGATGCCGAAATACATACGCCGTTCTTTGTTTCCGCTGTCCATTGACGATCCGCAACTGGGCGAGAAAGCGTTCTCCTCGTGGGCCGACGCGATCATCCTGGATTTCGTGAAGAAACCGGGCCGTGACTGGCAGGAAGACCTGAAATCCCGCATGCCGGCGGCGATACATCAGGCGGCCAAGGGCGGCGCCGAGGTCTTTGTAAGGATAGAGCGCGACGTGGCCGCGGCCGAACTCGACGCGACCGTGTTCCCCGGCATTTCCGGTGTCGTGCTGAAAGGCGTAACCGGGCCCGAGGACATCAAGGCCGCGGCACAGCGCCTCGATGCGCTCGAACAAAGCCGCGGAATCGCAAGTGGTTCCCTTGAGATCGATGTCGAGGTCAACACCGCCGGCGGCGTCTGGAATTCGCTGGAAATCGCGCGCGCGAGTCCGCGCATCGGCACCTTTTTGGTAAATGAACAGGAACTGTGCCGCAATCTTGGGATGCAGGCAGCGCCGACACTGGAATTCGATCCGCTGGAGTACATCAAGTCGCAGATGATCACGGTTGCCATTTCCGTCGGTGGACAGGCACTGGGCATGAGTTACCCCTTGAGCTTGACGCAAGGCAATGTTGGCGCGGATGCGTTGAAACAGGCGGTGCGCATTGCCAGAGACACCGGATTCAAGGGCGCCGTCTGTCCGCATGCGGCGTGGATCAAAGTCTGCAACGAGGGATTCCGGCCAAGCGCGGAAGAGGCCGCCTATTACGTGAAAGTCATCGAGGTCTTTGCCGAAGGGCTCAAGCGCGGCATGGCGTCCGTGCCCATAGACGGAAAGATGATAGACGTGCCGGTGGATTTGCGCGCCAAGGTCTACCTCAAATGGGCGCATAGAGCGCAGGCGCGCGATGACGAGAAAGCCAGAGCGCATGCGGCCGCGTGAAATCGCAAGCGAGAAAACGCAGTCAGACCCGATCGTCGAAATTGACCTGTGCGGAACGTAAACCATGAATAACAGAGTCTGTCGTTGCTCAATGTTCGTCACCCCCACCAATCCGCGCTTCATCGATAAAGCGTGGACGCGGGGCGGCGATGTCTACATACTCGATATGGAAGATTCCATCGCGCCGGCGGAAAAGGCGCGCTGCCGGACCTTGATACGCGAATCGATACAAAAGGCGAACAAAGGCGGGGCTTCGATCTACGTTCGCATCAACAAGCCGTTTGTGGATGCCGACCTCCCCTACGCCGTTTGGCCCGGCGTCGACCGCATCATGCTGCCGAAGACCGAGTCGGCCGAGGAGATCAGGCATGCCGATGAAATCATAACGCGCCTGGAGAAGGAACGCGGGATTCCGCCCGGAACCATCGAGCTGTCCGCCATGATCGAATCGACGCTGGGAGCCGTGAATATCTATGAAATCCTGACTGCGTCCCCGAGGAAGATCTGGTCCATGGGCGGCGGCGGCGGCTACGACATGGCGGTCAATCTCGGCATCGAAATGTTTGCGAGCTTCGATCAGTATGCTTTCCCGATCAACTACGTCGCGTTCGCGGCCATGGCGCTCGGCATAGAAGCCACGGGCGGAGTATTCGTTCCCAACACTTCAGGGCGTGTCGACCAGGGCGACCAGGCGGCAGAGCAAGCGAAGGCCTTGCACGCCGCGGGAATCCACCACGCGGGCGCGCTGCACCCTGCCTATATACAGCCGCTGGTGTCGGGCCTCTCGCCGACCGCGGATGAAATTGCATGGGCCAAGCGCGTGATCGACGCGTTCGATGAACTCGCCGACGCCGGTGAATCGGTGGGCGAGCTCGACGGCAAAGTCATCGACAAGTACGAGTACGAGATGGCCCAGAGCACGCTCGAATGGGCGGCCGAATGCGCGGCGAAAGATCGCTATAAAGAAAGGGCGATGAAGAAGGCCCTGGCTGCGGCGTGATGATTTTAGCGAGCTGATAGTTCTCCGCGCGGCCTCGTCTGGCAAGGGACGTAGCTCATTTAGGAGAAAACCGATTATGAGCTGGCAGCCTGAACTCGACGAACTGCGCCTGCGCGAGCAGATGGCGCAACAGATGGGCGGACCAGACAAAGTCAAACGCCAGCACGACGGCGGTCGCCTGACCGTGCGCGAGCGCGTCGAGCAGCTGCTTGATGCTGGCAGCTTTCACGAAGTGGGCGCCATCGCAGGCCAGGCGCGCTATACAGCCAGCGGCGAGCTCAATAGCCTCACACCCTCCAACTGTGTGTTCGGTCGCGGCCAAATCGACGGACGACCGGTCGTCGTCGTCGGCGACGACTTCACGGTACGAGGCGGATCGGCGGACGCGACCATCAGGGAAAAGCCGACCATGGCCGAGCAGATGGCGCAGGAGTTCCGCGTGCCGATCATCCGCATTATCGAGGGCTCAGGCGGCGGCGGCTCGGTCAAGACCATCGAGACGCAGGGCCGCGCCAACCTGCCGGGCGGCGTCGGCCGCACCCAAGCTTACCAACTGACCGTTGGCGCTCTCAGCGTGGTGCCGGTGGTGAGCCTCGGCCTTGGATCCGTCGCCGGACTCGGTGCCTTGCGGGTCGCTGCAAGCCACTTTTCGGTGATGACCAAGTCAACTTCGGCCATGTTCGTCGCGGGCCCGGTGGTGGTGGAGGCGATAGGCCAAAAACTTACCAAACAGGAGCTCGGTGGCTGGGAGATCCAGACCCGGAGCGGCGCGGTAGACCACGCCGTGAACACCGAGGAGGAGGCGTTCGAATGCGCTCGTCGCTTCCTCTCCTATCTGCCTTCCTCCGTCTACGGCGTGCCACCTATTGGGCCCTGCGACGACGATCCGGCGCGGCGTGAGGAAAAGCTGATGTCGCTGATTCCGCGGAATCAACGCAAGGCCTACAAGATGCGCGAGATCATCGAAGCCGTGGTCGATCGCAAATCGTTTTTCGAGATGGGGCGCATGTTCGGCCGCTCGATGATCACCGGCTTCGCGCGCCTCGCCGGGCATCCGATTGCGCTGATGGCCAACGACCCGAATGTCTATGCCGGCGCCTGGACAGCCGATGCCTGCCAGAAGATGGTCCGTTTCGTGGACATGGCCGAGACATTCCATCTGCCGGTGGTGCATCTGGTGGATTGCCCCGGCTTCCTGATTGGGCTGGAGGCCGAAAAGGCGGCCACCATCCGCCATGGCGCGCGCGCCATGGCGGCGGTGAACCAGACGACGGTTCCCTGGTGCACGATAATCGTGCGCAACACCTTCGGCGTGGCCGGAGCGGTAAACGTGCCGGCCGGGCGGCTCGCGATCCGCTACGCATGGCTCTCCGGCCGCTGGGGCTCGCTGCCGCTGGAAGGCGGCGTCCATGCCGCCTATAGCGCCGAGATCGAGGCTGCGCCCGATCCGGCCGCCAAGCTCCACAAGATCGAGGACCGCTTGAACCGGTTGCGCTCGCCGTTTCGTAGCGCGGAGGCGTTCTGGATCGAGGAGATCATTGACCCGCGCGATACACGCAAGCTTCTGTGTGAGTTCGCGCGCTTGGCAGAGCCGCTGCGCACGCCGCAACCATCGGCGCTACGCATGCGGCCATAGAGCGCCGTCTGCCTGAATTCGCAGGCGGATGTACGTACCCCGCGACGCGCGCCTCGCTCGCCCATGTTTCCTTTCAAAGGAGTCCGTGTTAGCGAAATCGGCGGTGGCACCGCGCCCGCGTTCTGCGGGAAACTATTTGCCGCTTTCGGCGCCGGAGCAAACCTCGGCGTTCATCGTCAGAGGACACTCGTTTTCTTTGCACTGCTCTGACGGCCGCTTTGTCTGGCTGTTTCCGTTGACACCCGCGGCCTGCTGAAACTCCGAACAGCGTCAGCTTCTTAGAAACGCGAACTCACCCAATCGACCCGGAGAGCCATTCGAGCTTCGACGTCATTAAGGGCAGCTCTCTGAGGTGAAGTTGCGGCTCGCCAACTCGCTGTGAGCTTCGGCTTTTCGGCCGGAGGTGACGTCGCCTGATCATTCTTGGACGGCAGCACACTGCCATGAGCGGCCATACGCTGTTAGATTTGAATTCGATGACCGCTGTTGGTTCGAGCTGCTCCTGCGGCGAGGTAGGTGCACGCCCGCGAGGCGGTCGATTGCGTAGCAAAGAATCGGTGGATAGCCGGCGGACCGCGTCCCTCAAGCCGTGAGACTTCACAGAGAGCACCACAGTGCGAATTCCGGAGCGCGCGCCGCCCTGCGCTCCACGCCACCGCTGCCGCACAGACTGGGATTGATTTTCCTATCCGTCTATTCCCGCGATCGCTCCCGGCGCGATCCGTAGCGCACCGCTACGCGCGTCACAGGCGTTGCGCGCCTTCCGAGTTAGGCGTAGCGTTACGAGCGCTGCCAGCACGTGACAGGGGCATTTAGAGATCCCTACATGGGCTTGCAGGAGCGCGCGCAACTGGGGATACGGAGGGAGAAAATGCATCGCAAGATCGTCGTTTGTCTTGGGCTTCTGTTTCTTGCCTTTGAAGGCGCGGACGCAGCAGAAACGCCGAAGTCCGAAGGCAGTGCAAAGGCACCGCTTACTCAAGGAGTTCCCTATTTCCTGAAGCAATCGGTGTTTAACATCAAGGTCACCAGACAACTGGTGAAGCCCTGCACGGTGGAAAGCGTGGTCGTGAGGCAGTCGGTCGAGCTCACGGACTCTACGGGAGGCGATCCCGGCGCCTACTACACGATCGGGCTGGACAATTACGAGAAATTCTTCAAGAGCAACAACGTCTCGATCAACTTGAGGGCGGACGGCACCCTTGAGACGATCAAGAACGTGTCGACCGACACCACCGGCGAATTCATCGCCAGCGTCGTTGGAACGGCGATAAAGCTCACCGCGACGTCGGCCGGAATCCCGCTCAGTCTTCTAAAGCTTCAGGCTGACGCCGTAGAGTCGGTGTGCAACAAGCCTACCCTGGCCGCCCTAGCTCTGGTCGACCGGAGCGAAAGCCTCGCCCGGCAGGAAGCTGAGCAGAAAGCGAAGCTCGGGTCCCTGGACAAGGATAGCTCGCAAGGGAAGGCCGCCGCGACCGAGCTGTCGAGGACCCAAGCGCAGATCAAGGAGATCACAGAGGACGTAGCGGCTGCCAGGCAGCACCTGACGAGGATCGACGCTTACCAGTTCGTTCCCGCGGTTGCCGCGCACTCCATGGCGCTGGAGCCCTCGCGGCCGACGATGGAGGCGTGGTTCCAGGATACCGGCCTCACGGCCCGCCGCAACAAGGAACGGGATTCCGTGGTCTGCCTGCCCGCGCAGGACTGCACGGGCTGGGCAGCCATTCCGAAGCCGCTGATGGCGTACGCCGGGGTCGCCGCATCGCTTTTCTCCTCGGCCGGTGACGATGGAACCGCTACAGGCCAGGATCCGGGAGGCGTGGTCTACCGGGTTCCGGTCACCACGCGCTTCGAGGTGTGTGCCGAGCAACCCTGCATCGATTCCGAAGGGCAGCCATTGGCCCGGGGGGGCTCGCGTCTTCTCGTCGATCGCCGACCCGTCCTTCAGTTGGGACGAAAGGCCCTGGTCCCTTACGGCATCGCCGGGATGTTCCAGACACTGACGACCGAGATGCAAACCCACGACAATGGGAGCCTCAAGTCGATTACCTACACCAGCAATGTACGTGCGGACAAACTCGCCGAATCACTCTCGAAGGCGGCGGATTCGTACGCATCCATCACTGAGGCAAAGCAGAAGAACCAGGTCGAGCAGCTGAAGAAGCAGAAGGAGTTCGTGGAAGCGGAAAAGGCGCTCGCCGAAGCCGAGGCCCAGCGAATCGACGCCGTTCTGAAACTCCAGAGGAAGCAGCAGGAGTTCGGCGGGGCGGGTGGGTAGCCATGCCCGTGCGCATCGCTGCGCTGGGCCTTGCATTGCTGTGGACCGCGGCAACGCCCGTCCTAGCGCAGCAGGACCTGGTTCCGATCAAGATCAAAGTCGACACGATCTACGATGCTTCCAATGTAGAAAAGCTCGCGGTCATCCAGGACCTGCTGCCGCCGCGTGTCGTGAGCACCAGGACTATACCCGGGCGGGTCGTCCTGGATCAATTCGGTGTAGGTGAAACGCAGCTCGCCGAGGTCCACAAGTCCCTGCTGGAGAAAGTCCTCAGGTTGAACGATACAGACGCCGCGCAGTTCCAGATCGGACGCAACCTCTTGCCGCAGATCCCGCCGCGATCCAATGCACAGCCGAACCGCGCGCTCGCAAAAAACCAGATCCCGCGACTCGCCTCCTTTCTTCCTGCGGATCTGCAGAAGTATGTCGGCCGGTTCGGGGTAGAGGAGGTGGTATTTCGCGAGGGGGCGAGAATAACCAACGACGCGAACGTTAACGCCCTGGCCACGGTTATCTTCGCTTGGGTTCCGCGGCGCTTCGTAGAGGAGAACCGGGCCGTATTCGAAAAGGACGAGATTGCCTCGGTGCTGGGCACGCACTTCGTTGCCAAGACGGCAGCGGCCTCCTGCGGCGATGCATTGACCACATCGGTGCCGGCAGGGCTACTCGCCCCGGAAGACCGGAAGCGCATCACGGGTCTCCTCACCCGCGCCCGGCGGGAAGTTCCCCTGGTGATCTTCGATGAAGGATGGCCGGGCGCCGACGAGTACGAGGCGTCCATGAAGGCGCTGAGGGAGATGGCCAGAACGGTGCGCAAGGCGAACCTCCTTTCGCCGCTCTCCTTTACCGACGATACCAGAATCGCCGCCGGCCGCGCTTCCGTTCAACCTCATCCTCACGCACAGGCTATTTCCAGATCCCTCGCTGAGCTGGCGGCACTGGACAAGCATGGGCTGATCAAGGTCGTGTTCCTCCCCTACAACCTGGAGCTGCCTGGGGTGCGGGACGTTTTCGACGAGCTGCTAACGATCTTCTATCTGAGCCAGTACATGGGAGACGACTTCGGGCGTCGTTCATTCGACCCGTTGTCGAACGAGCGGCAAAAGGAACTGAATGCTTCGATTGCCGCGCAGGTGAAGGCGCTGCTCGACAGCGTGATGGAAGAGCGCAAACGCCTGAAGCTCGGCAACTCGGAATTCCTCATGAATTGGGCCATGGTGCGTGCCGTGCTCCTGCTCAATGCGCGCCTTGGCTATGCAGGCGAAAGGGCGGGCATCGTGAACTTTTCGTGGACCAGCCGGGAGGCCCCGTACTCTTTCGACAGCCACAAGCACACGCTAGTGATCACGGCTGCCGGGAACGATAGCCAGGATATCTACGATGCGGACACGAAGGTCTTTCTCGCGAAAAGAAGCCTCGCGGCGGCGGATACCCTCGCGGTGTTGAACGGAAGCAACAAGGGGCGCTACGGCGGTTCATCCTGCTTCGGCCCCGAAAGGCTGAGCGACGCATTTGCCGTCACGTTCGACGGACGGGTGGGAACGACCTCCGGGACCAGCTTTGCCGCACCCCGCGTCGCCTGGTTCCTGGCGCTGCGCGAGTCACTTCGAGAGCGTCGAATAGACGACAACTGGCAGGTCTCGACGCGGGACTGGATCCGGAACATTCGCCCGCCCGGTGGCGGGTCGATCTACGAGCGGACCTGGTTCGACATCAGTAGGGCATTTCCGGAGGCTCAGGATCCCGCGCGGTAAGGTTTCGGGGCCAGGCTTCGGGCGACACGAGCCAAGCCAGTATCGGCCAAATGCAGTCGCTCGCTCTCCTTTTCATTTGAATTCGCCTAGACCGGCCTGGTTTGAGCGGTTGCCGGCGCTACTGAACGAGCGCTCTAAATTTGCTAAGGAAGGACGCCGCCTCGAATTGTTGGCCCGTGGTCTCGACCGCCCCTTGTAGGAGGATCACCGCGCTCAACCGGTGCGGGACGCTCCGGTTTCGAATCGGAAGGGGGATTATCCTTATCCCACGATCTTGGTTCCCTCATGTTTCTATCGCCGCGATCCCTGGCACGGGCAGCGCGTTCTCGTCGCGCTTGTTCTTCTCTAAGGCCTTGTAATTCGCGCTGCTTTTCAAGGTATGTTGCGGACACACGCGAAAAAATATCTGTCTTTGCCGTAAGCCTCCCCCGCAGAGATGATGACTTCCCGTGCCAAGCAGCAATGGGACTCAGTGCGTGCGGACATCGGCGCAGATTTACTCAGGGGAATGCCGGGCTTTGTAGGACTGCACCGCCCTTACATAGCCGATGCATCTAACATAAGCCGCGCGCAACTAACACTCATGAAGAAGGTCTCCGCATACCTTGAAGGCCAGATGCTGTCGCGACGCTTGATTGATTTGATGATGAACAGACCGTCGAATGATATCTATTGGCTTACCGATGAAGACCGGCGGGAAATTGGGAATTACCCGCCGGAGCAAGAAGAACTGTTTATTAAGAAATGTGGTTACGACCGGCATGCGATAGACAAGGTACTCGACGCCGCCCGAGAGGCTGAAAGAATCGCATTACTACAAAAGCAGGATCGAGCAAATGAGTGTGTTGGCGATATAATCTATGATGCTAAACGGAAGGGATGGAACAAGATTAAGAGTGGGTGGCTGCCTCGTAAGCATCCGCTGAATTAACAGCACCGCAAAGTAGTTAAGCAAAGAGGTCATTCTATGGCAGAGTTCGAATACCCTCGTTATGTTTTGGATCTTCGGCACAAGTTAAATTGCGCGACCTTGGAAAGCGCACAATCAGGCAAGGAAATTGGCGTCCTCGTTCGCCCTGATGACGATGAGTCCTCCGCGGCTATCTCCGCAAAAGGAACCTTGAGCGAAGATGGTGAAGACTTTACGGTCGTTGTGTCTACAGGCGCAGGTACGCAGACCCATAGCTGGAATTACGAGTGGCTTAAGAACGCAATTCAAGTCGCCCAAAAGCGGTAGCAGGTCGAAGACCTACTGAGCAATTACGGTAGCTCGCCTAATCTGGCGAGACAATCAGCGGCACCCTAAGTAACCAAGAGTGTCCATATTGACCCTGATTGCGGACTCGAAAACCCGCCCCGACAATCTGCAAGTGTTTCCCCTAAATTCGAAACGACACCAGCACGGCCACATAGACGGAGCAGCGCCTTACACCCCCTGAGCGTTTGTAGTTAAGCTAGATCGACCCAAATCAGCCAGTAGTGCCCAGTTTCGCCCTGGTCGGGGAGCC
>Ga0080064_1006734_pt1 | contig 12170 bp, 14 predicted proteins | sample Subgrocontami54m_FD_69260 | JGI IMG/M metagenome (GOLD analysis project Ga0080064, IMG submission 69260) | Subsurface groundwater microbial communities from S. Glens Falls, New York, USA - GMW46 contaminated, 5.4 m (SPADES assembly) (version 2) ...
TACTGGCGATGGCTTGCGAGCCAATTTCGTCCCCGGTGCGCCATTTCTACAGCTTGTTTTACCTGGCTCCCCTCGGGCGGATGCCGGAGGCCTTCGCGCAGATTGAACTTGCGCTTCGGGAAGACCCTCTCAATCCGATGTTGCGCTTGGCTCCCGCAATGTACCTGCTGGGAGCAGGCGACCCCGCGGGCGAGGCGCTGATGTTGAGCATTCTGGAGTTGAACGAACACTTTTGGATTCCGATGCTGTGGCTTTCCGCCTTCTACCAATCGCGCGGACGGACCCAGCAGGCGCTCACGTTTGCGGAAAGCGCGTACGCGCTGGTTCCGGGTGCAATTGGACAAGTGGCGGGAGTCTTGAAGCGCTCGGGAGAACGAACGCGGGCGGAGGCGCTACGGGCGTTGTTGGGCTCGGGCGATGCCTACGGGGCTCCAGCGCAGCTTCTTGCCTACCACATGGCATGTGATGAACTCGACATGGCCGCGGGCTGGCTCGAGAAAGCGATCGAGCAGCGTGACACCAGGGCCCCGTGGCTCATGCCACACCTCTTCGGCCCAGTGTTCACCGCGAGTCCGCACTGGCCTAGGCTGGCGAGGATGATGAATCTGCCTAACTCGGCCGTTTCGTCACTGGGCTAGCTCACGGCAGTTGAAGTCCATCTCAACCCAGTTGCTGAGAACTTGCCTTCCGCGCATCTGGCTATACTGAAGGCATAGAACACCGTCGGCAATGGAGTGAATCATGAGTGACCTGGACCGGCTTCATAAGATCATTGACGCCCTACCTCCGCAACAGATCCTCGCGCTATTGACACTCTTGGCTTCCCCACCGCCTATGAGTGATGAGGAGTTCGCCCGCCGCCTCGCCATGGTTCCCGAGGAAGAAGTGGACGAAGAGACCACCACTCGCATCTTCGCCGCTGAAGCCGAACCAGGAGAAGTCATCTCTCAGGGCGAATTGAAACAGCGGCTAGGTCTGTGACACGGCTTCTCGTCTATAAGCCTGCCGCTCATCGCGAACTCGCCCACATGGACCGCTACGATGCGAAACGTATTATGCAAGCATTGGAAGCGTTTGCCACCGACGGTCGCGGCGACGTCAAGTCGCTGTAGGGTGTATTGAAAGGCCGGTATCGCCTGCGTGTAGGCAAGTGGCGCGTGTTTTTCAGCCTCGATCAGCCTGGTACCGTCCTAGTGAGCGTGATCGATAACCGGGGGCAAGCTTATTGACTCTCAATCCCATCACCCGCAATGGCCCGCCCCACCCCCGCGTTGACCCACGAACCCCACCTACGCTACCCTATATAAAGAACCAAACACTGTAAGAGGAAGTTTTTTGAATGGCCAACCACGTATCCGCTATTAAGGCGGCCAGACAGAGTGAGCGCAAAGCGGCGACCAATCGCCAGCGCAAGACGCGCTTGCGCCACCAGATTCGCGCCATCCGGCGAGCCGTAGAAACCAAGGACGCCCCAGCCGCGGAGTCCCTGCTTGCTCCTACATTCTCGCTGGTCGATCGCGCCGCCAAGTGGGGCATCATCAAGGCGAACACAGCCGCCCGCTACAAGAGCCGGCTCCACGCCAGCGTGAAAAAGCTCCAGGCCGCTGCCTGATTTCCTGAACTCCCCATCCTTTCGCCGGCCGGGCGCTCAACCCGTTTCGCCGGAGTCGCGTCTGGCCGTTGGCGCTACAATCGAATGTGATGAAAAAACAACAAGTACTCTCCGCCATGATCGACATCGGCATAGTGCCGGTGGTGCGAACCACCAGCATGGAGTCGGCCGTTCGCGCCATTGAAGCCATTTACAACGGAGGCATTCGCGCCGCCGAAATCACCATGACCGTCCCGGGCGCCCTCAAGGCGCTGGAACGCGTCGCCGACATGTTCGGTGACAAGATCGTGCTCGGCGCCGGCACAGTGCTGGATCCGGAAACCGCCCGCGTCTGCATGCTCGCCGGAGCCGAGTTTTTCGTCACCCCTTCCCTCAAACTGTCCACCATCGAGATGGCCAAGCGATACTCCAAGGTCATCTGCCCCGGCGCGCTCACCCCCACCGAAGTCCTCACCGCCTGGGAAGCCGGGGCCGACTTCGTGAAAGTGTTCCCTTGCGGCAATGTCGGTGGACCCAAGTACATCAAGGCGCTCAAGGGACCCTTCCCGCAAATCGAGATGGTGCCCACCGGCGGCGTGAACCTGGAAACTGCCGGTGAGTTTCTCAAGGCCGGCGCATCCGCCGTCGCTGTCGGCGGCGAACTGGTGGACGCCAAACTCATCGCGGAGAATCGCTACGACCTGATCGAGGAGCGCGCCCGCCAATACCTGGCCGTGATTGCCCGCGCCCGCGCCGAAATCAACGCCGCCTAAGCGCAAAACCCCGGCCAAACTGCTAGACTGGAAATCCGCTTATGGCTATCAGCAAAGAACTCCTGGAAATTCTGGTGTGCCCCATCTGCAAGACCCCCGTGGAATTGCTGCAGGACGACAACGGGCTCCGTTGCCAGCCCTGCCGCCTCGTCTATCCCATTCGCGACGACATCCCCGTCATGCTGGTGGATGAGGCGCGTAAGGAACTCTAGCCCGTCCCAAGCGCTGGAGGATCATGAGCGTTCTCGACGAACTTCCCCCCGGTGCACGCATTCTGATCCTGCGCCTGCGCTCGCTGGGGGACTCCGTCCTCTCCACACCCGCCATTGAAATTCTGAAACGCGCCCGCCCGGACTGCTCCCTCGCCGTCGCCGTGGAACCGTGCTTTGCGGATGTCTTCCACGGCAACCCGAACGTCCACACCGTCCTGCCGCCGGCCGCCGGACCTGTGACGAAATTCTCTCCGCACCTCTGTATCAACTTTCACGGCGGAACCCGCAGCATGGCGCTCACGGCCTTCTCAAGAGCCCGGCGGCGCGCCGGTTTCGCGCATCATCGCGGCGCATGGATCTACAACCTGCGCATTCCCACCGCCCAGGAGATCCTCGGGCTGGACCGCAAAGTGCACACCGCCGAGCATCTCGCCAGCGCTATTTTCTGGCTCGGCGCACCGCGCCAGGAGATTCCCCGCGCCTCTCTGTTTGCGGCGGCGGCACCAGCCGCCGGACCCTACGCCGTCATTCACCCCATGGCCTCGACGCCGGAGAAAACCTGGCCCGCCGGCCGATTCCTGGAAGTGGCCCGGCACCTGCAACAGCAGGCTGGCATCGACCCCGTGTTCATCGCCGCCGCCGGCCAGGATCTTTCCGCTTTCGCAAGCTACCGCTGCATCACCGGAGCGCCGCTGCGCCAGGTGATGAGCCTGCTCGCCGGAGCCTCCCTTTTCCTCGGCAACGATAGCGGTCCGGCCCATATGGCCGCTGCCTTCGGCCTGCCGGTGCTTGTATTGTTCGGATCCTCTGACCCTGTCGTCTGGGCTCCCTGGAAAACTGTCGCCGAAACCTTCGTTGCTCCGGATTCGATCGCCAACATCGGTACCGGACAAGTCCTGGCCGCGCTGGACCGGCTGCGGGTAAAAGCGTGACCGAGCTCCGGCGGCTGCTCGCCTACACCCGCCCCTACATTCCTTCGCTTACCCTCTCCGTATTCCTGATGGCCGTCGCCGGCGGAGCGCACGCCATGATCGCGCTGCTCATACGGCCCGTCTTTGACCGCGTTCTTGACCCCGCCACCGCCGATCAGCCGGTCCTCCTGATTACCGTCCTCAAGCACGATCTCTACCTCCACCATCTGGTTCCCTCCGCCATCCACAACGTCTGGAGCATGGTCGCTTTCGGCATCGTCTCCGTCTTTGTGATCAAGGGCCTCTCCGAGTACGCCGGCAACTATCTGGTCAACCGCGTCGGCTACCGCGCCGTGACGGACCTCCGGCAGGCCATCTTTCAACGCGTGCTCCGCATGGATACGGAGTTCTACGAGATGCACTCCACCGGCCGCTTGATGTCCTCCATCATGAGCGACATCGAAAAGATTCAAGTCGCCGTCTCGCATATTCTTGCCGATTGGCTGCGGCAGTCCTTCTCCGCCCTTGGCCTGCTCTACGTCGTTTTTCAAACCGACTGGAAACTCGCCCTGGTCAGCCTCGCCTCGCTCCCGCTCGTCCTAATCCCCACCGTGCGGATCGGGAAAAAGATTCGCAAGGCCACCCGCCGCGCCCAGGACGACGCCGCCGAACTCAGCCAGATTCTCCAGGAGACCCTCAGCGGTCACACCGTGGTAAAGGCCTTTCACGCCGAGCGCCACGAATCTCTCCGCTTTCACAACGCCTCCCTCCGCCTGATGCGCAGCAGCCTCCGTTACGTCGCCCAGCAGTCGATTGCTTCCCCACTCATCGAATTCTTCGGCGCGCTCACCATCGTTGCCCTGCTGACCTACGCCCGCAACCAAATCAAGGCCGGAGCAATGACCACCGGCGAATTTTCCAGCTTCATCGTCGCCCTCTTGATGCTCTACGAGCCCGTCAAGCGCCTCACAGGCATTCACAACATCTTCCAGCAAGCCCTCGGAGCATCGCAAAAAGTGTTCGAGTATCTGGATCGCGAGGGGAGCGTCAAGGACCACCGGGATGCGGTTGCGCTATCCGCCTTCCAGGACTCCATCATCTTTGACCACGTCGGATTCCACTACCCGCAGTCGCCCGATGGATTCCATCTTCACGACATTTCCCTCCACCTGCGCGCCGGAGAAGTGGCCGCGCTGGTGGGCGCCAGCGGCGGCGGAAAGTCCACTCTCGCCTCGCTCCTGCTGCGCTTCTACGACGTCACCAGCGGCCAGATCCGCATCGACAATCACGACATCCGCCATATCCAAATCGCCAGCCTGCGCTCGCTGGTGAGCGTCGTGGCCCAGGACACGTTCCTGTTCAATGAAACCGTCGCCAGCAACATCCGCTACGGCCGCCGCGAAGCCACCGATGAGGAAGTCCGGCAGGCCGCCCGCAACGCCATGGCCGAGGAGTTTATTCTCAGCCTGCCGCGCGGCTACGACACCATGATCGGCGAGCGCGGCGCAAAACTGAGCGGCGGGCAGCGCCAGCGCATCGCCATCGCCCGCGCCCTTTTGCGCAATTCCCCCATCCTCATTCTCGACGAGGCCACCTCGCACCTCGATTCCGAATCCGAACGTCTCGTCCAGGGCGCGCTCGCCAACTTGATGCAGGGGCGCACCGTATTCGTCATCGCGCACCGCCTCTCCACGATTCGCCGCGCCAACCAGATTATCGTCGTGGAAGCCGGGCGCATCCGCGAAACCGGCACCCATGAGCAGCTCCTCCAACAGGGCGGTGCTTACCACTACCTCCACCAACTGCAATTCCTGGAACCGGATCCTTTGACAAACCCATGAGCGCTACATCCTCGAAACCCATCCGCAGCATGACCGGCTTTGCCCGCGTCCGCCGCATCACCCCGTCCGGCGAAATCGTCTTTAGCCTGCGCGGCGTCAACCATCGCGGCCTGGACCTCCATTTCCACATGGCCGCCGATTTTGAGCCGCAGGAAAGCGCCCTGCGAAAGCGAATTTCCCAGGAGATCATCCGCGGCCACATCGACATCCGCCTGTTTTGGAATCGCAACAAAGGCTCGGACGCCGCCGGTTTCAACCGCCCCATGCTGGAGGCTTGGTTGGAAGCGTTCCGCTCCGCCAGCCGTGAATATGGCCTGCAAACGCCGCCGGATCTCAACGCCGCCCTGCGCATGCCCGGCATGTTCGGCGACACCGCCGTCGAGGAGCTTCCTCCGGAAGTGGAGGCCGCCGTCCTCGATGCGTTGGAGGAAGCCCTCAAGATCTTCAACGCGCACCGCGTCCAGGAAGGCGCCGAGACCGCGGCCGTGCTTGGCTCACACGCCCAAAGCATTCTCGCCTCCGCCGCAAGGATTGGAGCCCTTCGCGACGGCATTCTCCCCGCCCTGCAGCAGCGCCTGCGCGACAAGCTCGCGGATCTGTTGGGAACTTCGATGGACCCGGCGCGTCTGGCCCAGGAGGCCGCACTGCTGGCCGACCGCAGCGATATCGGCGAGGAGACCACGCGTCTCAAGATCCACACCACGCGCATGGTGGAGATGCTCGACGCAGGCGGGGAACTGGGCAAAAAGCTCGAATTCCTGCTCCAGGAAATGCACCGCGAGGTCAATACCATCCTGTCCAAATGCAATGGCACTGGCGAAACTGGCCGTGGATTGTCAGAATTAGGGCTGGCCGTAAAATCGGAAATCGAAAAAATACGCGAGCAGTCCCTTAACCTGGAATGACCACAGTCTTCATCATCTCGGCCCCATCCGGCTCCGGCAAATCCACGCTCGTGGACCGGCTGATCAAGTCCGATCCGCGCCTCATCTTCTCCATTTCCCACACCACCCGCCAGCGCCGCGGCACGGAGGTGGACGGTCAAAACTACCACTTCATCTCCCGTGAGGAGTTTGAGCGGCGCTTGGAGTCGGACGAGTTTCTCGAATGGGCTCAAGTGTTTGGCAACTATTACGGGACCCATCGCAGCCATCTCGACCTGGCTCGCCAGAACGGGCATGACCTCGTGCTCGACATCGATGTCCAGGGTGAGCGACAATTAAAGAAGAAGATTCCGGACGCAGTATCCATTTTCGTTCTGGCCCCCTCTCGTGAAATCCTGGAAAGCAGGCTCCGGGCCAGGTCCGAGGACAGTGACCAGGTGATTGAACGCCGTCTCCACGAGGCTGCCGAAGAGATTCGGAATTATCAACGGTATGATTACGTCCTGGTCAACCATGCCGTAGAAGATTCGGTCCGGCAGTTGCGCTCCATCGTGGACGCCGAGCGGGTTCGCCGGATCCGAATGGAAGAGAAAATCCGGCCCATCCTCAGTAGTTTCGGGATGGATCTCGAGAAATGATCGATTAGGAGTTTTCCGTTCTCATGAGCGAATCTATTATCAGAAATATGCAGCACGCCATTCCGGATGATCCGGAATTGAGCACTTACCGGTTCATCATTGTCGCCGCCAAGCGCGCGCGCCAGTTGCAGGCCGGGGCCCGCTCCTTTCTCCCCACCACCTCCAAAAAGCCCACCGTGACTTCCATGGAAGAGGTGCGCCGCGGCCTGATCAAGTACACAGACCCGATCCAGGAGATGGAGCAGGCTGCCGCTGCCGAAGCCTTGGCCGAATAGGCCCCGGCAGGCCAGGAGAGGAGAGGAAGCCGATGAGAGTGGTTCTCGGTGTCGGCGGCGGGATTGCCGCTTACAAGTCGGCGGAACTCGTGCGCGCCCTCACCGCCGGCGGCGCTCAGGTCCAGGTCGTCATGACCGATTCCGCCCAGCGCTTCATCACCCCGCTCACTTTTGCCGCGCTCACCGGACGCAAAGTCATCACGAACCTCTTTGCCTCGGCCAGCGACGAGGACACTCTCTCCAGTTCCATTGAGCATATCCGCGTCGCCCAGGAACACGACATTCTGGTCGTCGCCCCCGCCACCGCTGATCTCATGGCACAGTTCTCCCACGGGCTTGCCGGCGACTTCCTGACCACCCTCTATCTGGCATTCACCGGACCTGTGGTCCTGGCCCCGGCCATGAACACCAACATGTGGCTACATCCAGCCACTCAGGATAATTACAAAGTCCTCGAGAGCCGCGGCCACTCCATCGTGGCCCCCGGCGATGGGCCGCTTGCCTGCGGCATGGTCGGCCCCGGCCGTATGGCCGAGCCGGCGCAAATCGCCGAAGCCGTGTTCTCGCGCGCCGCCGTGACCAGAGACCTCGAGGGCGAAACCATCCTCATCACCGCCGGTCCTACGCGCGAGGCGCTGGACCCGGTCCGCTTCATCTCCAACCGCTCCAGCGGCAAGATGGGTTATGCGCTGGCTGCCTCCGCCTCCGCGCGCGGCGCCCGCGTGATTCTCGTTTCCGGACCCGTGCAACTGCCGGTGCCCGACGGCGTGCAACTGGTCCCGGTGGAATCGGCCGCCCAAATGCGAGAAGCCGTCCTGCAGCACTTGGAACCGTCCACCATCATCATCAAGTCCGCCGCCGTGGCCGACTACCATCTCGAAAACCCGTCCCGCCAGAAATTGAAAAAGACGGCCGCCAGGCTTTCACTGGAGCTCGCGCCGACCCCCGACATTCTCGCCGAACTGGGCCGCCGGAAAGGCAACCGCCTTCTCATCGGCTTTGCCGCGGAAACCACCAACATGGTGGCGGAGGCCCGCCGCAAAATGGAAACCAAGAACTGTGACATGGTGGTGGGCAATCTGGTGAATCAGGAAGGGACCGGCTTCAACTCCGATGAAAACGAGGTGACCCTCCTGCTGCGCACAGGTGAAACCATCCACCTTCCCCGCGCCTCCAAGCGCGCCATCGCCGGCCGCATCCTCGATCAACTGCAGAAACTGCGCCTTGCGCTCTACGCCTCCTCATGAGCAATCCCGCGCTGCGGCAGGTCCTCTCCTTTTACCGCGACCTGGGCATCACCGAACTCTATCTCTCCCCGGCCCAAACCGCCGTCCCTGACCCCGCCATGCCGAAAAAACTCGCTGATCCGCTGCCCGTTCTTCCTTCTATCGCCCCGAATAGTGACACCCTTGACCTCATCCGTGAGGACATGGGCGAATGTACCCGTTGCCGCCTCCACACCGGCCGGAACAAGATCGTGTTCGGTTCCGGCAACCCCGCATCGCCTCTCGTCTTTGTGGGTGAAGGACCTGGAGCCGATGAAGACGCACAAGGCCTCCCCTTTGTCGGCCGCGCCGGACAGCTCCTCACGCAGATGATCGACGGCACCGCCAAAAAAGAGGGCATCCCGGTCACTCGCTCGGATGTCTACATCTGCAACGTCGTCAAATGCCGGCCTCCCGAAAATCGAACCCCGGAACCGGATGAGATGCAGACCTGTGGCCAATTCCTCTTCCGGCAGCTGATGGTCATCCGGCCCAAAGCCATCTGCGCCCTCGGTTCCACCGCGGCCAAGGCCCTGCTCGGCACCAAGGACGGCGTCATGAAGCTGCGCGGCAATTGGCACAAGTGGCGCGACATCCCGGTCATCGTGACGTTTCACCCGTCCTACTTGCTCCGGCCCTACAACCAGAACGCTAAACGCGAAGCCTGGGATGATCTGAAGAAAGTCCTGCACTATGTCTACGACTAAGCGAGGACTGTTTCTCACCTTTGAAGGCAACGACGGGAGCGGTAAAACCACGCAGATCCGCCGCCTGCTGGCCCGCTTGCGCCAGGAAGGTTTCCAGGTTCTCGAAACCTCCGAGCCCGGCGGCACCTCCATCGGCATGCAGATTCGCCGCATCCTGCTCGACCCCGCCAATCAGGAGCTTGACCCCACCGCCGAACTCCTGCTCTATTTCGCCTCGCGCGCCCAAAACGTCGCCCAGTGGATCAGGCCCGCCCTCGCCTCCGGCCAGGTAGTGGTTTGTGACCGGTTCACTGACTCCACGCTCGTCTATCAAGGCGCCGGCCGCGGCCTTGGCCGGGACGTCGTGGAGGCTCTCCACAAGGTGGCGTGCGGCGCGCTGCAGCCGGACATCACCATCTATCTCGACATTGATCTCGAAACCAGCCTCTCCCGCGCCCGCGCCAGGAACCAGGATCAGAACGGCCCGGCCGAATCGCGCATGGACGATCAGTCCGTAGAATTTCACCGCGCCGTTCGCCGCGGCTATCTGGAACTGGCCGCCCGTGAGCCGCACCGCGTCCGCGTCATCGACGCCAGTGGCGGCGCCGCCGCGGTGGAAGAATCCATCTGGCGGCTGGTTGCCCCGTTGTTGGAGCCCCTGCGTGTTTGAAAACTTCCACGGCAATCAGGCCGCCGCCGCTACGCTCGCCGAAATGATCGAGCGCACCCGTATCCCGCAGACTATTCTGCTCGATGGCAAGGAAGGCGTTGGCAAGGCGACCCTTGCCCGCCGATTCGCCGCCCGCCTGCTCGGTGGCGCTGCCCGCATTGAGCAGGATGACCTCAGCCTCCCGCACAACGTGTCGCTGCTGGCCGAACGCGAAAAACTTCCCTCCGAAAAACGCGCCGAGGATCCGTTCCTCCTGGCCACGCATTCCGATTTTGTCACCTTCGCCCCGGACGGCCCCCTGCGTCAGATCTCCATCCAACAGACCCGCCTGCTCAAAGACCGCGCCCAATTCGCGCCCCTCGCCGGATCACATCGCGTTTTCCTGATTGACGGCATTGACCGCGCCAATGAACAGGCCGCCAACTCGCTTCTCAAGATACTCGAGGAACCCCCTCCTTATCTCATCCTGCTGCTCACCGCTGAGAATCCTTACGATCTTCTCCCCACCATCCGCTCCCGGTCCGTTCCCGTCCGCCTCGTGCCGCTGTCTCCCGCTGAGATGCGGGCCTTTGCCGCCACACGGACCTTGGATCAAGTGGACCGCCGCATTGCCCTCGCCTCCGGCAGCCCCGGCATTGCCCTATCGGTGGACTTGGAACTCTACGATCGCCGCCGCGCCGCTATGTGCGCTTTCCTCGAAGCCGCCGCCGGCATCGCCCCGTTTCACCAGTGGGCCCAGCAATCGGAAAAACTCGCCCTTGCGCGCTCCGAGAAGTTGGAGCCGTATCTCAAAGTGCTCCTCCTGCTGCTCGAAGATCTCCTGCACGTCCGCGAAGGCATTGCCGAAATCCGCAACATCGACCTGCAGGAATGGCTCGCCTCTCTGGCGCCCCGCTTGAGTTTTGAATGGCTTCGCGCCGCCGTCACCCGCACTGATGACCTGGTGCAGTTGCTCCGCCGCAATATTCAGAAGAACATCGCCCTCGATGCGCTCGTGATCGAGCTGGCTCAGCTTAGCCGAGCAGCCTAGCCATGTCCTTGGCGAAGTAGGTCAGGATGATGCTCGCCCCCGCGCGCCGGATCGATGTGAGTGACTCCACCATCGCCCGCTCCTGATCGATCCATCCGTTCCGCGCCGCCGCCATGATCATGCTGAACTCGCCGCTCACCTGGTAGGCGCCAACCGGCACATCAAACCGGTCCCGCGCCTGCCGGATCAGGTCGAGATAAGGCATTGCCGGCTTGATCAGAATCATGTCCGCCCCCTCTTCCAGATCCAGTTCGATCTCCCGCATCGCCTCGCGCCCGTTCGCCGGATCCATTTGATACGTCCGCCGGTCCCCGAACTGCGGCGCGGACTCCGCCGCTTCCCGGAACGGTCCATAAAACGCCGACGCGAACTTCGCCGCATAGGACAAAATCGGCGTCCGCACAAAGCCGTTCTCATCCAACCGCTTCCGGATCGCCCCCACCCGGCCGTCCATCATGTCCGATGGAGCCACTACATCGGCCCCGGCCAGCGCGTGCGACAATGCCCCGGCGGCCAGCCATTCCAGCGTCTCATCGTTCTCCACATCACCCTGCACCACCTTGCCGCAGTGCCCGTGGCTGGTATATTCGCAGTTACAAACGTCGGTGATCACCAGCAATTCAGGCACAGCCCTCTTGATCGCCCGGATCGCCCGTTGCACAATTCCATCGGCGTCGTAGGCCCCCGTGGCGTCCTCATCCTTCGATTCGGGAATGCCGAACAGAATCACCCCGCCCAATCCCAAACCGTGGACAATCTCGCACTCCTTTACAATCTCGTCCACCGACATCTGAAAATTCCCGGGCATCGACCCGATCTCCCGCTTGACCCCTTCTCCAGGGCACACAAACAAGGGCAATACCATGCCCGACGGCTCCAGATGCGTCTCACGCACCAGCCGCCGCACCGCTTCAGACCGGCGCAGCCGCCGCATTCGTTGTATGGGGAACATTACTTTGATTCTATCGCTGACAGCCGCCGCTGGTATGCCTGCGCTCGCGATACATCTCTCATGATCTGCGCCTTCAGCGCCGCGGGATCAGCAAACCGCCGCTCCTCGCGCAACCGGTGCAGGAACTCCACCGCGATTCGTTCCGGCTGGGCCCCCTCTAACCCGGATAACACAAAGGTCTCGATGCTCAATTCCTCATCGCCGCCAAAGGTCGGGCGGAATCCCACGTTCGTCACCGAGTTCCAGCGTCGCCTGGACCCCAGATCCACCGTCCGCGTCACATACACTCCGCGCGCCGGCAGCACCTCGCCTTCGGTGGCCAGATTCAGCGTCGGTACAGTCTGCTTGGATCCCACGCCATGCCCCTGAACCACGCGTCCCTCCAGCCGGTAGAATCTTCCCAGAAACCGCGCCGCCAGCGCCACGTGCCCGGCCTGCACCT
>Ga0080064_1006740_pt1 | contig 12165 bp, 12 predicted proteins | sample Subgrocontami54m_FD_69260 | JGI IMG/M metagenome (GOLD analysis project Ga0080064, IMG submission 69260) | Subsurface groundwater microbial communities from S. Glens Falls, New York, USA - GMW46 contaminated, 5.4 m (SPADES assembly) (version 2) ...
CAAGTCGTGCGCTGGCATTGGGCATGAACATTTTCTATCATGATGTGAAACGCGATGAGCTGTTTGAAAAGTCTGAAGCGCAGTATAAGCCCCTGAATGACCTTTTAGCGACAAGTGATGTAATAAGTCTGCACGTACCTCTTCTTCCCGCAACAAGGCATCTTATTAATACTAAAACTATTTCAAAAATAAAAAAGGGTTCGTATCTGATAAATACTTCACGGGGCGCAATCGTTGATGAGATGACAGTTGCAAAAGCGCTTCTGACAAAAAAACTAGCAGGATACGGCGCAGACGTATTTGAGTGTGAGCCAAAGACATCATGTAATCCGACAAAATATGATTTGAGAAAAATTTCTAATACTATTCTTACGCCCCATATCGCATCAGCAACGAAATCGGTACGCGACGCGATGGCAACGATGGCTGCGCAAAATATTATTGATGTATTAGAACAAGGTTCAAGTTCCCATCAGGTTGTATAATAAAATATTTTAAAAATATAAAAGTTCTATTTTTCAATAGAACTTTTTTTATGAAAAAGCCATTCTGCTCTTTTTGGGCGCGGCAACAATGTCATTCTATTGTGAACTGGGATGTCTGCCATATTTTCGTATGAAATTTTTGGTGAATTTAATGCATCAGTCACAGCCTTACTCAAAGAGATTGAGGGGACAAAATTAATATGTCTCTTTAAATCAGAGATATCATAAATATGCGGAAATGTCGTTAATTCCCACCCTTTTTGTTCATCCCAAATTGTATTTAAGGCTTTCCGGCTAATTTTTAATTCGCAGTTAAGTTGTTTTGCAATTTCGTTATAGTAATCGAAAGCTGTAATACTTTGTGGACTCACTAAGTTATACGCATGATGAATGGTTATATCCTTTATCGAAGCCTTTATTAAAGCTATTGCGATGTCCTTTGGATGAATTATTTGTAATGGAATATCGCCATCCTCACAAAGACTTATTGGTCTACCTTTTTTAATTCGTTCAACGAGATGGGGATCCCTATTATGGTCGGGTAAGCATCCGAGTAGCGAATATCGACCTAAAATATGATACGGGCGAAAAATTGTCCACGCAATATGCTCTCTACTTTGAATAAAGTTCTCCATAGCAACCTTACTATCCACGTATCCGCCCATCTCGCCCTTTGATGCGAGTGCTGCGGAGGAACAGATTGGCATTCTCACATTCGTTATTCGCGAATACACCAATGTCGTACTTAAAAAAAATATACGACTAGCATACTTACCAAGTAATAAGCAAGTCTGTTCTGCATCGCGTTGCTTCGAGCCAATGATATCAAAAACTATATCCCACGATCCTATAGTGTCATTCAATTTTCCGATAAGTGTGCGAAAAGCCATGCGATCGTTCCGATCACAAATATGTTGCTGAACGGCATTCGGCAATTCAAAATTTTTTTCTAGACTGACAGTATGAACATTATATCCATATTGGAGTGCAGCTACAGCACTCGCACTACCAACCACGCCAGTCCCTCCAATTAGTAAGATCGTTTTACGCATACTAAATATAAAGGCCTCTTATATGCGAGAGGCCAACGCTACGAGATCCATGGCCCACCCTTGAGCCATGAAGTCGCCCACAAAAGAACCATTTCAATTGGTCTACGAGTCCATTTTTCAAAGGGTACCTCTGGGTAAATATCCCAAGAGTCAATTCCCTTTATGTAAATGAGACCCTTTTTGTCGATCCATACTTCTATGGAGCGATGGAAATATGATGTCGACCACACCATGAATTCCATGCTATAACCTCCTTATAACGAACAATTATATAATAATTATACTAATTTGTCAATGATATTATATTTAAAATTGACATTTATAATTTTATGTATAAAATATATTATACAAATATATTATGTTTATATTATGCAGAGTCAAAAAGAACTGAAGGAAAATCTCTACACTACCCTGAAAGAAATAGGACTTACAGAGCAGGAAATTAACCTATATACGCTTTCATTATTTGTTGGTCCTGCTCCAATTACAAAACTCGCATATCACCTTGGTATACCCCGTCCGAATGTCTATAAACTCATAGCAGGCTTAGAAAAACATGGCTTAGCGAATTTTTCCGAGCGTAAACGATTTTCAAAAACATTTGTTGTTGAACAGCCATCTGTCCTTACAAAAATTCTTCGTCAAAAAAAAGAATCAATCTCTCGTCTTGATCAAGAAATGACAGCTATTATGCCTGAGTTATATACACTTTTTCATCAGGGCGAGACTCCTACAAAAGTCAAAATTATAAGAGATCAGCATGACTACATATCTATTGTCGAAGAAATGCTCAATGAAGTGGAGCGAGATATACGTTTTCTTGGCTCATTTGATGATTTTATTAATTCAATAACTCCAAATGTTTTTGAAAAATTCACTTCTTTACGCATCGAACGAGGCATCGTTGCAAAAACATTGATTTTGCCAACAAAACATTATTCAGATCTCAAAAATAAAGAAAAAGATGCACTGCGTGAAGTAAGAATATTAAAAAAATCACCCCTATATCGTGCGTCTTTCCAGATTACAAAACATAAAGTCCTTATTTGGCAACCCATGACACCCATAGCGCTACTCATCGAAGATGAATATATTGTTGATATGTTGAATGCTATTTTTTTCATTCTTTGGGAGCTCGGTAGTAATGAATAAACTACTTTAGGGTATGAAAATAGTTTTAGATCCACTATAAAAATAACCCTACAAAAATGTAGAGTTATTTTCTAGCCCACGGGGAAATCAAGCCCCCCGATCGCCAATTGAAAAAAATGCAATTATCCCCATAAACGAAACCACGGCCCCTTTCGGAAGCCGTGAGTTCGTCAAAAATTCTCTGGTAGCCCGTAGGAGAATCGAACTCCTGTTCTCAGGATGAAAACCTGATGTCCTGACCACTAGACGAACGGGCCGTAATTATTTTATTGTAAATCCCAATTTCAGTAACAATTCCTGTAGCTGACTACAAGACAGCTTGTCCGCCTCTGGCGGAAACGGGCCATGCCGAATTGAGATATTCTAGCCGAGAGTACCATTTTCGTCAATATAATTGGCCTGATTAGTTCTCTAGCGATTGTTGCCAGATTATTTCAAACCAATTTTTCATTGTCGTGAAATAGTCTTCACTTTCAATTAAAACTCCAAAACGTTCAGTTCCTCCAGAAAGAAGGGAAACTTTTCCCGAGTAGATAAATACCGATGTGGGAGCGCGGAACCAGTCAGGCGCATAGCGTACATCACGCATAAGTTTTTTGTCGGCCGGATGTTCTGGACTTGTTTTTGACCGTATCCAAATTGCACGAGTTGTGATTCCTTTTGCAATACGTCGCTGAACAAAACGTTTTAAAAATACCTTTCCTAAAACTTGTTCAAATGATACCACTTCACCGACATGAAGTATTTCTTTCTTTTCATTTTCAAGCATTGCCTCAAAGAGACTCCGTGCGCCTGATCGCCCCTCATAGTATGTTACCTTGATGTGATTTGCCGCAGGCGCATAGAGAAGCGCAATGTCTGGTGAAAGTGAATCAAAAGATTTGAATTGATTTTCAGTTTGTTCTTTTCGTTTTTCAAGCAATTTTTTAATCATTTGAAGAGAGGCGGGGGAATAAGTGCGATGTGCTCCTTGTTGAATATACGTAATAAGCTGTTTTGATTGGAGTTTGTCTAAAATATAGTAGATGCTTGATCGTTTGAGATTCGTTATTTTAATCATCTCAATAATGGATGCGCGCCCTGACCTAAAGAGATAAAAGAGAACTTCCATTTCTTTCTCTTGAAGATCAAACTGCTTAAAAAAGTCTTTTATTTTGGTCATATTATATTGAGTAAAAAGTGTCAACAAAATCCGTCGTTATTATATATTTACATTATAATTTATTATATTATAATGTCAAAAAATAACTAATAAATTACGACATATATTTACAATTCATTTCTATTTACTCTATGTCTCTAAATGAAATTAATATAGGGCCTAGTTGGATGAATACATTAAAATTAGGAGAAAAAAATAACGAACTTTTTTCTGTATATAAGGCTGGACTTCCAATAGTCGCTGACCATTTCAATCGTGCCATTCATTCTTTAAATAAAAATGAAAAGGACGAGGTTGTCATAGCTGATTTTGGTGGTGCGTCGGGTGATATTACTGATTACTTACGGAAGGAAAATAGTATAAATAACTCCATGACAATTGAATGTATAGATATAAATGAAGAATTGTTGAAACAAAACATCTCATGCGACGTCGTAATTATGGCTGATTTGCGAGAATTTAAAATAGAAAAAAAATATGACATCGGTATTATGCGATATGTCTTGCAATATAATACGAAAAAAGATCAATTAAAAATTTTGGAAAATATTTTTTCCTCACTAAAAGAGAATGGTCAATTTATTAATCATTGGTGCGGTGTTTTCAGTACTGTTCAGCAAAAAAAGTTTCAAGAATTATTCACAACAAAAAATATCAGCGAAAAATTATATCGCCCAAACTCGTATTGGTCAACATGGAATGAAACAAAAAGTCTTTTCAAGGATGCGAATTTTGACATTCAAAATTTAACCCATTTTTCTTTTCCTTTAAATGAGTTGTATAAAATAAGATATAATCTAACCGAAGAAGAAAATATGCGACTTCTTGCATTTCTAGGAGAACATACATTTATTAAATACACTATATTTACTGCTATCCCACAACCTCGTGTTTAGTATGGATAATGAGTATTATTATAATGCATGCCACATGATTTCAAAAAGTTGGCGTTGCATATTGCTTGCCTGGTCATTTTCAATCGCAATGGTAAGAAATGGAGGGGTAAGCTGATGAATGATAAGTTTGCCGGGCACGATTGCACAACTCGATTCAAGGGTGATTGTGTTCGGTAGCAATTTTACTTCTTCATTCAAATTGCGCGCAAATTGCACATGCCATCTTCCGGTTTCATTATCTTGCAGTAGAAGCTTCGTTGAAAGCCGCATTTTTGATCGTTGTTTTAAAAAATAATTAGTGTATTCAGATTCGAAACTTTGCCAAAGTTTGGCATCAGAAATTGCAAACCAATAGTCGCCAGGACGAACTCCTTGTAATAGTTCATTATAGACTGTTTTCATACCCTCAAGTCCTTCATAGTATCTTACAATACTCTCTGTTCCTTTAAGGTTATAGAGCGCCTTAAATTGCGGGAGGGCCTTACGGAAGCGTTCCCTTCGCTCCTCAAGAAGCATTTCAAGTTTATGGGGATCTTCAGCTGCATATTTCTTTTTAAATCCCTGAACTTGAATATTCATAATACCTTTGTTTTTCAATGATTCTATAATGTAATAGGCTGATGTCCGTTTAATATCTGCAGTTTTTGCGATCCGCTCGATTGTTGTAGGTCCGAGCGAAAGGGCGGCAATATAGAGGCGTGCCTCATTTTCAGATAAACCAATATCAATAAGATTTTCCTCAAGAAGTGATTTTTTCATATTTTGTCTAATAATTAGTCAACATAAATATATTATAACATAAAATATTATAGTTAAAATATAAATAATGTTAAACAAAAATGACAAAATAAGAGATTAGTATACTATAACCAGTAAGATTATTTATGTAAATCTTATATGAAAAGAACACAAATAATGAGAATCATAACGTTTTTAATAACTAGTGGCTTAATTTTATTAGTACTATATTACGTAATCCAGCAAAAATTTGAATTACAGCGTAAAGAAATAAAGATTGGCGTTATTGCTTCATTGACAGGTTTGGGATCATATATGGGAGAACAACAGATGAAAGGAATTCGTTTAGCTCTTGATAATATCAATACGCATGGTGGAATAAATGGTTCAAAATTGAGTATTGTTGTTGAAGATAGCATGTCTGACAGCAAGGGAGTTATTGCGGCCGCTCAAAAACTAATTGACATTGAAAAAACTCACTACATACTAGGCGATTCATGGAATAGTACGACTGCTACCCTCGTGCCATTAACGAACAAGAAAAAAATAATTACCATTTCACCGGTTACAAGTCTTGATTCGCTTGATGCTGATGATTATTTTTTCCGTACCATTTCTCCGTCAAGGGACATGATGGATGCGATTGCTCAGTATGCGGCACAAAAAATGAATTTAAAGAAAGTTGCTATTATTCGAGTGGATACGAGTTATAATGTTGAAAATGCACGTGACTTTACGGATAGTTTTGTAAAATATGGAGGCAGTATAGTCATAGACGAAAAATTTTCACCAAATGTCACGGATTATCGTTCTCATTTGCTGAAAATCAAAAAAACAATGCCTGAAGCAATACTCAATCTTCATGCTCCCGGCCCAGTGTATGGAATACTATTACAACAAGCAAAAGAAATTGATTTGAATGTGCGATGGCTAGGACATATGTCGGCAGAGAATGGAGAATTTTTGAAAGTATATGCGCCGCTTGCGGAGGGATTAGTGTACCCATATCCTTATAACTCATCAGATCAATATACCCAAGGGTTTGTACGGGAAGTGCAAAAGCAATATTATACTTCACCTGATTTTGTTATTGCAAATGCATATGATGCAACAATGCTTATGGCAGATGCTATAAAAAACGCAGGAGATAATACGGATGTAGCAAAAAAATATCTTCTTTCTATCTCTGATTATCAAGGAGTTAGCGGCAAGTTATCATTTGATGCGAATGGAAACGCCAAAAGATCAATTATAATAAAAACAATCAAAGAGGGTAAATTTATTATCACAGAATAAGATTTTTTCCATGACGACCTATTTGTATGATTCAAAAGTCGGATTAATTTCAACTCAAAAAGAAAATTTTGGCATGATTATTGAATCAAAAGAATTTTATCAAACCATGAATAATCTTTTTGAGTCGCTTTGGCAGATTAGTGCGCAAGTTTAAAACACAAAGACTCGAGCGGTTGAGGCTCGAGTCTTTTAAAATGAACAAGATTTATTAGAATTTATTTTCTTAAAACAACGGTTAAATATTCTGCCTCGGGGTGAATGTCAAACCCGGTAAATCCAGCGGCAACACAATCATCAATACGGAGTGAAAGTTTATTATTCCATATTGGCGTTATAGTTTCGCCAGAATTGAAAATGATATCAAGATAGTCATCAATACCCCTTACTTTAAGTTGGCTTTTTAGAATGAGGTAATTTATAACATAATAAATTGGCGCATCCATTCGGAAAAAGTTGATTTCATGAATCATGCGGCCACCTCGTTTGAGAATTTGATGCGCTCCTCGAAGCACGTGGCCTGAATCTTCTTGATCTAGTATGACTTCACAAAAGAAGTCATGAGAAATAATAAGATCGAATTCCTCGGCGTCATAGTAGGAGGATAATTTCCGGGCATCTCCAACTTCAGGTCTGAATATTTCAGGAATTCCTAAATTTCGAATATCAATACCTTTGCATTGCGCTCCATGCCGCTGTAATACCGGCAATGCGAATCCAGGGCCGCATCCGAGTTCAAGAATTCGTAATCCAGAAACAAGATTTTTGAATTTCTCAATAAGCTCTTCCGGGGTTTTGTAGTTAGTATCGCCGCCAAGTTCGCGATAGACGGTCCAAAACAAATGGTCGTAACATTCCGATGCAGGACGTGTTACATATCCCAAGTCAGAAGGCGTAGAATATGATACTGGCTGATATTTTTCATATGCAAAAAGTACCTTTTTATGAGTTTCGAATCGTAACCAGTCATCGCTTCTTGGCCATGTGAGTTTTGCATTTCTTCGTTCTTCGGCAAGTTGTTCATGAAATACGACAAGAAAAACTTGATCAAGAGGAACATTTCCTCTCCGCGCAAGTTCGCGAACTTCATTTGGAGCGATTGCGATAAGGTCTTCATAACTTTCCACAAGCATGCGCAAAGATAATTCAAAGAATGTTCTTTGTGTTGAGTGCATGGTGTTGCTCCTTTTTTTGCTGAAGAAAATTAGTATCTTTGTAGGGCACGAAGATTTAATCCGGTTTTTATCGCATAGGTGCGTATTCTGCTATCACATGAAACATAGTAATTTTGTTTGGTATCATGATCAAGCCAGCGTTGTGTCGAACGAATTGCGTTTGCAGGCAAGTGGTGCGCGCATGCAATATACATCGTAAGGTCAACTCGCTTTGTTTCGTATGTTTTTTCTAAGAGTAAAAACTGTTTGGCAGATAATCTTTTTACGAGACTACAAATATTGCTAATTGCAAAAAGATATGCGGCTTTGAGATGATCATTTCCGTTCAATTTTGAAATGCTTCCGGGAATTCGATCAGTCCTAAGTGTTCTATTAATACTAGATGCACCCCGAATTTCTTTGCCGGTATCGTACAGTGCAAATTCAGTAAACTGGAATGGCCCGAACGAAGTTTTAGAATCATAAATCGCAGGGATAGACTCAATATATTCCCGTCCGGCATTTCGTAAGAGAAAATCTGCTAGTCTCGCATTAAATTCTCCATCGCTTCCTGGCATTAGTTCAGTAAGCATATATGCCGCTAAATCTCGTGAATTGATAAAAAGACTCAATTTTTTAACAAGTATAAGTTCCTTTGGAGAAAGTCCTTTCACGCGCGCTACCTCATTCCAATGTATTGACGATCGTACCTCGTGCATTTCTTGGTTGATCAAGTGAAGATAATCTTTAAGTGAGATGCAAGTAATTTTTCCATATTGATACCGCTTGAGTATCGTATCTCGCATCTCGGTAATAACTAGGTTTCCAGGAGCACGTGCTACTTTAAATTCCCATAGGCGCTTGAGATTATCGTAGAAATTGATGTGTAGTTTTGGAGAAATAGTTTCCCCATTTTCTGTTCCAAGATAAAACGCATATAAATCAGCTGCATGATATCCGGAAAGATGTTGCATCTGATATTCTCTTTTTTGTGCAACACTATTCGGTTTTCTTTCAGTGCTTGTCTGGAAAAACAATAATAATATAAGAATAGCAAAAACAGCTATAAGGAAATTTTTTTCTTTTGATTTTTTCATTTCTCTCTTTCTTTTTTTATATTGTCAAATAACAATCAAATCACCGGAAGGCTAACACGATATTTTGAAAATGTCAATCCCGCCCCAGAGCGCTGGAGCGGGATAACAAAAGAACAAAAAATTATTAAGATACTAATTCAATTTTAATACCACATTGGTCAAATCTATTCCAAATATCTGGATACGCATTGCGAGAAATTTTACACATCACATCAAAATTCCAGATGCCTTGTGTAAAAAATGTTGAAGAACTGCCAGGTCGCCCATCATATAACGAATCCAAAATCGCAAGACACGTCCAACCGTGAATATGATGAATGCGTGCTAAGCCATCAGACATATCATGTGGCGATTTTCTTTGCGCACATCTTTCTGTAACTATAAAGACTAAGTGGGACACGCCGGCTTCATTCATAAAATTCTCTAATTGCGTATCATTACTATCAATGCGCGTATGGGGGGTATAAAGTTGAAAACCGCCACCCCTACTTGTTCCATAATAGTATACCGGGCTCGTTAAGATAGCTTCGTCATCTGAAGAAAATTCACCCATAAACGAGGTTCTATGCTCATCAAGAATAACGCGCGCCGCAACATGAGTAATGCGATTGAGTTGAAAGTCTTGCAACATTTCTTTTCTATCTATTCCATATTCTGCAAGGAGTGATGAAAAGAGGAATAAAACAGAGGCGGGGCCCTGCTTTAAAAAATTTACTGCTTGTTTGACAAGCGTAAAGGGAAGAAGGTGTCCACGTGCCTCCCATTCATTCTCAACACTTCTTATAAACGTAATACGATATGCAAATTGCAGCGCAAGGTCATCTGGCATGTCTTGTTCAACAAGTTCAAACATTCTGCAGTGATATGAGCCAACTTCAATTCGCTCCATCGGTTTATATTGAGTTATTTGTTTTTTTCCAAGAGGAATACCTAAAATATTAGCGCGAGATGTATGTATTTTGTGCGAAGCAATGCGCGATTCATAAAAGGGAATAGTAACCGGAGAAATTTCGATAATACATTTCTCCGGATAGTTGTTGATACTAGTTGGATCACAGTATTGAGGCGTTGCAATAGGAAGTGGAGATACGTGGCCAGAAAGCCATTGAGTGAATGATTCCACTGCATATCTACTAAAGTGAGGATGATTACGTAAATAGTAACGAGCCGACTGATATTCTTCCTCTCGTTTTATGCCATGAAATCCAAGTACTCGAGGATATATTGAGTTTATTATTGCGGCAAATTTTTGAATTTCATGTGGGACTGGCGAATCGGGATTATATGAAATAGGATGAAATTGCAGCGGCGCTTTTTGCGTATTCACTAGCGCACCTTTCTTTTTAAATTTTCAAATAACACTCAAATTATCAGAACGTTATCATGGTAATTTAAAAAAGTCAATCCCGCCCCAGAGCGCTGGAGCGGGATAACAAAAGAACAAAAAATTATTATGAAACAAGAACTACTTTGATACCGCGCTCATCAAGTTTTTTCCAAATCATTGGATATTCTTGTTGTGCAATACGGCACATGGTATCAAAATCCCATATTCCTTGAGTAAAAAAGTCAGAATGATTTCCGTCTCTGGGATCATATGATTTATTCGGAAACGTTAGATATGTCCAACCATTCATATGAAAAAGATGTGCCCGTCCTTCAGCACTAACGGGTAAATCAGTCATAAGTCTATCGCCAATAGTAAAGATTGAAAGGCAATCGCGTACGAGCAGTTCCTTAAGTTGGTCATGATCACGTGGTGATAACTGGCCACCATCGGGAAGATAAAAAGAATTACAACGACTATCCCAGCATCCGTAATAATACACGGGGCTTGTGAGTATAGGTTTGCCATCCGAAAATGTGCCAACAAAGGATGTCCGGTGTTCTTCAAGAATTACGCGCGCTGCAATGCGCTTAATTTGATCAACTTTAAATAGTGTTGCAAGCAGTTCACAATCTTCAAGATCATTGCCGAGCAACAATAGGAAAAGTGAAAAAGCCATAGGTGGACCCGATCGCAGGATTTCAACAGCCCCTTTTGCAAGTGAGTAAGGAATAATGCGTGCACGTGCACTCCACCCTTCCTTAGTATTTCTTATAAAGGTAAGGCGGTATGCAAATTGCAATCCAAGGTCATCCGGCATGTCTTGTTCAATAAGTTCAAACATTCTACAGTAATGCGTATCTCCTACAAAATTGATAATTACGGGAGAGATTTCAACAATCAATCCATCGGGATTTTTTTCAATACTTGTAGGTTCACAGTGTTGTGGAGCTGCAATTGGCGGTAGTGATAAATCAGTACTAGATATCTTTGGATATGATCTTATTGAGTAGGGACTCAAACAAGGTGATGAACGCAAAGTATACCGTGAGTCATACACATGATTATCGTAAGGTGTCGTAGCCTCAGTATATATACGTGGATAAATGCCATACACGAGATTTGTAAAATCCATAACTTCTGGATTGATAACAAATACGCCATTTTGCACAGGGGATTGTAAAGGATGAAATACAAGAGGAGTTTTTTCTTGGCTCATGTCATGTCTTTCTTTTTTTAATTTTCAAATAACATAAATCGTCAAAACAGTATCACTGTTTTTTGAAAATGTCAATCCCGCCCCAGGGCGCTGGAGCGGGATAACAAAAGAACAAAATTAAAAACTGAAAGAGATTGTGGGAGAAACGATAAGTGCTTGATTATTGGCATTGAAGTTGTGCGTGACGCCCGTCGAGAGGTTGAGTCGCGTGTTATTCGCGATCCCAATCGATGGGGTCACGAGCAACGCACCGGAGTGCGTACCATTCGAATTGTACTGGTAGCTCACGCCTGCTGAAATCGAGATATCTTTGGAAATCCCGATCCCGATTCCAGCCCCGACGCGTGGGCTGACCATAGTGGGTGCGGAATGCAGGATTCCAGTCTGGATCACGAATGCCATATTACTATTAACCGGAACTTTCGCGCTTCCCATTACTACCGACCCCATTTGGATGGCCTTACCATCCAGGGGGATCATATAGTTTTCGCCAACTGCAACTCCAAACGAAGGGGTCGCGACTCCAACGATGCTCGCTGCCATGATACTGAACATCTCTTTTCTCCTTTTTTCACTTTTCAAGTTACAAT
>Ga0080064_1006742_pt1 | contig 12161 bp, 11 predicted proteins | sample Subgrocontami54m_FD_69260 | JGI IMG/M metagenome (GOLD analysis project Ga0080064, IMG submission 69260) | Subsurface groundwater microbial communities from S. Glens Falls, New York, USA - GMW46 contaminated, 5.4 m (SPADES assembly) (version 2) ...
CCGGTTATTCCGATGACAAGATTTTTACCTTTGAAAATATTATTCCCCATATTATGGAGTTAAGAAACAGCAGTTTATAAATATTGTTTTATATTAATGAAATTTTTGAAAGAATAATTTTGATCAATGAAAGCTATGATCTTCATCGGGGAACTTTTTTCCCCTCACTTCTTTGGCATAATGCTCAAACGCTTTCTTCATCTCATTTCCAATCTCAGCATATCTTTTGAGGAACTTTGGCTTGAAATCTCCGTATAATCCAAGAATATCATTCGTGACAAGAACCTGGCCGCCGCAATGAATGCCTGCACCAATCCCTATAGTAGGTATATTTATTTTTTTTGTGATTGTTTCAGCAAGGCTTAATGGGATGCATTCCAAAACTAATGAAAAGCATCCTGCTTTTTCCAATTCTACTGCTTCGTTCAGTATTTTTTCAGCATCTTTTTTGTCTTTTCCCTGCACTTTGAATTGTGTTATTGTTTGAGGCGTCAATCCAATGTGGCCCATGACTTCTATTCCATTTTTAACCAAGAACTCAGCTATCTTTGGCTTTTTTTCTATCTTTACGCAATGCGCCCCTGCATGTAAAAATAATTTTGCGTTTCTTAAAGCATTATCTTCATTGCCATAAGCGCCGATGGGCATGTCGCCGACTATCAGCGCATTTTTTGCGCCTCTTGAAACAGCGCCAGTTGCACGGAGCATGTCATCCATAGTGACTTTTGCGGTGTTCTCATAGCCGAGGACAACCATTCCGAGGGAATCTCCTACAAGTATGATGTCAACAATACCATCCATCAGTTTTGCCGTTGGAAAATCATAAGCTGTAAGCATTACTATCTTTTGCTTTGATTTCATTGATTTGATATTTTGGATGGTAATCATCTTATTTGAGTTATTGGGCAAAATGGCTTTTATAAACTTTATCCGGCTGCTTATCCGCTTTATTTCACTCTGAAAAACCCCAATACTTATTTAAATCTTGCCTAATTAATAAATCAAATGAGCTTACTGATAGATGCACATTCCCATCTGGACCACCCCCTTATAATTGATAAAATAGATGAAATAGTCACAAGAGCCAAGAATGCAGGATTAAAGCATGTAATAACAAATGGAATAAATCCTGAGACTAACAGGAAATGCCTTGAGCTTTCTAAGAAATATGATATTCTTAAATGCGGGATGGGAATCTATCCGAGAAATGCGCTCAAGAAAGAATCTGAAACAGGAGAATTTCCAGCGCAAATTGAAGATTTTGACATTGACGAAGAGATTGATTTCATCAGGAACAATAAAAATAACATAGTTGCTATAAGCGAAGTTGGGCTCGATTTTGTTAACGGGGAAGACAGCCAGCAGATTGAGGATTTTGAAAAAATGATTAAGCTTGCAATGGAACTAAACAAGCCTATTGTCGTCCATTCAAGAAAAGCCGAGCTGAAATGCGTTGAAATCATTGAAAGCTTTAAAACAAAAAAAGTCGTGATGCACTGCTTCTCTGGCAAGAAGCCCCTTGTCAAAAGAATTGCAGACAACGGCTGGTTTTTGACTGTGCCTACAAATGCCGTCAGAAGCTTTCAGTTTCAGGACATAGCAAAAATTGTTCCGATAACGCAGCTTTTCTGCGAGACTGACAGCCCTTACTTAAGCCCTTATAAAGGCCAGCACAATGAGCCGGCTTACGTTACAGAGAGCTACAAAAAAATTGCCGAAATAAAAGGCATGGACATTAGCGAAGTAATTAATAATGTCTACATGAACTGGCAGAAAGTTTTTGAATGAATATGGGATTAAGGTATGTGCATAGCATCTTTAAAATTCTAGATGGAATAGTGGAAAGAGCTGCGTTCCCGTAGGGAGCAACCCCTCGCAACGCTCGTCGATAACATTTGTTTATAGAATTTTAACTTTATGATGCTATGCACATACGGATTAAGTCATTAAATTTAAATAGTATTGAAAAGAATTCCAGTATATGAATAAGATTACTGTTATGGCACTACTTTTTATTTTATTAATGCCTTTTTCCTATGCTGAAACTTCATTATTCTCCGGCAAAGTGATAACCGGAACTGACAAGATAACTGATGCAGGAACATTCAAGTTCGCTTATGAAGACACCGGAAAAGCGGCATACGTGCAGACGCCGTCAACCAACCTGATAATTCCTGCCGGAGACTGCAGGTCAAACAGCCTGTTCAGAGTCTGCATCAAAACAGCAGACTATTATGACAAGAACGTCACGACATATGTTTTTTATTACCAGCTTGGTGTTGACATCTTTAAGCTTACAGGCAGCCTCACTTCAGCGAGCACGGCATCTTTTCCATCCGTACTTCAGGGAGATTCAAATACCATCAAAATAAAAGTGACAAACCCCACCCAGCTTGACATTTCAAAGATTGCCTACAGCGAAGATTTTGCGCCTTTTGAGATTCTGAAATATGAGGGAAGCGGGTGCCAGAAAGAAGGGACCAGAATAACCTGGACAGGAAACCTTCCAAGCAATTATGATTTTTCATGCACTATCACGGCATCTTCAAGATCTGAAGGAAATTACAAATTTACCGGAAATTTGACGTATTATAATTCTTATGAGACAGAAAAGAAAAATACAGACACTCTGTCAATTACCGTTCTTCCGAAACAGCTTCAAAATAAGCTGATGATTGATGGCGGCGTGGAGATAAAAATGCCCTTTTACATCAACGGCTCTATGAAGAATATAAACTCTGATGAAAAGCTGTATGTGCTTGCCACAATAGAGGTTCCGGGAAATATGGCGATTCTGAAAAGAAAACCGCAGTCAAACAAAGACTCAAAAATAATATCTTATTCCATGAACCTCGGGCCCAACGAGGAATTTAATTATTCACTATACCTTATGGCTGAATCAGAAAGCAAAATACCTGTGCATTATTTGTTCGATTACACGATAAAGGATATCAGGGATACAATTGAAAATTATACATTTGTGCAGGCAGCCGAGCCGAAGCCCAACCTGACTCTTAAATCCGAATACGAAAAGCTCATTCCCGGGCAGAATTACATCATTACGATTGCCGCTAAAAATCCAAGCGGCTTCTACGATTTCACCGGAGTTCAAGCAACATTAATTGCCCCTTTTAATGATAATACAGGGCAAAAACTTTTCAAGCTGGGAAAAAATGAAACATACCCTATTTTTAGCAGCACATTGGCTCTTCCGGGAAATGAAGATTACAGCAAGATTAACTGGACAATTCCTTTGAAGCTTGAAGTTGGCTACTATTTTAACAATGAGCCAAGAAGCATCAACAGGACGTGGAACTTGAAAATAAACCAGACTGCGAAGCCAATAGTTGCGGATGGCATAAGTACAGCGCAAAATTCAAGCTCTTCGGAGAACAAAACAGGCAATTCGACTTCTGCCGAGCCATTGAATGCGACAAATGCTCCGGTTACGGCCCTCACTCACGAAAGCCCGCCTAACTCAATGCACCTTATATACTGGATATCTGCGCTTGCAGCTTGCTTAGTTGTTTTAATTATAATCTTCAAGATTAAAAGAAAGAAAAAAATTATTTTGCCCCCTGAAAATCCCAACAACCGGCGTTATTGAAAAGTTCCTTCGCATTCGCTCCGGTTGCCATCGTTCGCATGTTCAAGCTGAGGAAGATTGCAAGAATTCCCATTGCAATTTCCTTCTTGCTGAATTATTTTGTTTAGGATGCTCACTTTTTGATGGCAACCTCGAACTTTTCAATAACGCCCAACAACCAAAAGATTTTTAAGGAATAATCTTATTTTAATGCCATGAAACTCAGCATAGACACAAGGGAAGACTCCCACGAGGACATCAAGAAAATAATCAGGATGCTGCAGAACATTGTGGGAGACAGCCAGGAAGTTTTCACCAACCAGCCGGTTTCTCAGGATGCAAATAACTCTTCTTCATCCAGCCCTTTCGCGAATATATTCGGGGAAATATCTTCATCTTCCGGCACGGAACAGGGGCAAGTTCCTTTTGCCCAGGAATCACCTGCTGAAACTCAAGCAGCAGCAGATAAGCCTGAAGAAACAGCAGAAGAAGCAGATGAAGGATCATCCAATCTTTCTGAATCAACGGAAGACCTTTTTGCAGAGCTGTTCAGCGAGGAAGAGCTGAAGAAGATGGATGTCAAGAAAGCTGATGAGGAGGAAGACGAGGAGCTTGAGATAAAGCCAAAGAGGAAGAGCTACGGGATAGAGTTTTACTAGAGTCTTTGATTGCTCAAATTGAGTTCATACTCCGCAGCTTGCTGCGATATCACAACTCAATTTGAGGCTTAAAAATCCCCACAGCTTGCTGTGATTGGGATTTTTAATTTTAATATATTATTCCGGGTTTTAAAATTATTATTTAATTTTTATTTAATGCGCTTGGAAAGCTACAAACAATTCAAGAGAAGTAATAACTGCGCCAGGAAGCTTATGAATATCCAAGATATTATAAAAAAATAATTTCTGATTACTAAGAAATCTAGACTTCTATTACTTTTCCCCTTTTGCCGACGTTAATTACTTTTGTCTTGCCAATCATTTCCTCAATGCCTTCTGCCTCATGGACGTGGCTGCAGATCAGAATGTCTGGCTTGAAAGTGTCAATTGCTTTCTTTACGCCGCTGCTTCCCGGGAAAAAGTTTGTGAATTTTTCCATCAGTGAGCCTGTCGGATGTACGTGGGTTACAAGAATCTTTTTCTTGGCGCCTTTTATCCTGTCATAGCCTTTTTTTATCAGCTCAAATATTTCATCCTCGCCCAGCTGGAACATGCCGATATTCGCCCCTCCGCAGCCAAACAATCCTATGTCCTTGTACATGATTGAATATCCATGAAGATTGGTTGCCCCATACAGTTCAGCCAGAAAATCTGCTGTTGCTACAGTCTCATGGTTTCCAGGAATCAAAATAACTTTTTTTCCTTTCTTGACAAACGGGCCTATAATTCCTTCTGTTGAAGTTTCTGCAAAGGTCAAGTCGCCTGAAAGAACAACCAAGTCAATATTGTCTTTTTCAGCCTGGTCAGCTAGTTTCCTGGCTTGCGATGTATCGCCATGGATATCTCCTGCCGCAAGAATCCTCAATTTTGACTTGTCCATTACAAGAAATATGGGGAATTTGTTTAAAAAACTATCTCTCCAGCACACTCTCATTAATCCCCGTTCTAAATTTTTCCTGATTTTTTCCGAAAAGCTTAAATATTGAAGTACATATTTAGTCCATAATTAATACTTTTTTAATACATATTTAATACACAAAAATGCCAGAAGTAAGATTTACAGTGCCGAAAAAGCTGGATGACCTGATTGTGAAGGTTTCTGATGAATTGGGAGTTGACAAATCAGACTACATACGGGGACTGGTACTTGCGGATTTGAGAAAGAACAGGGACAAGAATGAAAAGTAAAATATTAAAATTCAAAAAAATAATTTTAATGATTGCATTAGTTTTACTTTCAGCAATTTTATCGCTAAATTCTTTCGCAGCAAAAGATTTCATTGTTGAAAATAAGACATCGGCGCTGTTTATAATCAACGGAACAACAGGAAATATTATTTTAACGCCGTCATTTGGAATGGTCGGGATTGGGACAATAAATCCTATAAATGCTTTGACTGTAATTGGCTCTGTAACCTCATTTGGCTCTTTGAATGCTACGTTCATCAATGCGACTGAAATCAGGATTGGAAATAATCTGGTTCCGGTTTCTGGTGCATTTAATAACGGGAATTATACAGCGCTTGAGGATTCTGCTTTCAGAATAAGTAATTTTACAACTCAACTTAATAATTACATTCCCTCGTTTTTTAATAATGAGAATTTCACAAACTTAAAGCCTTTTACATTAACAAATTATTCAGCAGAATATGCTTCAACCGGATTTAAAATAATCAATTTCACGACTGCTTACGACAATCGCGCAGACAGGTTTGGAAACGCAAATTACTCAAGCCTTGCTCCGTTTACACTGGCAAATTATTCTTCTGAATATTCAAGTTCAGGATTTAAAATTTCTAATTTCACAACAAACTATGAAAACCAGGCATATTTCAAGATTGTGAATTATACGGCTCTTGAGAATGCTGCTTTCACAAACGCTAATTATTCCAATCTAAACAATTCATTGTGGAATTTATCTAGAAATTTAATTTTATATCCAAAAGATGCAGCATTCTTAGTCAGGATTGGAGATGTCAATAGAAACATAAGCAATGACACTTTTGCTGTAATCGGCTCTGCTGCTGTCTATGGCTCTTTGAATTCAACAACTTTTAATTCATCATTTATTTTACAGAATGGCAACCAGGTTCAGACAATAAATGCTGTTTTCAATAATGTGAATTATACAGCATTGGAGAACGCAGCTTTTACAAACACAAACTACACCAACCTTGAGGCAGCTGCTTTCAACAAGGCTAATTATTCAAGCGAGTATGCTTCAAGCGGATTTAAAATAGCAAATTATACTGCTCTGGAAAATGCGGCATTTAATCTTGTTAATTATTCTGCAGAATATTCCAATTCAGGGTTTAAAATATCAAACTTCACTTCAAATTACGAAAATCAGGCTTATTTCAAGATTGCCAATTATACTGCACTGGAAAATGCTGCTTTCAGGATTGCTAACTTTACTACACAGTATGAAGCTCAGGCTTACTTCAAGATTGCAAATTATACTGCACTGGAGAATGCCGCATTCACAAACACAAATTATTCTTCATTGAACACTACACAATGGAATCAAAGCGGAAATAATATTTATTCAAAAATTACCGGCGTATTGGTTGGCATTGGAACTGCAAGCCCATTAAGCACTCTTCATATTAACTCCTCTGGAGCTGATAGCGGATTGAGGGTGACTAACGGGAGCACAAATTTTACAGCTTTATTTGTTAACTCCACATCAGGCTTTGTTGGAATCGGGACAGCAACTTCAGGTATTCCATTGCATATCGCCAGCGGAGGCAATGCAATTGTGAGGATTCAAAGGTTGGGTGATGGCGCCGCTGCCGCTCTTGGATTTATGAATTCAACAGCCGAGAAATGGGGCATTGGAATGCGCTCAAGCACAAATCAGTTCAGGATATTTGAAGATGGGTCGACTGCCAATGCAAGGCTCGTTATCGATTCGGGCGGAAATATAGGGGTCAATACAACAACTCCAGGCAGCGCTCTGACTGTTGTCGGCACTTTGAATGTCTCAAGAAGCACGTCTGCAGGAGACTTGTATGTGGATAATAACGGCAACGTCGGCATCGGGACGACGGTTCCCGGGCAGAAGCTGACAGTGGCTGGAGATGCGAATATCTCTGGCTCTTTAAATGTCTCAAGTGGTTTAAACGTAATAAGCGGCAATGTCGGCATCGGGACGACGGGGCCTTTAAATTTGCTTCACGTCAATAGTTCATCTGGAGGAGTGCTAGCCAGGGTAGAGGGCAGAACAAACCCAAGATTCCAAGTCTTCAATGGCACGGACTCTGCTGATGTTTATGTTGTTGGAAATGGAGCAGCATTCGGTTCAGTTACAAATACTCCTGTGAGCCTTACTGTAAGTGATAGCATAAAACTACACATCAGCACTGCTGGGAATATAGGCATTGGAACTGTAACACCAAATTACTTATTGCAAGTTGCATCTGGAACTGATGGTCGTTCTGTTAATTTATCAAATGTTTTGTATGTAAATGGAAGCTCAGGCAAAGTTCTTATTGGAACAACATCAGCAACGGCGGGTTCTAACGGAGCTTTGTTAGAAATATCTGGCACCAGCGCGGCTACTGCGACTCAGGCAAAGATATTTCTCCACGATACTGCAGGCGGTGCGAACAGCCGCACATGGGCAATCGCAAATACCAGAGGTAATGCTGCAGATGGCGCGCTGAGTTTCTTTGTCAGTGCTTCTGCTGATGCAACGCCATCAAATGACCCATCAGTGACTTTTACAAAAGACGGCAACGTCGGCATCGGCACAACTAATCCATCAAGCAGTGCATCAATAAACAGAATATTAGAAATCGCAGATGGTACAAGCGCAGGAATTGTATTAAACGATTCCGGAACAGCTGGGCGCAAGTGGGAGATATTCAACAACGATGCTAAGTTGAGTTTATACGAATCCGGCATCGGAACAGTAGTTGGATTGCCTAATGGCGGCGGAATGAATGTGGAGATAGGCAACGTCGGCATCGGGACGACGGTGCCCGGAAGCCTACTGACAGTAGCAGGGACAATTAATGCATCCGATATACGTTTAGAAGCTGACAGGCCAATTTACACTCTTTTTGAAAGGGACGCATCTGCAGACAATAAAGAATGGAGAATCGGCATTACATCAACCGGCGAGCAATTAGAAGCAGACATAGTGAATGATGCAAGAAGCGTAACAACAAGATGGCTGTTGGTAGACAGGACAACAACAACAGTGGATTCTGTATCATTCCCGAACGGCAACGTTGGCATAGGTGCGACAAATCCAGGGGCGAAATTACATGTTGCAGGAAGCATAAATGTTACCGGAAATATCATAATGGGCACAAGTTCTTCCATAATGTTTAGAAATCGCAGCAATACTGGCACATTCTTCGGCATAGGCACTAATTCCATATCAAGTGATGATTTCTTAGAGGTAGGGGACAATACAGCTTCCAGTATTCAAGGAATTAAATTTTATCCTGGCGCTTCGAGTCCAACAATGACTATAACAACGGGCGGCAACGTCGGCATCGGGACGACGGTACCGGGAGGTATACTCCATACACGCGGTACCTATAATATCTTTGATAGGTCGGCTTCTGATCCATATCTCTTGGCTAGATTTGTGGGGACTCCTGGAACAAATGCCGCTTTGGGCAATTTGGTTTTTCAGGATGATTCTACAGATATGTCAGGAATTCAGGGACGGACCAATCCTTCTGATGCTTCAAAAGGCGAATTAGCTTTTTATACTTACAATGGGGCATCCTATACGGAAAAAGTCAGAATTGATAATACCGGCAACGTCGGCATCGGGACGACGGGACCCGCAGAAAAACTGACAGTTACAGGCAATGCAAGTATAAGCAGCAATTTTAGAGTTGTGGGTGATGTTACCACTATAGGCGGTGGCTCCGGCTCAGCTTATTTAAATGTTAATGTCGGGGAGTCCGATACAGTAGCAGCAAATATTCAAGTCCGCGGTACAAACAGAATTAGTATCTTGCCAGTGAGCGGCAACGTCGGCATCGGAACGACGGGTCCCGCAAGCACTTTAACCGTTGTAGGCAACTTCTCAGCCACAGGAACCAAGTCAGCAGTTGTAAATACTTCATACGGAATCAGAAAACTATATGCCATAGAATCTCCTGATGTCAGCTTCTATGACAGGGGAAGGGCATCTTTAACTGATGGAATTGCAAACATCAGCCTTGACCCAATCTTCATTGAAACAGTAGAGCCTGATTATCAGGTTTATCTTACGCCTGAAGCAAGAACAAGCGGAATTTATGTTGCTGAAAAAGCAAGTAATTACTTCATTGTCAAAGGAAACAATCCAACAAGCAATATTCCGTTTTCCTGGCTGATAACCGCAATGAGAAAGGGATACAGTGAAACGCGATTGGACTTGGAAAGAAAAGAAGGAAATGAAATAACTGCAGTTATCGACGATAAAAATAAAATTACTGAAATAGAAATCAAAGGAAATGAAATTTCAAAAAATAAAAATAGTTTTAATGCGCCGGGAGAGAACAAAACACAATCAGCAAATTCAATAACCGGAAACGCCATTCAGGAAATCGCAAGCGCCAATAATGAAAATAAATTCCAAATAACTGCTTCATCTGAAAATGAAATAATATCGCAAATAAAACAAAAGACAAAACTGGATGAATCTGAAATAAAAAAATACCTTAAATTCAAGTACAAAAAGCCGGAATCAAAAGGAACCGAGGAAACTCCTGAATCTGTAATCCCACCCCAGCAATTGACAAAAATAAGCCAGGTAAATGGCTCAGTAATCATAAAATTAGGCTGACCAAAAGCCCAGATTTACTTAAAATCCATATCACGGATTTCCAGCAACTCCTCAAAATCCCGCAAACTCGTGATATAAACAGCCGATAAAGCCGTGATATGATTTTAATTGAAAATTCCAAATAAATTGGCAGATTTATAGTTTTAAACATATATTTTCTACAACCACTGGACACTGGACATGCTGCTGTGAACTATTTAAACTTGAACTTCTCCCTTATTTGTTAAAATGCAGCAAAAATCAGAATTGAATCCGCAGGAATTGCTTTTTGAGGATAAATCAAAGATAAGCATAAATCTTGATGCTCAGGCCAATGGCAATCTTAAATTAAATCAAGCGCTAAAGCAGTTCAAGCAGAAAGAAGCTATCAGCGAAACAATCAAAAAAATAGAAATGTGCATTTACTGCCAAAGCAAAGATGTTGTAAAAAGAGGCATAAGAAAAAAGAAACTGGAAGCAATCCAGCTTTACAAGTGCAACATCTGCAAAAAAACTTTTACAGGGCAAAAAGTAAAAGGCAAGACTTTTCCTCTTAAAATCATTCTGGAGTGGAATAAGCCTGTATAATATCGGCTACTCAATGGAAGAATGCTGTGAATTAATTAAGGGGCATTATGGCATTGAAACAAAAAGCTTTACTTTGTCAAAATGGCTAAAGGAATTCAGCACCTTATGCAGGTATTCAAGAATGAGGGAATTTGGAAAAAGATTATTTTCTCCAAATCAAATAATCCAGTCAGTAACATTATACCACCGCCAGATCTTTAATTTCCGCTACCATAAGGCAAAAACAGTCTTGATTCTGCAGGACTTTAAGCACGCAAAATTCGAGCCGCTAAGGGAATTTCTGAATTACATCGCAGTTGAATGCCCTCATCAGTATTTTAAGGAAGGCGCGAGATCATCTGAAATTCGGACAAAGTTCAATCTTAATGAAGCCATAATAAAAGGAAAATCCAATTATGCAGTAAGGATTGCGGATTTTGTATTGCAGGCGGTATCTGACAACAGGCAAAGGCACGAAATTCTGCAGAAATTCATGCTGGCAAATGATTCCGTAACAGTGGCATGCGAAGTGCCTGTTTATTTTGACAGAGAAGATTTGGAGCATATGAAAACTGCTTTGAGATTTGATATTCCGATTGAGCTGGAAAGTGTCTTGACAGGGCATATAGACATTGTGCAGATTAGAAACGGGGCAGTGCATCTGCTGGATTACAAGCCGAATGCTTCAAAAGAAAAGCCAATTGAGCAGCTAACAATATACGCTTTAGCCTTATCCAGGCTAACCGGCTTGAGATTGTATGACTTCAAGTGCGCATGGTTTGATGAAAATTATTACTTTGAGTTTTTTCCATTGCATGTTGTCTATAAGACAGGAAAGAAAAGATTAAAGATTGACAGGCACCAAATGAGATTGGAGAATAAATAAAATGCAATACACAAAAACAAGTTTCATTCCAAAAAGAAGAATACACAGCTTTAGGGACTTGGAGGTTTACCAAAGAAGCTCAGGATTATCTTCTGAAATCATGAGCAAGTTAGTCCCCCAGCTTAAAGAAAAAGGGTATCCGCTCACAGACCAGATGCTGGAATGCAGCCTTAACATGTCGGAAATCGCAAGAATTCATAATTATAGTTACGATTTCCGAGCATGCTCAAAAACCAATTATAAATTATGTAAATTGTGGTTTTTGACATTCCCATACTTATAACAGAAGCCCATGCAAGAAGATTTGATGACAAGAACTCATCGATTGAAATACTCGATAAGTCAATGATGAACTGCAACAAGATGGTTGCCTATCTTGAGCAGGCAAAAAATATTTTTGGCGATAAATTAAATAATGCCCTGTATGATGAATTAATCAAGAATTATCTTCTGACAAGAAGCAAGATGTTCAATCTTTTCAGGGCATGGAAGAGGTTTCAGGAACAGGATAATCCAAGAATCAGTTAAGTATATAAACTTCAATTGGATTATACAGCCTTGTGATGAAAAATGCAGGAAACAATAAAACTAAAAAAGTTCCTTAAAGAGGATAAATGGGCTATGGAGCACTATAAGGAACTGCAGGAAAAGTATCCTGATGAGTGGGTTCTTATTAAGGGCAATAAAATC
>Ga0080064_1003127_pt3 | contig 12160 bp, 11 predicted proteins | sample Subgrocontami54m_FD_69260 | JGI IMG/M metagenome (GOLD analysis project Ga0080064, IMG submission 69260) | Subsurface groundwater microbial communities from S. Glens Falls, New York, USA - GMW46 contaminated, 5.4 m (SPADES assembly) (version 2) ...
AACCGGTACGGCTCCCCCACCTGGACTTCCGTCCAGGACAAGGTGGTCTCGGGGGAGCTCTCCATCCGGGAAGGCCTCCGTTCGGAGATGGGCTCCGTGCGGGCCAGCCGCGCCGATCTGGAGCGGCTGCTGGCGGAGCGGGTGCAGCTGGACCCCACCTTCCCCGGCTTCCTGCGGCGGATGAGGGAGCGGGGCGTTCCAGTGGTGCTGGTCACCGGCGGATTCGACCTGTGCGTGGAAACGGTGATGGCGCGGTCCGGCCTCTGGCCGGTGCCGTATCTGGCTAATCGCTTGATTCAGGGTGAGGGGTGGACTGTAGACTTCCCCTATCCTTCCATCACCTGCGCCGCCTGCGGGCACTGCAAGGGGGACCCCGTCCGCAACTGGCGGACCCAGGGGTACACGACGGTCTTCGTCGGCAACGGCGTCACCGACCGCTGCGCGGCGCTGGCCGCGAACCTCACCTTCGCCAAGGAAGAGCTGGAGAGCTGGTGCCGCCGGGAACAGGTGCCGGCGGTCCGGTTCGGGGACTTCAATGACATCCAAGAGGAGCTGGAGAAAAGAGAATGGATATGAGAAAGCAGTTAAGAGTTAAAAGTGAAGAGTTAAGAGTTAAGACCATGATTGCGGTTCTTGTCTTTCTACTCTTCACTTTTAACTCTTCACTCTTAACTGTTCTTCTTGCTTCCCAACAGCAGGAGGTCTACGTCACGGGGCACGTGCAGCCGTTCGGCGGCTACGCCTTCACCGAGGCGGTCTCCTTCGACATCACGGCGCCCGGCGAGCAGGAGATCGGGCGGATCGTTGTGGACGGCCTGTACAACGGCGAGTACCCCTGGGTCATGCGGGCTTACACCGACAACCTCCACTTCGCCGGCATCACCGGCTCCGTCCGCCCCCCCAGCCCGGCGGGGCTTGTTTCCAAAGAGGGGCTCTACGTGATCCCCCTTTCGATCCACTCCCCCTCCTACGGCCCCAACGTCTGGAGGCGGATCCCGGACCTGAGCGAGCCGGGCTACCTGCCCTATGAGCCGGAGCCGCTGCCGGGGGAGACCACCTACACCGACTGCGTGCTGATGGGGATCGACCCGAGGAACGGCAGCTGGGTGGCCGGCCCGGACGGCCTGCTCCACACCTACGACGACAACCTGCTGGGAGACAACACGGTGGGCACCCCGTTCGAGATGATCCTGCAGGCCAACGTCCCCGCGGCGGCCGTCAAGGGGGAGTACGACGCGGTCCTCTACATCGAGATCAGCCCGGCGCCATGAAAGAACAGTTAAGAGTTAAGAATGAAGAGTTAAGAATGAAGTTCGGAGTCTTGGCCTTTTTCCTTCAACTCTTAACTCTTAACTTTTCACTCTTAACTGCCCTTGCCGTGGAGGTCGAGCCGACCCGGTTGGAGCTGAAGATCGCGCCCGGCCGGCCGGTGGCCGGCGAGCTACAAATCGCCAACAAGGGGCATAAGCCGGTGGAGGTCCGCCTGAGCGCGGGCCCTTACCGCTTTCTGGACCCCAAACTGAAGCTGCCCTCCTGCCAGGAATGGCTGCGCTTCGAGCCGGCGCGGCTGACGCTGGCGGCCGGGGCCTCCACCTCGGTCGGCTACACGGTCACGCCGCCGGCGAACTTGGAGGTGGACACCGCCGGCGAATACCTGGGCGCGATCCTGGTGGACGAGCACCCGGCGGAGGAGCCCGTCAATGCTCAGGGTGAACGGCGCGTCGAAGGACCCGTGGCCGGTTCATCGCGGCTGACGATCGTGCCGCGGCTGGCGCTGGCGGTCTACGTGATGGTTGAGGGCAAAGAACGGGTGGAGGTGGAGATCGGCGGTCTGAAGGTGGAGAAGCTGGCCTCCCAGGCCGGAGCCACCGGCGGGCGGGAGGCGGCGCCCGACCTTCTCAAAATGAGCGTGGTGCTCAAGAACCTCGGCAGCGTGCACGTGCGGCCGGCGGGCACCACCACGCTGTTCCAGGAGGACGGGCACCTGTATCACACGGCCCCGCTCGGGAAATCGATGCCGCTGCTGCCGACAGCCACGATGGCCATCCCCTCCCTGCTGCCGCTGCCGCCGGCGGGCCGGTACCGGTGGGTGATCACCGTGGAGGTTCAGGAAGGGACGGTGCTGCAGCAGGAATCCTCGTTCGAGGTGACGCCGGAGGGAGAGGTGGTCCAGTGACAAGTCATTTCGAGGCGCAGCCGAGAAATCCCGCTTTGAAATCGGGATTTCTCCTCGCTTTGCTCGTCGAAATGACGGCTGGTTTGCTTGCCTTCTGCCTGCTCCCCTCCCCCGCCTTCGCCGCGTTTAACCTGAAGTACATCCGCCCCGCCTCGTACGACGCCCACTTCAACCCGGGGGAGCAGGTCACTTTCACAGTCATCATCAAGAACAATGAGTCCACCGCGCAGTTCGCCGAGGTGGATGTGACGCTGGTCAACCAGGCCACCGGCGCGGAGCTGACGCTCACCCCGGTGATCACAGCGACGATCGGCGCCTTCCAGGAGGTCACGCTGACCGGCACGTACCCCACCGTGGCCTCCGCCACCACTCCCTCCACCCTCTCCGGCGCCACCAACAACATCCCGGAAGGCAGCTACACCGTCACCTTCCCGCTGTTCGACGGCAACGGCGACAAGTCCGACTCCGTGCGGGGCACCTTCCCCCTGCACGTCGGGACCGAAACCGAGTCGCTGCGGGTCTTCCCGGAGGCGCTGAACCTGGGCACGATCCCGCCGGGGCGGTACATGCACCCGGTGCCGATCGAGATCCGCTACAGCTATTTCCAGTACAACCGGCTCCGGCAGGACCAGCCGTTCGCCATCCGGATCTACACCGACAACGCGGCCCGCTACGAGGGGGTCCCGCACGCGCTTAAAAAACCCTCCCCGGCGGGCTTGGTCTCGATGAACGGCCGCTACGTGATCCCGGTCAAGTGCTGGACGCTCAACTTCGGCCCCGACATCCAGGAGACCGGCTGGGACGCGCCGCTCGCCGGGCCGCCGCCGGTGGACGACGATGACTATTGGCTGGGCCCCCCACTGCTGGAGGGCGTCCGCAGCTACGGCTCGGCCAACTGGGTCCGGATCCCGGACCTCGTGGACATGACTCCCAACCCGATCACCTGGAGGCGGCTCGTCGGCCAGGACCAGTACGACAACCGGTTCGTCGCAGACTCCAACGTGACCGGCGACTTCACGCTGAAGAGCCCCTTCACGCTCTACCTGGCGACGGAAGCCGGCCCGACCACCGTGGAAGGGACCTATGTGGCGAATCTGGTGGTGGAGCTGTGGAGCCCGTGAGAAAGCAGTTAAAAGTTAAAAGTGAAGAGTTAAGAATTAAAACCGTGGTCGTCGTTCTCTCCTTTCAACTCTTAACTCTTAACTCTTCATTCTTAACTGCTTTCGCGGCCGAGCCGCCGGTGGCTTCCTCCGATTACATCCTCCAGATGGCCCGCGTAGATCTGCTGATCCGAAAACGTGAGTATACCCGGGCGGCGGAAGAGTTGGGGCGCGTCCCGAAGGAGCGCCAGGAAGACCCGCTGTTCCAGAAATACACGGAGAAGGTGACTTCGGCGCTTTACTCGCCGAAAGAGCGCTCCGCCGCGGCGCCGGGAGCGGCGTTCGCCCGGCGGGACACGGTCACGGAACGGCTGCGCGTGACGCGGCACAAAAAAGACGCCGACGCCCGCTCGGACCAGAACGGCGACAACCGGGGCTGGCAGATCAACCAGCGCCTCGTCTCCGATGTGGAGGGCAAGGACGGCATCCGGGCCAAGTTCCAACTGGATCTGGACGGGTTCAAAAACGGGCACAATGACCTGCGCTACCGGACTGTGCTGGCCGACTTTTACGACGGGCCCTCGCACGTGGCCCTCGGCGACAGCGCCACCTACACGAGCCCCTATTTCCTGCGCGGCTCCCGGCTGAGGGGCCTCAACGCGATCCTCTCGGGCGAGCTGAACGAATTCCAGGCCGTCGCCGGAGGGTACCCGTACTGGCTGGAGGACAGGGACGAGTATATCTACCCCCGCACCGTGATAGGGGCCCGGGACCGCTGGAAGATCTTCGACGACCGGATCCGGCTCGGGGCCGGGTTCGTGAACACACGGGACAACGGCAAGATCCGCACGGTCGACCTGGCCAACAAGCTGCGGGACAACTTCGTCTACTCGCTGGACCAGGAGCTCAAGCTGATCCCGGACGTCTGGTACCTGAAGACGGCTCAGGCCTACAGCGTCACCGACGAGGATCTGGAGGACAAGCGGTTCTCCGACCCGAGGAAGCTCAAGGACACCTCCTTCAAAGCGGAGACGCTGCTGATCCAGCCGTGGGTGCGCTGGACCAGCCGCTTCGACCGGACCGGCCCCGACTTCCGGCTGCTGACCGACATCCCCTCCGGCGGAGTGCTCAACGCCAAGGGGATCACGGCCGACCGGCAGCTGTTTGAGAACTTCGTGGACCTGGAGCCGATCGGCCCCTTTGATCTGGACCTGCAGGCCAGCTTCCACAAGAACAACCTGGACGAGGATAACACCGTGGAGGAGATCCGCCAGTCCTGGTACTCCGCCAATCTTGGAATTCGGACGCCGAAGGGCTGGCCCAAACCCCGTTTCCGGGCCACGATGATCGACACGGTCACCGTGCCGGGCACGCAGGTGCGGCCCGCGCAGTCGCGCGCGATCTCGCTGCGCTCCGAGCTGTCTCATTACCACGAGGGAATCCACTTCACGGAGTTCGCGGAGTACGGGGCCGACATCCCGTCGGAAGACAAGGCGCTCTTCAACGCGGAGGAGAAATGGTCGCTGGGCGCCCGGGCGGCGACGACCTTCCTGGAGAGGATCCTCGTCAGCCCCCACTACACCTACCGCTTCACCGACACCGAAGAGATGTTCTTCACGGATGGCGCCCACCGCCCTCAGCCGGTGGACGCCGTGAACCATGAGGCCGGCCTCTCCACCTCCACGCGGCTCTGGTCCACCTCCTCACTGGGGCTGGCCTATACCTTCCTGCACGGCAAGATGACCGATCCGGGCGGCCTGCTGCTGACACCCACCGAGGGACATTCCGGCAGCGTCAACTTCAGCTGGCCCTACACGCGGCACAGCTGGAACAAGCGCAGGAAGCTGACTGTTTTCCCGGCCCTCGCCGCCCAGTTCACCGATCTGAGCAATGGCCTCGAGAAACGGCCCCTCTTCTCCGGCCAGCTGAGCACGGCCTACGAGGTGCTGCAGGATTGGAAGGCGGAGCTGCGGGGGGAGTTCCTGTTCGACCACGACACGGACGGCGACCGGATCCGGACGGAGGAGCACCGTATCTGGATGCTCTTCACCTCCCAGTGGGCGGAGGGAAAAACACCCGCGCCCGCCGGAGCGCTGTGGACCCTGGAGGAAGAGGGCGTCCGCGGACGGCTCGAAACCGACCTCTCCCTCCGAACCGGTTACCGGACGGACGACCTGGACTGGAACATCGCGGGGGACATCAACGGCCGGAATCCGAACATCCTATCGGAGCTGACCTGGGAAGATCTTCAGAGCTATCAGGTTTCCGGGACGGCTCGCTTGACCGCGCGGCCCTTTGTGTCCGGCCGCTTGTCGGGAAATTACGCCTGGATATTGGACGGGAAAAACCAGGATTCCGATTACCTGGGCAACAACCGGACCCTCGAAAATTCCCGATCCAATAATACCGCTGAGGATGGGTTCCTGCTGGACCTCTCCGGCGGGATCGGCTACCCGTGGGAGCCCTCGGCCGGAAGGAGATACGATCTGCGGCTGACGCCCCTGGCGGGCTACTCGTACCACGAGCAGAACCTGAGGATCACCGAGGGCGTCCAAACCATTCCCGCGACCGGCTCGTTTTCCGACCTGAACAGCAAATACCAAACCCGGTGGAGGGGGCCGTGGGTGGGGTTGGATTTGGAGTTCAAGTTCTCTCCGGAAATCCGCTGTTTCGGGGGGTTTGAGTATCACTGGGCCGACTACAAGGCGGACGCCCGCTGGAACCTCCGCGATGATTTTTCCCAGCCGAAGAGCTTCCGGCACACCGCCGACGGAAACGGCATCATCGGATCCGCCGGGATCGGTTACCTTCTTTCAAAACACCTATCGCTCGAACTCAGCACGGCTTACCAAGACTGGTCCGCCGATGAGGGCGGCTTGGATAGAACCTTCTTCTCGAACGGGACGACCTCCGACACCCGCCTGAACGAAGTCAACTGGGAGTCCGTGGAGGTCTCCCTAGGCCTCCGCGGCCGCTACTAGCCAGCTTATTAACACATCGGTACCAGGTACCAAACACCCCTTCCGTACCAGGTACCGATGTGGCTTTAGGTACCTGGTACGGATTTTAATTCCTCGTTGGTCCGCGTTATTTCAACATACCTCTGATAAGAAACACGTCTCTGCTCTAATGTTAGCCCAAACTGGGTATAGACAGGAGAAATCGTAACGAGGGGATCCGCCACCCCAAAAGCATAAAGCATGTAACTTGACCACCGATAGTCACCGGGCTTGAGAACTATACCGGCCTGAACCGGATTACGCTCCACGTAACGGCCGCATTCAAGCAGATATGGCTCGTCTTCAATTGGAAAACAGCTGTACCTTCCCTGCCAAAGATGTCCTGTAAGTTTTTCCCTTCCTTTTCGATACAAGAAGTAAGAACGCTGGATACCGTGCATAAACTGGCTTAACTCTTGGATTCGCTCCGTTCTCAGGATGAGATGGACATGGTTGCCCATGAGGCAGTAATGGTAAAGATCGATGAGGCAGCGCGCCTTGTATTTCCTTAGCAGATGCTGATAAACAAGAAAATCGCTCTCAGAGCCAAAAACCGCTCTCTGATTATTGCCTCGGGCTACAACATGAAAGCAGCCGGTCTGGCTTCCCACTCGGGGTCTTCGTCCCATTTTATCTATATGTTTGATTATTCATCAAATTCAATGATACCAAAAATCGGTACCAGGTACCAAAAGAACAGTTATTAACAGATCGGTACCTGGTACCGATTGGAAATTAGCGGGCGGGGGCGGGCTGCGCGGCGGCTGAGGGGGCTGCCGAGAGAAGCTTTTGGATCTCTTCCTTCATTTTCGCGGTGAGATTCCAAGTCTCCTTCACGAAAGAGTCCTCTTTAGCGGGCTTGTGGGCTTCGGTGTAATCCTCGATGACTTCGGCGCCGCGCAGATCGTCCTTCTCCTTCGAGCTCTGGACCTGGGCGGCGATCTTTTCCTGCATTTGGATCAGGGTGTTCAACAGCTCCTTGTTGTCCACGCCGGGGAATTCCGACTGCAGGATCTGCTTCTCGTGCGCCCAGCGGGGATTCGAAGGGACAGTCCCCTTCGGGGACAGTCCCTGTTGCAGCTCACGCTTGAGGCCCAGCAGGGCGTAGTAGCGGATATAAAAAGAATACGTCTCGACGGCTTTCTTGCGGCTGTTCTCGCTCATGTAGCTCTTGCCCAGGCCGGCGACGTCCTTGGAGGTGTAGAGTTCCTTTCCGCTCGCGGCCAAGAGCCGCTTGCGGGCGTCCAGCATCATGTCGACGATCTCGGGGCGGAAGACCTCGAAGTCAAACTTCGAGCGCTTGGCCTTGTTCCGCTTGGCGTACTTCCCCTCGTTCCTTTTGACCATGTAGATGTTGTCGGAGAGGACCCAGCCGGGCATGATCTCGGTGTAGGCCGGGGAGACGCCGGGGATCACGGCCGCGGGGGTGTTGATCAGGGAGAAGGGGAACTCCACCCGCTGCGGCAGCATGTTGACGGCGCTGGCGATGATCGTGTAGGGGGATTGGGTCAGGTCCGACGGGAATTTGATGTTCACGCCGAGGCCGAAGAAGGTGCCCTCGCCGGGCCAGATCTCCTGGTCCGGGGCCTTGGCCGTGTGGTTGGAGCCGACGTTGGCTCCGTAGCCGACGTTGCCCTTCCCTTCCGGCCAGAGGGCGGCGATCAAGAGGGACTGGTGGTGGAAGCCGACGAACGGCCCCAGCAGGGCGCTCGTCACCTCCCCCTCGGCGACGCCGGTATTGGGGCCGAGGAAGGAATGGGTCACCTTGCCGTGGCGCTCAACGTGGGAATGCTCGGTGAGCACCGAGGAATCCACGATCGCCCCGCTGGTCACCTCGCTGCCCCACTGCAGCACGGACGATTTGACGATGGCGCCGTGGGAGACCTCGGTCTTTTCCTCATCGTTGGAGAGCAGCGTCGCGTTCTCAAGCTGCTGTGCGCAGTCCACGACCGCCGAGCGGCCCAGAAAAACGTCGGTGAGCCGCGGCGTGTGCAGCACGCGGACGCCGGGGCCGATCACGTTGAACGGGGCGGAGCATTCCTTGAGGTAGGCCGCCAGCTTCTGCGCGTAGGATTCCAGCAGGGCCTTGTTCGAGCGGGAGCGGGAAAGGACCCACGCCCCCTCGACAGTCAACTCGGCGAAGACCGGCACTTCCCGCCCGCCGGTCTCGACGGCGATCAGCAGCTCCACGCCGTTGCCGAAGGTGTCGGACTTGGCCTTGACGACAGAGCCGACATCGAACAGCACGGCGCCGTCGCCGATCACGGTCTTGTGGATCAGGCGGACGTTGCGGACCAGGGCGTTCTTGCCGACCACGCACCAGCCCAGCGTCGAGTGATGCACGCCGGTCGCAAGCTCCACCCCGTCCACTTTTGCCGTCCCGGCGCACGCGGAAAGCAGCACCGGTCCGGCAAAGTGGCAGCGGGAAACGCGCTTCGGATCAAACCCCTTCCCCACCCAGACCCGCTTCCAGTCCTCGGCGCAGTTGCCGCGTTCCTTCAGGACCTTCAGCTCCGAGGCGGACAGCGGCTTCCAGCCGGCTTGTCTTCGGGCGGCGGGCTTGCCCTCCAGCAGGGCGAAGACCGCTTTCGCGGCCTTCACCCCCTGGATCAGCTCGGACGAAGAGCGGGCAGATTCGACCGCCTTCAGGATGTCGTGGTTGGGGACGGACATCGGGACGAGTTTACGCCAGGACGAGCACGTTCGGCTCAGCCGGATATTCCCGGGTGAGCTTCGTCGCGGCCTGCTTGTCGATGATGATCGTCGCCTTCGGGTGCAGCTGGACGATCGTGGCGGGGACCATCGCGGTGATGGCTCCCTCGCAGGTCATGCGGATCGCGTCGGCCTTCCCAGCCCCGTTGGCCAGCAGGATCAGCTGCCGGGCATCCATGATCGTGCCGATGCCCATCGTGATGGCGTACTTGGGGACCTCGTTCATGTTCCGGAAGAACCGGGCGTTGTCCTGGCGCGTATGCTCATCAAGCGTCTTCACGCGCGTGCGGGAGCCCAAGGAAGAGCCGGGCTCGTTGAACGCGATGTGGCCGTTGGAGCCGATGCCCAGCAGCTGCACGTCCAGGCCGCCGGCCTTGACGATCTGCTCCTCGTACCAGCGGCACCAGCCGGGGATGTCCTTCGCGGTGCCGTCGGGGATGTGCACGTTCTTGGCGTTCACGTTGATGTGCTTGAACAGGTTCTCCCACATAAAAAAGTGGTAGCTCTGCGGATGGTCGTGGGCGAGCCCGACGTACTCATCCAGGTTGAAGGTGACGACGCGGGAGAAGTCCAGGCCTTCCTGCTTGTGCAGCCGGATGAGCTCCTTGTAGGTGCCCAGGGGGGTTGAACCGGTGGCTAACCCCAGCACCGCGCGCGGCTTGCGGCGGACAACCTCGGCAATCAGCTCGGCCGACAGCTTCGACATTTCTTCGGGTGTTTCCTTGATGACAACTTCCATACTGAAAAGAAACCTCCTGTTTTGGGGAACCCCTGTGTGAGGTAAACCGAACTACGAAGAGGATATTTTTACCACGGACGGCGTGAACCCGTCAAGATCTAACATCGCAACAAGAACTACCAGGGGCCCCGGGTTTCCTCCTTGGGGAGGGCGCCGAAGGCGCGGTCGGGCTTGCCGTCAAAGTCCTCGTCCACCTTGCCGGCGATCAGCTTCAGGCCGCCTTGGCCGTAATAGAACCAGGCGTCGGGCTGGCCGTCATGGTTTTTGTCCATGATCATGAACTCCTTGACCCCTTCCTTATAGTAGCTCCAGGCGTCCAGCTTGCCGTCGAAGTTGAGGTCCGCCTGCTCCCGTGCCGGTTTGCCCTCCTTCAGGAAGCGGACCAGGTCCGGCACGCCGTCCCCGTTGCGGTCCACCTCGGACCGCTCCGGCTTGCCCTCCTTCATCAGGATCCGGATCTCCCGCTTGCCGTCATGGTCCCGGTCACGCTCAATCCGGACGAGAACGCCGTTCTCGGAAACACGCCACTCGTCGGGCTTGCCGTCCTTGTCGGTGTCGACCGCCTCGGTCGTCTCGGCCGCGAAGGCAGCCACGGGAAAAAAGAGCAGGCAGAAAATCAGAATCGAGATCTCTCGCCGCTTCGCGGCTCGAGATGACCGGGTCATTTCGAGGCCCTCAGGCCGAGAAATCCCGTTCTTCACTCCAAGATCCTCAAAGTGTCGGTCAGGTAACTCGCCTTGCGGTGGATCTCCTGCCCGGCGGAGGGCAGCCGCTGGAGGTCGTTGCGCAGCGCCTGGGCCGTGGACTGGAGCGACTCGATCAGCTTGCGGCGCTCCTGGAAACGGGGGCCCAGTTTGGAGGTGATTTCGTTGATGAGGCCGGCGACCTCTTTGAGCTCGTCGAAACGCCTCAGCACGATCGGCGCCAGATCGAACTCCCCCTTGGCCATCAACCGCAGGTAGCGCTTGATCCGGACCAGCGGCCCGGCCACCGTGTGGGAGAGGAACAGCGTGAGCCCTATCGCGACCGGCATCAGCAGCAGGAAGCCGAACGCCAGGCGCAGGTAGATCAGCCGCAGGATCTCCACCAGCCGGCCCTGCGGGTAAATCTGAGAGAGGCGGTCCACCAGGTGGGACCACCCGGTCACGTAGACGATCCAGATCGAGACGGCCAGGAAAAGCACCATCACGAGGAACGTCAAACCGATGTAGCGGATCTGAAGCGACCAATCGTTGACGAAATGCGTGCGCTTGAATTTCTCCGGCATGGGCTACCTCCTAGCAGGATGGATGAATGGAAAAATCATTCCCGTGTCACCTTGAGGTCCCGGTGGATCACCAGCTCCACTCCCTTGCTGCTGCCCGCTTGGACCCTCTTGCGGGCCTGCTCCAACGGCATGTAGCGGGTGGGCTCCCCGTCGATGGAGACGATCCGGTCGCCGGCGGCCAGCGGAGGGGCCGCGGCGGCCGCCGTCAGCCCCAGCCGCTCCATGCTGAGTTTGATTTCGGGGGAGCCGGCGGGCCGCTTCACCTCCCGCCGCAGCGTCAGCTTGATGCTGCTTCCGGGAGGACCGATCAGCTCTTTGGCCGCCGCGCCCGTGGGAAGGAACGCGAGCGAGCGGCTCCAGGCGGCCACCAAACCGTCCCCCACAGCCAGACCGGCCCGCTCGGCGAGCGAGCCGGGGCGCCTCTCCCGGACCACCGGCAGCTCCTTGCCTTCCCCCAGCGTGATCCCCCACTGCTTCTCCATCGCCTGCAGCAGGTCCAATCCCTCGTCCACCCATTCCCGCTTCTTCTCCGCATCCGCAGCCCGCCCGAGCGCGTCGGCGGCTTCGGAGAGATCGGGGTTGATCTGGAGCGCCTTCTGGAAAAAACCGCGGGCCGCCCCGAAATCCCCCTGCTCCAGCACCTGGCTGCCCAGATACAGGTAATTGCGCTCCGGCTCCGCGTAAAAGACCTCTTCGATCTGGCTGCGGAAGATCGTCCGCTCCCCCTCCTCGGTGCTCAGCACAACCCGGTCGGCGTGCTCCTCCACGACGAGGCCCTTCAGCGTTCCGCCCGAGGCGTCGTAGACAACATCCGAAAATGCAGAAGGCAGAAGGCAGAAAGCAGAAAGCAGGAAAAGCAGACTGCCTACTGCATACTGCCTTCTGCCTACTGCCTTCTGGCTACTGCCTTCTGGCTTTCTCATTCTCCACACAGCTTTCTATAGCTGTCGTAATGGTGCAGCGCGAACCCGCCGAAGCTGGGGCGCTTGCCAAAGACGCCCTCGATCTTGTCCATCTCCCGGTGCAGCGCGTCGCAGGAGGTCCCCCCGAACGTGACGTACGGCGGGTACAGGTTCTCCTGCGTCTCCTGGCCGATCACCACCGGCTTGCCGATCCGGTCGGCGTAGTTGATCTCCAGCGAGACCAAGTGGACGGTGCCATCCTCCC
>Ga0080064_1006745_pt1 | contig 12157 bp, 11 predicted proteins | sample Subgrocontami54m_FD_69260 | JGI IMG/M metagenome (GOLD analysis project Ga0080064, IMG submission 69260) | Subsurface groundwater microbial communities from S. Glens Falls, New York, USA - GMW46 contaminated, 5.4 m (SPADES assembly) (version 2) ...
TTTGCTATTATTTTGAAAAGGTCTTCAAAAGCACAATAAAGATTGTGTAATTGATACGCAATACTTTCTATTCCTGTAAGTCTATTTTCTTCCTGTCTTCGTTCATCCAGTTTTGCATAGATGGTTTCTATTTCTCTTATTTGAACATCTATATCGGCTTTCAATACTGTTAATTTTCCTTTATCCATTTTATCCCATCCTTCTTTATTTTTTCTTCCAGTCTGTGTCCTTCTAATTGTACCACATCTACCTCTCTACTAATTTCTCTTGAAATAAAAGACATTGCCTTAAAAAAATGCTCATCTTTTAGTCCAATAAAGCCGATATCAACATCAGAGTCTTTTTGAAACTTATAAGACTTCGTTATCGAACCAAAGAGATAGGCTTCTTTAATAGGTATTTCATGGCTCAGCTTATCAAATGTTTTAAATAGTATTTCTATCAACTGGAGTCGTAATTCTTCCCGTTCTTTCTTTTCTTGCTCAAGTATGTTATCAAGTAAAAATGTTGAAAATCTTTTATCCATTTTTCAATCTGTTTTGTTTAATAATTGCTTCAATATACTGTTTAAACTTTTCTTTAAATATCAGTTTATCAAAACCCTCGGCATGTTTTCTAATCGAAAGCGGGTCAAATAGGTTTTTATTACGTTCGAAAAACTTTACAGCTTCCATTAAAGATTCAGTTGTTTGTTTCGTAAAAAACACCCCCGTCGGTGTCTCTGGCTGTTTCTCTATTATTTCCTGCATCGGCTCTGTATAGATTCCATATACAGTTTCAAGCACACCTCCTCTTGCAAAGGCAATCACCGGCTTCCCACACGCCTGTGCCTCCAGAGGGACAATCCCAAAATCTTCCTCTCCCGGAAAGATCAGCGCCTTGCATCCCCTGTAATATTCCCGAAGGGTTTCACTGGATTGCCAACCGATACATTTTACATGCTTTTTTGCCATCTTCCTGATGCGCTCTTCTTCCTGACCCCCTCCAATAATAACCAATGGCAAACCCATCCTTTCAAATGCATTTACCGCAATATCAATCCTTTTGTAGGGTGCAAAGGCCGATACAATCAGATAGTAATCTCCTTCACGGTGAGTATTCGTGGGCGTATAAAGAGAGCAATCCACCGGCGGATGAATGACCTCTGCAGTTCTCTTATAATATTTTTTTATCCGATTTGCAACATTGTAGGAATTTGCCACAAAGTGATCTGCCCGGTTACTGGACGTAACATCCCATATTCTTAAGTAATGGGCAATAGGGGGCATCAAGAAACGGGAAACGAGTCCCTTTTTCCCCTTGCCAAAATAGGTGTTATAATGTTCCCATACATAGCGCATCGGGGTGTGACAATAACATATATGGATTGTAGCAGGAGAGGTCAGCACTCCTTTTGCTACACAGTGACTACTTGATACAACAATGTCGTAGCCCCTCAGGTCGAAGCCCTCGATTGCAAGCGGAAATAACGGTAGAAAGGAGCGGTAGCGTTTCCTGGCAAGCGGTATTTTTTGAAGAAAGGAGGTTTGTATCTTTCTATCCTCTATTATCTTTGAAACAGAGCCTGGAATGTGGATGAGCGTAAAGATATCTGCCTCCGGGAAGAGTTCGCAAAAAATCTCTAAGACCTTCTCCCCGCCCCGCATACCGGTAAGCCAATCGTGAATAATAGCAATTTTCTTCATATTTAATTATACAGTGCCTCAACCAATTGAAGCATCTTGTGCATACGTTTCTCGTAGGTATGTTCCCTCGCCACAGCGATACGTTCTTCTCGTGATGACACAGTGTCGTTTAATGCCTCGTCAATACCCTTGACAAAGTCCTGGTGTGATTGAGCAATACGAACTACATTTCGATATGCACGCAATGCCGGCAAATCAACGCTCACTACTGGTTTGCCCGCAGCCAAATACTCAAAAAACTTCATGGGGAACATCGACTCGGTATAATCATTCAACTGATTAGGCAATATAGCAACATCGATCCCCTTGAGGTAATAAGGCAAATCGGCGTAAGGACGTGGACCCAGGAGATACACATTCGGGATACCCTGAAACATCCTGGTTTCAGTCCATGGATCGCCCTCACCTACCTTCCCAATAAGTATTAGAGACCACTCCGGCCTGGTTTCAGCTACAAGCCTAAGCAGATTGAAATCCACCTTGTATTCACTGATTGCCCCAATAAAACCTATGCGGGGAGACGGTATTTTCTCCAGATCATCAGGGACACTGGTTGCCGCATCACGAGCTTTAGAAAAATGTTCAAAATCAGCAACGTTGGAAAAATAGTACGTATTTGGATTCCACACACTTCTCGTTTCAACCAGCTTCGGTGACACAGCAAAAACAAGGTGTGATTTTTTGACCAAATCCTGTTCAGACATTTCTATAATATTTACCGGCATTCCAGGCTGGCTTTTGATGTCGTCAACACAGTGATAAATAACTTTGTCAAAACCTTTGAGACTCAATAAATAAACCGTTAATGGGTTGTACGTCCATAAGATTTCCTGCTTAACTCCGAGTCTCTTCATATAAAATTTAAGCATTGCGGATAAAAGTAATTTGTTGAACTGGCGAATGAAGCCAAACTTTTGAAGAGGGATGACAAACGGAGACCACACCCAGATATTTTCCCGTACCGGGCGAGGCCCTGTGAACAACTTATATAGCCGTTTCAGTATGCGTCTGGTGTCCTGAGCGCTCGCACTCGGCCGCCGTATACCTAACGAATCAATATAAAAAACCCGGCACCCGGATGCGGCGAGCTGTACCGCAACGTGCTGTTTATTAGTCCAGAAAGGATTGTCCCAATCTGCCGTAGAAAGCATGACTACATCATGGGGTCTGGTGGTCATTCAGTGTTTTTTCCTCGTGAACAAATATTTCTCTCTTAATCCAGTCAGTTACCGGTATTTGATGTTGAAATACCAAAATACTGTAATACCCTGTTATGAATAACATCTGCCCGCTTTGTCCAGGAATTCTCCAGAGCGGTATGTATCCTCTTGTTTCTCATCTCAGGATCATTTTCATCTATGGCTTTTTTTAAATATTCAACAAACTGGAATTTATCCGAGGCAACATAAATCATGCCAGCAAAGCGGTCGGCCGGTGAAAGTGGCAGCGATACTATGGGTTTACCTGATAACAGATATTGATAAATCTTCATAGACTCGTTACCACGGGTACTGTCGTCGTCTTTTTTAAAACTTATCAGGACGTCAAAGCTCGATAAATATCCGGGAATTTCAGTAAATCTGCGCTCGCCAAGGTACTGGCAATTTTTATACTGATTTATTATTCTTTTAACACCTGTCACCGTCTCTCTGTCAATACGGCCGATAAGAATAAAATCCACCTGCGGGCAATTGACTATACTATATTCCAGCAAATCCAGATCTACCAGTTGGTTGATATTACCCACGTATCCGGCGGTCTTACGCCCCCGATTTTCGTAATATTTTTTAGAAAAATCTCCTGCATATTCGAGAGAATCCACTCCATTGGGTAAATACTCTACCTCCTGCCCGGCGTAATCCCTGTATTCCCCCAATGCAGGAGAAGTTGAAAATACCCATGTGCATTTTGGAAGAATCGTTTTACACGCTTCTATATATTTGTTTCTCAGCATCCTATTTCTTGTTCTTGCGATCACATCATCAACCAGATCAGCGACAAGAATATCGTGTTTAAGGTTACTGATTACTTCCGATTGATAGATTGATGGTGGATACGCAACAAGGACAATATTTTTTTTTGATCGAATAAATATCCTATTAATAATCTTTCCCTGCAGTTTTATTAAAAAGTTACTTGTTTTTTTTAGCACGGCCCTGTCCCAGGTATAAAGTACAAATATACTGTGCACGTAAACCTTTTTTTCTCCCTCGACCAGCACGGGCTTACGGAAAAAAGCTTTTTTAAAATGAAGCCTGTATATTCGCCTCACGCTATCGTCTCTTGCCTGCCACCACCTTACAACAAGACCTATAATTCCTTTTGGTGTGAGAGGCTCTATATGAAGCACGCTTTCAACAGAATCCCTGCGGGAAAGCTCCAGTAACAGCGCCTCGTTCCTGCGTTTGAACAATCCCCAGTCATTCTGTCGCCATAAGAATATATAGTTTATTTTCTCACATTGTTTTTCCATGCTTTTTCTCACAAGAGACATTATTGTCTCATTGAATTTATCCTTTAGTAGGGGCGAAGCATTTGAATAGTATAAATAAGGTGGCATCCATAGTTAATTTTATCAAATGCTTCGCCCCTACACTAAATTATTACAAGTATTTAAATATCCTCGTCATCAAGCAAATCTTCACCCTCATCTTCCTTGTCTCTTTTATACTGACTGCTATTCAGGGTTTGATTTGAAATATGAGAGATTATGTGCCGGTGTTCCTCAAACCATTTGACAGGTCCCAGCCCTATAATACTATCACCTGAAAGTATGGCAATTACGTCCTCTCCGTACCTTCCAAGCGTATGTGTATCCTGATAAAAAACGATTACCAGGATTCTGTCGGAAAGACGGTTCATGAAAAATTGTAACGTTCTGTCCGAAAGGTGGCGCAACGCATTCTCTTCCAGCATTACCCAATAACTTTGGGAATGAATTGCGCCAAACAAAGCTAACGCCACTTTAAGATCGGTATCTGCCTGTTCCCACTTTTCACGCGGAATAGGTTTTTCCAGATTGCAGGGAAGTTGTTTTTCAAACTTGTCCCATAATGCTGCTTCTTCAAGGTCTTTTTGCAAATGCTGCAGGGAATAACCGGCGGGAAGACATAAAAAACCTCTTAAGGAACTATACGCATTTCCATAATCCAACGCCATGAACCATACCGATTCCAGTGCATTCCTTGATTCCCGTTCCGAATGTCCAAGCAGGCAGTCGAATATAAATTCCAGTGAATAACGGTTCAGCTTAACTGCGCTGACTAATCCGAGCCTGCTTCCTTTCGATAACTGCCAGGTTTTTAAGGAATTTTCCGTAGAACTGGCAGCCTGTATCGTATAGCTTACTGTGTCTAATGTGCGGTTTTCGCGTGATGTTTCTGTGTTCTTCAGGAATAGAAAATATCTTTTTATTTGTGGATAAAATCTGTTGATATTGGTAATTTGCCGGCTTAACTGTCTTAAATTAACCAATACATATCGCAATGCAATCAGATAAATAACCAGGCTGCTCCAGTTGTCTGCCTTGAAAATAATGCGGGTTCCCATAATTAAGAGGAGCATGAAAATAGCAATTGCAAATAATATATTGCTGACAAAGTGGCTGGTTTCCAAGACTTTTAAACGCCCTACGTAAGCATCCATGTACCGCTTGATTTTGTCTGAAGAAAAAAGCTCATTTTCAAACCATGCTTCATTTTCAGGCAAAGGATTAGATAGATTCTTCTGTCGTTGAATAATTTGATTATATTCGACTACATAATCTCTTACATAATTCTCCATACGGGTAGAGTTTCTTACGCCAACAATATTTATTTTGTACTGAAAAAACGAAGCTATTCCAAAAAAAACAAGCATTAAGCACGTTAAGAAAATATTGGTATAAAACAAAGTACAGATGGATACCAATAAGATTATTGTGGGAACAACAATGGCTAATGTACTGAAAAAACGAAGCTATTCCAAAAAAAACAAGCATTAAGCACGTTAAGAAAATATTGGTATAAAACAAAGTACAGATGGATACCAATAAGATTATTGTGGGAACAACAATGGCTAAAATTATTCCCAGTACCCGGCTATTGTTTCGTGAGTCTATACGTACAAGCCTGGAAATAGTTCTATCATTATTAAAGCTTTGTTCAGGCGGCATCCATACTTTAATACTGGAACCAAATAAAGAAAAAATCCTTTTTGCGCAAAACTCTTCATATTTCCGCATCAATGCGATGGTCTTTGTTTTTGAAAAGTAGATTAAGCCTGCGGACAGCAAAAGCAAGGGCAAGACGCCCATTCCTAAAAGGAAAAGGAGCGCCATAGAAGTCCGCGCCTGGAATTCGAGTCCTAACAATTTAATAATTCCGCCTTTTTCCAGTGTATGTGCGTAATAGAGAGCGAGACCGATTGTCAATAGCTGAAAAGAAGTCCCCAGAAAGCCCGTTAAAAGAATAAAGAATGACTCCTTCTTAAATCTCCAGACCGAATCGGCAGCTATCAACTTAAGAGTAGCGCCATATTGACGAATCGTTTCTGAAAATTTACTCAAATCGTTTCCTTCTTTCTGCTGTAATAACGCTATCTGTTTTTTTGTAAACAGCATTTCATGAGATTATTGGGTACATTCCTTGTAATCAAACACCTTCATGCGTGAACTGCAAATGTGTTCGATGTGCGTTAAATTCTCAACACCAAAAAAAGCTTCCCATGAAACACTGCGGTCGCCGGCCGGCTGATATTGCACGTCCAGATTATCTCTTATATTTGCCTTCTCCGGAATATGCAGTTGCCTGGCAATCTTTGCTATGAGACCATATTTATCAGCTAAAAAATCCTCGTATTTTGCCAGCATCATCCGGTCTCGATAAAGCAAGTAATTATCAACTGCCTTGTTCCATTTATGCGCCAGCGCGCCAATGTAATTCTCGGTCTTGTCTCCTCCCCATATAGTTGCATCCAGCGTCATCCTGAACCTGTTTAAAGGTACGGTGGTGAAAACCTGTTCATTGATTTCTGCAAGATTTCCGGGGATTTTCATGCGATTTAACAAGCTCCGAATATTATCGCGGGGGTCACGCACAATAAATACATATCTGGCTTGGGGAAACGCTGTCAATACACGGTCAGCAAAGAAGGTCATATTGGGTTCTTTGATAAGTTCCGTTGAAAAATAAAACCGATGACGCCTGACCATATCCTGGAAATCAATCTGTCCATCCATTATCTTAAATACCACAGGCACCCACAGGGGAGGAATATCAATTGTCCTGGACAGCCCCCCGTAATCAGCCAGGAGATGGGCAATGGCGGAAGTGCCGGATTTCTGGTTCCCCAGCACAATAATGGGATTTTCGTTAATGACAGCAAATAGGTTTTTAAAATAATGGATGAGGTTCTTCTTATAGTTCTTTATTTTCGGCGATAACATAACGGTTTAAAAGCCCCTGCAAATCTCTTAAGATTTAATTATACAATAGTTGATATAACTCAACCAGTCTATTGTTTAGCTTATCAATATCGAAGTATCTCTCAACGTGCTTTCGTCCTTTTCGTCCCATCTCTGACCATATTTCCGGGTGTTTTATAAGAAACTCCAGTTTATCTGCCAAGGCTTCAACGTTTCTCTCGGGAACCAGGAATCCCGATTCTCCATCCTGAACTAATTCAGGTATTCCGCTATGCTGCGTGCTAAGGACGGGCATTCCCTGAGCCAGCGCCTCCATTAATACGACAGGAATTCCTTCCTCATCGCCATCCCCGCCAACAACACTTGGGGCTATGAATACGTCCGTATGCTTCATTAATTCTATAATTTCTTCCTGATGTCTCCATCCTAAAAGCTTGACATTATTTCCAACGTTTAATTCTTCAATCAAACCTTCCAGGGTATTTTTTGCCGGACCATCACCAACTATATTGTATTCTATATTTGAATACCTCTTAAGCACATCAGCGACCGCCTGGACTGCGTATTGGACGCCTTTTTTTTCAATGAGGCGGGCAACTGTCAACAGCCGCACTTTATCATCCTTTACCGGTTTACGGGGTAAATAACAGAATTTACCTGTATCTATTCCCATCCTGTGCACAACGATTTTTTGTTCACTGCAACCCAGTTCTATCAACCTGTTTTTCCATCGTTCACTAATGGGGAGAAACATATCGCCTTTCATGAAAAGACTGTTGTACACGGCATGCCCGTGTTTCCTCAGATATGATGATATGTCATAACCATGGAATACCGTGACCAGTTTTCCTTCAAAAACGCCTATTTCTTTCAGCGTAGCGCCCAGAATGCCATTCGGACCAAAATGACAATGAATAATATCATACGGTTTTTTATCCAGAAAAGGAAATCCTATGCATAATATTTTTAGAATTGAGCCCTTTACGCGACCGCTCAACAGCCGTGTTTTCAACAGACACCTGGGTTTTTTATAAAAATATTTTAATATAAGACCAGTGATCTTTACCTTGCGTTGCAACCCGCCTGCGGGTAGCTTCCGGAAATAATACGTGTGCTGTAACAGGTTGTATTTTATTACGTCCGGATGCATCCTGGGGTTATTATCGGACTGAACTGCATAAATATCTACCGTATGTCCGCGATCTATTAAGCCGGTAATCTGATTGAGGATGAAAGTCTGTGACAGGGCTGGAAATGTACTGACAATAAAGGCTATTCTCATGTCAGGCCTGTGGTATCAAACGTAAAATATCGGCGTATTTTTATCAAGGTATTCTTGTAACTCTGAAGGTGTTGCCTTCAAGGGGACTTTTAATTGATAACAGGGTATATTTCCCAATATTTCCTGAAATCTCTGTCTTGCCCGTTCTTTTACTTCTTCAATTTTGGGAAACGGGCTATCTGTCCCACCGCCACTACATAAGCAGGAATACTTAAAAAACGGGTTAATTTCAAGCGATAGTATCTCAGAAGCCATACTGCCCACCGCGTGTGGATTGATTTCGTCTATTTCGAAATTTTCCACACCCGTCCTCACCAGGTTAACCACTTTGTTTATTGATGCAGACTCGCCCACCTTTTCTCTTCCAAAAAATATCCTGGGATCTACCCTGCGCCGAACCTTGTGCTCCCCATATCTCGATTTTCTGTAAAACCAATTTAACTTGTCGACAATACCCCTTCCTTTCATCAGCAGAGTATACAATTCAAAATCATTTTTCACATTATAGGGATAAATCTGGATATATTTTGGATTAAAATACACGCGTCCGTTACTGTCTATAATGCTGAGGTCGTCGGACAAATACCGCCACCCGGCTTTTTTCAGTATTTGCATCATAATGCTTGTTTTTCCCACACCGCCCGCAGCAACAAACAATGCAGCCTTTCCATCCTTTTCTATACTGCTTGCATGGATAAAACTTGAACCCTGAGTTCTGTTGGCCAAAAATTTTAATTCCATAACGAAATCAAAAATGTTGTATACAAAATTCTTTGCAAGGGTTTCTTCGATAGTAAAGAAATTCCAATCTCTGAATCGCTCGCGGGTTCTAAAGGTGCGTTTACTGGGAATGGCGGGATAAACATTTACTTCCAGCGGCTCTTTCTCGAAAATCCTTCCTTTTATCTCAAATTTCAAGGGAGTATTTTTTAAAGCGAAGTACCGTGCATTATAAAAAATATCGGATGCAACGGTAACATCTGGTGGAACCTCAAGTTGTTTCGTGTTTATCGTAAAACATACTTCAGCATCTTCTTTCGTTTCTGGAAAACCAGAAAGTTCTTTTGAAATATTGTTATAAACCTCGCCGCTTCCTGATAATTCTATTGGTATATTAGCCACTATGAACTTCATTGATTTTAAAAACGTTCTTCCAGTGTGTTTAAAATAAGTATCTCATATCTTAAGTAACTTTTCTGCGTATTCAAGCCATCTACCAGCGTATCCATCAAATAGTTTATATAATTCTTTGATATCCTCATAATACATCTTTGCTAAATAATTTGCTACGTCCGGAGGCACAGAGAGATTTACCCCGATATTTATTTTATCTCTTATCGTTTCGGGAACAATTTCCCGCGATGCATCTATTTCTAAAAACCTGCATACACGAGCTAAAAAATCTTCAGGGCGTTCCGTTATCTCTTCAAAAAAGCCCATGAAAAATTTCTCCTTGTAATACGTTTGCCAGTTAGTAATTGTTCGTTTATAATCTCCACGCAAAATTTGCCTCTTGGAATTGATTGTTTTGAAAATAAATTCTCTTGAAATATTGTTCAGGTTAAGATTGTTTTCTTCTGCCAGCATTTTAACCTGCGACCATGCCCTGTCTATGGGATTTCTCATAAGGAAAATAATCTTTGCATTAGGCATAAGCCCATGGATATAAGATACTTGATTTAGGTCTAACGTCGCATAGGCCGGTGTAATATCCCCTGTTATTTTTTCTCTTCCTGGCTCAAAAATTGATGAATACCATTCTATTGTGTGCGGTTTAAAAAAAAACTTCACATCCCACTTCAGTTTGGAAAAATTACAAGAAGATAAACAATGTTTCGCCTCACTCCTGAAATGTTCACGCCATCTTCTGGTGTAGAAACGCAGACGGAAAGGAGAGGGATGATGTAAATAATAGTCAAAAAAGTGGATTTCTTTAACTGGTGTCAGCCAAACTTCCGGATGTTGTTTCAGATTTTCATAAAGCCATGTTGTTCCTGACTTTTGGGCCCCTATGCACAAAAAATTTGGAAACATAACAATGCCCTCAAAAAATTAAATTAAAATTGCAACCACAAATTTATTTCCCCTACCGGCAGAATGCGATATTCACAGTGGTGATTATTATTCATCCCAGCCAAAATTAATGCCCAGGTATTCATATAGTTTGTGGTTATGTGGCTTAAAATAATTGAGTAACCGGTTTCTTATGGCAGTATCCATTTTAGGATAATACCCAACATGTGCCTTTCTGAAATCATTCACCTGCCAACCAGGCAAACCTAAAAACTGTAGCGCCTGGTCAAAAGATGTTTGTGTGTCTCTAAAGAAATCTTCACTTTTTAATATTAAGATTTGCTCTTTTTTGAAAAAATTGTTCCAGCGCTGTAACTGATCAACGTAGATACCTCTTGCGAGATAGGAATAATGTATATAATTGAAACTTTTATATCTCTCATTTTTAATGAGTTTTTCAAATTCCCCACGGAGTCTTTCTTCTTCCGTTTTTATTGCATCTTCAAAAGACAGGGTTTCCCGCTTTTTCCTCACCTCGTGGTGATAGTGTGAATATGCCCTGTCAACGGGGTTTCTGAGAAGAACTATTATTTTGACATGTGGGAGCACCTCCGAAACTCTTTTGGGGACATGCGGATGAAAAATATAACCGGGAGTAGCCTCGCCGGTGAGAAATTTTTGCCTGCATATTTTTGTAACATAATACTTATAGGGTAATAATGGAAAATGTGTTCTATACCAGTTAATCCCTTTGTGAAATTTACCATTGAAAAAATAAATTTCTTTATCAAAGGCGGGAACAATGGAGGGGTGTTTCACTAAATTCCTATAAAAAGAAGAGGTGCCGCATTTTTGCCCCCCGATGATAAGGAAATCAGGCAATACTCTCATGTGACGAGTTGAGAACCTAAACATATAGTTGCCTTTTTTGATTATTTCTTTTGCCGTTTCTTTCAGGAACACAGATTTTTCCTCCAAATTTACTCCATAGAATTCTGATTTTTTCTATTCCATGAATAAGCCATATTTTACCGGGAAATCAAGCATCACCCTGTTTCTCAGTCTGGCGAAATGCCGTCATGCCGCCGTTCATTTTAAAGACCTTCCTGAAGCCTGCCTTGAGCAAAATGGCGGCTACAGTGTGGGCGCGACCGCCACTACGACATACGGTAATAATTTCCTTTTCTCTGTACTTTTCCAATTCAGGTAACCGCTGTATCACCTGTCCGACTGGGATGTTTATAACGCCCTGAATAGCGCCTAACTCGCCCTTAAGTTCCGAAGTCTCTCTAACGTCCAGGATCATCGTCCCATCTAACTGGTTGTCTTTGATACGTCGCCTAACCTCTGTTACAGGAATGATAGGCACTTGCACTTCATTGGCCCCGGGCGGCACTGTTCCCTTTATTTCACAGGCCGGTGCATCAATGGGAATCCACGCAGCCTTGGGATCTCGTGTACATTCATAATTAGCCTTCAGGACGTCTTTCATCCAATCGGCGGCCCCTAATTTCATATCGGTGAGCCATCTAACATACGCTTCTTTCGTACGTGGTTGTAAATTCGGATTGCGTTTCTTTTGCTCACCCAAACTGGAAGGCTCGCGCCCGCGATATTCGTGGGCAGGATATACAATCAAATGATCAGGTAATTTCATTATCTTTTGCAAGGATTCCCAGTGTTCTCCTGGGTCTCCACCCGGCAAATCCGTGCGACCTGCCCCACCGTCATCTAAAAACAATGTATCGCCCGTGAGAATACGATCTGAAAAAA
>Ga0080064_1006746_pt1 | contig 12155 bp, 7 predicted proteins | sample Subgrocontami54m_FD_69260 | JGI IMG/M metagenome (GOLD analysis project Ga0080064, IMG submission 69260) | Subsurface groundwater microbial communities from S. Glens Falls, New York, USA - GMW46 contaminated, 5.4 m (SPADES assembly) (version 2) ...
CAGAATCTCCGGCTTCCCTTGACCCGCTCCGCGGGACCCGCCGAACAACGCCAGGCCCGCTCCGGCGGGCCGGTTCGACGTCGGGGGGGTGGCGCCAGTGGCGTCGGCGACGAAGGCGACCAGGGCGAGCGGCGGGAAGACGGCGGCCGTCGGGTCGGCCAGCGCTGGACGGAGGAGTGAGGCGGCCCATCTTGCCGCAGGCGTCGGGGCCGATGTCGCCCAGCCGGCGACGAGGGCGCTCACCGGGCCGCCTCCGGCGGCCGCACTCAACGCGTCGAGGTCGGCGCCCCGCATCCCGCCCCCGGCCGCGTGCTCGAGAGCGAGGTTACGGACCTGGAGTCGAAGGAGGCGAACGGGCGAGCGGTTGCCGCTTGCGGGGGTCATCGGGGCGGCATCGGACGGCCGGACCCGGGTCTCGATGCCCAGCTTGGCGAGATCGTCGATCGCCCGCTGGACGTCCGTCCGGGTGAATGGCTCCGTGACCGATGAAGCTCGCGGGGAGGACGAGCTGCCGGGGACCGACTGGGCTGGAGCCGAGCCGCAGCCCGCCAACAGCGCCAGGAGGATGACCCCGATCAGTACGGTTCGGCGATGAGTCGTGCCGATGGCCGTGACCTCCGAGAACCGTCAGTGCAGCTTCGCGAGGACCGCCTTGGCGACCGCGATGGCGTCGTCCTTGTGGTCCTTCTTGTCGTGTCCGGCGACCTCGACGTAGAGAGCCCCCTGCTCCTTGCTGAGGAGCACCTTGAGGTAGGAGTCGTCGATGAACTGGGTCTGAAGATAGGCACCTGCTCCGAGCCCAGGGATGGACTCGTTTGGCACGAGCGGATCCACGGCATCGAAGACCGCGAGGGTGATCTCGAGGACCGACGTCCCGTTGCTCACCCTACATCTCAGGGGCGGGAACAGCTGGCTCTCCGGCGCCGTTCCACCCACAACGATTTTCGCGGCGAGGTCGGTGGGCAGGAGGGTGCACACGTCCTTGACCTTGGCGGCCGCCTCGACGAGAGACGTCGCACCCGCGCCCCCGGCGTCGGATGGCTGGGTCGGACCGGTGGGCTGGGTCTGGCCGGACACAGGGGTCTGACCGGTGGGCTGAGTCGTCTGGCCCGCCCCACAGGCCGACAGCAGACCCACCAGCAGCACAAGGATCGTCGCTCGTTTCATCGCTGTCCTCCCGTTCGACCGGCTGCGCGAGCGGCCGGGCCGCCGCCCAATCGAGATGTTGCCATGGCGTCCAAATCGACCCAAACCACCTGCAACGAGCCGCCGGGTCGAGGTGGCCCAAATACCCCCGCGCTTGCAATCAGAGGCGCGCGGCCACGAGCTTGGCAAGGTCGATCATCTGCTTGTCCGTCGTCTGCCGCTGTGAACCCGCGCCAATGACCAGGACAAGGTGCCATGGTCCCTTCGTGAACGATAGGGAGCCGATAGCATCGAGGTATGCGTCGTCGCCGACTCCAGAGGCGGCTCGAGCGCCCGTTTGCCCGCGACCGTAGTCGAACAGCGACTTCGCCGACTCGTCAAGCGTCTCGATCGACAACGTGACGATGTCGTAGGCCGAGACCTTCTGGGGGTCCCAATGGCATGCCGGGGTGCCCGGCCCCGAAAGGTCCGTATTCGCATCCAGCTGTCCAGCCATGAAGTCAGCGCCGAATTGGCCCTTCAGTTCGTCGGCCGTAAGGAGGGTGCATGGATCAGGCTTCGTGGCGCCGGCGGCGGTGGCCCCGGCTCTGGCGGGCGAGGTGCCGCCCCCAGACTGGCTGGCGTGCGTCGCCGCGCCCGAGCAGGCTGCGAGCAGCAGAACGAGTGCCACCATGGCAACTTGTGGGCGGATGGCCCAGCGTGGGTCATTGGGCTTCCGCGTAACCGGGAACATCTGATCTTGCCTCCAGCTCAAACCCGGTCGCCGATCAGCATCGCTGTCGCTCCGCCAACGCCTTCAGGGGCAGTTGATCCCGCCCAATCCGCTCGGGTGCCAGTGCACGACCAGCGAGCCTGCCAGGTGGAGCATCACGCTGCCATCTCTGCTGCTCTTGAGGTCGTTATCGACGGTGAAGGCGCAGACGAAGCTGTTACCGACGTTGTTCGGGTCGAGCGTCACCTTGGCCCCGCTGCCGGTGAATTGGCCGTATTGCGACAACTCCGGCGCTCCGCTGCCGAATGAGACGTTGCCCTCTGGCGAGACCTCGATGTTCCCGAATGTCCCCTTGTCGGACACGATCGTGACGCTTTCGCCCGTGAAGGGCCTGACTTCCAGGTCAGGGCTCACGGTCCAGGTCGCTGCGTAGACACCGGAACTCGCAAGACTCCCCACGAAGCCATCGCCTGCGCTTCCGCCGCTTCCGCCGCCCCCGTCCGTCGACCCAACCGAACTTGTGGCCGCGGTTCCGGACGCAGCGCCAGCTGGAGCGGCGCTGGGGCCGGCCGCGCTCGTGCAGGCGGCGAGCACGATCCCGAGGGTCGCCACGGCGAGCGAGAACCGAAGACTCGGCCGCGGACGATCGGAGACGTGGGTCGTGGTCAATCGGTACATGGTTGCGTCCTCACCCAAACTTGATTCCGCACTGGGTCTCCTGGAACGAGACGAGCGGACCCATCGCTGCGAGGAAATCGGCAGGCGGCACTGGGGCCGAGGTGCTTGTGGCAAGCGCGTCCCAACCGTTCTTGCTCGCCCAATCGGCGAGGGTCTGGTAATAGGCCAGCTCGGCGGCCATGGCCTTGTGGATCGCAGGCGGCGTGACGGACAGGATCTCGTCCTTGCGTGCGAGGGCCTCGAGGATGACCTGCTTCGTCATCGCCGCGGTCGGCGGGTTCACGTACGTCTTGTCGACGATGTAGCCGGCGCGGCTGTTGATGTCGATGACGATCGCGCACCAGGCCGCGGCATCGCCGCCGGCGGAGGCGGCTGACGGGGATACAGCCGCGAGGCTGGGTGCCACCGAGGAGGCTGGCACCGATGCGGCGAGAGCGGTCGGAGAGGCGGCGGTTTGAGAGGCGGCGCCCGGAGCGGTCGACGGAGGGCCGGAACTCGTGACGCTCGAGGTGCACGCCGTCAAGGCCACCAGAAGGCTGGCCGCGACGAGCAGGACGGGCAAGCGTCTCATGGTCTGGGTCTCCCTCGGATTCCGGCGGCGTCAAGCCATGGCGACGACTGTAGGCGGCGGCTGGTCGCGCCGGCATCCGTGGAACTACTGGAATTCGGTGCGGCACCGGACTCCGCGGCCTCGCCCGGATCCGCCTGGATCCGCCCGGCCCGTCGGCTATGATCGGCTCACGGAGGGCCATGGCCCCACCCTCATTCGAGATCATCGCGCGGGACGCGGAGCGTGAATCGATCGATGCGCTCCTGGGTCGTCCGCGTCCCCTGGCGCTGGTGATCGAGGGCGAGGCGGGGATCGGCAAGACCACGCTGTGGTCGTACGCGTGTCGCGCGGCTGCCGCCCATGGGGACCGGGTACTGGCATGGCGGGCCAGCAGCGCGGAGCGGGAGCTGGCCTTTGGCGCCCTCATGGGACTCCTCGACGGCGACCTGGACGCGACGATCGAGTCCCTGCTGCCCGCCCGGCGGCGGGCGCTCGATCTCGCGCTTGGTCGGATCGGTTCAGGGGCTCGGGCTCCCGAACCGAGCCTCGTCGGTCTGGCCGTGCTCGATCTCGTCCGCGAACTGGCCGCCGGCGCGCCCGTCATCGTCGGCCTCGATGACGCCCAATGGTGCGATCCGGCGAGCGCTGCCGCCCTCGCCTTCGCCGGACGTCGCCTCCGCTCGGAGCCGGTCGCGTTCCTGTTGGCCATCCGGACCGGCCAGTCGGGGTCGGGGGCATCGGGCATCGAGGCCTCCCTTCCGGAGGACCGTCGCGAACGTATCGAGGTGGGGCCACTGACGATCGGAGCGCTCGGTCGCCTGATCCACGAGCGCAATGGAGTCGCCCATCCGAGGCCGCTCCTGGTCCGGATCCATGAGGCGAGCGGTGGTAACCCATTCGTCGGTCTCGAGATGAGCCGCTCGCTGATCAGCCGCGGGGTCGCGCCGGTTCCGGGCGAGCCGTTCCCGGTGTCGCCGCAGGCCGGGCCACTCGTGCGCGACCACCTGTTGACATTGAGCGATCGGGCCCGGGACGCCCTCCTCGTCGTCGCGATGGCCTCGCAACCGACCATCGGGCTGCTCGACCGGGTGCTCGGGGGTGATGCCTCGGCGGCGGTCGACGAGGCGTGCCGCAACGGAGTCCTCGTCGCGGAGGGCGATCGGCTGCGTGCTGCCCATCCGTTGTTCGCCTCGACGGCCTACGCCGACGCCCTGCCCGGTCAGCGGCGCAGACTCCGCCGAGCGTTGGCCGAGGCGATCGACGACCCGCTCGAGCGAGCGATCCAGCGGGCGGCGACGGTCGACCGGGCCGACGCCGCCGTGGCGAGCGAGCTCGAGGCAGCGGCACGGATCTCTCTCCAGCGCGGCGCGCCGGGCATGGCGGCCGAGCTGTTCGCGCGGGCGGCCGGACTCGCGGACGCCGCCGACGCGCCCCGGCTCCGCATCGGGTCGTCGGCCGCGCGATTGAATGCAGGAGACACGGACGGGGCCGCCACAACTCTGCGCACCGTCCTCGCCGAGGTCCCGGACGGTCGGGTCCGAGCCGACGCACTGCTCGCCCTGGGCGAGATCGTCTACATGACGAGCCCGCAAGAGGCGCTTCCCCACTTTCTCGAGGCACTCGAGCATACCGAAGGCGACCTCATGCTGGAGGCCCGCGTCCACTCGTACATCGGCGGGATGGGCGACGCGGACCGGGCCGCGAGCGAGCGCAGCGCGCACGCGGCCCTCGAGATCCTCCAGCGTCCCGGCGTTCGACCGGAACCCGATCACCTGGCCTGCGCCCTGCTCGAGCGGGCGTTCCAGTGGCTCCTGACATGCGACCGACTGGCCGCCGAGGACATCGATCGGGCGACCCGGCTGATGACCCGGACCGGCGACTCGTTCGTCGCTCGTCGCGCCCAGGAACTGGCCGAGCGCTGCCTCTACCACGTCGGGCGCCTGCGGGAATCGCTGGCTCTCGACGAGCTCGAGTACCGGCGGATGGTCGAGGTGGGCCAGCTCGGGCTCGTGCCGCCGCTCCTCCAGTCGATGGCGGTGCTCGAGCAGCTGGTCGGCGATTGGCCTGCGGCCCGCCGTTACGCCCGGGCGTGCGTCGATCTCGTCGAGCAGGGCGAGGAGGTTTGGCGCGAGCGGGCGGTCCTCGCCACGGCGCGGGTGCTGGCCAGCGACGGTGAGCTCGAGGCGGCCCGATCGATGGCCCTCGAGTCGCTTGCCCGACAGGATGCGGAGGGCGATGCCTGGGAGGCCGTGATCTTCTCGGCGCTCCTCGGCTTCATCGAGCTGTCGGTTCCCGACCCGCCCGCCGCGCTGGCGTACCTGACCCGGGCCTCGGCGTACGCCGAGGCGGTCAACGTGGCGCTGCCGACCGTGTTCCGGTACATGGGCGACCTCGTCGAGGCCGCCGTCCTGAGCGGCGATCTCGATCTCGCCGAGATTGTGCTGAATGAACGACTCGAAGCCCCCGCCGCTCGCATCCCGCTGCCGTGGATCCTGGCTGTGGCAGGACGCGGCCGCGGACTGCTGAGTGCGGCGCGCCTCGATCTCGACGGCGCGATCCAATCGTTTGATCGCAGCCTGGAAGCCCTCGATGGCACGCCCATGCCGTTCGAGCGCGGCAGGACGCTGCTGGCTCGCGGACGGGTGCAACTCAAGGCAGGACGGCGTCGGATGGCCCGCGCCGATCTCGAGGCCGCCCTGGCGATCTTCGATGACTTGGGCGCAGCCGCCTGGGCCGGGCACGCCAGGGCCGACCTTGCCAGGATTGGCGGCCGGACGTCATCGCGCTGGGAGTTGACGCCGTCGGAGCGGTCGGTTGCGGCTCTGGCCGCGACCGGGGGATCCAACCGCGAGATCGCGGATCAGCTGGTGCTGTCGGTCCGCACGGTCGAGAGCCACCTGGCGTCGGCCTATCGCAAGCTCGATGTGCGGTCCCGGGTCCAGCTGGCGTCCGCGCTTGCCCCAGCCGCGGACGAGACATCGCCAACGCCCTGACCCTCGGCCGCGACCCAAGGTTCGGTGGTTCCACGGATGCGGTTCGACACACCCCTGGGTAGCGTGAACGTGAGCCCGGCGGCATGGAGGTGTTCGTGGCGTTCTATCTCGTTGAGCGGTACGTGCCGTCGATGACGGCCGCCGAACTGGCGGCCGCGATGGCGCGCATCGGCGAGCTGCCCGGCGACGAGGTCCGGCATGTGTGGACCGTCCTCGTCCGCGGCGAAGACACCTGCCTGTCGGTCTTCGAGGCACCCGACAGTGGTGCCGTCGAGGAGGCCAACGCGCGAGCGAGCTTCCATTTCGACCGCGTGGTGGAGGTCACTCCGCTCGAGGTCGATCGGCTGATGCGGGCCGCACCCGGCACGCCCCGGTCGGGTTTTCGACGGCCAAGGTTCAGTGGTTCCACGGATGCGCGCGGGATCGGCCGGCCGTAGCTTGGCCAGGTTGCCGTTGGCGCTCGAGTGCGGCCGCGGGTCACGAAGGAGGAAGGGATGGTCCTCGAAGCCGGGCCATGCAGGTCATTGTCCTCGGGCTGTTGGTCGCATCGATGACGCTCTCGGCGTGCGCCGGCGCGGCCGCCCCCGCGACTGGATCAGGCGGCAGCCAGGGTCAAGGAGGCGGGGGCGCCGGAGCCACGAGCGCTGCCAGCCAGGGGACCTCGGGCGGTCAGGGCGGCGGGGCGGCCACGATCCCCGATGCCTGCAAGCTCCTCACCCAGGACGAGATCAAGGCCCAGTTCAAGGTCGACGTCGGTCCCGGGGCAGGATCGGGCACCAGTACCGGCGCGGCCAGTCCACAGTGCAGCTGGCAGCCGGGCGCCATCAATCCTGGGTTCGCCGGGGTCACTCTCGCAATCCAGAAATTCGACCAGGGCTACTTCGACTACATCAAGTCGAATGCCAAGAACAAGAAGGACGTCGCCGGTCTCGGCGACGCGGCCTACTTCGAGTCGACGGTGAACCCGTACACGCTCGACTGGAAGAAGGGAGACCTCCACTTCAACCTGTACGTGCAGGCCGGCGGAGACCAGTTCACGCCCGATGCGACGCAGCAGCTCGTCGTCAACCTTGCCAACAATGTGCTCGCTCACCTCTGATCGGACGATCTCGTGACCGAGCGAGCAGCTTCGCGGATCGCGCTTCGGGCCCCCGGCCGACGACTGGCCGGCCTCGGGCTGGCCGTGCTCCTCGCAGCGTGCTCGCCAGCGCCTTCACCGACACCGACCGCGATACCGCCGTCGGCCTCGCCGCCGCCCGCGGGATTCACCGCCGCAAGCCTCGCGCTGGAGGCGTGCGACCCGGCGGGTGATGTCCCGTGCGAGCATCAGGCCACAAGCCTCCAGCTCCCGATCGCCGGCTCGGGCCTGGCGCTGACCTACTCGAGCGAGCGGAGCCCAGGCCGGACCGACCGACCGCGCTGGGACGCCGGCGACGTCGGTCTCGGTGGCTGGTCGCTTGACGTGCTGGAACGCTACGACGCCGCGGACGGGATTGTTCTCGACGGCGACGGCGGGTGGCGTCTCGCAAAGGCCGTGCCACTCGCCAGCGGGGAGCAGGCGGTCGCCTCGTATGACGGCCGCCTCGCCTACGTGTTCGATGCGCGCGGACGACACCTGCGCACCGTCGATGCGCTCCTCGGGATCACCCTGCTGACATTTGCCTACGACACCGCGGGACGACTGACCGAGGTGCTGGGATCGCTGGATAGCCAGCCGATCAAGCTGACTGTGGATCGCGCTCCCGACGGGACGCCGCGGCGGATTCTGGCAGCCGACGAAGCGGCCACCGCGCTCGCGCTCGATGGCAACGGGCACCTCCTCCTGTTCCGGGATCCCGCTGCGGGCGGCACGTCGATCGGCTCGACCCCGAGCGGGCTCGTGACGTCGTATGGGGATGCGGCCGGCGGCGTGACCAGGTACGCCTACGACCCCGAGGGTCGGCTCAGCTCAGTGATCGACCCGGACGGGGTGGAGTTGCGCTACGACCGTCAGGCCGGCGCAGATCGAGTCGAAGTACAGGTCACGACGCCCCTCGGGCGCGCCCGGATCTACCACGCGGAACGAGTCGCAGACGGCCTTCGGCGGACCTACGTCGACGCCGGCGGTGCGACGACGAGCCTCGCGACCGACGCGGCCGGGTCCAGCACGCTGTCGTTGCCCGAAGGGACGACCCGGACCTTCGGCCTCCAGCCCGACCCACGTTTCGGACTCCAGGCCCCGATCCGGACGCCGGTCGTGGAGACCCGTCCGGACGGCGTGCGGCGGCAGACCGAGGTGTCCGAGACCGCCGAGGCGACCGGTGGCGATCAGCTCCGGCTCAGCCGTTGGTCGCGAACGACGAAGATCGACGGCCAGACCTGGAGCGAGACGCTCGATCCCGCCACCCGGACGATCTCGACGACAGACCCGGATGGGCGCCGGACGACGAGGGCCTACGACGAAGCTGGCCGGCTCGTCCTGACAACCGAGCCGGGCCGACCGGACCGAACCTTCGCGTATGACACGGCCGGCCGCCTGGCGAGCGAGACGCTGGGACACGGTCCGACCGCCGCGACGACGCGCTACGGCTACGAACCCGCGACCGGGCACATGACGATCGCCCGACCGGACGGGACCGTCGACCAGCTCGGGGTGGACGCCAACGGCCGCATCGTCCGCGCAAGCACGGCCGACGGAGCGACCGTCCATCTCGCCTTCGATGCTGCCGGCCGGCTGATCCAGGTCCGACCGCCTGGCCATCCGTCGTTCACGCTCGGGCGGAGCGCGGCCGGCCGGCCGACAGGCTTCCTACCACCCGTGATCGGGGACGACGCGACATTCGAGGTCCGGAGCTACGACCGGGACGGTGGTGTCACGTCGATCGATGGGCCCGCCGACCGCGCGAACCGCGTGAGCTACGACGATGGCGGACGGCCAGCCAGCTGGCAGTTCGATCAGGGGACGTCGACCGCGGGCTACGACGCGGCTGGCCGGCTGTCGACACTGATCGCGCCCGGAGGGATCGCAACGGCGGTCAGCTATGCCGGCGGAATCCCGAGCGGGCTGAGCTGGTCGGGTCCCGTGGCCGGCGACGTGAAGCTGGCGATCGACGCGATGGGGCGGACGACGTCCCAATCGGTGGGCGGCGCCGACCTGGGGTTCGCCTACGACGCGGCGGGCCTCGTGACGAGGATCGGCGATCTCTCACTCGAGCGTGACCCGACGACCGGCCTGCCGACCCGCGCGACGGTCGGCAAGACCGAGACAACCTGGTCGTACGACACCGACGGGCTGCCGACCCGCTCGACCACCACGGTCGGCGGAGCGGTGGTCCTCGACGTGCGCTACGACCGCGACGCGCTCCGTCGGATCACCGTCATCACCGAGACCCGCTCGGGTGGCAAGCGGACGCGGACCGAGTACGGCTACGACCCCGCCGGTCGCCTCGCGACGATCAAGCGAGACGGAGCCATGGTCGAGCAGGACCGCTACGACCCGGCCGGCAACCGAGTGTCGGTGACATCGCCCGCGGGCACGGTGGCCGCGACCTACGACGACCGCGACCGCCTCGACCAGTGGGGCGCCGTCCGCTACGCCTACGCCTCGGATGGCACGCTTGGGAGCCGGACCGACGGGTCAGCCGTGACCGCCTACGCGTTCGACGACTTCGGAGCCCTCCGGGCTGTCACCCTGCCAGGCGGGCGGAAGATCGATTACCTGGTCGACGGGGCCGGCCGGCGGATGGGCCGCAAGGTCGACGGTCGGCTCGTCGCCAGCTACCTCTACCGACCCGATGGCCTCGTCGTCGGCGAGCTCGACGGATCCGGCGTGCTGCTGGCCAGCTTCGCCTACGACGATCAGGGTCATCTGGCCCTCATCGAGCGCGCCGGTCGCGCGTACCGGATCGTCACCGACCAGGTCGGGAGCCCGCTCCTGGTCCTCGACGCGGCGAGCGGCCAGATCGCCGAGTCGATCGGCTACGACGCCTGGGGCAGGGTGGTCTCGGACACGCAGCCCGGCTTCCAGCCGTTCGGCTTCGCCGGCGGGCTGCGCGATCCCGATACGGGGCTGGTGCGATTCGGCGCCCGCGACTACGACCCGCTGACCGGCCGCTGGACCAGCCCGGATCCGATACGGTTCGACGCCGACGACGCGAACCTCTACCGCTACGCCGGCGGCGACCCGGTCAACCGGGTCGACCCGACCGGCCTGGACGACGGGATCCTCGTGGTCGTCCCGCCGCCGCCGTGGACGTGCAGCGGGGTTTTTTGCAGCCCGAGCTCTGGACCCGAAGGATGCTTGTTGGGGAGCTGCGGCGGATCGGAGGGCGCGTACACCTGCAAGGCGCTCTATTGCGCGGGCCCGTCCGGCGAAACCTGCTTCGCTGGGAGGTGCGCGAACGGCCCGAACGGCTTCTCATGCAAGGGCGCGACATGCGACAACGGCAACGGCCGCTCGTGTTCTTTCTGCTCCATCGGTGACCCCCACCTGCGGACCGGCGATGGTCAGCGCCTCGACTTCCAGGCCGCCGGCGAGTTCCTGGCCATCATTTCACGGGACCGGAGCGTCGTCGTCCAGGTGCGCCAGCAACCCTACGGAGCGTCACGGATCGTCTCGATCAACACGGCGGTCGCCGCGTCGGTCGGCGGGGACCGCGTGACCGTCTCCACCGACGACGACCGGCCACTGACGATCGACGGCAGAGTCGATACCCGGAACGACGTCGCGATCCGTCTTCCGCATGGCGGGATTGTCGAGCGGCACGGGACTGTGGTGACCGTCGACTGGCCCGGCGGCAGCCGCCTGACGGTCACCCGCGACGGCGCCCCGGGCGCCCATCTCGACTACCGCTTCACGCCCGACCCGACGGTCGCTCCCACCCTCAGCGGCCTCCTGGGCAGTGCGGACGGCGACATCGCCGATGACCTGACGGGCCGGGATGGCCGGGTCCTCGACCCCGCCGACCCCGCCTTCGCGACCAAGCTGTACCGCGAGTTCGGTCAGAGCTGGCGCATCAGCCAGGCCGAGTCGCTGTTCGACTATCGGCCCGGCGAAAGCACCGCGACGTTGACGATCGAGGACTTCCCGCGCGCGCCGGCGACCGTCGAGGGTCTTGATTCGGCCGCCCGGTCAAAGGCGGAGGGGATCTGCCGGGCGGTCGGCGTCCGCATCGAACCGGCCCTGTCCGACTGCATCCTGGATGTCGGGATCACCGGCGATCCGTCATATGCGGCCTCAGCCGCCGCCGTCCAGGCGGCGACGCAGGGCTCCACGGTACCGGCGCCCGGCTCGATCCCAGGCCCGTCGCCGACCCCGGAGCCGAGTCCATCACTCCCGACGTCGAGCCCGCGCTCCGGCGGCGCCGTCGCCCCGGGCGAGACTGTCAACGGCGCCATCGCGAGCGTCGGCCAGCGCGATCGCTATACGTTCGCGGCGAGCGCAGGCCAGGTCGTCTATCTCAAGGCGATCGGGTGTGTCAACGGCCTGCGCTGGCACCTGCTCGGGCCAGATGGTCGAGAGCTCGGTCTCGACCGCACCTGCACCGACCTCGGCCGTCACGTCCTCAAGGACGCGGGCACGTATACCGTCGAGATCCTCTCTGACGGGACCGCCACCGGCGGCTATGGCTTCCGGCTGCTCGACGTGCCGGTGATGACGACCTCGGCGATCCACCTCGGCGACACCGTAACCGGCACGATCGCCCGGATCGGCGAATGGCACCGCCACACGTTCTCGGCCACGGCCGGCCAGATCGTCTACCTCCGCCAGCAGGGTGCCTGCCAGGGCGGTCTCCGCTGGGCCCTGGTCAGACCTGACGGGCGTGTCCTCACCTTCGAGGATGGCTGCCACGACCTCGGCCGCCTGGTCCTGCCCGACGCCGGCACCTACGCGATACAGGTCTACGCCGACGACACGACCACCGGTGACTACGCCTTCCAACTGCTCGACGTACCGCCGGTGGCGACCTCGGCCATCCACCTTGGCGACACGGTGACCGGGACGATCGCCCGCATCGGCGAATGGCACCGCTACACGTTCACGGCCACGGTCGGCCAGAGCATCGAACTCGAGGCCACGGGGGCCTGCGTGGACGGT
>Ga0080064_1006747_pt1 | contig 12152 bp, 6 predicted proteins | sample Subgrocontami54m_FD_69260 | JGI IMG/M metagenome (GOLD analysis project Ga0080064, IMG submission 69260) | Subsurface groundwater microbial communities from S. Glens Falls, New York, USA - GMW46 contaminated, 5.4 m (SPADES assembly) (version 2) ...
CCCAGTATCGCTTCAATGGAGCCGCGATCTTTCAACCACGGATAACCCGACACGGAAGAAGAAAGCGACATGGACGTAACGGCGCTTCAATGGAGCCGCGGTCTTTCAACCACGGATAACCGGCCAAGGTTGCCGAAGCGAATCCGTCGGGTTTGCTTCAATGGAGCCGCGGTCTTTCAACCACGGATAAATATCACTTATAATATTGTGAGCTGCGTTAGTATAGCTTCAATGGAGCCGCGGTCTTTCAACCACGGATAACTGATAAGCCCGATACGACGCAACATAATCCATAACTCGCTTCAATGGAGCCGCGGTCTTTCAACCACGGATAAGATGCGTCGGGTGGTGGCGCGGGTTCGTTTGGTGGCGCTTCAATGGAGCCGCGGTCTTTCAACCACGGATAACCCACGGCTGGTTTTGTTTAATCTGAAACGTGACTTGCTTCAATGGAGCCGCGGTCTTTCAACCACGGATAAACGCGCCACGGCACGCGGAGAAACCGCCGCCGACCTAGCTTCAATGGAGCCGCGGTCTTTCAACCACGGATAATCGACGGCTGGCCCAATCGCCATTCCGCCTGGAGTGCTTCAATGGAGCCGCGGTCTTTCAACCACGGATAATTGAGCCATTGCTTGCGAACCCAAACGCCCTCCCTCATGCTTCAATGGAGCCGCGGTCTTTCAACCACGGATAAAATCCATCCTTCGCCCGACGCGAATTGAGGAAGGTGGCTTCAATGGAGCCGCGGTCTTTCAACCACGGATAACACGCGACGCACCCGCACGAAACGCCCCGATCGCCTTGCTTCAATGGAGCCGCGGTCTTTCAACCACGGATAATGGAGTTCGACGTCCAAGCCAGTAGCACGGCGGATATGCTTCAATGGAGCCGCGGTCTTTCAACCACGGATAAACGGTAAGTAGCTAGAGTGCTTTGATCCCCTGCGTCGCTTCAATGGAGCCGCGGTCTTTCAACCACGGATAACACAATCAAGTTTTTACGGATGATGATTTTCTCCAAGCTTCAATGGAGCCGCGGTCTTTCAACCACGGATAAAGCGAGAATGACTTTGCCCGTCGGACCAAGCACTTTTGCTTCAATGGAGCCGCGGTCTTTCAACCACGGATAATTAATACCTCTACCAACATCTTGTTCAAACGCGCCAAGCTTCAATGGAGCCGCGGTCTTTCAACCACGGATAATTGCCGCCGGGGATTAGCGGGCCGGAATTATATGCGCTTCAATGGAGCCGCGGTCTTTCAACCACGGATAATGCGGCCCAAGCGGCTTTTCTCGTCGCAATTGGGAATAGCTTCAATGGAGCCGCGGTCTTTCAACCACGGATAATCACCACTTTACAGTTATGGCTGATGATGGTGTGTTGCTTCAATGGAGCCGCGGTCTTTCAACCACGGATAATGGCTCTTCGTGCAGCGACAATTGCAGGGTCAGCGGCGCTTCAATGGAGCCGCGGTCTTTCAACCACGGATAATCCGCTGATACGGCGGGCATCCAGCGGCTACGTCTGGCTTCAATGGAGCCGCGGTCTTTCAACCACGGATAATCCCCTGGCGGTCCCTCTCTGTAAGATTCGTACACGCTTCAATGGAGCCGCGGTCTTTCAACCACGGATAAGTGGCATATCTTGCAGCGTACCAAAGCCGACGGGTCGCTTCAATGGAGCCGCGGTCTTTCAACCACGGATAACCCTGTTTCCGACGATGGATTGGATGAGGTTCTTTGCGCTTCAATGGAGCCGCGGTCTTTCAACCACGGATAACTTCTTCGTTGAATACGAGGAAATCTAGCAATGCCGCTTCAATGGAGCCGCGGTCTTTCAACCACGGATAACTTGCGGTAACTGGTGCTCTTGCGACTGCCATGGAGCTTCAATGGAGCCGCGGTCTTTCAACCACGGATAATGTAACACCGGCATATTTTACTTCCTCATGATGCTCGCTTCAATGGAGCCGCGGTCTTTCAACCACGGATAACTATCAAGGTTCCGCCTGGAATGACGAAGATTAGTGCTTCAATGGAGCCGCGGTCTTTCAACCACGGATAAGCGCCAGCCGACGCCGAAGCACGGCTCTTCCATTCAGCTTCAATGGAGCCGCGGTCTTTCAACCACGGATAACCCGTGCCTGTACTGCTTTCTGTCCCGACACGCTGCGCTTCAATGGAGCCGCGGTCTTTCAACCACGGATAACTACCGACGCGTCACGGCACGCGGAGAAACGGCCGCGCTTCAATGGAGCCGCGGTCTTTCAACCACGGATAAGCCAAGGCATTACTGCCGACTGCAGCGGACGTAGCGATTGCTTCAATGGAGCCGCGGTCTTTCAACCACGGATAAGCTATCGTGGGGTTTTCCCTCCGATGGGTCTACGAAGCTTCAATGGAGCCGCGGTCTTTCAACCACGGATAAACGGCCGCCGGGTTCGCTGCGCGGATGCTCTACGTTGCTTCAATGGAGCCGCGGTCTTTCAACCACGGATAAGGCAATATATACTGGCTAGAGCTGGTTTTCGAGCGCCTATTGCGTTTGCCAAACTTTTTCTTGTTGGACGGTTAATAACGGGGTTGTTTTTACTCGGTTTTAGGACGTACGCGTCCATTTTCGAGAGGCGCTTGAGGGGGCGCACGGCACTTGCCCGCTCGCATCAGACGATGATAGGGCCAGGTTCTACGGGGGGTTCTTGAGTTCCGATTACTTCTATGCGATCCTTGCCCGTCCCTTCGGAAGGTCCTATGTTTACGATAAGTATCCGGTCCTCTTTTTGGTTGATGGCTTTGAGCAAGGCCTCGTTGAGGAGAATTTTTTCCTTGGGGTTCAGGCTGCATAGGAAAACGGAATACTGCGTGTGCTCTCCGAATCCCTTCAGGGTCTTGAACGTCCGTGAAAGCCTTTTGGGGTCCATGACGTCGTAACTTACCAAATACAGATTCTTCATCCGGCTTACCTGGTGCAGAATGCGGGATATTCGGGTATTTCGCCCATGAGATAACGGGCAAGCAATCGCGCTTGCACTTCGATGATGCGGCGGTAGTCAATCGTGTATTTGAAAATCGGGTGGGTTATTTTCGTCTTAAGGCGGCGTTCGTAGGCGTTCAGGATTTTTTTCCTGGCCCCCAACGTCACGGATACCGCGCCTGCGCGGCTGACGAAATCCTCCGACGAAACTTCCTGGTTGTTGATGAGGGTCAGGACGACCGAATCCGATATGAGCGGACGGAATTCTTCCATCAAATCCAATGCAAGCGAGGGTTTGCCGTAACGGGGGGCGTGGTAGAATCCCAGGTACGGGTCAAATCCGGTTGCGAGAAGGGTTACCGTAAAATCCTTGGCGGTTAACGCGTACGCATAGGACAAAAGCGCGTTTATCGGATCGCGCGGAGGACGGCGGTTTCTTTCCTGGAAATTGAACGTCGAAATGCCCGTCTCGGATTTCAACATCCCGTTGAAATGCATGAAGTAAATGCGCGCCGCGTTGCCCTCTATTCCCAAGAGTTCTTCGCTTGTCGTCGCGTCCAAGGCGTAATCCGCGTATTTTGCGAGTTCATCCAGCGCTTTCTTTGGCGAATCCGGATTATTCCTCCTTAGCAGGGTCCGGCAGTTCCTGATTTTTCCGTTGATGAACGCGCGGGAGAGCTTCATCGCGGAATCCGGATTCTCGGCAATTGAAAACTGTTTTCTCCGCAGTTCGACGTTCTTGTGACCCATCCCGTGCGTCAATCCCAGGAACCAGCCGCCATAAGAGAAATGACAGATGGGGATGTCCAGGTTGCATAATTCATTCAGCGCTTGGGCAGTTACCTGGACGTTGCCGAAAACGCTCAATTGCGATGTTGAGACCAGGCGTGCTTTGGATACGATTCCCTCCTTGTTTTTTATGACCAATTCGCCTCCGCTTTTTGATACGGTGGCTCCATGTTCTTGGACGTAAACCGGCAACGCATCATCCAGGGAAGGGACGATTCTGCGCGGCTCTCGGGTTTCCCTGCCCGAAAGAAGGTTCGTTTCGTCGGGAAGGCAGATGCCCACCAACGAACAGCGCGGACATTTAGGGCTGTCGATGAGCGGTTGGGGAATCGTCGGGCTTTTTGCGGTCTTGCGCGCGTTTTCCGCGAATTCCAGGGTCTTTTTTACCAGTTCCTCCGTGAAGTCGACGGTGACTCTCGTTTTTGAAGCCGAGTAATATGCCACTCCGGAACTGCATTCGTAACCGTTTTCACGTAAAATCAGCGCTTGGGCGCACAACTGTACGCGGTCCGTAAGCCATGCTCCCTCCGGGATGTCCGGTTTTGGGCCCCGCTTGTAATCGACCGGCGTCACCACCTTGCCGTTACCTTCGACCAAATCCATTTTTGCGATGAGACCGCATATTTTGCCTGAAAGCGTTATGGAACGTGCGTGGAATTTTTCGCTTTCCGCTTCCTCCGCAGTTGGCATGCTGCCTTTTTCCTCATCCACCCGGTCGTGTTTGAACTTCCCGTCCAGCGTATCGGCGGATTCCTTGAACTCGCCTTGGACGAATTCATAGTAAAACAGGCGCGGACAGTAAACGAATTCGTTCAACATCCGGACCGGTAGCCATTCCTGCTCGCCCATTTCATTTTCCAGTTGGATGGCCATTTTTCATCCAGTCCTCTACGATGTCATCCTTTATTCCTTGCCGGAACGAATGCGCCCAGGCCGAAATGGCTTCCGTAGCCTGCCGAAATCGGTCCCGTGACGGGGTCATCGAACTCCAACGAGCACGAGTATCCCCTGTTGCCTGCCTTTCGGCCTTCCCCGGTTCTCCGTTCCAGCGTGAAACCCAAAAGCGCGCGGTTGCCGATGCCCAATGGATTGCATGTAATTTTTGTCGGGACGCGTCCCTCGAGTTTCAAAAGACGAAGCAAATCATGCTCCGGCGTTCCGATTTGCAACCCGTTTCCAGCGTCCAGTTTCGGCTTTCCCGCCCTGGTGCTCTTGGGATGCCTCGTGGGCACGAACGGGGTCAGGGATTCCCATCGACGGGATTTGGCCAATAACTCCGTATCCGTAAAATCCTCTAGGCTCCCGATTCCCAACAACAATAAATTGACGTCGTGGCCGCCATGGCCCCATACTTTTTTGATGCCCCGGAGCGCCCGCTCGGCATTTTCGTTGAATCCGGCAGGCGCGTAAACGGTTATGTGGCTTATGGTTTTTCGCAAGTCGGATTGTTCGTCCGGGCGTTCACAAAAAATACTCGCATGCCGGTGTTTTTCAAGCGGCATCCCTGCCTCATCGCAGCCGGTGAAAACCGGTTCTCCCCCGGAATATTTGACCAGTGACTTGTGAACCCGCTCGGCCAAAGACAACGCATGTTTTAGATTTGGTCTGACCGCACAAGCCACGGCAAAACGCGCAACCGTCGGCCGTCCCTTCTTATTCGAAAGCTTGGGCGCCACCTCCGGAAGCCCATTTAACGCCCCTTTTTTTCTAGCATAGAACGCCCATTGGCTCCCCGGTGGCTTGTCCCAGCCCTTTGATTTCCAATGACTTGTCTGAACCTGCAGCGCATCGAAAAAACTTTCCGGAAATCCAGTTTCCTTGAATTTATCGGCGTTTTTCTTTTTCCACAAATTGTATCCTTCATTACCCAAACAAACCAAGGTTTTTACGGGTTCAGTACCGTTATCATCTGAAAACTCGGTCATCGGATTAGCCGGAAAATATCTGGTGTTTTCCTTGATTTTCTCCAGTTCCATTGAATCCAGTATCCCTGTTTGGGTTAATGATTCGGCGCGGCCAAAATAGCCCATTCCTTCGAGCAGCACCTTCAGTCCCTGCGATTCATGCGGGCTCAATTCGACGTTTTTCCATTCCAAAATCAAAGGCGTGGACTTGGAAATGGCTAGGAACGTATCCAAGACGAGGGCCGTTTTTTCCACGCCTTTGTCTATTTCGCCAATAGGCATATAATGGCGGGTATGCGTCAAAGTCGCCGGAGGCAACCAATACGTCGGCAAAACGCTTAATTTTTCCAGCAGACCGACGAGTGTTTCCTCCGTTACCAGGCCCTGCCCTTTTTGGTACCACACGGCTATTAACGCACGAAGAAAACGCCAAGGCGAAGGTGGCCACTCCACCTCGCCTTCATTTACCTGTTTGTTCCAAGGCGTGGCGTGGTACCGGCCAGCGACAAAATTAATTTGTATTGCAAGCATGTCTACCGTTACTCTTCCGCTTCATCCTTTTCATCGCTCTCGCCTTGTTCTTCCTCTTGGTCTTTCGATTTTTTGTTTTTCTTGCCTTGTACGTAAGTTGCTGTTACCGATGGTGACCCGCCTAGGGAATCTTTGCAATTTTTCAATAATCCTGGAAGCGATTCGGAGAGATCTTTTTGGCTTGGCAAACTGAATCCTTCCGGGGCATTGACCGTAATCTTGCCTGCCTTTAGGTCGCAGGCCGTCCGAAACCGAAGCCCATCGTCAAGCACCCGTCTGATTTTGTAAAGTGCCAAACCAATCAGCAATTTTTCAGCATCTTCGCCCAAACCGTAGTTTCTGATTTGGGATAAGTCCAAACTGAAGTAGGCCTTCATCTGTCCGGTGTATTCGCTTCTCGCATACGGGATATTGCCAAACCCTTCTTCGGCTGTTTTCCCCTCGCTTTTGCTCGGATTTACCACGTCATTCTTGACGCCGCCACTGACCGCTTCACTCACGCCCTCCGCTTCCACGAACGCACTCAAAGCACGCGGAATTCGGCATCGGCCCCCCGCATACAACGGCATGAACACTCCGTGCAGAAGCGTCGCGGTATCGTATTTGAAAATAAGACTCACGAGTTCTTGCCTTTCCGCGTTTCCAAAACCCCTGGTTTCATTCTTATCTTTTCCTTTTTTACCGAATTTCTCGGTAAACACTTTGTCAATTTCACTGTCCGTCGCGTTTAGAATGTATGCGCTATTGATCCGATGTGCCTCCACTATGCTATTCGTGAGCGGTTTTCCATCCTGGTCGTTTACCGCGACGAAGGGCAACCCCTCCAACGGTTGCGTGGGCTTGTCGCGTGCAGAATCCCAACACGCCGCTTCCATGCGATTGGCCATGCTTTGGGTCGATTCAACCAACAGCATCTTTTTACCATCCGGTGCATCATAGGTAGCCGCACCGATATCCGGGAAACCGGTTGGTTGGAATCTTGTTCCCTGCAACGGTGCCAATTCGACGCTGACTAACAGCCTCGGTGTTCTTTTTAAACTCTCAAAATTCATCGTCCATCCCTCCGACATCCAATATTCTCCTTTTGATAAACGCTACATCTTCGCGGCGCAAAGGAAAAAGAAGCGCCGCAGCAATCCGTTCACATGTTTTTTTTGGAACCTCCAGCCCGCGATAATCCGGAATCCGATACCCGCTTGCACGCAAACGCCGAACGACAAGGCCCAACGCTTGTTTTCCATTTCCTGAAGCCATTTTTTTGTGGATGGCGGGAACCAGCGGAATATCATTCCCTCCGAGGGGAACGCCGGAATAGCAGAGTTTGGCCAATCCGTAGCCCGCTCCCGGAAAGAATCGTTCCTTCCGGGCCATATTTTCTCTCTCTACGTCGTTCCACTTCAAGAACAAGAGTCCGAACGTTAACGCCACGATTTTCTGTTCATCGAGTCTGCCCTCAAGGAAGGCATTAACGTCTTCAAGACGGGCAAAACACTTGGTTTCTTCGCGGAACGGACCGTGTCGTTCCTGACTTAAACGAAGGACGCGGTCCGCCATCATGCCGTTCAAAAGGCGGACGGGGTCAACCGGACGCCTGAGCCACCCGTTGAAATCCTTTTTCCACTGGTTGCCGTGGGTTCGTTCAAGCCGGATCCCATCCGCGTGTAGCAATGATGCCAAAGATGCCGCCAGCCGGAATTCGTTGGATTCATCATTGGCTTTTCCAAGCCATTCCGCGTCAAGCAACGGCTGTACGAGTTCCCGGCAATCTTCCCGTTTGGCCGCTTCTTGCAAGAACCGGCCAAACGAAATAATCGTTTCCTGGACCGTTTCCTTATGGTCAAAACCTAAGTGGCAAAGGCGGAATAAGGATTCCTCTATTTCCCGCAACGATTTTTCTTTTCCTTCCGAGTTTTTTCCTTTCCTGCCTTTTCCTATCCATCCTATTGGTTTTTGAAGCAGCGTAGCATCCTGCCGCTCATGGACTTCAAACGCATCAAGTTTGACCGCAAACCGGGCTTGGCCGTTCCGTTCAATGAACGCATACCGATGAAACTCCGTAAGTCCGCGGTCGATTCCCAGTGAAACCGTGGATTGGGCGAACTCCAACGCGTTTTCCGCGCGCCGGCTTCCAAAGTCGGCACGGCCTTCAGAAAACAAGAATTCAACCTCGGCTAACGACGCGGGGGTTCTCCAAGTCGGGAACCACATTTCCGAACCCGGTTTTTCTCCTTTTGCTGCGGTCCCGTATCCACTTCCCAAATGTCGGACGCTGAACGGAAACGCCGCAACCGGGTCAACCTGCGTATCTTTGTATCGTCTCACTGCGGCTCCAGCAAAAACAAGTGCGCCCTCCAATGTTAAAACGTAATCCCATGGGTTCGTGTGGCTTTTTGAGGTGTAGTCGTTGGATGCGTTGAAGTTCCCCGCAGCACTCGGATTAAATTGGCCGAAAAGGGAATCCTTGAATCCGTTTGATTCCGTCCCAAACAAGGCGTTCGACAAGTTTTTCCTATTGTCCTCATTTTTTTGAGATAGGATCGTCTTTTCGATTTGTTCGATGAATGTAACCGAAAATTCCGCACGTCCGTCATTCCCGCCTCCGCCAAGTAAGGAGAAGCCTTTCCAATCGCTTTCCCTTATCACGAGCGCTGCGTCAACCCATCTGATAGCCCGATCCGGCAACGTGTTCCGCAATCGTACAATCAGCTCTTTCTTGGCGTCTTCGCCTGCCTTTGAACCTATTTTATCAAGCGCCAAGCCGTCATTTCTTGCTGCGGCCACGACTTCTCGTGCGGATTCCAACGTCCTTGAAAAAACGTCCAACCGGGGGTCTTCGGATTCCAAAATTTTATCCAATATGCCCGTAGTTTTGTTCCGTTTGAGGAACCCGGCCGCATTGTTCCATGGAGAAATAATCGGGGTCGGCGAGTATTTTTCCAGGAAGAACGCTTCCAGTTGTTCCTGCCCGAGGCTTGTTTTTAGCACGAACAAACCGTTCTTCCAATAGCCCTTGGCCGCACAATCGGCCTGCTCGACCACCAGCCGGAACACGCCCAGTGATTTCAAGTAATTGGATAATGGCTCCGTGGAGCAGCCGCCGAATACCACTTCTTTCTGTTCAGAACTCATTTTCCGGCCTCTTTTGCGGATGCTCTCCAGTCTGCGATTCTAAGCAACATCTCGTGGTGTGCAAGCCTGAACGGTCCCATATCGGGGTCTTCAAGCAGGCCCAACGTCCGTTCAAGCCAACTTCCCTTGCCAAGTTGTATGGGTGATAAGTCAAGCATGGTTTCATGCGGGGTGATTCCTGGAATCGGGGGCAGTTTGTCTTTTTGCCATACTCCGCGCGCAAACAGGATGTCTTCGTTTGGTCGTATTTCTTGGGGGAGCGAACGGATTGAGACCCGGATTTTCCCATGGTGTGCCGCAATCATGTACGCAACGAGATTGGCGTCCGTGCGCGTTTTCCCGTCATTTTGCAACCACGCCATTGCCGATGCAAGTTCATGCCTGAAATGGCTTCGTTTAATCTTTCTTCCATTCATCATTACGTGGCAATCCAACCGTCCGCTCTTCGTGCCGGATTTAGCCCAAAACACCCCGCTGGCCTTTTTTTCATTTGGAATATGCTCCGCGATAGCATTTTGGAATGCGTCATGCGCCTTTCCGTAATCATGCCACAACGCGGCGGTCACAAGCGTTTCCTTTTCATTATCCGTCAGCCCCATCTGTCCTGACAGGTTGGCCGCCTCTTCAACAACGTCATCGGTGTGCTTAGTCAGGCTTAGCGGCTCTCCACGTCCGATAAAAGAACGGGTTTCGTCATTGTCTTGTTTTTCTTCACTGGAAATAGTTTTGTCTTTTATTATGTCCAAGTTAGGTATATCCGCGTATTCGCCCGTCCACCCGATGTTTTTGTCGTAACCCCCGGTTTGTAAATCCAGTAAGATGACCTGCCCGGGCCTGAAACGGGGCTTATCCTTCTTTTCCCCATGCGCGTGCCATTCGCCTTCAAGCGGTTTCCACACCCAGCCCCGAAACCCCTTTTTCTTCGCGAATTCGTTGATGCCGCTTATTGAAACCGGGCAAATTTCTTCACGTGCGGGATGCGGTCTTTCATCCAAGTCTTTGTCCGGCCCATCGGGGACATCCCTCCAGAAAACCGAAACGTCCATATCCGCTCCATCGCGGATGAAACGCGATACGTCCAAATCGTTTCCGGTCAGGTCGGGCGTCGTATCGAATAGGTCCAACACGTCTTTCTTGCGGATTACCTGCCGGGTAACCCTTGGCGGGGCATATCCAGCAGACTTCTTCTTCAGGATTTCCAAGCTTGCGTCTTCGAGGCCTTCGAGAAGTTTGCGCGACTGTTCCAATTCGGAGCGGTCGTAAGGCGACGAAGCCTTTTCTTCGTCGTCGGGAATGACGTCTATCCATTCGATGCTTGCGTTGGAGTATTCCCCGTACCGGTTGCATCTTCCGAACCGTTGGACCATGGACGGCCACGGAGCCAGTTCCGTGATAAGCACGTGCGCTGACACGTCAACTCCCGCTTCGACCACTTGCGTGGAAACAACAATCCGGCATAGTTTGTCGCCTTCCGGCTTTTTCAACAGGAAGTCGGTTTTCGTTTGGCGATCGTTCTGGCGGAACCGCGAATGGATGACCGACGTCTTGACTTCTTCCGCAAGTCCTTTTTCTGTAATAAGGTCCTCTAATGTCCTGTAAATCTCCTGCGCCCGTTTTACGCTGTTGAGAACGCAAAGGACCAACGTTCCGGGTTTGCGTTTTTGCAAGAGCAGCCCGGCAATCAATCCCGCATAGTTTTTTTCATCGGCTTTCTTGTTTAGCGAGGTGATTTGACACTTCGATATTTTTTTCCTAGCGTTAAACCGGTCGGCCAACACTTGATGGCTCAAATCGTCTTTGTCCAAGTTAATTGTTAAAAAGCCGTCTTTTGGTTTTGGATGGTCGACCGTATCCAATTGGTTTTCACCAACCGTGGCGCTCATCCAGGTTGTTTTCACGTTTCCGGCAATCCCGAATTTTTTACGGAATGCCTGCATTTGGGCGGAAGTTTCAACCCCGACTCCCATCAGCTGAACTTCATCCATTACCCAGAAGCAATCGTTGTTCAGCAAGCCGTAGTGCATCGGCCAGCGGTAACGGCTCATCCCGTAACCCCGATTGAGCGCACGTGAAAGCAGCATGTCCTGCGTCCCGATGATTATCGCGTCGCGCTCCGGATGCTCATCCCATTCGTCCTTATCCTCGCCGCCCATGAGTACGGTGACTGCAATCTTGTCGTTCCCTGCATCGGGCGTTCCGGCAAACAACCCCGAATTCTTGAGCCATTCTTCCGCTTTGTCCCGTGTCTGCTCGACCAGGACGCGCATGGGCAGGCAATAGACCAGCCTTCGGGGCGTGGTTTTTCTCGTCTTTTCATCGGCAAACCTGCGTTTCCACAACCACGCGAGGATCACTGCGTCCGTTTTACCCGCTCCGGTCGGAACGTTGAGTATTTGGGGCAGTTCTTCCGTGGTAAGGCGTACCTGGTAGGGGAAAGGCTCATTGGTGGTTGCGGACTTGAAAAAAGTAGGGAAATCGGAAAAATCAGGTGCCATGGTCTGTCGTGACTCCTTTTTGCTCTACCGGTTCGTTGAAGCGTACGTTATTATTTTTTGGCATTGCGGGACACGCCCCGTATTGCGGCATCGTCCGCTTTTTTCCCCATATCCCTTTGACGGTTGAAGCAAATGCCGCTTTGTTTTCTTTCGTGTCAAACCACTTCCATTTCCAGGATGCGGTCGATGCGGAAGTTGCGCTCTTGCTGGCGTTTGAAGCAGAAAGCCGTCACCCCGGGATACTTTTTGCCGTAAGGGTTTAGTTTTGGAGCTTGACCGAAAGGCGTAAGTTCTCCTTTTTCGTACCCTTTTGCAAGGGGCGTCCCG
>Ga0080064_1006750_pt1 | contig 12147 bp, 9 predicted proteins | sample Subgrocontami54m_FD_69260 | JGI IMG/M metagenome (GOLD analysis project Ga0080064, IMG submission 69260) | Subsurface groundwater microbial communities from S. Glens Falls, New York, USA - GMW46 contaminated, 5.4 m (SPADES assembly) (version 2) ...
TTCGATGTCCTTTTCGTCCAGATGGCCCACGCCCTCGCGCGCCGCCAGCACGGCCACCTGCGACTGATAGGGGTCCAGCCCGCCCAGTCGCATGGCCGTGGCGTCCAGCGCAACGGGGTCCGTGCTCGCGAGCAGCAGGTCGAGGCGCACCATCTGGCCGTTGCTGGGCCCTCGACCCTCCATCGCCTCGACTGCGTCCATGAGGCAAATGCCTGGCTTCTTGACCTTGTGTACGTCCACCAGCAGCCGCGACAGGTGCTTGTGCAGGATGATGCGGTCGTGCTGGGGCAGGCACCCCCACTGGTTCTTGAGCGCGCCCGTGAGGACGCTGCGCGGGTGCGTCTTCATGATGGGGAGCGTGATGAACACGTCCGCGTTGAGGAGCGTGCGCGAGAGGTACCACGTGCCGAGCGTCTCATTGGGCAGCGGGACGAGCTCATCGCGCGAGAAGTTGACCAGCTTCACGCCCAGGCGCTTCGCCATCTTGTCCGCACCCATGGCCTGGAACGCCTTGTCCGCCGAGTCGCGCATGCCGTCCGACTCGCCGATGACGATGCGGTCGGTGCGCTTCAACAGGCGCCGGCACACGGCCTCCACGACGGCCAGCGACGTGTTGCAGTAGAGGCGCTCCAGGTCGGCGCAGCCGAAGTTCGGCTTGATGACGACCAGCGCTCCCGGGTGGACGACCTGGTCAACGTTGCATCGGTCGAGCAGTTCGTCCACGACCTGTTGCAGGTCGCGGCCCTTTGTGGATGAGATGAAGACCTTACTGGGTTCCACTATCCCTCCCTTGGACGTGCGCCGCGCCCGGCCGGGCGCTCGCCTTCTCCATCAAGGCATCAACGATGCGACGCGCGGCCTGGCCGTCGCCGAAGACGTCATGCGGTATGGCCATCCCGTCCCGGATGTCTGGCCGGTCCAGCAGGCGTCCGGCCTCCGCGACAACCGTGTCTTTGTCCGTCCCGATGACTTTGGCGTTGCCCGCCGTCACGGCCTCGGGGCGCTCCGTCTCCTGCCTCATGACCAGCACCGGCTTGCCGAGCGCCGTGGCCTCTTCCTGAACGCCTCCCGAGTCCGTCAGGATAAGGTACGCCTGCGCGAGCAGCGACGCGAACTCATCGTAAGGAAGCGGGTCCAGCAGGTGGACGCGCTCAACGTTTCCCAGAATCTCGCGCACCGGCCCCTGCACGTTTGGATTGAGATGGACGGGATAGACAATCTCAACGTCGTGATGATATTGTACCAGAGCCTTCAGGCCGTGGCAGATGTTTCTGAGCGGCTCGCCGAAGTTCTCTCGCCGGTGCGCCGTGACCAGCAGCAGCCTGTTGCCAGGCGCGACGAGGCCCTGTGCGCGGACGCCCGCGCGTGTCGTAATCCAGCGCACCGCGTCCACAATGGTGTTGCCCGTGAGGAAGACCGTCGCCGGGTCCGTCCCCTCGCGGAGGAGCGCGTCACGTGCCGTGACTGTCGGCGCGAAGTGGTACGTGGTGACGACGGAGACGAGTCGTCGGTTGATCTCTTCCGGGAACGGGCTGTAGCGGTTGCCGGTGCGCAGGCCCGCCTCCACGTGGCCGACGGGGACCTTCTGGTAGAAGGCCGCGAGGCTGGCCGCCATTGCGGACGTGGTATCGCCCTGGACGAGCGCCCAGTCGGGCTTCGCCTCGTCCAGGACGGCGGTGAACGACTGTACCACGCGCGCGGTGAGGTCGCCGAGACGCTGGTTCGTCTCCATCACCTTCATATCGTAATCGGGCGCGATGTCGAAAAGGGTCAGCACCTGGTCCAGCATCTGGCGGTGCTGGCCGGTCACGCAGACCACGGGCCGGATGTCCGCGCGACGCTGCATCTCCAGGATGACGGGGGCAAGCTTGATAGCCTCCGGCCTGGTGCCGAAGGTCACGAGTACCTTAAGCACGGCTCGCTCCCTCGGCGGCCAGACCCGCTGGGTTCCGCAGCCGTTCCACCGTGTCGTCCAGGGCGCGCAGGATGTCCTGCGCGCGAGCGCTCCACGAGTGGGCCGAGGCTACGGCCACCCGCCGCTCACGCAGAGCTGGAGACGTCTCGTGCAGAGAGGACTCTATGCCGCGCTCGAAATCCTCATACGTGCCCGCGACGCGGGCGACGTCCGCGAACGGCCTGACCTCCTCCATGTCCGTGGACACGACGGGGAGGCCGCACGCCAGGTACTCGTGCAGCTTCAGAGGGTAGACCTGACGGGTCAGCTCGTTGATGACGAAGGGAATCAGCCCGACCTGGAAGTTGGCGACGTAGCGCGGGAGGTCGGCGAAGTCTTTCCATCCGAGCCTGTGGACGTTTGGCAGGGCCATCCACTCCTTGAAGTCGGCGCGACGTCTCAGAGAGGCCAGGCCATCATAGCGGCCAATGACGACGAACGACCAATCCGGGTGACGCCGGGCGAGCCACGTGACCAGGGGGTAGTCAATCTGCTCGTTGACGTTGCCCGCGAAGCCGAGGATGGGTTTTGGGATGCTCTGCATGTCCTCCGGCTCTGGTTGTGCGGTTGCCGTGGCGAAATGCTCGAAGGAGACCCCGTTGGGGACAAGGCGAACGTTGGGGTGTCGCACGCGCCTTGCTTCATACAGGTTCCGTCCGGTGGTCAGCACCAGGCTTGCCCTGCCCATGAGCGCCTGCTCCATGTCCCTGATGTGCTGCTGCTCCCGCGGGTTGTGAGCCACCGAGGCGAATTCGTCGTACGCGTCGTAGCACTCATACATGGTCAGGGCGGACGGGACGATATCCAAGTACGAGAGTTGGTAGGGATGGAACACCCATGTTGCGAGCCTGTCCGTGCGCATGGAGAGGCGCTTCAGGGCGTTGCGGATGTAGTGTCGGAGGACGTATTGGTTAAGGCGCGGGAGCAGCGGAACATGAGCGGCCAGGCGGTCGTGGAGAGGCACCCACGGAGCGCCAACGTACAGGTTGTCTCTGACCTGCTTAATGCGGCATTCTCCGCGCAGCCAACGGGCGAATCGCCGTCTTTCGCGAAGCGGAGAGGTCGTGAGACAGACAGGCCGCTCCATGCACAGCAATTTCGCCTGGGGCTGACGCTCGCGGAGTGCGTCGCTGACGGCGAGGATCATTTTCTGGCGCGTGTTGCTCTCCCACTCACCGGCGGGGAGGAACAAGAGGAAATCAGGCAGGTCATGCATACGGCAGCTTATCCTGTTTGACACCCCGTGGTATGGGCCTTTCCTTCGCCATGGGATGACGCTCATTATCATACATCGCATAGTCAGATAAATACAGCGCGACCGTCAGGAAAGCCAAACTTGACGAGGTCAGGCGCGGCGGACGAATGAGGCGAGTGACTCGGACTCAGGACTGGATAGAACAGGAGAAGACGACCGCATCTGCATGGGGAGGCATGAGACTCCAGCGACAGCACCTGTCATTTGACCTGCGACGCAAGTCCGGTGGAGCAGAGGAAACGAGCAATCTCCATCGTCGCTAATCTATGTCCCGCGCTGTCCCAGTGACCATCGTGGGGATAGTACAGGTAGTCGCCGCTGCGACGGGCCTCCTCGCGGAAGGCGGGTAGTAGCGGCAGCACGGGAATATGGCGCTCTTGAAGGAAGGGCGCGATGATTGTGTCTGGTTTGTCGGAGTCCCACTTCTCGGCGCTGATAATGGGGAACGATTGCTCCAGCGTTTTCCAAGCGTCGGGATGGACCTGCGCCGGGACAGGAATGGAAAACACAGCCAAACGGGCGCCTCGCGAACGCACTGCCTTGTCCAAGTCCAAGTAGAGCCTTTTCGTGATTTCCCACGCCTCTTCCCATTCAGGTGTGTAGCGGGTGCTGTACACCCCGAAGTCAGGGTGCAGAAAGTCCGAGTCCGGAGACAGGATTCCCAGTGCCTTGAGCGGCTTTGCAACAGCAGGTACACGCTCGCGCAGGAAATTCCCGACGAAAAAGTATAGGCGAGAGTTGTCTCTGAAGAATCCCTTCGCCGTCTCGAATAGTCCGGGTGTCTTGGAAGCGTCTTGTCCAGAGGGTTTGTTCAGGGAAGGGTGGGGCACGCGGATGAGCTCTCCATCATTGATCTGGAAAAAGGGCCTTCGTGCAAACCATAGGTCCAGCTTGAAACTGTCTGTCCATACGTCGTTGGCGCCAAGGAACTCCGCTAGAACCAGGTCAGCCTGGTATTTGTATCCTATGGTCTCGTAGGTCAGATAGTACTGGGCCGGGCTGTACCCACCTATACCCGCGTTAATCACTTCCACCTTGGTGCCCGGAGGCAGGCAGGCTACAGTTCCCTCCAGAAGTCTGGGGAAGGTCTTCTCCAGTGGTGTTTGATAGGCTTCCACAAAGGAATCGCCGAGCACGAGGATTCGGAAAGTGTTAGGAGGCTTTGTGAATGTGTGCTCAACGTCCCGAAAGCCATGAGAGTTGATGCGGATAGGTGTGCGTGGCACGTCGGGAACGTGAGTGAAGACGGCGCTCGCGTTCGGGGTATGCACCCAGCCCAGGGCGGCGTCCGGGACAAGGGTGTTCCCATAGGTCGGGGCTGGGAAATAAATGTGCAGAGCGACCTCTACCAGAACTACGGAAAGCAAAACTCCGAAGCCACCCAGCGCAATTCGGTTAACTGTCTCTCTCTTGAACATATCGCTAACTACCTATCTGGTACACCCACAGGGCCGGTCCGGGTTGCAGTGGCTCCGGCACAAACGTCTTCAGCAGCCTCGCGTCCTGCTGCAGCGAGCGGTACAGGATGTCCGCCTGCGGGTCCCACTGAAGGGCTTTGCCGGTAACGATGGAGTTGAGGATGTCGCTGCTCAGGACGACGTACTGGAAACCCTCTTCGCGAAGCTGCGGCACAGTCCGGTGGAACACGTCCCCCTGGATGGGGTAGAGGTCATAGCCGCCGTTCCCCGTCGTCTGGAGCAGCGTCTCCCAGTAGCGCACTCTCCCCGGCTCGTCGCGCCGCGCCTCCCGGATGCGGCGCTCGACGCCCGCGCGGCTGTAGCGCAGCGGCGGGCTGACGGTGAAAAAGTCCCGCCCTCCGTCCATCAGGACCTTCGCCTCCGCCGGAATGTTCGTCTCAATCCATTCCTTCGCCTCGGTCCGTGTGTCTGTTCGTGTCAGCGAGTAATCGTACCGCGCGACCTGCGCGAATGGCTGCGCTACGAGGACGACGATGCCTGCCCCCGCGACGGCGTACCGCAGCCGCGGCGTCGTGCGGAGCCTGCCAAGCGCCTCGACGGTTGCTCTCGCGGCGAGTAATGTCAGGAAGGGCAGCAGGGGCAGCGCGTACTGGACGAACAGTGTCCTGGCCAAGGCGATGGTGAGATAGACGAAGAGCAGTCCGGCGAGCAGGATGACGTCCGCGACGGACTTGCGATACAGAGCGAACGCGACGCCCGCCAGCGACACGATGGTCAGCGCCGCGCCTAGGGCCTGGGGCAACGCGCTCATCACGACATCAAGGCCCGCGGGCGCGGAGGGCGTCGCCCACGGCTGTCCCGTGTACACATACGACGTGATATAGGACAGGTCTCTCCTGAACGCGGAGAAGTCGAGCACGCTGAACGGAGTCGCAACGACGAACGCGACGACCGCCGCCGCAGCCGCCAGCCCGGTCCAGAGGTGCGCCTTGTTTCTGAAGGAGAGGGCCTGGCCGTAGCGGGCCAGGTGCGCCGCGAGGAGCGCCGGGAACGACATAGCCCCGCTGTACTTGAGAGAGGTGGTGAGGCCCAGCGCGGCGCCCGCCAGCAGGTAGTAGCGGAGTTGGCCGCGCTCCCAGACCAGATGGCAGGCCAGAAGAAAAAGCTGGATGCCGAGCACCATCGGCACGTCCGCCAGCGTGAAGTGGGACCACGTCGCGTGAAGCGGCGCCAGGGCCAGGAGCAGGGCCGCCGCCAGGCCGACTCCGTGGCTGCCGAAGAGCCGTCGCCCGAGCGTGTAGTTCATGTACACGCTGACGGTCCCGACGAACGCCACCATTCCCCTGGCCAGGATGACCAGTGCGCTGGGGTCTGCGATGACGAGCTGCGCGAAGTCCTGGAGCGAGTGAAATGCTCCCAGAGCTGTTCCTACGACGTAGTAGGCGCCGAAAAGCGCGAACGAGGCGTATATGAGCGGCGAGGCGGGCCAGTGAAAGAAGTGCGGGTTCAGGTCGCCGGTGCCCAGGCCCAGGGCGCGGAAGATGACCTGCGCCTCGTCGGCGTTGTAGATGTAGGGCAGGCCGTAGGTCAGTCCATAGAACCGGACTGCCATTCCGAGCGCAAGGACGCCGCCCAGCGCGGCGTAAACCAGGCGGGAGGGCAAGGGCGTCATCGGCGAGCGCGTCGTGCGTTCAGCCCCGGGCAGGGCTGGGCGCCCGCCAATGCCGGTACCATGCCTTTATCTGGACGACGGTGGTCAGGGCGGCGACGACCTCCTTCAGATTTGTCTTGGATGTGCCCACACGCCGGTCCACGAAGACGATGGGAATCTCCGCCATGCGCACGTTTTGTCGGGCGAGCTGGTACGCGACTTCGCTGAGGACGGCATATCCCCGCGAGCGCACGGCGCCATAGTCTATGCACTGGAGGGCATGCCTGGTATAGCAACGGTAGCCGTTGGTGTAATCGCTGATAGGCACGCCCAGCACAAGACGGGCAAAGCCGTTGGCCAGCCTGCTGAAGACTCGTCGCGACATGGGCCAGTTCACTATGCGGCTGCCTCTGGAGTACCGGGACCCCACGACCAGGTCGTATCCTTGGGCGGCGCGGTCCACAAGCCTGGGGATATCCGCGGGGTCATGGGAGAAGTCCGCGTCCATCTCCACCACCATGTCCGCGCCCAGGCGTAGGGCATGCTGGAAGCCCTCAAGACAGGCGGAGCCGCGTCCTCCCTTACCGGAGCGACGGATAAGCACCAGGCGGGGATTGGTCTCAGCCAGCTTGAAGATTATTTCCGACGTGCCGTCCGGGGAATTGTCATCAACGACGATGACGCGAGGGTTGCAGGGTAGCCCCAGGACATATCCCGCAAGGCGCGTGATGTTCTCGCGTTCGTTGTAGGTGGGGATGACGACGGCCAGGTTCATCGAGCGTCAGCGGTACTATCGGGAGGCCGCGCGCCCCCCCGTCTCGCGTTTGATGTCGGCCAGGTCGGCATCCACCATCATGCGCACCAGCTCAGGAAACCGGACAGTTGGCTCCCATCCGAGGAGGCGTTTGGCTTTACTGAAGTCGGCGCTGAGGTTGTCCACCTCAGAAGGGCGATTGAACTCCTGGTCCAGCGCGACGTATTCCCGCCAGTCCAGCCCCAGGTGGCGGAAGGCGGCGTCGCAGAAGTCCCGCACGGTATGGCTCTGGCCGGACCCTATGACGTAGTCGTCCGGCTTGGTCTGCTGGAGCATCAGATGCATGGCCCTGACGTAGTCGCCGGCGAAGCCCCAGTCCCGGCGCGCCTCAAGGTTGCCAAGCTTGAGCTTTTTCTCCAGCCCGAGCTTGATGCGGGCCGCGGCGCGGGTTATCTTCCGCGTCACGAAGTCCAGGCCGCGGCGCGGCGATTCGTGGTTGAACAGGATGCCGTTGCAGGCGAAGACCCCGTAGGCCTCCCGGTAGTTGAGGGTGATGTAGTAGCCGTACACCTTGGCTACGCCGTAGGGGCTACGCGGGTGGAACGACGTGGTCTCGTCCTGGGGAGATACGGTGACGGCGCCAAACATCTCGCTGCTGGAGGCCTGGTAGAACCGGATGGCGGGGTTCACGATTCGGATTGCTTCCAGCATGCGCGTGACACCCAGGCCCGTGACCTCGCCGGTAAGCGCCGGCTGCTTGAACGAGAGTGGCACGAAGCTGATGGCGCCCAGATTGTACACTTCTTCGGGTTGGGTCTTGCTGATGGCCGCGATCAGGGACCCCTGGTCAAGGAGGTCTCCGTCAATGATGTGGACCTGCGGGACAGCCTGCTCAACGACGGCCCGGCGGGGGTTATTCTGGCCCCGAATCATGCCAAACACGTCGTAGCCTTGGCCCAAGAGATATTCAGCAAGATAGAGACCGTCCTGGCCGGTGATGCCGGTAACAAGGGCCTTTTTCATTACGTGCCGCTTTCTCTAGTGCAGATGTCGCCTAATGGCGCGCTGGTTGGCGCGCCCGCGCCACCTGGTCCATGAACTCGGCGATATAGTGGACGAAGGCATCACGTCGCTCGTGGGTGATGCCTTGATGGATGCCGACGCTCAGCCCGCGCCGCATGATGGCCCGCGAGGCGGGAAGGTCGCCGACCACGCGGTGCGGGATGAGGCGCATCACGGGCTGCTCCTCGATGTTCCCCGCCAGGATGGGGCGCGTTTCGACGCCCTTGCTTTCGAGGTACCGGCCCAGCTCCGCGCGGGTGAAGGGCGCATTGGGCTTGACCATCATGGGGTACAGGAACCAGGCGTGTCGTGAGGCTTCCGGGGCCTGGGCCAGCGCCAGGTACTCGGAATAGGCGGAGAGCTTCTCGTTCCAGTTGTTCGCCACGTCCGTCCTGTGGCGAATGTACCCCTCCAGCCGCTTGATCTGATGGATGCCGAACCCGCCCTGGATCTCCGTGGGCCGGACATTGTAGCCGGTGTTGACGAACAAGAAGCGCGGGTCAATATCCGGGTATTGCCGCGCCAAAGCGTCCCTCTGACTAGCCTCCCGCACCCATCCGAACGCGCGCATCTGCCGCAGCAGCTCCGCGTAGTCGTCCCTGTTCGTCACGATCATCCCGCCCTCGATGGTGCTGATGTGGTGGGAGAAGAAGAAGCTGAACGTCCCTATGTCCCCTATGCTGCCGACCCTGGCGCCCCTATGCTCCGCGCCGTGCGCCTCGCAGCAGTCCTCAATGACCAGCAGGTTGTGCTTTCGGGCGATGGTCATGATGGCGGTCATGTCACAGGGGTTGCCCAAGAGGTGGACCAGCATGATGGCGCGGGTCCGCGGCGTGATGGCTTTCTCTATCTCGACGGGGTCAATGTCGAACGTGTCAATGCCCACATCCACGAGCACGGGCATGGCCCCGCACTGGACGATGGGGAAAATGGTGGTTGCCCACGTCACCGCGGGGGTGATGACCTCGTCTCCCGGTTTGAGGGCTCCCCTGATGGTGGGGTTCGTCACGACGGAAACGGCCAGCAGGTTGGCGCTGGAACCGGAGTTGACCATGACGGCGTGTTTGACTCCCACGTACTCCGCGAAGAGGGATTCAAACTGCTTCACCTTCGCGCCCATGGTCACGCGCGTGCTCAGGAGGGAGTCAAGGGCTTCCCATGTCTCCTCCCATCCATAGGAAGGTATGCTGAGGGGCATGGGGCTCTTGCCCTCATGGAACGTTTCGTCCGGCAGGGAAGCGAAATGCTTCTGGATTTGGGCCTTGAGTTGCGCCAGGTCAGCCGCATTGGACATGTTCAAGTCTCCGTGACGTCTCATCACTCCGGTCTTAAGCCCTTTTTAAGCACCACAACCTCTCGGGTTTGTGCAGCCTGATGCGATAGAGAAACAGGGGCAGATGGGCGTTGAGCACGATTGCACCTTAGCATAGTAGGCCGCCGATACGCTGTCAAGGAGCAGATCAAGGTTGAATGGAAGGTCAAAGGGGTTCCTTCAGGACTTTTTGGTAGAGATGGGCAATCTCGCCAGCGACGCGTCCCCATGAATACGCTTCCGCATGCCGCCTCAAGGCATGCCTGTCCCACGTCCTGTCCAGCGCCTGAGCGATAGCCCGGGCAAGGCTGGAAGGGTCGCCTGGAGGGACGAGGATTCCCTGCTCGTCATCTCTCACTAGGTCCGGGATTCCGCCGACTCGTGAGGCTACGACGGGCGTGCCGCAGGCGAGTGCTTCAAGCAGGACAAGTCCAAACGATTCGTATCTGCTGGTGGATACAAGCACGTTACAGGCGTTCATCCAGAGAGGGAGCTCGGTGTACGGCCTGTTGCCAAGTATCTGGACGCTCTCGGTCAGGCCGTCCCTGGCGACCACCTGCTTCACAGGCTCCAGAAGCTCGCCGTCTCCCAGAAACACGGCCCGCACATCGTCCCTCTTCTGCCGCAGCAGCTTCACGGCTTCCACCAGACACAACGGGTCTTTCACTTGGGTCATGCGGCCAATGAAGAGGATGACGGGGTCCTCCGCGGGCAGGCCCAGCGTGCGCCGTACCGCCGTCCGCTCCTGTATGCGGAATTGCTCCGTGTCAACCCCGTTCGGAATGACGGACAAGCGCTCTTGGGGTACGCCAAGGGCGACTGCTTTGCGGGAAAGGTCCTGGCTCACGGCGATTACTCTTGAGCTGTGAAGAAGAGACCGGACAAATCGCCCGCGGATGCGCGGCGAATAGAACCGCGAAGCGAAGGACGGGTCATCGCTATATGTCCGGGCGTCTCCCGCTCCTCCGAAGACGTTGATGTCGAATCCGTGCAGCGTGACCACCAGAGGAACGTCCAGATGTCGGGCGGCGAGGTATGCTACGTAGCCCGTGGGGTAGCCCGGGTGTGCGTGAACAATATCCGGCGCCAGACGATAACGCCGGAGGGCACGTCGCACCGCCGCATAGGCGAGATACGCGTTCAGGTAGTCGAATCGCCAGGGCAGGCTGGTGTATCGAACGTAATGCACGCGCTCCGGTGGCAGGTCTATGTCTGGAGGCAGGCGTATGGCTGACCGGCTTTCTCCGGAATACCTGACTCGTGACAAAAGGGGGGAGACCACGGGGACCAGGACGTTGACATTCGTGAGACGCGACAGTTCCACCGTCTGCCCGGCGACGAATCGGCCGCTGCTCGGAGAGATGGTGGACGGGAACATTTCGGACAGGACCAGGAGATTCATGGCGTGTTCATGCCGGTTGCGCGGAAGCGGCCGCCAGGACTTCCGCCAGGGTCTGGCGTGTCAACCTATCCCAGGAGTGCTGTCGGGCCAGCTCCATGCCGCGCAGCAGCCGCTCCGGAGAGGGACTCTTCAGCGCGTCGCTGATGGCGGCCTCGAACTCCGCGGGAGTTGCCGTTAGATACACCGCCTCGGCGTACTTCTCTATCTCTGGAATCCGCGTGGCGACCACGGGCCGACCCGCCGCCAGGTACTCCCATAGCTTGAGCGGGTTGCGGGCCTCGTTCCAGGGGTGTGTGCTGAACGGGATGAGCGCCACGTCAAAACCCTTCAGAACAGAGGGCAATCGCGGTCTTTCCACCCATCCCGTGAAGTAGACGTTGCCCCGGCCGGTCAAGCGACGGCGCGTATCCGCGGAGACGTCATCCGCGGGACCCACCAGGACCAGCGACCACTCCGGGCGCCTCCGGGCCAGCTCTTCCAGCAGGGGATAGTCCACGGACATCTCGTCGGCGTTGCCGACGAAGCCGATGCACGGATGCGATGCGCGAGTCAGTTCTTCCGCAACGGGCAGGTCCGACTCACGCGCGCGGGCGAAAAGCTCATAGTCCACGCCGTTGGGGGTGTAGACAACGCGCGGATGCCGTGATGAGCGGCTCTGGAACAACGTTTCTGATGTGGTCAGCACAAGCCCCGCTTTCGCCAGAAGGGCGTCCTCCTCCCGCGCGATCTCGCTGATCAGCGCGCCGTCGTGCTGCGACCGGGTGTACTCGTCGTAGCACTCGTAGACGACGAAGGCGCCGCGCGCCAGGCCGACCATGGAGACCTGCTCCGGACGGAACACCCACTCGATGCGCCGCACGTTGGGCGGCCCTGTCCGCCGCAGCGCGCACTCAATCTGCGCGGCCAGCGTGCGATTGCCCAGTCCCGTCAGCCACCGGGACCGGCCCGCGCCGGGCAACCACATGACCGGGGTCAGAAGAGCCAGGTTCTCGGAGAGGCGGCGTACGCCGGGTTTGCGTCGCGCTCCGGCGAGTTCCCGAAGCGATAGCATGGGGTTGACCAGCAGGACGTTGGCCTGGCCGATTGCGTTGCGCGCCAGGGCCTCCAGCATGGGCCTTCGGTGAAACGGCTCCCACGCATGGATCAGATAAACGATGATCGGGTAGCGCGGTCGTGCGGTAGCCACTGGCTCACACGCGGCTGGCGGAGGACATGGCCGCGATATCTGGAGGACGGCGCAGCGCCGTGAAGATGGCGCGGTCGGACAGCTTGCGGCCACGCTGAACCCCGCGGCGTGACCGCAGCACCTGTGGCAGCACTCGCAGCGCGTCCCAGTACG
>Ga0080064_1006751_pt1 | contig 12146 bp, 12 predicted proteins | sample Subgrocontami54m_FD_69260 | JGI IMG/M metagenome (GOLD analysis project Ga0080064, IMG submission 69260) | Subsurface groundwater microbial communities from S. Glens Falls, New York, USA - GMW46 contaminated, 5.4 m (SPADES assembly) (version 2) ...
CGGGAGCGGGACCCGGCCGGCCCCCCCGGGAAAACCACCCTTCACTTCGAGGAGCTCGAGCGGCTGGTCGCCGTCTTCGTGGCCCTGGGTGTCGAAAAGGGGCGGCTGCCGGGCGGCGAGCCGCTACTCCGCCGTGAACTGCCCTCGCTGGTCACACGCCTGGCCGCCCGTCCGCGCATTCGCGACCTCGCGCTCACCACCAATGGCGTGCTGCTCGCCTCGATGGCCGGCGAGCTGAAGACGGCGGGCCTCCATCGGCTGACGGTAAGCCTCGACACGCTACACCGCGACCGGTTTCAGCGGCTCACGAGGTACGACGAGCTCGAGCGCGTGCTCGAGGGCATCGAAACCGCCGCTCCGTTGTTCCCCGGGCTCAAGCTCGACACCGTGATCATTCGCGGTGTGAACGACGACGAGCTGACGTCCATGCTGGAGTATGGCCAGCGGCTCGGTGCCGAGGTGCGGTTCATCGAATACATGGACGTGGGCGGCGCCACTCATTGGTCGATGGACTCCGTGATGCCCCGCGCCGAAATGCTCGAACGCCTGGAGAAGCGTTACGGACCGATTCAGCATCTCGTGGAAAGCACATCAGCGCCGGCCGAACGCTTCCAACTGGGCGACGGCTCCCGCTTCGGCATCATCGCGTCGACGACGCAGCCGTTCTGCGCGCGGTGCGATCGCAGCCGGCTCACCGCGGACGGTATGTGGTACCTCTGCCTGTATGGAACGAAGGGAACCGACCTTCGGCGCGCGCTGCGGGACGGAGCTTCGAACGAGGAGCTGGCGGCGTTGATTCAGGACACGTGGCGCCAGCGCACCGATCGCGGCGCTGAGACCAGACTGGCGGCGCGGGACCGTACGGCGCTCATTCCGGTAGACGCGCTGCGACGGGATCCACATCTCGAGATGCATACTCGAGGAGGATAGCGGCGGTCCGGTCGCTTACTCGCGGGCAAATCATGCAACCACCATCGCGCCACCGTAAGTCGGTGTCAGCGGCGAGCCTTCGGTGATCGTCAAGACCGCCTCCACCACATGCGCCGCAAAGCGGCCGGCGCGCAGCTCGTTGTGAAGTTCCGCCACTGCAGCGGCCCGCGTTAGCCGTCCACGATACGGCCGCACCGTCGTCAGCGCGTCGTACACGTCGACCACGCCGACAATCTGCGCCAGCACAGGGATCTCGTCGCCGCGGAGGCCATCGGGATAGCCGCTGCCGTCGAGCCGTTCGTGATGGTGCCGCACGATTGGCCGCACGTCCTTCAAGGATCGCAGCGGCGCACAGAGCGTGTCGCCAATCTCGGTGTGACGCTTCATGATGGCGAATTCGTCCCGGGTCAGCGGACCGGCCTTCAGCAGTACAGCATCGGGAACACCTACTTTCCCGAGGTCGTGCAGGTAGCCTCCTCGCTGCAGCGTGCGGCAGGCGTCGTCGCCGAGGTCCAGCATCCGGCCCACCGCCTCCGCGTATTGCGCCAGCCGCTCGCAATGGCCGTTCGTCAGCGGGTCGCGCGCTTCAATCGTGAGCGCAAGTGACACGAACGCCGCCTCGGCGGAATCCAGCTCGTCGATGTATCGCTTGAGACGCGAGAGCGACCGCAGCCGCGCGCGCAGCTCGTGAGGATGGACCGGCTTCGAGAGGAACTCGTCCGCGCCGGCCTCGATCCCTTGTATTCGATCGGATACCTCGCTCAATCCCGTGATGAGCACAACGGGTAGCAGCCGCGTCGCTGGATCCTCCTTCAGGCGCCGGCACACTTCGAGACCGTCCGGATCCGGCATGCGCACGTCGAGCAGCACGATGTCGGGCGATTCCCGGCGCACTGCCTCGAGCGCCGAGTGCCCATCGGCCGCCGAAACGATGTCGTAACCTTCCGCCTGCAGAATACTCGTGAACAACGTGCGGACCGCCTCTGTGTCATCGGCGATGAGCACCTTGGTACGTTTGGGGATCACCTGACTCGACCTTCCCTTACGAGCGCCGGATGGCCGTCCGGACCGTGAAATGGCACCAATTGCTTATCGGCATGACTTGAAGAAGGGGTCACCCCCCCAACCAGGATCGCAGAATGCCCCCCGCCACGAAGATCCTGCGAAAGTGTGTGAGGAATCCAGGAATCTGCGAGAAAGGCGCGCTGACGCCGCTCAGGAAGGACCCCAGAGCTCACGCAGCCGGCGGTCTCGACCGCAGCCCCACCGGTAATACCGGTAACGAACGGGATTCCGTCGCGCGTAGTCCTGGTGCTCGTCCTCGGCCGGGTAGAAAGCGCCGGCGGCGGCAACCTGCACAGCCACCGGGCGCCCAAACTTCTTCTCGACTCGAGCCTTCGACGCATCGGCCGCGAGCCGCTGCGCTTCGCCGTGCGTAAAGAGTGCAGGCCGGTACTGGTCGCCGATGTCGCAGAACTGGGAGTGCGCCGCGAACGGATCGACGTTGCGCCAGAAGTGGTCGAGCAGCCGCTCGTAGGTGAGAACGGAACGATCGAATCTAATCTCGACCGCTTCAGTATGTCCCGTAGTCCCGCGCGACACCGTGCGATAGGTTGGATGAGCGTCATGGCCGCCGGTATACCCCGACGTCACGGAAACGACGCCATCCAGCTTCTCGAAGTCTGCTTCCGCGCACCAGAAACAGCCCGCAGCCAGCGTGGCGACCTCGAACCCCGGTGCGTTCGCGTGACGCTCGACATCCGCCGCTCGAGGCGTTCCTCCGGCTCGTACGTCGAACGCGCCTCGCAGCCAGCCGTATCCGAGCGCCACCAGCACCGCGGCGATCAGAATCGCGCGCTGACGGCCGCTGCTCACTTCTCTAATGGAGTGAAAGTCATCGCCGCGCCGTTCATGCAGAAGCGTTGACCTGTCGGGCGCGGCCCATCGTCGAATACATGCCCCAGGTGGCCGCCGCAGCGCGCACAGTGGACCTCGGTTCTCACCATGAACCAGCTGCGATCCTTGGAGGTCCCCACCGCGCCGTCGATCGGCTGCCAGAAGCTTGGCCATCCGGTGCCACTCTCGAACTTGGTGTCCGACGAAAACAGCGGCTGATCGCATCCGGCACACTTGAAGGTGCCCGTCCGCTTCTCAGCGTTGAGTGAGCTGCCAAACGCGCGCTCAGTACCGTGTTCGCGGAGCACCCGGTACTGCTCGGGTGAGAGTGTGTCCTGCCACTCGCTGTCCGGCTTGTCGATCGGAAATGTTTTATCAGTCATGGCAATGTCGGCGGCGCCGGCGCGTCCGAGCCAGGCGTACGCGGGCGCTAACGCCACGGCGGCGCCGGCAATCGACAGAAATCGACGGCGGCGGCTGGTGGCCTCTTTCATATCCCCAGACTACCTGAAAGTCTTGTGGGAGCGCAGTGCTTTAGCGCTGCCGTTAAGCAGCCCATCCTCGGGTCAACGTCGAAAGAACGCGCCTCAGCCACCTCGAACTTCACTGAGGGGGAAATTGCCGGGGCCGATTGGAAGCATGACGCGCAGGGACGTCTTCGGCATGGCGATTAACGGAACGGCCTGCTTTCTGCACATGTATGGCGCAGGAGGCAGATGATGACCACAAGACTCATCCGCGTGGCTCTTCCCCTGAGCGCGATGCTGGCGGTTGCATGTGGCCGCTCGGACGATCGAGTCGACTTCTCCTCCGGTGTCACGGCATCACTGGAGTCGGGCGCCGTGGGTACCAGCGGCCCGGGGCACGAAGCGATCGCCGTGAGTGGTTGTGTGGTCCGTGTCGCACCGGATGGGTTTGCCCTAACCAGCCTCGACGATGCGCTCGTACGGGAAGAGCGCGGCACGAGCGGCATACCGACAGACCTTACAAAGCCGAATCAGCCCAATCGTGGGGGTGAGCAGGAGCGCGCGCGGCACGGCTTGAACGTCTCGGCGGAGTTCACGCGCTATCACTTGGTTGGCGACGCAGGCCGCCTTGCGACCTTCGTGGATCGGGAGGTCGACGTGCAGGGCCGAGTGCAGCCAGGCGATCAACAAAACCGCACGCCTCTGGCGATCACCGTCGAACGTATCCATGAGACAGGCGCGGCGTGCGGTGCGCGGCAGGATCGGGGCAATGATCGCGGCGTGCTGCCCACGCAGGATTGGCCGAGGGGGAATGACTAACCGGCTACAGGCTACGGGCTACAGGCTACGGGCTACGATAGGAAGCTGACTGTTAGTCGCCTGAAGTCGGCAGCCGGTAGCCCGTAGCCGTTTGCTCCAGCACTTTGATCAACGCCGCGAGGTCCTCCCGCTCGAGGCCCTCGCTCACAAGCTTCTGCACGTTGGCGGCCACCCCCTCGCCGGCGGGCGTGCTCACGCCCGCCGACGTGGCGAGATCCCGCACGATCTGCAGGTCCTTCCGATACAGCCGAACACTGATGCCGGGCTCGAACTGGCGTGCCGCCATCCGTCCACCAAACAAATCGAGCACCCGGCTCGATGCGATCCCGGTCATCATCACCTGCCGCACGAGTCCGGGATCCACCCCGGCGGCACCAGCGAGGCTCAGCGCCTCCGCCACGCCCTCCGCAGTGACCAGCAGCAACAGCTGGTGACAGGCCTTCGTGATCTGGCCCGCGCCGTTATCCCCGACGTGAAAGATGTTCGTACCAAGAGACTCGAAAAGCGGCCGCGCGCGCTCGAAGGCGTCGGCGGATCCGCCGGCCATGATGGTCAGCTTGGCGTCACGTGCGCCTGCCGGCCCGCCCGACACAGGCGCGTCCAGCATCGCCACGCCCGCATCACGCAGGCGCGCTGCAAAGGCGATCGCGGCCGGCGGAGCAATCGTGCTCATGTCGATCACCAGGAGCCCGCGATGTGCCCCAGTCATGACTCCACGGGACGCGAAGAGCACCTGATCGACGTCGGGAGTCGCGGTCACCATCGTGATGACCACATCGCTCGCAGCCGCCAGCTCGCCTGGCGTCGCGAATGCCGTCGCACCGGTGGCGGTCAGAGGCGCCAGGGCCTCCGCTCGCCGTGCGTAGGCGCCCAGCGAATGCCCCGCGCGCATCAGGTGCTGTGCCATCGGCAGACCCATGGTGCCTAATCCGATAAATCCAATCCGCATGCGAGGTCTCCTCCGGGCCCGGATCATAGGCGATGTGATACGATTTGATGGTCAGCGTTCTCATTCGGAGGAAACGATGCAGTCCTATTTCAAGCGGGCCACACGCGGCGTCATCCTCGGCGTGGCGGTCCTCGGCTTCGCGTGTGCGATTGCTCCTGGCCTGTTCGCCCAGTCGAAGACAATCAAGGATGGCGTGTATACGGCAGCGCAGGCCAAACGCGGTGAGGCCCTCTTTCAGGAGCACTGCTCGTCCTGTCACGGCGCCGATCTGAGCGGCGGAGGCGGTCCATCGCTGACCGGAGCCGATTTCTTCGGTTTCTGGGACAAGATGCCGCTGTCGGATCTCGTCGAGAAGATCAACACCTCGATGCCAGCGGACTCGCCGGGCTCGGTGAACCGCAAGCAGACGGCGGACATCGTCGCGTTCATCGTGCAGTTCGGCAAGTTCCCGGCCGGCCAGACGGAATTAAGCGACGACGCGGCCGCGTTAAAGGCGATCGCGATCACCAAGTAATATTCGCCCGTCGAGTTCCCATGCGCCGGCGCTCACCGCGGTGAGGCCGGCGCAATGTATGTACGGCGATGACCGACGTCCTGATCGTCAACGCGTCCGCCCCGGATCCGGCGTGCATCGAGCGCGCCGCGGAACGCCTCCGGGCCGGCGGGCTGGTTGCGTTCCCCACGGAAACGGTCTACGGCCTCGGGGCCCACGCGCTCGACGGCGATGCCGTTCGCCGCATCTTTGCCGCCAAAGGCCGTCCTGCCACTGATCCTCTCATCGTCCACATTTCCGCGTTCGAGGACCTCGGGCCACTCGTGACCCGCCTGCCGCCGGCGGCCGAGGCCCTTGCGCGGCGATTCTGGCCGGGCCCACTCACCCTCGTGCTGCAGCGCAGTCGGCGGGTGCCGCTGGACGTCACCGCCGGTGGCGAAACCGTTGGCGTTCGTGTGCCTGCGCATCCCGTCGCACAGGCACTCCTTCGCGCTGCCGGAATTCCCGTGGCGGCACCGAGTGCGAACCTCTTCTCCCGCCCGAGCCCCACGCGCGCGGATCACGTGCTCCACGATCTCGATGGACGCATCGATTTGCTGCTGGACGGCGGAGCCACCGACATAGGCGTGGAGTCGACGGTCCTCGACCTTACGGCGTCCACACCCGTCGTCCTTCGACCGGGAGCCGTGACCCTCGAAATGCTCCGGCCGTTCGTGCCCGACGTGGTACTAGCTCACGCGCGTGGTCACTCGCTTGACGGCCCAGCGCGATCTCCCGGGATGCTGGACAGGCATTACTCACCACAGGCGCCGCTGACGTTGTACGAGGGCCCGCAACGGGAGGTGATCGAACGGATGCTGCTCGACGCGCGTGAGATCTTGGAGGGCGGCCAGCACGTGGGCGTGCTGGTGCCGGACGAGGCGGCCGCCGCGTTCGAGGCGAGCGGCCTGACGGTGGCGCGGATGGGGTCTTCGCACGATCTTGCCGCCATTGCCGTACGGCTGTATGCGGCGCTTCGGGAACTCGACGGTGCTGGGGTCGATGTCATTCTGGCGAGCAGTGTGGCCTATAACGATGGGCTTGGCGGCGCAATCAAAGATCGGCTCCGCCGTGCCGCCGGGCGGATTGTAGCGACCTGAGCCATTCGAATCCTTAGAGTACGCCGCGGGCACAGCGATTGCGACTCCGTAGGGTATGCCGGACAAAACCACCACCGCGCTTGAAACACCGCTGCGCCAGCAGCTCGACCGGCTAGCGGCGTTTCAATCGACCGACTTCCCGGTGCTCAGCCTCTATCTGGACATGCAGCCGAATGAGCATGGCCGCCCGCGGCACAACAGCTTTCTTCGCAAGACCCTCAGCGAGCGAAGCCGCACGATCACCGCGAGTGGCGGCGCACGCGAAAGTTTTGAGCGCGACGTTCACCGCATCCAGCACTACCTCGACGAGGCCCGGCGGCCATCGTCGCACGGACTCGCGATCTTCGCGTGTCACGGTGCGGGGCTCTTCGAAGCGTTTCAGCTCGACGTGCCCCTCAATGACCACTGGTTGTTCATCGGTGCGGTCCCGCACCTGTACCCGCTCGCGAGGGTGAACGACCAGTACCCGCGCTATGCCGCGCTGCTGGTTGACACGAACTCCGCCCGCCTCTTCGTTTTCAGCCTGGGCGCCGCCATCTCGCGACAGGAGATACGCAACGTCAAAACGCGTAAGGGGGCAGTCGGCGGCTGGGCGCAGGCCCGCTATCAGCGGCATGTTGAGAACTATCACCGGCAACACATGCGCGAAGTGGTCGACCTCTTGGACCGCGTGGTGCGCGAAGAAGCGATCAACCAGATCGTCGTGTCATGCGACGAGGTAGCAAAGCCGCTGCTCTTCGCGGAGCTGCCTCCTCATTTGTCGGCGAAAGTGGTCGACCTCGTGCGGATGGACATCAACACACCCGAGCACGAGGTGCTGCGAGAAACGCTCGATGGGCTCCGCGCCAAAGACCTGCAGACCGATGAGGAGCACGTGGAGGAGCTGATCGGCGCGTGGCAGGCAGGCGGTCTGGCCGTGGTTGGTCCGGAGAGCACGCTCGAAGCGCTCCAGATGGGCCAGGTGGAAGAACTGTTGATTGCGGCAACGCCGGATGCGCTGCGGCCTACAGCGACGCTGCCACCGGACGCCGCGCCGGGACCGGTAGAAATCGACACCACCGCGGCGGGCGGCGGCGATCCGAACCGGGTGAAGCTCGCTGACGAGCTGGTGACACGTGCCCACCAGAGCGGAGCACGGATCCGGTTCATCGAGAAGGCGGATCGGCTCACGCATGTAGGGGGCTGCGGCGCGTTGCTGCGGTTCGCGATTTAGCCAGGCGAATGAAACCCGGTTTCATTTCGGAGGGATTCAGAGGTACTCCATGAGCAGACAAAACAAAGTGAATAAGGGTAGCTACGTTCAGGCCGGCCGGTTGACGCCTGACGATATGGGGCGCGAGCGGATGCGCAACCAGTCGGAGGGCCAGCAGAAGAGCAGCCCGAGCCAAACGCGGGCGACCCGCGGCGGTCGCGCTAACGCTCGCGGCGCAGCACGGGATTCCAGCCGTCCTCGAAGCGCGCCCGAAGAATGAGCGTCACCACCTCGCCATAGCTACGAATGCCTTCTTCGACACGGTTGGCTTTGAGGTATCGATCGTAGGCCGCCCAGCTGAAGCGGCGAAGCAGCGGCAGGTCGCCGCGGCGCAAACGCTCGGCGATCGCGTTCAGATCGAGTCGGGGTCCCTCCCTCAGGGCCGCATCCATCGCCTTCCGTCTGTCGCTTCCCAGCTCCCCGGCGATCTGCCAGTACAGGTAGAGCCACCCGCTGTATTGCGAAGGTACGTCAGCGCTCAGACACGTCAGCCAACCCACGAAATTGGCTTCCGCCTCGTCCGCGTAGCCCGCCAGATGCGCCCATTCGTGCGCAGCCACGAATGGGCGCTCGAACGGCAGAAGGTCAGGGTTGGCCAGCACCTCCAGGCCGAACGGGTTGATCATGCCGTCAACACCGTTCCACCGAAATACCGGCCCGAAGACCGTGCTCTTCAGACGGGCCGGCACGGCCCCACGCGCATGGCCGAGACGCTGTTGAACGGCAACCGCCGCTGAGACCAGCGCAGCGTCCTGCCAGACAGGCTCTGCCCACCCCGCGCGATGCGCATCGGGATGCAGCGTGTTCAGCCGCTCCGCGGCCACCATGCCAAGCGCTACGACCCCGTCAGTGTCTGGCACGTCCCGGTCCATGACGAGGTGCGCCGCGAGAGGCACACGCCGATAGTTGAGGCCCCAGACCGCGAGGAAAACGAGATACACCACCGCAACCGAAACGGCTGTGAGAAATGCCGCCCGGCCCAGACGCGCCGCGCGGGATGTGTCGGGGTCGCGTCTGACTGCCCTCAGCCAGAGCCGGACAAACCAGATCAGTGCTGCCACCGCGAAGACATCGAGCCATGCGAATGGCATCAGGTTGGAGAGGGGCGTCAGCGCTCGCTGGAGGGGAGGATAAAAACCGCCAGTGAACCAGCGCTCTACCAGCTCGGCCTTCGACGGCGCGAGCGCAGCAACGGTCGCAATAACCACCACCGTCGCGCCGGAAAACCAGCATTGCGTGCGTCGCGTCTTGGCCACGTCTGAATTGTACCGGCCGCCTCGACTTGTGACGCTCTCGGGACGCAGGCAGGGATCTTGCCCCCGGCTGCCAATACCGTCTCGTTTCGCTCCGTCATGAACAGATTTCAGACGTCGAACGGGCGCTGCCGACGTCTTGCTGACACTATGGGAAGGTGGGTATGACGCTTGAGCAACACTTCAAGGCTCCCGTTCGTTTAGGCCGTCGGCGGGCGGATCAGTTCGGCCATCTGGTCATGACCGACACAACAATTCGGTTTTGCGGCGCGATGGATCTAAGCGTCGCCTGGAGTGAAGTGGACGCCGTACGGAGGGAGGGGCATGAGATCGTCATCAGCCTCCAGAACAGCCGGCGCGCGTTTCGCTTCTGGTGCCAGTCGTACTCAGAAGCCGCGGTTGGCGAAGTGATCGCTCAGTCGCTGATGCAGGCCGCCCGAACATCGGCCAATCCTGGTACCGCCCACGCGGCCGTTTAGCAACAACTCAAGTCAGTCCGTCCCATCCCCCGAGTCCGTAAAGACCCGGTTCACGTGGATGGTCTTCAGCTCTTCCGCAAAAACTGACCCCCTTTCACCGGTGCCGGCCCACAATACGGTCTCATCAGGTCGCATCGTGTATGATGTTTCGTTTCAATGACTTATCGATTTCTTGTGAACTGCGCACGTCCGTTTGGTATCGCCGCCTGCGTATTGGCGGCGGCGCCCCTCGCCCTTGCCCAACAGCCTTCGATGGTGAGCCTTAACGGCGACGGTCTGGCGACGATTCGGGCCGTCCAGGTGCCCAACGGCCTTCAAACTGACGGCGTTCTCGATGAGGCACACTACCGTACGGTGTCCCCTATCACTGACTTCGTGCAGATGGAGCCGAATCCTGGGGCGCCGTCCACAGAGAAGACCGAACTCTGGATCGCGTACGACCGGAAGAACGTGTACGTATCCGTCAGGTGCTGGGACTCGACGCCAGAATCCAACTGGATCGCGGACGAGATGCGCCGCGACAGCATGAACATCCCGCGCAACGAGAACGTGGCCTGGTTCTTCGACACGTTCCACGACAAGCGGAATGGGTTCATCTTCGAAGTCACTCCACTTGGCGGCATCTGGGACGGTCAGGTGACCGACGAGCGGCCGACGGGCGCCGACTGGAACCCGGTCTGGACTCAAAAATCTGGCCGTTTCGAGGGAGGGTGGACGGTCGAGGCAGCGATACCGTTCAAATCGATTCGCTATCGTCCCGGCGCGGCGCAGGTGTGGGGCTTCAACATGCGCCGGTCGATTCGCTGGAAAAACGAAGAAACGTTCATGACGAAGCTCCCGCTCGTGGCGGGCAGCTCCGGTAGAGCCGCGATCTTCCAGGTCTCGAACGGAGCCACGCTGATCGGCCTCGAGGTACCGCCTGGCAGCAAGAACCTCGACATCAAGCCGTACGCGCTGTCGCAGCTCACGTCAGATCGGTCGGCGCGCCCCGCCATCTCGAACGACGTCGATGGCGACGTCGGTTTTGACGTCAAGTACGGCGTCACGCAGAATCTGACGGCGGACTTCACGTACAACACCGACTTCGCACAAGTGGAGGCGGATAGTCAGCAGGTCAACCTCACCCGCTTCAGCCTGTTCTTCCCTGAGAAACGCGAGTTCTTCCTCGAAGGCCAGGGAATCTTCACGTTCGGTGGCGCCGGGGCGAGCGGCGGCACCGTACCGCTCCTCTTCTTCAGCCGCCGTATCGGCCTCAACCAGGGCCATGTAGTACCAATCGACGCTGGCGGACGCCTGACGGGAAAGATTGGCCGCTTCACCGTCGGCACCATCGGCGTGCGGGCAGGCGACGACGCGGCAACTGGGACGCCGAGTACGAATTTCTTGGTGGCCCGACTCAAGCGCGACATCCTTCGCCGCAGCAGCATCGGCGCCATGATCACACGGCGCTCGGTCTCCGCCGTCGCCTCGGGGCCCAGCGACACGTACGGCGTGGACGCGGCGCTTGGCTTGACCCCGTTCGTCACGGTGAACACCTACTGGGCAAGAACGAACACCCCAGGCGTCACACACGATGACGACAGCTACCGCCTGCAGGCGAACTACAACGGTGACCGATACGGGTTGGATTTCGACCGGCTTGCCGTAGGCGATCACTTCAACCCTGAGGTCGGCTTCGTGCAGCGTGACGATTTCGTGCGCACTAATGCGGGTGCCCGATTCAGCCCGCGCCCCCAATCGATCGACGTGGTGCGCAAATTCACCTGGGATGCCGCCTATGATCACTTCGCGAACGGCGCCGGGTTCATGGAAAGCCGCGACGTGAATGCGGGCTTCCGGACGGAGTTTCAGAGCAGCGACGGCGTCAATCTCCGCGTCTCCCGGCAGTACGAGCTGCTCGAGACGCCCTTCGCGATCTCGCGCGACGTGACGATCCCGACAGGCGGCTACAGCTTTCAGGACGTGCAGGTTTCTGGCGAATTCGGGAATCACCGGCGGCTGTCTGGCATCGTGTCCCTGACACGCGGCAGCTTCTATACCGGAGACCGCACCACGCTGGGCTACAGCGGAGGCCGGCTGCTCTTCACGAATCGCTTTTCTTTCGAGCCGAGCGCCTCGGTCAACTGGATCGATCTGCCGCAGGGTAGCTTCCGGACGTCGATCGTGACAAACCGTGCCACGTTCACCGTGACACCACGGATGTTCGTCAGCGGCTTGCTGCAGTTCAACTCGAGCAACCGCACGCTCAGCTCGAATCTCCGGGGCCGGTGGGAGTATCAGCCAGGCAGCGAGCTGTTCCTGGTCTACACGGACGAACGGAACACGGAAATCCGCGCCTTCCGCGATCTCCGCAACCGCGCGTTCGTCGTGAAGGTGAATCGGCTATTGCGGTTCTAAGCCCACAGGCAATTGTGTTGACGGTGGCGCAGCGCTTTAGGGCTGCGTGTCTCGAGCAGCCCTGAAAGGGCC
>Ga0080064_1006752_pt1 | contig 12145 bp, 12 predicted proteins | sample Subgrocontami54m_FD_69260 | JGI IMG/M metagenome (GOLD analysis project Ga0080064, IMG submission 69260) | Subsurface groundwater microbial communities from S. Glens Falls, New York, USA - GMW46 contaminated, 5.4 m (SPADES assembly) (version 2) ...
AGACTCTGGGGGGGAAGGTATGTGAGGCCCAAGACACGGCGCCACCCGCAAGAGGTTTAGGCGCGAAGCCGGAAAGGAAAGAGGGGGTAGGAAAACGGGAGGCAGGCCCGCGCCAGGCTTCTGGGGGGGGAGGGTGGAAGAACGGCTAGGCGCGGAAGCCGATACGGGGCTTGGGTGGTTCCGGCAGCGGTTGGAGAAGCGGTCGTAGCTTGTGCCAGATGGCACTCAGGGACTGGTCATGCTCCAGAAGAGTCTTGTCGATTTCTGCCAGCCGCTTGAGAATGGCTTGGTTAACTGCGAGGTGCTCGCGCATCTGAATGAACGCCCGCACCACATAGACGCTCATCGTCACGGCCGGCGGGCTGTTCAGGACTGTCGCGGCCATGATTGCGCCGTGTTCGGTAAAGGCTAAGGGTAAACTTTTGGCAAACTTCAGATGGGCGAGGTGATCACAATTTGTGATCACCTCGAACTTTTCGCCGGCGTTAAGCCGAAAAACAAAGTCATCCGGAAATCGCTCCGCATTGCGCTTCACCGCCTGGTTAAGGGTGCGAGTCTCAACCCCGTAGATGCCCGCCAGGTCGGCATCGATCAACACCTTGCGGCCGCGGAGTGTCCGAATCAAGGATTCAATGGGCTTGGATCGTTTCATGGCTCGGTCTCCCGATCTGAAGGTTAGACACGAGCTCCCCTGCAAAAGTTACATCGGCGCCACCCGCAAGAGGTTTAGGCGCGAAGCCGGCAATGGGAAAAGGGGGTAGGAAAATGGGGCAAGTCCCCGTGCCGCTAGGCGCGGAAGCCGATGCGGAGACCTAGCGGAGCCGCTTCAGTAGCTTCTCGGCGTCCTTCCGGATGTCGGAGCGAGCCACACGTTTCCGTTTCAATTTGACCAGCATGGCCGCGCCGCTGATGCCCCCGTGGGCCAGATAGTCGGCATAGGCTGACTCGATTGGCAATTCATCAATGAGTTTTCTTGCAGTCTCGAATTTTGCCTTGACGGCCGCTGCCTTTTTAACACGCGCGGTAATGCTACCTTGCTCCCATAACAAAACCAGTTCCCGGAGCATAAGGCGCAGATGATCTGCTTCTTGCCGGGATCTGTCACGAGCTGATTCTAGATTGAATCGCATGGCATTCTCTTGCGTACTATTCATGGCAATCCTCTTTCGGAGTTAGTTCAATCTTTTACCGGCCCTTGGCGTTCTGGACCCGGCCGGCCCCCACGCGCTTGCGCATCTCGGCCATCGTTACCGTGGGCTGCTTGCGCCGCTTTTCAATCAGGCGCCAGAAACCGGCATTGGCCTCCAGGACGACGGTTTCCCAATCCGTGCCCGCAACACCGACCAGAACCGCCGCCGGCTTGCCATGACGCGTGATCACGATGCGGTCTGATTGCGCCGCGTCCACGCACTCTCGTACTTTTTTCTGCAGGTCACGGACCGTGATCGTCTTCATAGGATGTCCTCTGTTGTTTTTCCGCGCGGCTTCTTGCGAATCGCCCGGATGTTCACCGTCAGGCCGGCCGGATCCACATCGTAGAACACGCGGTAGTCGCCGCTGCGCAGTTCCCAGACGAGGGAAGTCGCCTCCCACGGCGGCAGAAGATTGACCAGCAGCTTCCTGTTCCTGCTGGGCACCGTCGGCTCATGCGCGAGCGACTCCTCGATTTCGTCCAAGATTCTGTTCCGGTGGTAGGGAGCAATGGCCTTCAGGTCTCCCTCCACGGCCGCTGCGAACAGAATGCGGAACACGCCTGTATTATTGCATATGCAACGCTACCTGTCTACCACCGGATGAAAAGGGCGGCGCGCGGATCGAAAAGGATACAGCTGGGGGAAATAGGCGAAGCGAGAGGGGAATTGCGGTCAGCGCGTCACTGGCGGCAGGCGCGACTTACTTCGTTCTCTTGCGAGGGTGGGTATAGAAGTACGTCGCAATAGCCCCGACTACCCCCACGAACGCAATAACGGTCATGAGCTGGTCAAAGAATGTGAGTTGTGGCATCGTTGTCTCTCCGTCCTTCCAGCCAATAGGCGATCAGGAAAAAGGAAAAACCAACCCCTTCTGAATTGTCACGGAGAGCGGGGGTTATGGGTTCGTGTCCTTCGTAATCCCGTAGCGCTTGCACTTCTCCCAGAGGGCTTTGCGCGAGAGCCCCAGCAGTTTCGCGGCCTCGGTTTTGTTGTCCTTCGTCCGCTCCAGCGCTTTGACAATGTGCTGCCGCTCAAACTGTTCGCGGGCGGTATCCAGCCGATCCACCGCGCCCGCCTTCTTCTCGGCCATCGGCACCCCTTCGCTGCAGAACCCGCAATTGGGCTGCGGCGGTCCTCCGAGGTAGGGACAGGCCGGGAACCCGCAGAGGTTCCAGGGCTCGATCTCCTTTCCATCATGATTCAACGTCACGGCCCGCTCGACCGTGTTCTCCAGCTCGCGGACGTTTCCGGGGAATGAATACCGGATGAGCAGTTCCTTGGACCGCTGAGAGAACGCCTTGATCTGCTTGCCTGTCCGCAGCGCAAAGCCTCCCAGGAAGTGGTCGGCAAGGACGAGCACATCTTCCTTCCTCTCCCGCAGTGGAGGCAGGTGGACCGGAACCACGCTCAGCCGATAGTAGAGATCTTCCCGGAACCGCCCCGCCTGAACCTCTTTTTTCAAATCCCGCTGCGTCGCGCAGATCACCCGCACGTCCACCTCGATCGTCTGGTTGCCGCCGACGCGCTCGAACTGCCGCTCCTGCAGCACACGCAGCAGCTTGACCTGCACCAGGGGCGAAATCTCGCCGATCTCGTCCAGAAAGATCGTGCCCTGGTGCGCCAGCTCAAATCGCCCCTTCCGCTGCCGGAGCGCCCCCGTGAAGGCGCCCCGCTCATGCCCGAACAGCTCGGTCTCCAGCAGGGTCTCCGGCAGCGCGGCGCAGCTCACCTTGATGAAGGCCCCGTCCCGGCGCGGGCTGTTGTGGTGGATCGCGTTGGCCACCAGTTCCTTCCCCGTCCCGCTCTCGCCGAGAATCAGCACCGTCGAGTCGGTGGGCGCCACCAGCTTGATCTTCTCCAGCACCTCGCGCATCTTGTCGTTCTTACCGAGCAGACCCTTGAAGCTGAAGCGGCCCTCCAGTTCCTCCCGCAACGACCGGTTCTCGTCCTCCAGCTCCAATACTTTCAGGAGACGGTTCACGATCAGGAGGAGTTCATCCATGGAGAAGGGCTTGGTGATGTAGTCGTACGCCCCCAGTTTCATCGCCCCGACCGCGGTCTCGACAGAGCCGTGTGCGGTGATCACAATCACGCCGGTCTTGGGCGACACCTCTTTGCAAGTCTGGAGGATCTGGAGCCCGTCCATGCCGGGGAGCCGGAGGTCGGAGATGACGATTTCGAACGGCTCCTTTTTGATGAGGTCCAGCCCCTCCAGGCCGGTCGCGGCGACCTTGACCTGGCAGCCCTCGTCTTTCAGGGCGTCGGCGATCGAGATCCGCATGAGGGGCTCGTCGTCGATGATCAGGACGTTCGGCTGCGGCATTGCCTCAGGCCTCCTTGCCGGCCAGCGACCGGACGTTCATCGCGGGAAGCCTGACGGTGAACGTGGTCCCCTCTCCGACCTGGCTCTTGACCGCAATCTGCCCGCCATGCCGTTCGACGATGCCGAGGCTGACGGAGAGCCCCAGGCCCGTCCCCTCGCCCTGGCCCTTGGTCGTGAAGAACGGATCGAAAATCTTCGGCAGCACGTCGGGCGGAATCCCGCAGCCGGTGTCTTCCACTTCGATCGTGCACCACGGCCCGTCCGTGCCGGACCGGACCGTGACCACCCCATCCCCGCGAATCGCCTGCACGGCGTTGAGAATCAGATTCGTGAGGACCTGCTCGATCATGTGCCGGTCCGCCATCAGGGGCGGCAGATCCCTCGCCAGCTCCCGGCGAAGGCCCACGCCGGTCCCTTCGAAGGCATAGTTGGTGAGCGTCAGGACACGCTCGATGACCGCATTCACTTCCGTCGGGGAGAGCTCGGGATCGTACTGCTGGGAAAAATCCAGCAACTGGCGCACGATCTTCTGGACCCGCCGTAATCCGTCTTCCATCGACTCCAGATATTCCCGTTCCCGGGCTGGAGACAGGGTGCCCTTCCGAAGATTGTAGAGACAGTTGAGTATCCCTCCCAGGGGGTTGTTGATTTCGTGCGCGACGCCGGCCGCGAGCTTGCCGACCGACGCCAGCTTTTCGGCATTCAGCACCTGCCGCTCCAGCCGCTTCTTGTCCGTGATGTCCCGCGCGATCCCCAGCACCCCCGCGATCTTCCCTTCGTTATCCCGAAGCGGCGACACGCTGACCAGGACACTGCGGGGTTCCCCGGCCTTGGTCACGATCTCCACTTCATAGGCCTGTTTGGCGCCGATATCCAAGGTGGACCGCAGACGCTTCCCGCGATGGCGGCGGGACAGCAGCGACAGGTACGGCCGTCCGATCAGGTCTTCCTTGCGATATCCCCAGATTTCGACCTTGCTGTTCACGTAGGTAAACCGCTGATCGTGATCGAGCGTGTAGATGACGTCGTTGGCGTTCTCCAGGAGATTCTCGAGATAGGTCTTCGTGTCCTCAATTTCACGGGTTCGGTCCTGGACCTTGACTTCCAGCGATTCGCTGTACTCCAGGAGCTGCCGCTCCAGCGCCTTGCGTTCCGTGATATCCCGCAGCTGCACCATGATGTAGATCATGGGACCGGCCCCGATGCCGGTGAGGTCGAGTTCCATGGGGACCGGCCGCCCGGCCCGGTCGAACGCCTTGACTTCCACGGTCGGCGTCTTGTCCGCTCCCTTCAGAATCTCCCGCATCAGGGCCGTCACGGCCGGCTGGTACTGGGGCAGGATGAGATCGGTGAACCGGCGGCCCACGAGCTGATCCTCCGGATACTTGAGAATGGCCTCCTGCCGCCGGTTCACCGCGATGATCCCCCCGCCGGGATTCACCATGATCACCGAGTCCGCCGCCTCGTCAAACAGAATCTTGTACCGCTCCTGCGATTCGCGCAGGTCCTTGGTCCTGAGCGCGACCGCATGCTCCAGCCCTTCCGTGTGCTGGCGAAGGCTGGCCGCCATCTGGTTGAAATTATCCGCGAGCTTTTCGATCTCATCGCCGGTCGTAATGTCCAACCGGTGATCGAGTTCGCCCCGCCCGATCAGGGCCGCCCCAGCCTGCAGCGCCTGGATCGGGCGCACAATCCGGCGGGCCAGAAACAGGCCGGCCAGCAGCATGAGCAGAAAAACCCCCACGGCACCAAGGGAAACCTTCCACAGCAGTTGATTCAGCGGCGCGAACGTCTCCCGCGGATCCTGCCGGACGAAGGTGAGCCACTGCACTCCGCCCCCCCCGAGGCTTTCAGGGGCAAGCGAGACTGGGAACCGGACCGGGGCAAATCCTACGATCGAGTTCTTCCCGCCATGCGAATCGTCCTCCGCCACCACCCAGCCTGCCGTCGGCTGCGTGATCTGGCGCATCAGCGGGGCATTGATCGTGTGCCTGTCTGGAGAGAGCACGGGACAGATCAGCGGCCGCCCGGCCGTGTTCAACAGCATCGCGTGGCCCTGCTCTCCGATCCGGACTTCCCGGATCGGCCTGAACAGTTCGTCCCGCCGCAACCGGACGTTGACGGCGCCGACCGCCTGCCGGTGGACGTCATCAAAGACGGGAACGGCCACATTGAGGACATGAAACCCGAGCGCCTCATCGAAGACGAGATCGCTGACGTAGATCTGGCCGTTGCCCCCGTTGAACGCCGCCTTCCACCACAGGGCCTTGCTCTGGTCGTACTCAGCCTGCGGCGTCGAGCTCAGCACCAGCGCCCCCTGGCTGTCCGTCACCAGAATGGCGATGTATTCGGCCTTCCGGATGCGGTGCCATTCGATCAGATAATCCGTCGCCATCTTATTGATGAAGTCCGGGAACTGCTCGCGGTTTGTTCCCTTGTTCCAGCGGCCTTCCCACTCGCGAACCATCCGGCGGACGGAGACCGGATCGCGTCCCGCATAGCTCCGGTTGGAGTCAATGACCGCCCCCCGCAAAATTGGAATCGTAGCCAACTGACGGGCCTCGCTGACGCCCTGCATCACCTGCAATTCGATCTTGCCGGCGGCCTCGATCGCGATCTGACGAAAGTCCCTTCCGATCGTGTCCCGGATGGCCTGGCGTTCTTCGAGGTAGGTGATGACGAGGGAGAAGCTAAGGGGCAACAGGCCGATCAGCACCATGGCGGTGATGATCCGGCGTTGGAGACTCTGGCGGCGCAAGAACTGTTTCAATCCGGTAACACCAAGGTTTCTCGTAACTACTCATTTTCCTTGGAGTATCCAGAATTGTCAAGCCCAGGTAACACCTTTGGTGTTTATCCCGTTGACACAGTACGCAAAAGGATGTTACCTTGAAACACAATAAGTTAGACCTAAGACATGACAATCTAGGTAGTTTAGGGGAGAATGGACGCGGGTTTGACCATCTCTCTAAGGCGGTTCATCCATCCAGTTATCGGAAGCGGTTATTTGTCATGCTGACTGCATACATAGATGAAAGCGGCACTCATGATAAGCGAGGCATCATTCCGGGGTCCGATATAGCTGGCATCTGCGGATACATCGGAAACGAAGACCAATGGAAACGATTTGAGCCTATTTGGAAGAAATGTTTAGGCACCGTCAAGATATTTCATATGGTTGATCTCTGGTGGCGTCGAGAAGAGTTTAAGGGATGGACGATTCAGCAAAGAGATAAACTCATACATAAATGCGCGCATGTTCCAGGCCAACTAGAACTTCAAGGATTAGGCAGTTTCGTTGTCGTGCATGATTTTGAACAGATGAACCGTCGCTATAAAAGTGCAGTGCAGCATCCTTATTATGTTGCGTTGCACGCTTGCATCAGTGAAGTTCTCCAAATGCCAAAGGAGAATTTTAATGGCGAGAAAATAGACTTTGTTTTTGAGGAGCAAAATGAATTTTCAGATTACGCTGTTAAAATTTACAAACGCCTAAAGGCATTGCATGATGATGGTAGATTAGGCGGTATTAGTTTTGAGTCCAAGGCTCGTATTCCGCAATTACAAGTAGCGGACTTGGTGGCGTGGCAGGTGCGAGCGGAAATGTCTCGTACGACTTATAAGCCGCATCTTACAATCCGTGATGCGATGGCTACATTACGAGATCAGGAGAATCTCTATGTGACCTATCAAGACAAAAAGAGCATGGAAGCGAATTGGAAAGGCCTACTTGAAGCCAACATGCAAGGAGCTATCAGCAGAATCGTAAAGGAGACCAGAGGGGCCTAAGCGCCCTACGGAAGGCGCTTAGGCTTGGTCTTAACTACACGTCGTAAGCACCCGATCCATCATGTTAAAGGAATCACGATGATTGAACCGGAAGGCAAATTCATCCAAGTAGAGCGGCAGGTACTTAGCCGAGACTTTGTGGTAGATGCCGGTGATGCCGCGTTTCAGGAGCGACCAGATGTTTTCCACGCCGTTGCAGTGGACGTTTCCAGGGGCCACGTACTGCTTGGAGTGATTGACCGACCGATGCACGAACTCCGAGCTGTCCAGCCAGAAGTACGAGGCAAACTGGTCGGTATGGATGGTAGTGTTGCGCTTGGTGCGCTTGCGGATAAACTCAGCCAAACTCCGAGCGGAGACATTCTTTAATGCCTTCATTTGAACCAAGCCGCTTAGCCGCTCTTTTATTGCGACTACAGGAATTTTATTGGAGTGGCCGCGCCCGCCTCTCCCTATTCCTTTGCCACCGATATAAGTCTCGTCAACTTCCACAATCCCCGAAAACTTCCGACAAAACTCCGCATCGGCTTGCATAGCGAGGCGAATACGATGGGCCATGTACCACGCAGTCTTATAGGAACCGAGAGCCAAATCCCGTTTCAGTTGAGTAGCGGCCACACCTTTCTTAGCCGAGCAAATCATGAAGATGGCGAGGAACCATTTCACAAGCGGGATATGGGAATCGTGAAAGATCGTTCCGGCAGTGACCGAGTATTGGTAGCGGCACTCATTGCACTCGTACAGGTGCCGATCTTTCTTGGTCTTAACTTTCGCATGAAAGGTGATGACCTTCTTGCTCTTGCATCGGATGCACTGCAAGCCGCGAGGCCAGCGGATGCGTTCCAGATGCTTAATGCACTGTTCCTCGGTGTGGAACTTGGCGACGATCTCGAAGATGCTCTTGTGCCGTCTCATGATCCCTATCCTCACTTTCTAGGGATATGATAGCACCGGCCTTATACTTTGTCAAGGGGATAATCGCCACACCTTTACCGGCGGCGGAGCAGCTTACCGGGGGTTCCTTTCCAGAGGATGAGGAGGGGACTGGCGACAAAGACTGAGGAATAGGTCCCGACGATCACGCCCAGAAGCAGCGCCAGGGAGAAATCATGCAGCACCTCGCCTCCCGCCAGGGTCAGGGGAATGAGCACCAGAATGACGGTCAGCGACACCACCACGGTTCGGCTCAGAACCTGGTTGACCGCGTTATTAATCACGGTCTCGAGCGGGTCCCGGTGGCGCACTTTCAGGTTTTCCCTGATCCGGTCAAAGACGACGACGGTGTCCGTCAGCGAATACCCCGCCAGCGTCAGGAGGGCGGTGACGATCAACAGGGAGATCTCCTTGTCCAGTACATAGAACACTCCCAGCACCGCGAACACGTCGTGGAAGGTCGCGATGGCGGCCGCCACCCCGAACCGGAGCTCAAACCGCGCCGCGACGTAGAGGATGATGCCCAGCATCGAGATCGAAATGGCAATCAGGGCGTCCTTCTGGAGTTTCTGGCCGATGGTGGGGCCGATCTCGTAGCTGGAATCCACCGCGAACGGATTGCTCGCGAAATCCTTCTTGAACGCCGCCAGCACCTTCTCGGCCACTTTCTCCTCGATGGTGGTCTGGGCCTTGACCCGAACCATCAGCTTATTGTCGGAAATGAATTCCTGCAGCTCAACGTCCGGCAATCCATTGCGAATCAGCGCCTGCCTGGCCTGCTCGATCGGAATCGGGCGCTCGAACTTCAATTGAACAGCCGTTCCTCCCGCAAAGTCGATGCCCAGATTGGCCTTCCCGAGCCAGATGTGGACCAAGGCCAGGAGGCCGACAAGGACGAGAACCCCGGAGAAGACGAAGGAATATCGCCTGAGCCCCATGAAGTCGATCGACGTTTTACCGAGGATTTCAAACATACGCGGCCCTAGATGCTCAGGCGCTCCATGCGCCCCCGACGGTTAAGCAGATCGAAGATGACCTTCGTGCCGACCAAGGCTGTGAACAGATTAATCGCGATCCCCAGGCAGAGAGTGATGGCGAACCCCTTGATCGGGCCGGTGCCGAACAAAAACAGCGCGAAGCCCGTGATCAGTGTGGTGACATGTGAGTCCACGATGGTCAAAAACGCCTTGTCATAGCCCGCGTCCACGGCCGGCCTGACTGGCTTGCCCGTCCGAAGTTCCTCGCGGATCCGCTCGAAGATCAGCACGTTCGAGTCCACGCCCATCCCAATGGTCAGGATGATCCCTGCGATGCCCGGCAGGGTCAGCGTGGCATTCAGCCCGGCGAGCGCGCCGACCAGACAGACGAGATTCAGCATCAGGGCAAAATCCGCGATCGCGCCAGCCATGCGGTAATAGACGACCATGAAAAGTACTACCATGGCGCCCGCAATCATGGTGGAACGAATCCCCTTCTCGATGGAGTCGCGCCCCAGGGAAGGCCCCACCGTCAGATCCTGGATGATCTTCACGGGCGCCGGGAGCGCCCCGGCGCGAAGCACGATCGCCAGATCATTCGCTTCCTCCGTGGTGAAGCTGCCGGTGATCTGAGCCCGGCCCCCGCTGATCCGTTCCTGAATCACCGGAGCGGAGTAGACGGTGCTGTCCAGAATGACGGCCATGCGCTTCTTGACGTTCTCCGCAGTAATCCGCTCGAACAGCTTGGCGCCGGTGTTGTCGAAGTTGATCGAGACATAGGCGTTCTGAAACTCGCCGATCGACACACGGGCGTCCGTCAGAACATCGCCGGTCAGCACCACCCGCTTCCTGATGAGATATGGCGTCTTTGTGACCCGGCCGGTTTCCTTGTCCATGTTGCGCTCGAAGAGGATTTCGTCGTCGGGAGGGATCTGCGGCCCGAACTCCCTGAGAATGTCCTCTTCTTTCCCCGCGGGAACCCGGCTCGGCAGCTCGCGCGCGACCTTGTGGTCCTCATCCAGCATCTTGAACTCCAGCAAGGCCGTGTTCTTAATGAGGGCCTTGGCCCGTCCGGGGTCCTTCACCCCCGGAAGCTGCACAACGATCTGGCGGAGCCCCTGTTGCTGAATCAGGGGCTCGGCCACGCCGAACTGGTCGATCCGGTTCCGGACAGTCTCCAGGGCCTGGCCGACCGCCGCCTTCTTGATCCGTTCGGCCTCGTCCGGCTTCAGAGTCAGCAGCAGCACACGATCGCTGGGCGAGCGCCCGCCCAGCGTGGGAAACTGGTCATCGACCAGCGTCAGGACGGCCTCCTTCGCGCCGGGCTCCACCAGATTGACCGTGATCTCAGTCGGCCCGGTCCGCTTGACGCTTTCCACCTTGAGCTTCTTCTCGGCAAAGAGCTCCGTCATGTTGGACACGTCCCGATCCATCTTGATCTCGATCGCGCGCTCCGCCTCCACTTCAAGAACCAGGTGGATGCCGCCCTGGAGATCGAGGCCCAAGGTCATCCCCTTGCTGGGGAGGTTGTGCTTCCACCACGCGGGCAGGCTCGAGAACAGCGGCGTGGAGGGCAGAAAGAGGACCAGCGACACGACAACCGTGACGCTCAAGAGAATCAGGCGGCCGGCGACCGGCTTCATGACAGACCTGCTTCAGTCATCTTCTTCCCCGCGCAGACGGGCGATATGCGCACGCACGACTTTGATTTTGGCATTCTCGGCGACCTGTAACGTGGCGGTTTCCTTGCCTACGTTCGTCACTGTCCCCCAGATGCCCCCGCTCGTCACAACCTTGTCGCCCTTTTTCAGCTGATTGATCATGTCCTGCTGCTTCTCGCGCTGCCGCTTCTGCGGGCGGTAGATTACGAAATAAAAGATCGCGATGATCAGGATGAACATCGGCAGCATCTGCGCCAGCTGTTCACCCACCGACGGCATGGGAGCCGGAGCTGCGGCCTGCGCCAGCACGTGCATGATCACAGACTTCATGCTTCGCACCACGCGCGCCTTGCATGGAACTGTTCGCAAAACTCCGCCAGCCGACCCTGGCGAACGGCATCACGGATGCCGGCCATCAAGGTCTTGAAGTAATGGAGATTGTGAATGGTATTGAGACGGACACCGAGCATCTCCTTGGCCAGAAACAGGTGGCGGAGGTAGGCTCGCGAATAGGACCGGCACACCACGCATGTGCAAGCGGGATCCACCGGAGACTCGTCGCGGGCGTACTGGGCGTTCTTGATCAGAACCCGCCCAAACGAGGTGAAGAGCCAGCCGGTGCGGCCATGGCGGGTGGGCATGACGCAATCAAACAGGTCAATGCCGTGGGCGACCCCTTCGATGAGGTCTTCCGGCGTCCCCACTCCCATCAGGTACCGGGGAGCGGGCTCCGGCAATTCCGCCACCGCCGCGTCCAGCGCCGCATACATGGCCGGTTTGTCCTCCCCGACGCTCAAGCCGCCGAGGGCGTATCCGTCAAATCCGATCTCCGCCAACGCGGCGGCCGCGCGCGCGCGCAATTCCGGATAATGCGCGCCCTGGACGATACCGAAGAGCATCTGGTCAGGCCGGCGTCTGGCATCCCGGCAGCGACGAGCCCACCGGGTCGTCCGGGCCAGCGCGCTTTCAGCCGCCTCGATCGTTGCGGGATAGGGAAGGCATTCATCGAGGGTCATGGCCACATCGGGGCCGAGCGATTCCTGAATTTCAACGACGAGCTCCGGCGTCAAGTGGTGCAGCGAGCCGTCCAGGTGGGACTGAAACGTCACCCCGTCATCCGAGACCTTGCACAGAGGCGCCAGGCTGAACACTTGATAGCCGCCGCTGTCCGTCAAGATCGAGCCCGGCCAGCCCATAAAACGGTGCAGCCCGCCCAGTTCCTCGATCAGACGGTAACCGGGCCGGAGATACAGATGATAAGCATTGCAG
>Ga0080064_1006754_pt1 | contig 12144 bp, 9 predicted proteins | sample Subgrocontami54m_FD_69260 | JGI IMG/M metagenome (GOLD analysis project Ga0080064, IMG submission 69260) | Subsurface groundwater microbial communities from S. Glens Falls, New York, USA - GMW46 contaminated, 5.4 m (SPADES assembly) (version 2) ...
CCCCTTTGACGGGGGCACTGGGGGTGACCCCCAGGTTCACTTCTCCTCCCCCTTCCTACCAGGAAGGGGGACCGAGGGGGATGGTCCGCCGACCCCCTGCATGGGCGCGCGACGTCGCCCCGACGACTCCCTGTGCTACAATTCAGATGCGCCGCATCCGCGAATCGAGGGCGGTCCAGGCGGCGCGACGGCGGCTGAGCCGCGGGAGCACGGAATGTTCACCGGCATCGTGGAAGAGCTGGGCACGGTCAAAGGGGCGCGGCCAGGCCGGCTGGTCATCGCGGCGCGGGTGACGCTGGAGGGCGCGCGCCTCGGCGTCGTACTCCACTCAGCCCCCGCTCGCTCATGCGTCGCCGCGCGTGAGCAGTCAGACCAAAGTTCAAGCAGCGCAGCTTACTCCCCCACCACCTTCACGAACTTGTGCTTCCCCACCCGGACGACCGCGCCCGGCTTGAGGCGGTCGGCGGGACCGTCCGCGACCACTTTCACGCCATCTATGTCCACCGCGCCCTGCGCGATGAGCCGCCGCGCCTCGCTCGCGCTGGCCGCCAGGCCCGCGTCCACGAGCACGCGGCTGAGCCGCAACTGCGACATATCGGCGGGCAGACGATAGGCGGGCACGTCCTCCGGCGCTTCGCGCTTCTGGAACACGCGCTCAAAGTGGGCCTGGGCCTGGTCGGCGGCCTCCCGGGAGTGGAACTGGGCGACGATTTCCCAGCCCAGGCGCTTCTTCAGCGCCATGGGGTTGACCCGCTGGCCCTCCACGTCCGCCTTGACGCGTCCCACCTCGTCGTCGGGCACGTCCGTCAGCAGCTCGAAGTAGGTGGCGATGAGGTTGTCCGGCAGCGACATGACCTTGCCGAACATGTCCTCCGGCGGCTCCTCCAGCGCGATGTAGTTGCCCAGGCTCTTGCTCATCTTCTGGACGCCGTCCGTGCCGGGCAGGATGGGCACCATGAAGACCTGCTGCGGCTTCTGCCCCACGCCAGCCTGCAACTCACGCCCCAGCAGGCAGTTGAAACGCTGGTCCGTCCCGCCGAACTCGACGTCCGCCTTGACCATCACCGAGTCGTACGCCTGGAGCAGCGGGTACAGCAGCTCGGTCACGGCGATGGGCTTGTTCTCCTTGAAGCGCTTGGCGAAGTCGTCCCGCTGGAGGAGCTGGGCGACGGTGAACTTGCTCGTGAGGCGGATGACGTCCGTCAGGGAGAACTTGCCGAACCACTCGCTCTGCCAGACCACCTGCGTGCGCTGCCGGTCCACCACCTTGAAGAACTGGCGCATGTATGTCTCGGCGTTGGCGCGGACGTCCTCCGCGGAGAGCATCTGGCGCGTGGCGGACTGGCCGGAAGGGTCGCCGATCCGGGCCGTCCAGTCGCCCACGATGACCACGACGTGATGTCCCAGTTCCTGAAGCTGGCGCAGCTTGCGCAGTCCGACGACGTGCCCCAGATGCAGGTCAGGCCGCGTGGGGTCAAACCCCTGCTTGAGGCGGAGCTTGCGTCCCGACTGGAGCTCGCGGACGAACTCGTCGTGCGGGATGATCTCGGCGACGCCGCGCCGGACAATTGTCGCCAGGGTCTTTTCGTCCAGGCCCATGATTCCCCGTGTCCTCTCGCTTTTGTCTAGCGCCTCTCCGCCGCCAGCGCCTTCAGCCGCGCCCGCGCGTCCAGAACGTCGCGGGCTATCTGCTCCTTGAGCGCCTCCACCGAAGCGAAGCGTTCCTCCGGGCGGAGCATATCCACGAAGTCCAGGCCCACCGTCTCACCGTAGATGTCCCTGCTGAAGTCCATGACGTAGGCCTCCACGGTGCGCTTCTTGCCCTCGAACGTGGGCCGCAGCCCCACGTTCGTCGCCGAGTCGTAGGCGCTGCTGCCCCCGATGACCGCGCTTGTGGCGTACACGCCGTCGGCGGGCAGCGCGCGCTCCGGGTCGAAGGCGATGTTGGCGGTGGGAAAGCCCAGCTTCCTGCCGCGGCCCTCTCCGCGGACGACGGGGCCGGTCAGCCGGAACGGCCTGCCAAGCATGCGGGCCGCGCCGCGCACGTCTCCCGCGGCAAGCGCCCGCCGGATGGCGGTGCTGCTCACCACAGTCGAGCTCTGTGTCAGAGGCGGGACAACCTCCACCGTGAACTCCATGTCCTGTCCCAGGGCGGCCAGCCGCTCCACTGTCCCCTCGCGCTTGTGGCCCAGCGCGAAGTCAGGCCCCACGACCAGCCCCTTCATGCGCAGGTGGCGCCGAAGCAGATCGACGAACTGCCGGGCCGTCAGCAGGGACACGTCTTTGCTGAAGCTGATGCCCTGGACGTACTGGATGCCCGTGCCGCGCAGCAGCGCCGCGCGCTCCTCCGGCAGCGTGATAAGCGCGATACGCGTGCCCGGCGCAAGGACGGTGGACGGGTGCTGCGGAAAGAAGAGGGCGGCGGAACCGACCCCGCGCTCGCGGGCGCGCTGGAGAAGCCGCTGCAGCAGGCGCTGGTGTCCCAGGTGCACGCCGTCGAAGACGCCGATCGTCACCAGCGTGTCGCTCCCGGGCGCGACGGCCTCCATCTCTTCAACCAAGCGATTGCTCACGACAGGCTGCCTCTGCTCCACACAGGCCATACAGACAGGTATGCCCTGCCATCGCAGGGCTGTCGAAGCGTAGCATACCCCACGACGCCGCAAGTGACAAGGGCGGACGTTGCAGAACGCCGCTGAGACGACGGAGAAGGTGTCCGGGGAGAAAACGAAGACGCGGGCCAGGATAATGGTGCGGTAGCGAGGCGCTCGTCGCGCCGGCCCGCCGCCGCCTACTGCACGCCCATCCGTATGAGCAGCCGGTTGTAGTCGTCCACGCTGCCGACCGACGCCATGGTCCGAAGGAACTCGGCCAGGCTGGCGCCGCGGGCGCGCACGGCGGCGAGCTGCGCCCCGATTGGCGGCCCCGCGATGGGACTGGCCGCCGCTGGGGAGTCCGCGTACGTGCCGTGGAAGGCGAAATAGGCCTGATTAAGCTTCCGTATGTAGTAACCGTGTTCGGCGAGGAACTGCCTCCGCTCCTCCATGTAGCGCTCCGCGTCATCCACCTTGCCCTGCGCCAGCAGGGTGTCCGTCTGCAGACGGGTGGCTCGCATCTCGCGGGAGAAAGAGAAGACGTCGCGCTCACGGGGCGCCGCGGAAGCGCCATCCTGCTGCGTCGGCGCGGGCGGCTGAGCGGGTCGCGGCGTATAGGTCCGCAGCATATCCTGCCCTATCTCCCCGCCTACGATATCGGCCACCGTCTCGTTGATGGTCGTCATCGTCTCATTCGACCAGTACGCCCGCCCCAGCGGATGGAACGCCAGGAAGTGGTGCGTCCACTCATGCGCCGAGGTGGTCAGCGTGGGCCCCAGGCGCGCGCTGTCCGGGATGATGGCCGGATACGTGGCGATTCCGCCCACGCGCTCCACGAGACCGGAGAGGTCGTCGCGGGCCACTTGGGCCTCCATCCCCTCCATCTGCGCCAGGGAGAGGTCCGCGTCCAGGAGAAAGGTGCGCTGCAACTGAATACGGCCGCGTGGGGACACGATGAGGACGTTCGGCAGGCTGGCGAAGTGGACCTGCAGAGGAGGGAAAAGGACGGGCGCTCCCAGGACGGAACTGCCCAGCCCCTGCCGTATAAGGGCCTGGCGCACGTCCCGCTCCAGGAGGTACTCCACCTGAGGGCGCGCCGCCTCCATTTGCCGTTCCAGAGCGGACAGCCGCGCTTCAACAGGCGCCACGGTCTCTCGCGTCTGTCCCAGAGCGACAGCCGCGTCGAGGTCGCGGCGGGTCGCGTTCGCCTCGCTGCGTAACTGGAAAAAGCGCGTTACCGTGTCCCTGCCGTTCTGCTCGTCCGGCACGTCACGCCGGAGCGGCGCGAGCAGACGAAAAGACAGCTTTTCGGTCAGCGTGCTCACTTCGTACCTGACCAGGTTGTAGTCGTACGGGGCAGCCAGCGCGCTCAGCGCGTCCTGCGACGGAGATCGCGCGGCCAGCGTGAGCAACAATAGGGGCAGCAGCAGGATGAGCGATTGCATATGTCTACTAACCAGTATACGGCTGAGGCGGCCTCGGGCGCTATTCCAGTCACGCGGAGCCGCCCGCGTTCTCGGAAACGCAATTCTTTCGCCTTGACACGCACACCTTCCCTTGTTACCCTGCTCGCGCAGGGTTCCGGTCCACCCTGTGCACGAGACCCTGCAGGTATCCTGACTACTCAGCAGTCCATCCTGTTGAGGAGCATCAAAGGGGGCAACTATGCAGGCCTACGCCACAGACAAAATCCGGAATGTGATTCTCCTGTCTCATGGTGGCGCGGGAAAGACGTCGCTGGCGGAGGCCATGCTTTTCACCGCCGGGGCCATCACCCGGCAGGGTCGCGTGGAGGACGGCACGACCACGTCCGACTACGAGCCTGAAGAGGCCAAGCGCGTCAGCAGCATCCAGTGCGCCCTCCTGCCCTGTGAATGGACGGGGCTCAAGCTCAACGTGCTCGACACACCGGGGTACCTGGACTTCGTCGGCGAGGTGAAGGCGGGCATCCGCGCCGTGGACGCCGCCGTGATTCTCGTGGACGCGGCCGTGGGCGTGGAGGTGGGCACCGAGATGGTCTGGAAGTACGTCGAAGAGATGGGCCTGCCCCGCTTCGTCGTCGTAAGCAAGATGGACCGCGAGAACGCCGACTTCTTCCGTGCCCTGCAGTCCGTTCAGTCCCGGCTCAGCAAGAAGTGCGTTCCCATCCAGGTTCCGGTGGGATCGCAGGCGGATTTCAAGGGCGTCGTGGACATGCTGGACTCCGGCGCGGAGACCGCGGGGGTGGACAAGAGCCGGGCGGACAAGCTGCGCGAGGCGCTCGTGGAGGCCATCGCCGAGGCGGACGACGGGCTGATGACCAAGTACCTGGACGGCAAAGAGCTGAGCCATGACGAACTGGTCCGGGGCCTGCGCGCCGGTGTGCTGAAGGGCAGCATCGTTCCCGTTCTCGCCGTCTCCGGCGCCCAGAACAAGGGGGCGCGCGAGTTGTTGAACGCCATCGCCGCGTATATGCCCGCCCCCGCGGAACGCCCTCCCGTGGAAGCCGTCAACGCCCACGGCAACCAGCGCGTGAAAGTGGCGCCCAACCCTGACGGCCCCCTGTGCGCTCTGGTCTTCAAGACGACGGCGGACCCCTACGTGGGCAAGGTGACTTACTACCGCATCTTCAGCGGGACCATCAAGGCGGACTCGCATATCTGGAATACCTCCCGGGACACGCAGGAGCGCGTTGGCGCCATCTTCGTGCCGAAGGGCAAGTCGCAGGAGCACGTGCAATCCCTGGCCGCGGGAGACATCGGCGCGGTGGCGAAGCTGGCGGCCACCCATACGGGCGACACCCTGGGGCAGAAGGACAAGCCTCTGAAGCTGGACCCCATCCAGTTCCCGGACCCCCTGTACAGCGTGTCGGTGCAGCCCAAGACCAAGGCAGACCTGGACAAAATCAGCTCGGCCCTCCAGCGGCTTCTGGAGGAAGACCCCAGCCTGCACGTGGTCAAGGACCAGAGCACCGGCGAGGTCATCCTCTCCGGCATGGGTGATGTCCACGTGGAAATCTCGGTGGAGCGCATGAAGCGCAAGTTCGGCGCGGAGGTCGTGCTGGACGTGCCCAAGGTGCCGTACCGCGAGACGATAGGCAAGGCGACGAAGGCGGAGTACAAGCACAAGAAGCAGACGGGCGGTCATGGACAGTATGGCCACGTGCTCCTGTCTTTGGAGCCTCTGCCGACCGGCGGCTTCGAGTTCGCCGAGAAGGTCGTGGGCGGCGCCGTGCCCAAGAACTTCTTCCCCGCTGTCGAGAAGGGCGTGCACGAAGCGCTGCTGGAGGGAGTCCTCGCCGGGTGCCCGGTCGTGGACCTGCGCATCACGCTCTATGACGGCAGCTTCCACGCGGTGGACTCGTCCGAAATGGCCTTCAAGATAGCCGCGCTCCAGTGCGTCAGAAAGGGCCTGGCAGAGGGCCACCCCAAGCTCCTGGAGCCCATCATGCTGGCGCGCGTCACGGTGCCGGACAACTTCACTGGAGACATCATCGGCGATCTGAACAGCCGTCGCGCCCATGTGCTGGGCATGGTCCCCGGCGAAGGAATCACCACCATCGAGGCGCTGGTCCCGATGGCGGAGATTCAGCGGTACGCGGTGACCCTGCGCTCCCTCACCCAGGGACGGGGTATCTACACCACGAAGTTCGAGCGGTACCAGGAAGTGCCCGCCCACATCGCGCAGAAGATCATCGAGCAGGCGAAGGCGGCGCAGGCCGTGAAGGCGTAGCTCAGGGGGTCTGGTCGCGTCGGAGGGCTGGCGGGGGTAACAGCTTAACGTGGTGTCTCTGAAGAACGCTTACTAACTCATGCATGAAAAGGCGTTCGACGAAACGTCCTCGTGACTCACCGTCTTTCCGGCGAAAGCCGGAAACCAGCGTCCCCCCGCGCTTCTCTGGATACCGGCTTCCGCCGGTATGACGTGCTAATTGGGCAGTGTATTTCTGAGACGAGACACTAAAGGTCATTCCAAAATGTCTGCCCACCCTTCGACAAGCTCAGGGTGAGCGGTGATTTTTCCGTTCATGGTGAGCTTGTCGAACCATGAAGCCGATTTTTTGGAATAGCTTCTAGCGCTTCCGCTGCCAGACGGTGTGGTAGCTCTCGCCACGGATGACGTGGGAGAACTCCTCCATCTCCAGCCGCCGCAGCTCGTCCAGCGTCTCCTGGCAGCGGCGGACAGCCGTCTTGTCGCCGGTGGCGATGACGCGGGCGATCAGCCTGTCCCAGATGCCCAGACGCACGAGGCTGTCAACGTACTTGGGCCAGGGGATGACCGTGAGGCTGTCCGGCTTGGGGAAGCGGGGACGGAGCCTCCGCAACGTGCGGAACCGCTCCTCCACCGAGTCCACCATGGGCACGATTTTGACCAGCGGCCCGTCCTCTACGTCAAAGCGCGTGTCAGCAAGCAGCGTCTTGCGCAACAGAGGAAAATAGAGGCAGATAATCTGGGCCGTCTCAATGTTTCTTGTGACCTCGCTCAGGTCCAGGCGGAAGTCCCCGTCCATGCGTCTCCTGTATGCGCCTTCCGGCCGCGCGCCCGCCGACGGGCAGACCGCTAGCCCTGCACCAGATCCTTCACCTTCTCCGAAAACGCCGGGAGGACCTGCTTCCAGTCGCCGACAACCCCGTAGCGGGACTCCTTGAAGATGTTCGCGTCCGGGTCTTTGTTGATGGCGACTATGACCTTGGAGCCGGAGCAGCCCGCCATGTGCTGGCTGGCGCCGGAGATGCCGACGGTGATATACAAGTCCGGTGTCACCACCTTGCCGGTCAGGCCAATCTGAAGGCTCGGCGGGACCCATCCGGCATCGCAGACGGCCCGACTGGCGCCCACGGCGCCCTTGAGCATGTGCGCCAGCTCCCGCAGGTACTTGAAGTTCTCCGGCCCGCCCATGCCGCGGCCGCCGGTGACGACGATGCGCGCGTCCTCCAGACGCAAGCCCTCGGACGCCTTCTTCTGGCGGTCCAGCACCTTCAACTTCACCTGCGCGGAGGTCAGGCCCACGGCCAGCTTCGTCACTTCGCCCGCGCGGGCGTCGTTGCGCTCCAGCGCGGAGAACGCCTTGGGTCGCACCGTGGCCATCTGAGGCCGCGCCGTCTCGCAGACGTAGAGAGCGCGCGCATTCCCTCCGTACACCGGCCTGGTCATCCGCAGCAGCTTCGTCGCGGGGTCAATCGCAAGTTCCACGCAGTCCGGCTCCAGGGCCGTCCCCAGCCGCGTAGCCAGTCGCGGAGCGACGTCCCGGCCCAGGACGGTCTGGGCCATCAGCAGAACATTCGGCTGGACCTGCCGCGCGACCTTTTCCGCGGCGGCCACATAGGCGTCCGGGTTATCTTGGGCCAGGAGGGGGTCATGCGCCAGATAGGCCTTGTCGGCCCCGAAGGCGACAAGCTCCTTGCCCATGGCCTCCGAGTCCGTGCCCAGAAGGGCCGCGGAGAGCGGCTCGCCCAGCGCGTCCGCCAGCTTGCGGCCTATGCCCAGCAGCTCCCGCGTGACCGCGAGCAGCTTGCCGTCGGCCACCTCGCCGATGACCAGTACGCCCTTGACCTCGCTCATACGTCCTCCGGAATCAGCGCCCGCCTTCGGGCGCCGTGTTGCGTCCTAAATGACCTTGTCCTCGCGAAGCCGGCTAGCGAGCTTGACGCCGGCCTCGGCGGGGCTGTCCGCGGAGATGATCTCGCACTTGCTGCTCTTCTCCGGGACGAACACCTTGAGCATCCTGACCTTGCTGCCATTCTGACTCGACTGCGCGAAGTCAAGGCCCAGGTCCTTGGCGGACCAGACGGTAGGCTTCTTGCGACCCGCGGCCATGATGCCCTTCAGCGTCGGGTAGCGCGCCTCGCCCAGCTCGTTGCTGATCGTAACCAGCGCGGGCAGCGGCGCCTGCACCGTCTCGAAGCCGTCCACCACGACCCGCTCCACCTTCACCGCGCCGTCCGCCACGTCAACCTTCTTCGCGATGGTGATGGCGGGGATGCCCATGAGCTCGGCCAGGATCAGCGGCACCTGTCCCTGGTCCCAGTCGGAGGCCTGCCGGCCGCAGAGCACCAGATCGAATGCGCCCAGCTTCTTGATGGCCGCGGCCAGGACGGCGCCCGTCGTGTAGCTGTCGCCGTTCGGAATGGCGGGGTCCTGGACGAGGACAAGCTCATCGGCGCCCATGGACAGGGGCTTCTTGATAACATCCATGACCAGGTCGTTGCCCACGCTGATCACGGTGATTTTGACGTCGGACCGGCCGTCCTTCAAGCGAAGCGCCGCTTCCACGGCCTGCTCGTCGAATCCGTTGATCACGGGCGAGACGCCCTGGGGCGGGATGACCTTGTTGGTCGCGGGGTCAATCTTGAAGTTCGCGAAGGGGGCTTCCGGGTCGGGAACCTGCTTGACGCAGACAATGATGTGCATGCGAATCCCTCTGCACGGGAAGAATGGGGCGGCGCCGTTGGATACCGGCGCGCATGACAGACCAACACGAGATACGCGCCTCGATAAACTTTAGCATTCGCGGAAGGTCGTTGTCAAACTGCCGGTGCGTCGCGTCAACGCCAGGCGCGACTAGCTTCCGTTGCCGTTCCCGGCCTGCCGGGCGCCGGGGGTGTCCGTGACCACTTCGTGGTGGCTCCGGCGCAGGGGGATTTCCCGGAGGAAGAGGGTGATGGCGAAGGACAGGACGGTGCAGATAAACCCGGCCACGAAAACGGTATGCAGTGAGGACGACAGCGCGTTGCGCACCACGCTCAGAAGCTGGCTCGCCATCTCCGACGCGCCGGGCGCCGAGGCTCCTATCTGTTGCGTGATCTGGCCGAGCGCATCGCTTGTGAGCAGGGCCTCCGGCTGCGTCAGGCGGGCTATCTGTTCGGGCGGGAGCTGCGCCGCCGCCGTGCCCGCCAGCCGGGATTGCAGCTCGCCCCGAAAGCCGGTGACCATCAGCGCGCCCATAGCGGCGACGCCGACGGTGGCGCCTATGCTGCGGAAGAACTGCAGTGCCGCGGTCACCTGGCCCAGGACCTGGTACGAAAAGGCGTTTTGCACGGCGATGACGTACAGGGGCATGGTGACGCCCAGGCCGAAGCCCACCAGCACGCCGTCCCAGACGACGGTCATGAAGGCCGCTCCGGGCGTCAGCCTCGTCAGCAGGAACATGCCTGCGGCCATGATGCCGATGCCGCTGAGCGCTATGAGCTTGTAGCGACCCCAGCGGGATATGACCTGTCCGCTGATTACGCTGCCCGTAACAATGCTGAGGGTCATCGGCACGAGGATTTCGCCCGCCGCCGACGGCGACGCGCCCAGAATAGCCTGAACAAACAGGGGCACGAAAATCAGCGAGCCGTACATCCCCACCGCCGTCAGAAATGTGGCGCCTATCGAGACGACGAAGATGGGATTGCTGAACAGCCTCAGCGGCACGATGGGCTCCGGCGCGCGGTTCTCCACGAAGAGAAAGGCTACAAGGCTCACCACGGACACGCCGAACAGTCCCAGCACCTGCGGCGACGACCATGGCAGCTCGCGCCCGCCCAGCGAGAGCGCCAGAAGGAACGGGACCACGGTGGTAATCAGAGACGCGACGCCCAGGTAGTCAATGGTCCTGCGTCCGTGCCCTCCGCCGCGAGGTAGCCCCAGAATCACCACCGTCAGCGCCACCAGGCCCAGCGGGATGTTGATGTAGAAAATCCACCGCCACGTCCAGTAGTCGGTGATGTAGCCGCCGGCGACCGGGCCCACGACGCCCGCCAACCCGAAGACCGCCGCCACCAGCCCCTGCCACTTCCCGCGCTCGCGGGGCGGGAACAGGTCGGCAATGGACGCGAAGACGCTGGCCATGAGAATGCCCGCGCCTATGCCCTGCAGGCCGCGGAAGATGATGAGCTGGGTCATGGACTGGGACAGGCCGCACAGGGCGGACGCGGCGAGGAACGCGATGATGCCGATGATAAACAGGGGCTTGCGCCCGTACATGTCGGACACCTTGCCCACCACCGGCGTCACCGCCGTCGACGACACCAGATAGGCGGTCACCACCCAGGCGTAGTGCTCCAGACCCTGCAAGTCGGTGACAATCCGGGGCAGCGCGGTGCTGACGATAGTCTGGTCCATGGCGGCCAGAAGCAGGCTCAGCATAATGCCCGCCAGGCTGCCTATCAGACGCGAGCGGGTCAGACGGGCCGGTACCTGCTCCGGAGAAGCGGACGCGGGACCGGTCTGAGGGAGGGGTTTTCGTACGGGGTTGATTGAAGACACAGCTATCCATTGTAGGGGACGGCCTGTCGATTGGTCAAATGACGGAATTCATAACTGACGCGCCGCGGCCTCCACGAGCGCCGCGAACAGCCTGCGGTACAGCTCCCGCGCCGGATGCCCGGGCGGATGATCGTCCATCTCCTCCGGGTGGAACTGCACGCCGCGGACCCAGCCGGACAGCCCGGCCCCGTCCACTGCCTCCACCGTGCCATCGGGGGCGCGCGCCGTCACGACCAGGCCGGGCGCGATGTCCTTGAGCGCCTGGTGATGGTAGCTGTTCGTCTCGACGGACGTCTCCGGGGCCAGAAGCCCAGCCAGAAAGCCGCCGGGCTGCACCGTTATCACATGCTGCGTCTTCCGGTGCCCCTCGATGTGCTGGTGCAGGCTCCCGCCCAGCGCCACGTTCAACACCTGCATTCCCCGGCAGACGGCCAGCACCGGCAGGCCCGCGTCCAGAGCGGCGCGTGTCAGAGCAATCTCGAAGGCGTCCCGGCCCTCCGTGTCCACCCGCAGGCCCGCCGCGGGGTCCGGCGTCTCGCCGTAGAGGCGCGGGGCTACGTCCGCGCCGCCGGTGAGGAGCAGGCCGGAGAGGCCGCGCAGCGCGTCCCGCACAGCCTGTTCGACGGCGGGGTCATCGCCCGCGCTTGGAGGAAGCAGCGCCCGCGTCTCGCCGGGCAGGCCCGCCGCGCGCAGACACGCTTGCGTCACGTCGTGGTACCTCCGCGCGACGCTCAGGCCCGTCCTGTGGCTGCGCATAGCCGGCTGGGCGATGCCGATAATAAGCGATGTCACGAGACCATTATAGCTGGCGGGTGCGCGTTGCCTGTATTTACACCGCCGTGCTAACATGAGGAGGTGGAATAACACCGGGCGCGTCTGACGCAGCCCGTATTTGAGGGAGGATTTTGGATGGCAGTCAATGTTGGGCAACCCGCGCCGGACTTCACACTCCACGACGCCGACAAGCAGAAGCGTTCGCTGAGCCAGTTCAAGGGCAAGAACGTTGTTCTGGCGTTCTTCCCCGGCGCGTTTACAGGCGTCTGCGACAAGGAGATGTGCGCCTTCCGCGACAGCATGGACAAGCTGAACGGCCTGAACGCGCAGGTCGTCGGCGTCAGCGTGGACTCGTACGCCGCGCTCAAGGCATTCGCCAACCAGTACAAGCTGCAGTTCCCGCTGCTCACCGACTTCAACCGCGAGGTCATCGCCAAGTACGACGTCCTCTGGAAGGGACTCGGCGGCATCGAGGGCTACAACGTCGCCAACCGCGCCGTCTTTATCCTGGACAAGGGCGGCGTCGTCCGCTGGAAGTGGGTCGCCG
>Ga0080064_1006756_pt1 | contig 12140 bp, 7 predicted proteins | sample Subgrocontami54m_FD_69260 | JGI IMG/M metagenome (GOLD analysis project Ga0080064, IMG submission 69260) | Subsurface groundwater microbial communities from S. Glens Falls, New York, USA - GMW46 contaminated, 5.4 m (SPADES assembly) (version 2) ...
AGCGGGGGCGGCTCGGGGCTCGCGAATGGGGCGGGCGGATGGGCCAGCCGCGCGTCGCGGTCCACGCCGCTCGCGCGGGCCGCCACGCCGGTGACGGCGAGGTCCACCGCGGCCTGGTGTCGGAGCGTGCCGGTATCATCAAGACGATCGACCACCGAAGGATTGGCTTCGATGCGGCCCATCAGGCTGTCGAGACCGGCGAGCGTGTCCTTGAGCGTGGCGGCGAGCACACCGAGAAGTTCCTGCGAGAGATCGAGGCGCGTGCCGCCCGGGATCACGAGGCCCCGGAGGAAGCGATTTCCCGCGAGCCGCTCGTTCATCTGCTGCAGGCGCTCCTTCAAGCGCGCCCCGGTGGCGGTGCCGTAGTGGAACGCGGCGCCGGCGCAGACATTGCCGATGTCGCCAACGTGGTTGTAGAGCCGCTCGAGTTCCAGAGCGATGCTGCGGATGAGCCGGGCGCGCGGCGGGGCGTCGACGCCGGCGATTCTCTCGAGTGCCTCGCAGTAGCCCATGCCGTGCGCGACCGAGCAGACCCCGCAGATGCGCTCGGCGACGTAGAACGCGTCGAGCGGCGAGAGCCCCTCCATGCGCTTTTCCAGCCCGCGATGCGTGTAGAACAGGCGTGCGTCAAGGCGGAGCACGGTTTCACCGACCGACGAAAAGCGGAAGTGACCCGGTTCGATGATGCCGGCGTGAATCGGGCCGACCGGGATCTCGAACACGCCCTCGCCTTCGGCGATGAGGTGCGGAAACTCTTCGGCGGGCTCGACCGGGACGCGCCGCGACCCGTCGAAGGCCTTGCGCAGCGGAAAGACGCCCTGCGGCCACCCGTCGTGGACCACCAGCGGACGGGGATCGGGGTGCCCGATGGGGACGATCCCGAAGAGGTCGCGCATCTCGCGCTCGTGCCAGTTGGCGGCCGGGATCGCCGTCGTCAGGGAAGGGACCTCTGGGCACACTGTATCCACGGAGACGACAAGCGTCACGAACCGGTCCGGGCCACCGGCGGCGGTAAGCTCGAAAACATAGCGCACCTTCAAGTCGTCGTCTGGCGTCGCCGTCTCGTCGGTCGCCACGACCGTAGCGAGGGCCATCGCGTACGGTCCAATGAGCACGGCCGCCGCCGCCGGGAGATCGACCGTGCGAGCAAGGCGCAGCGTGAGGTCCGATGGGCGCGGGCCGACGTTCGCGTCGATCGAGCCGCTCGCGGCCGAGCGCAGCGCGTCGATGAGGGCAGGGTCAGCCAACGACAATCTCCGTGGCGCGCCTGAGGACCCCGTCGAAGCTCGCGGGGATGGTGAGGCCGAGCAGGACCATGATCGCCGCGAGCAGCATCATCGCGAGCAGCGGGGACCAGGCCTCGGCCCTCCGGTTCGCGCCCCTCGGCTCGCCGAACACCATCGCGCCGGCATGGTGGAGCAGGCCGGCAAAGATGACCACGACCATGACGAGGAAAATCGCGATCGCCACCCAGTGGCCGTTGCCGATGCCGGCGCGCAGCACCATGAGCTCGCTCACGAAAATCGAGAACGGCGGCACGCCGGCGAGCGACAGCGCCGCGAGCATGAGCAACGTCGCGCCGATCGGCGCCACCGTGAGCAGGCCCCGGATGGCCCGCATGTCGCGCGAGCCGTAGCGGGCGATGGCGGTGCCGGCGGCGAAGAACGCGAGGGCCTTGGTGATGCCATGGTTCACCACGTGCAGCAGCGCGCCGTAGGTGCCGATGGCGCCGCCGAAGCCCAGACCGAGCGCCACGATGCCGACGTGCTCGACGCTGTGGTAGCCGAGCAGGCGCTTCACGTCGCGCTGAACCAGGATGAACGGCGTCGCCACCACGACCGAGATGAGGCCGAAGACGAGCAACACGTTCTGCGCGAAGTCGGGGCCGCACGCGGCGGCGGCGATTGTCTGGAAGCGGATGATCCCAAGCAGCGCGCACTTGATCAGCACGCCCGAAAGCAGGGCCGAGACCGGTGTGGGCGCCTGGCTATGGGCATCCGGCAGCCACAGGTGCATGGGTGCGAGGCCTGCCTTGGTGCCGTAGCCGACGATCACGAAGATGAAACCGATGCGCACGATCCCCGGGTCGAGCTTGGGCGCGACCTGCATGATCGCCGACCAGCTCATTGAGCCCGCGCCTCCCATGACGTCGGCGGCGGCGGCGTAGACGAGTACCGTGCCGAACAGGCCGAAAGAAATGCCGATGGTGGTCACGATGATGTACTTCCACGCCGCCTCCAAACCATGCCGATGGCCGTGGTAGCCGATGAGGACGGCCGAGGTGATGGTCGTGCCTTCCATCGCGATCCAGAGGACGCCGAGGTTGTCGGCGAGCACCGTCACGACCATCGTCGCGACGAAGACGTGCACGAGGGCGAAGTAGGACCGCAGGGACTCGGCCTTCATGTTGCCGACCGCCACCGCCTGCTTGAGCCACCCCACCGTGTAGATGGAGACCGCCAGGGTGAGGACGACGAGGAGCAGGAGGAAGACGAGCCCGAGGTCGTCCACGCGAAACACGCCGAGCGAGCGCGGGCCTCCGGCTGCCACCTCGCGGGCGAGCACGAGCGTGAGGGCGAGCAGGACCGCCGAGCCGCTGACGTCGATCGCCGACAAGATGCGGCGCCTGCGCGTCGTGAGCATGGCGAGCGCCGTCACGCTCGGAACGAGCGGCAGGACCCAGAGGAGCGTCTCAGCCACGCATCATCCCTTGAGCCGGTCCAGATCCGCGATGTCGGCGTCGACCGTCGAGCGGACCCGGAGCACCATGATCGTCATGACCAGCGCGGCGAGGATGACGTCGAGGATCACGCCGATTTCGATAATGAGCGGCATGCCCTGAGTCACCGCCATCGCCGTGAAGAAGATCCCGTTCTCCGACGCGAACAGGCCCACCATCTGGGACAACGCTGTCTTTCGGGTCGCCATGACCAGCACGCCGGTCAAGGTGAGGGCGATGCCGACCGGAAGCGCGTTGCCGGTGATCGCCTGGCGCACGCTACCGAGCGAGGCGCTCAGGTGGAACGACATCACGACCACCGCCACGGCGAGGGCGAGCGTCGCGGCGATGGGGATTACCGGCTCCACTTCGCGCCGGACGTTCATGCGCCGCACGACCCAGTGCAGTATCCAAGGCAGCAGGCTAGCCTTGACGACGAGCGTAACGCCCGCGATCACCCAGAGGTCCGCGTTCCCGGTGGCCGTCGCGAGAACCGCGCCCGCGATGGCGATCAGGAACGACTGGGCGGCCACGGCGTAGATGGCGCGCGAGATCTGGCTTGCCGCGACGATGAGGATCATCGTGAACAGCAGCAGCGCCCCGAGGTCGTCAATGATCGTCTGTACTGTCTCTGCGCTCACAGGATCCTCAGCGCGAGCGCGGTAAGGGCGCAGACGAAACCGATGCCGAGGTACTGCGGCACCCGGAACAGCCGGAGCTTGGCGTAGGAGGACTCGACCAGCGCGAGAAAGATCGCGAGCACCAGGATTTTCGCCGCAAACGCGCCGGCGCCAAGGAGGAGGTCTAGAGCGCCCGCGCCGTCCGCCGCGATCGGAAAGAACAGGGCCGCCACCAGACCGAGGGTCACGACCTGGCGCGTGTGCGAGGCGAGCAGCATGCAGCCGAGCCCCGGTCCGGAGTGCTCGAGCAACATGCCTTCGTGCAGCATCGTGAGCTCGAGGTGGGTGTCCGGGTTGTCCACCGGGATGCGACCCGTCTCCGCCGGGAGCAGCACCAGCATGGCCGCGAAACCGAGGAAGTCCGCCGCACGCCAGGCGAAGATCCACGACGTCCCGCGGTGCGCGGCGAGGGCGCCGAGCTCCGTCGTCCCGGCGGCGACCGCGGTCGAGAACACGACCATCATCAACACCGGCTCGACCAGCGGCGCGATCGTCATCTCACGCGAGGCCCCCATGCCCCCGAATGCGCCGCCGGCGTCGAACGCACCGATCGCGGTGAGGAAACGGGCCAGCGCGAGCAGCCCGAGGAGCATCAACGCGTCGCCCAACGGAAAGGCCGGCGGCCCGGCCCGGAGGACCGGAACGAGTGCGCCCGCGGCCACCGTAGCTGCCAGCACCAGCACTGGAATCGCGCGGAAAAAGCCCGAGGCCGTGTCCGCTTGCACCGTGCCCTTGCGGAACAGCTTCGCGAGATCGCGGTACGGCTGAAGGATGCCGGCCCCCTGCCGGCACTGGAGCCGGGCTTTGAGCTTCTGGATGATGCCGGTGACGAGCGGGCCGAGCAGCACGAGGAGGATCATCTCCAGGAGCACAAGCCCGAGCGGTCTATCGCCGGTCATCTTTGGCCCACTCCGAACAGCAGCAGGGCCACGAAGAGGGCTCCGAGCACGAATCCGATGTACCCGTGGATGCGGCCGGTGCTGCGCAGGCGAATGGTCCGCGAGAGCACCGTGATGCCGCGCTGGACGCGGTGGTAGATCTGGGTCTCCGCGAGGTCCACGACCTCTCCGGCATAATGGATGCGCCGGAGGACGTACGGCGTCCCGGCGGCTTCCCGGATCACCGCGCGGCGGGGGCGGTAGAGCGCCGCGAAGACGAGCCGCAGCGGCTTGGCAAACGCGGTCGCGGTGTAGTCGAAGCGTGCCGTCGGGATCATCCCGCACGTCCACGTCGGCGCGGTGCGCGGCGGGGCGCGCCGCGTTCCGCGGCGCAGAACCCAGACCATCGCGGCAAGCGCGACGAGGAGCGCGGCTATCATCGTCATCGAAATGGCCGTGGCGTCCGTTCCGCCCGGCGTCGGAGCCGTCGACAGCACCAGCGGTCCCCGGGCCGTCACGACGGCGCTTGCCCCGGGACCGCGGAGCAACCCGGCCGTCGGCGCGTCGAGCAGGGGAATTGCGTAGCCCGGCGCGACCCCGAGGGCCACGCACAACGCCCCGAGCCAAACCATGCCCGCGATCATCGACGCCGGTGCCTCGGTGGCGTGCTCGGCATGAGGCGTTCGCGGTCGGCCGAGGAAGGTGACGCCGAACGCCTTCGCGAAGCAGGCAGCGGCGAGGCCCCCAGTGAGCGCCAGCATCGCCGCGGAGAAGACGATGACGAGCCCGGCGGGGCCGTGGAAGCGGCTGGCGCCGCCGAGGAGCGCCTGGAAGGTGAGCCACTCGCTGACGAAGCCGTTGAGCGGCGGGAGGGCCGAGATCGCAACGGCTCCGAGCAGGAACAACCCCGCCGTCCAGGGCATGCGCCGGGCGAGCCCGCCGAGCTCCTCCATGTTACGCACGTGCGTGCGGCAGAGAACGCTGCCCGCGCCGAGGAACAGGAGGCCTTTGAATGCCGCGTGGTTGACGGTGTGAAGGAGTGCGGCGGTGAGCGCGACGGTCGCGAAGGCGCCGCCCGCGTCGTCCCGGCGCCACAGAATCATCGCCAGCCCCACCCCGATGAGGATGATCCCGATGTTTTCGACACTGTGGAACGCGAGCAGGCGCTTCAAGTCGTGCTGCTGCAGCGCGTAGAGCACACCGAGTACGGCCGAGAGCGTGCCCGCGACGAGCACCGTCCATCCCCAGGAGAACGGAAGCGGCCCGGCGACCGGCGCGAGGAAGTCGAAGGCGAAGCGCAGTATCCCGTAGATCGCGACCTTGAGCATGACGCCCGACATCAGCGCCGAGACGTGGCTCGGGGCCGCAGGGTGTGCGCGAGGGAGCCAGACGTGGAGAGGGACCACGCCGGCCTTGGTGGCGAAGCCCCCGAGCGCCAGGAAGAACAGTGCCGTTCGCGTCGTGCCGTCGAGGTTACCCGCCGCGGCGCGAAGGGCCGCAAAGTCGAATGCCGCGGCGCGCTCGGTCAGGGCGAGGAATGCGACGAGAAGCAGGGCCGTCCCTCCGTGGGTCATCACCATGTAGAGGAGCCCCGCGCGGGCGTTCTCGCCATCCCGGTCGTCGGAGACGACGAGGACGTAGCTGGCGAGCGTCATGCCTTCCCAGCAGAGGAGGAAGGTCAGCGCGTCGCCGGCGCAGCAGACGAACGCCATGCAGGCCAGGAACAGATTCAGCGCGAGCACCTGCGCCGCCTGCCGCGCCGGTCCCGCGTCGGGCGAGTGCGCCCGGAGGTAGGCCGGACCGTAGATGGCCGCCGCGATGGCCACGAGGGAGATGACGAGCAGGAAGAAGGCCGAGAGCCCGTCCACCGAGAGCGAAAGCCGGGCAAACGGGAACAGGACCGGGAGCGGCTGGGTCAGCGTGCGGCCCGGCTCGCCGAGGAGCACGCCGAGCGAAACGCCGACGCCTGCCACGGCCCCGCCGAGCGCGGCCAGGTGACCCGCACCGAGCGCGAGTCGGCCCGACCATCGCGCCAGCAGGGACGAAAGCGCCCCCGCCCCGTAGCACGCAGCCATCAGCAGCGTGCCCGTCAGCAGCAAGTCCTGGGTGGGTGGCGATGAGATCACATCGGCATGAGGACGCGCGTGGCCGCGGGGAGGCGGCTGACTCTCGCGGAATTATACGGCAACGACCCTGGATCCTCGGCAGGGCTCACTTCACCTTCATTCCCGGTTGCGCGCCGCTGTCCGGCGAGAGCAGGAAGATGCCAGGGCCTTCTCCCGAGGCCGCCAGCACCATCCCCTGCGACAGGCCGAATTTCATCTTGCGCGGCGCGAGATTCGCCACCACCACGGTGAGCCGTCCCTCGAGCGCAGCCGGGTCGTAGGCCGACTTGATGCCGGCGAACACGGTACGCGTGTCGCCGCCGAGGTCCAGCGTGAGCTTCAGCAGCTTGTCCGCGCCCTCGACGTGCTCGGCCTTCACTATCCTGGCGACCCGAAGATCGATCTTCGCGAACTCGTCGATCGTTATAACCCCCCCTCTCCCTTCGGGAGAGGGGCCGGGGGTGAGGGACCCTGGAGTGAGGGGAGGGGGCGATGAACCAGGCCCGGGTATTTTCTTCTCCAACGCATTCCAGATAGCCTCGAGCACAACTTCTGTCGTTGCCAAGACATCGTTGTTCCAGAATCGCAGCACCTCTATACCCTGTTCTTTCAGGGCCGCGGTGCGTGCTTCATCCTTCGAGGCCAGTTCAAAGTGCTGCGAGCCGTCCAGCTCGATCGCCAGCGTGGCTTCGTGGCAATAGAAGTCGAGGATGATCTTTCTTCCGTCAATTTCTAGCGGATGCTGACGTCGGAATTTCGCTCCGTGCACACGCCGGTCGCGCAATAGGAACCAGATCAATTTCTCCGCGTCGGTCTGCTCTTCGCGCAGTTTGCGGGCGAACGCGAGCAGGTCTTCGGGCAAAGGAAGTCTCTTCGGCTGAGCTCCCTCACCCCCGGCCCCTCTCCCGGTGGGAGAGGGGGGGGCGTCGGCAGACGCAGGCGACGCAGGATGCGGGGTGGAGACGGTCAATTTCTCGGCTTCTTTTTCAATCTCGAAAAGCGCATCAATTTGCTTAGTCTCGACGCGCGTCATGAGGTGCTCATAGCGATTGATTCGACGCCCTGCGGATAGATGTAGGTTAACGTCATTCCAGTTCTGCGGTGGCAGATTTAGGAAGTCGAATGCCTGCTTCGTTAGCTCAGGAAGAACTGGGTGCAGATAAATCGATAGTAAGCGGAACGCTTCGAGTGCACCCGTACAGACCAATCCCGCGTCGCGCGGTCTATTGTTCTTCGCAAGTTCCCATGGCTTTAGCGCATCGTAGACTTGGTTTGCCAGATCCGCGTGTTCCATGATCCGCCGCAATGCTTTTCCGAATTCTCGCGATTCGTATAACGACGCAATTTGAGCGCTGTCGCTACGAATGCGTGCGATAAGCTTGGCTGTTGCATTTCCCACGTGGCCATGCCGGGCTTCGAACAAAATGCCACCTGGATCCCAAGAGGTATCCGGAAGCGGCGCTTCATCGCTTATGTTCAGCACGCCGTCTTGAAGACGGTGGACGAAACCCGCCGCCCGGCTCGCAATGTTGACGTACTTGCCCACCAGGTCGCTGTTCACCCGCGCGACGAAATCCTCCGGATTGAAGTCAACGTCCTCGACGTTGGCGTTCAGCTTCGCGGCGATGTAGTAGCGCAGCCACTCCGGGTTCATGCCGATGTCCAGGTACCTCAGCGGGCTGATGCCGGTGCCGCGGCTCTTGGACATCTTTTCCCCCGACACGGTGATAAAGCCGTGCACGTACACCCTGTCGGGCACCTTGTAGGGCCTGCCGGCGAACTTCAGCATCGCCGGCCAGAACAGGGTGTGGAAGTAGATGATGTCCTTGCCGATGAAGTGGACTTGCTCGGTGCCGGGGTCGGCGAGGAAGCCCTCGAAGTCGATGCCCTGCTTCGCGCAGTAGTTCTTGAAGCTGGCGAGATAGCCGATCGGCGCGTCCAGCCAGACGTAGAAGTACTTGCCCGGAGCGTCGGGAATCGGGATGCCGAAATAGGGCGCGTCGCGCGAGATGTCCCAGTCGCCGAGCGACTTGTCGCCCTCGCCCTCCAGCCATTCCCTCGCCTTGTTCGCCACTTGCGACTGGAGGCGATCCGGCGTCCCGACCCAGGCCTTCAGGAAGGCCACGCACTTGGCGTCGGACAGCCGGAAGAAGTAGTGCTCCGAGGTCTTGAGCACCGGGGTCGCGCCCGAGAGCGTCGAATAGGGGTGCTTCAGCTCGGTCGGCGAATACACCGAGCTGCAGTTCTCGCAGGCGTCGCCGTACTGGTCCTTCGCGCCGCACTTGGGGCACTCGCCCTTGATGTAGCGGTCGGCGAGGAACATGCCCTTCAGCGGGTCGTAGAACTGCTCGATCGACTTGGTGTACACCAAGCCCGCGGCCTTGAGCTTGCGGTAGATGTCCTGCGACAGCTCGGTGTTCTCGGGCGAGTCCGTCGAGTGCCAGTTGTCGAAGCTGATGTGGAACCCGCGCAGGTACTTCGGGCGCTCGGCGGCGATGCGCTCGACCAGGTGCTGCGGCGTCACCCCCTCCGATTCCGCCTTGAGCATGATGGGCGCCCCGTGCGCGTCGTCGGCGCCCACGAAGTGCACCTCGTGCCCTTGCATCCGCTGGAACCGCACCCAGATATCGGCCTGGATGTATTCCATGATGTGGCCGATGTGGAAGGAGCCGTTCGCGTAGGGAAGGGCCGTCGTGACGAAGATTCTTCGGGGCATAGAGGGCGTCGATGCGCGACAACAATGCGCGGCTTATCGCGCTAACCCGTAATTCTATCGCGGTAATCGAAGTTTCCGCACGCGAATCCGGGTAAAATGTCGCCCTTATCGCGTAGGGCCGGCGAGGGCGTCGGCGCGGCGCGGCGTCGGAGGCAAACATGTCGTTGTCCCAGGAAGTCGTTCAGAACGCGCTCAAGGAGGTCATCGATCCCAACACGGGGAAGGACCTCCTCGCCACGAAGTCGGCGCGCAACATCAAGCTCGATGGCGCCAACGTCTCGCTCGACGTCGAGCTCGCTTATCCGGCGAAGAGCCAGATCGAGCCGATCCGCAAGGCCGTGGTGGCGCGCCTGCGGAGCATTGCCGGCGTCGGCGAGGTGAAGGTCAACGTGAGCAGCAAGATCGCCGCGCACACGGTGCAGCGCGGGGTGAAACTGATGCCCAGCGTGAAGAACATCATCGCCGTCGCCTCCGGCAAGGGCGGGGTGGGCAAGTCGACCACCGCGGTCAACCTCGCGCTCGCGCTCTCGGCCGAGGGCGCCAAGGTCGGAGTGCTCGACGCCGACATCTACGGTCCGTCCCAGCCCACGATGCTCGGCATCACGGGCAACCCGCAGACCGAGGACGGCAAGACCCTTACGCCCATGCACGGACACGGCATCGAGGCGATGTCGATCGGGTTCCTCATCGACGTCGACACGCCCATGGTGTGGCGCGGTCCCATGGTGACGCAGGCGCTCGAGCAGCTCCTGAGGGACACCAAATGGTCCGATCTCGACTACCTCGTCGTCGACCTGCCGCCGGGCACCGGCGACACGCAGTTGACGCTCGCGCAGAAGGTGCCGGTCACCGGCGCCGTGATCGTCACCACGCCCCAGGACATCGCGCTCATCGACGCGAGGAAGGGCTTGAAGATGTTCGAGAAGGTCGGCATCCCCATCCTCGGCATCGTCGAGAACATGAGCATCCACGTGTGCTCCAAGTGCGGCCACGCGGAGCACATCTTCGGCCAGGGCGGCGCGGAGCGCATGTGCAAGGACTACAACGTCGAATTCCTCGGCGGCCTGCCCCTGGACATCAGGATCCGCGAGCAGGCCGACGCGGGCAAGCCCACGGTGGTGGCCGATCCCGAAGGGCCGGTGGCGGAGATCTACAAGACCATCGCGCGGCGCGTCGCCGTGAAGATCGGCGAGCTGCAGAAGGACATGAGCTCGAAGTTCCCGAACATCGTCATTCAGAATACCTGATTCGGCACAGCCGGGACCGGACAGGCTGCCGTGATTTGCCGTCCCAAATCTCCCGATCTTGCGCAGTTGCGGCTTCGCAACTGCGCAAAATCGGGAGACCTATGTAGACCCAAAACCTTCGCGAAGTCTGTCCACATGCGAGTGATAAGAGACCAATGAGCATCAAGTCCGACAAGTGGATCCGCCGCATGGCGGAGACGCAGCGCATGATCGAGCCCTTCGAGCCCGGGCAGGTCAAGCAGGTGGACGGGCGGCCCGTCGTGTCCTTCGGGACCTCGAGCTACGGCTACGACATCCGCTGCTCGAGCGAGTTCAAGATCTTCACCAACATCAACTCGACCATCGTCGACCCCAAGAGCTTCGACGAGAAGTCCTTCGTCGATTTCAAGGGCGAGGTCTGCATCATCCCGCCCAACTCCTTCGCGCTGGCGCGCACGGTCGAGTACTTCCGCATCCCGAGGGACGTGCTGGTGCTCTGCCTCGGCAAGAGCACCTACGCACGCTGCGGAATCATCGTCAACGTCACGCCGCTGGAACCGGAATGGGAAGGCCACGTGACCCTGGAATTCTCCAACACCACGCCGCTGCCGGCGAAGATCTACGCCAACGAGGGTGTGGCGCAGGTGATCTTCTTCGAGTCCGACGAGCCCTGCGAGACCTCGTACCGCGACCGCGGCGGAAAATACCAGGGGCAGCGCGGCGTCACGCCGCCGCGGGTCTAGCGGCGCGGACGAAGTACAAACGTAGCTTGGGCTTCGCTTCGCTCAGCCCAACCTACGCCTGCGCCGCGGGCCCTGCTTGGGGAGTACCATATTCGCCGGTCCGTTCCCGGATTCCACGTTTCGCCATGGAAAAAGTGAAGCGCAAGCTGGCTGCGATCCTCGCCGCGGACGCGGTCGGCTACAGCAGCAAGATGGGCGACGACGAGGAGGGCACGCTGCGCGTGCTCTCGGCCCACCGGGCCGTCATCGACGGTATCATCGACTTCCACGACGGCCGCATCGTAGGCACGGCGGGCGACAGCGTGCTGGCGGAGTTCGCGAGCCCCGTCGAAGCCGTGCGCTGCGCGGTGGAAATCCAGGATGCGCTGCGCACGCGCAACGACAGCCTCCCCGAAGCGCGGCGGCTGCAGTTCCGCATCGGCGTCAACTTGGGCGACGTCATCGAGAAGGACGACGACTTGCTCGGCGACGGCATCAACGTCGCCGCGCGGCTGGAGGGCATCGCGGAGGCCGGCGGCATCTGCATCTCGTCGAGCGTCTACGATCAGATCTCCGGAAAGCTCGATCTCGGCTTCGTCGAGATCGGTGAGCAGAAGCTCAAGAACATCTCGCGGCCGATCCGCGTCTACCGCGTCGCGTCGGGCGGCGCGCCGCTCTCGGCAGCGCCGGCACCTGCTTCCGCGCTGCCGCCGAAGTCGGGCGTTTCCGGGCTGTGGCTCGCCTCGGGCGTGGGCGCTACCGTGCTGGCCGTAGCCGCCGTCGCGTGGTACCTGGTCGCCCCCGGCGGCAATCCAGCCGCAACGGCCCCGGCTCCGGCGCTCGCCGCTGCCGCACCCACGGCGGGGCCCGGCCGGGAAGCAGAGATGAAAGCGCGGGCCGAGGCCGAGATCGCGAAGGTGCGGGCGGAGGCGCAGGCCCAGGCAGAGGCCGAGATTGCCAAGGTGCGCGCGGATGCCGAACTCGCCAAGGCGCGCGCCGAAGCGGAGTCGCTGCGCAGGCAGGCCGCCGCGGCAAGCGCCGCGGCGCAGCGCTCCGCGGAAACCAAGGCACCGGCGGGGGGCGAGATTGCCAAG
>Ga0080064_1005539_pt1 | contig 12136 bp, 13 predicted proteins | sample Subgrocontami54m_FD_69260 | JGI IMG/M metagenome (GOLD analysis project Ga0080064, IMG submission 69260) | Subsurface groundwater microbial communities from S. Glens Falls, New York, USA - GMW46 contaminated, 5.4 m (SPADES assembly) (version 2) ...
GGGAGAGGGAAAAACGGCGCGGTTGCGAGGACCGCACCGCACCGGTATGTATACCCGCCTTTTCCGGCCGGAAACTTAAGAAAAATCACCCCGTATGAGCCGTCTTGTCATGAAATTCGGCGGAACCTCGGTCGCCGATATCGACCGCATCCGCAACGTTGCCCGCCACGTCAAGCGCGAGGTCGATGCCGGCCACGAGGTCGCCGTCGTGGTTTCGGCCATGGCCGGCACGACCAATAAGCTCGTGGAATGGTGCCGCGAGGCGGCCATGCTGCATGACGCCCGGGAATATGATGCGGTCGTCGCCTCGGGCGAGCAGGTGACCTCGGGGCTGCTAGCCATCGCGCTGCAAGAGATGGGCGTCACCGCCCGCTCCTGGCAAGGCTGGCAATTGCCGATCTATACCAGCGACGCCCATGGCGCCGCGCGCATTCTCGACATCAACGGCGCGGAGATCGTCAAGCGCTTCAAGGAGCGCAAGGAGGTGGCGGTGATCGCCGGCTTTCAGGGCGTCCACAAGGAGACCGGCCGCATCACCACGCTCGGCCGCGGCGGTTCGGATACCTCGGCGGTCGCCATCGCCGCCGCTATCCGCGCCGACCGCTGCGACATCTACACCGACGTGGACGGAGTTTATACGACCGACCCGCGGGTAGTGCCGCGGGCGCAGCGCCTCCACAAGATTGCCTTCGAGGAAATGCTGGAGCTGGCCTCGCTCGGCGCCAAGGTGTTGCAAGTGCGCGCGGTGGAACTTGGCGCCATGCGGCAAGTGCGTATCTTCGTGCGCTCCAGCTTCGACAAGCCCGAGGACATAGATCCGCGCGCGGAGCCGCCGGGAACCCTGATTTGTGTTGAGGAGGAGATCGTGGAACAGCACGTCGTCACCGGCATCGCCTTCTCCAAGGACGAGGCGCAGATTTCAGTCCGCCGGGTGCAGGACAAGCCCGGCGTCGCCGCCGCCATTTTCGGCCGTTTGGCCGAAGCCAGTATCAACGTGGACATGATCGTCCAGAACGTATCGGAGGATGGGGCTACCACCGACCTGACCTTCACGGTGCCCGAGGCCGACTATGCGCGGGCCACCGACGTGTTGACCAAGGCCAAAAAAGAAATCGGCTATGAGAAGCTCGACGGGGCGACTGATGTTGCCAAGGTCTCGGTGATCGGCTTCGGCATGCGCAGCCATGCCGGCGTCGCCGCGCAGGCGTTCCGCGCGCTGGCCGAGCGCAACATCAATATCCGGGCGATCACCACCTCGGAGATCAAGTTTTCGCTTCTGATCGACGCCGCCTATACGGAACTGGCGGTCCGCACCCTGCATGCGCTCTATGGGCTGGATAAGGCGTGATTTTACGCATCATTCCGGAAACCGCCAACGGGTCGGCGCGAAGCGCCGCCCGATGCCAGGCTCCGCGGCCGTCCGGAATCCATAACCCCTGCCAATGATTATGGATTCCTGGGTTCGCGGGCACCGCCCGCGCCCCGGGATGACGACAATGTCTTTGGCTTGCAGTTTGCATCCCCTATTCGCTATGACCTAAGCGAAGATTCCGCGATTTGCCGGGTTTCGCGGGTTTTTCCTCTTCAGTGCGGACCGCAACCAAGGGGCTGCGGGTAGATCGGGTTAAAGGACCTTCACGCCATGCGAGGCGCGCTCGGTGGTCCGCGCGTATTGTTGCGCCGGCTTCGCGAGGTGATGGCGGAGCCGGTCAGCGCGCAGGAGCGCCTGGACAAGATCGTGGTGCTGATCGCCGCCAATATGGTGGCGGAGGTCTGCTCCGTCTACGTGCTGCGCGTGGACAGCACGCTCGAGCTCTACGCCACCGAAGGCTTGAACCGCAAAGCCGTCCACTTGACCGTGCTGCGCGCCGACGAAGGCCTCGTCGGCCTGGTGGCGCGTGAAGCCACGTCGGTCAACTTATCGGAGGCCCACAAGCATCCCGCCTTCTCCTACCGGCCGGAGACGGGCGAGGAAATCTACCATTCCTTCCTGGGCGTTCCGATCCTGCGCGCCGGCAATACGCTTGGCGTGCTGGTGGTGCAGAACCGGGCGCGGCGCACCTATTCCGAGGAGGAAGAGGAAGCACTGCAGACCACGGCGATGGTGCTTGCCGAGATGATCGCCTCGGGCGAGCTTTCCGTGCTCGCCAAGCCCGGTGCGGAACCGGCGGCGCATCATTCGCTGCGGCTTGCCGGCAGCGTGCTTGCTGAAGGCGTGGCGCTCGGTCATGTCGTGCTGCACGAGCCGCGCGTGGTCGTCACCAACTTCATCGCCGACGACGTGCAGAAGGAACTCAAGCGACTGGATGAAGCCATCGCGGCCGTGCGTGCCGACCTCGACCTCATGCTCGAGCGCGGCGATGTCGCCGACGGCGGCGAGCACCGCGACGTGCTCGAAGCCTACCGCATGTTCGCCTATGACCATGGCTGGATGCACCGGATGCACGAAGCGGTCATGACCGGCCTGACCGCCGAGGCGGGAGTGGAGCGCGTGCAGTCGGATACGCGCGCGCGCATGCTGCGGCAGACCGATCCTTATCTGCGCGACCGCCTGCACGACCTTGACGATCTTGCCAACCGCCTGATGCGGCAATTGATGGGGCGCGACCACGCCCCCACGCGCGAGCAATTGCCGGAGAACGCCATTCTCGTGGCGCGGTCGATGGGGCCGGCGGCGTTGCTGGATTACGACCGCCGGCGGCTGCGCGGCCTGGTGCTGGAGGAAGGCGGGCCGACTTCGCATGTGTCGATCGTCGCGCGCGCCTTGGGCATTGCCGCCGTCGGCGAGATCAACAACGCCACCGGCCTGGTTGATTCCGGCGATGCGATCATTGTCGATGGCACCAGCGGTGAAGTGCATGTGCGGCCCTCAACCGAGGTGGAAAACGCCTATGCGGAACGGGTGCGGTTGCGCGCGCGCAAGCAGGCGCAGTACCACGCCTTGCGCGACAAGCCCTGCGTGACCAAGGACGGCGAGCCGGTGACGCTGATGCTCAACGCCGGTCTTTTATTGGATTTGCCGCACATCGAGGAAACCGGGGCGGCGGGCATCGGCCTTTTCCGCACCGAATTGCAATTCATGGTCTCCCCGGCCTTCCCGCGCACCAGCGAGCAGCTCTTGCTCTACCGTGCGGTACTTGACGCCGCGGGCAAGCGGCCGGTGACTTTCCGCACGCTCGACATCGGCGGCGACAAGGTGCTGCCTTATATGCGCTCTTTCGAGGAGGAAAATCCCGCGCTCGGCTGGCGCGCCATCCGCCTTGGCCTCGACCGGCCGGGCCTGCTGCGCATCCAGCTGCGCGCGCTGCTGAAGGCCGCGGGCGGGCGCGAGCTGCGGCTCATGTTTCCGATGATCGCCACCGTGGACGAGTTCGACCAGGCTAAGGTCCTGGTCGAGCGCGAGCTGACCCACCTGCGCCGCCACGGGCATAAGTTGCCGAAGCTGGTGGAAGTCGGAACCATGCTGGAAGTCCCCTCGCTGCTGTTCCAGCTCGATGAATTGTTGTCGCGAGTGGATTTTCTTTCCGTAGGCTCTAATGATCTCATGCAATTCCTCTTTGCGGCGGACCGCGGCAATGCGCGGGTGTCGAGCCGGTTCGATCCGCTTTCGGCGCCCGTGCTGCGCGCCTTGCGCGCCATTGCAGCGGCGGCTCGCGCGCATGGCAAGCCGGTAGCGCTGTGCGGGGAGCTGGCGTCCAAGCCGATTGGCGCGCTGGCGCTGGTGGCGATCGGTTACCGCTCTCTCTCGCTGACGCCGTCCGCGCTCGGTCCGGTCAAGGCCATGCTGCTCGAGCTCAATTGCCGCAAGGCGGAGAAAATGTTGCAGCCGCTCATCGACAGTCCCGCCGGCAGCGTGCCGATCCGCGAACGGCTACAGGCTTTCGCCGAGGCGGAAGGCTTGCAGCTATAACTTATGGTTATTTAATTCGTTGAAGCACAATGCTCCCTGAACAGAAACTCGACGTCTTGCTCACCCGTCACGCCGCGGTGGAGGCGGAGCTTTCCGGCCAGCACAATTCCGAAACTTACGTGCAGCTCTCGCGGGAATTCGCCGAGCTCGGTCCCGTCGTCGAAAGCATCAAAGCCTATAGGGCAGCGAGCAAAGAACGCGCGGAACTCGAAGCGCTCATCGCCGATCCCGCCACCGATGCGGAAATGCGCGCGCTGGCGGAGGGAGAAAAAAGCGCGCTAGAGGCGCGAGTCGCCAAGCTTGAGCAGCAGGTACGCGGGGCGCTCGTGCCTAAGGACGCGATGGACGAGCGCAATGTGATGATCGAAATCCGCGCCGGCACCGGCGGTGACGAGGCCTCGCTCTTTGCCGGCGATCTGTTTCGCATGTATGAGCGCTACGCCGCCAAGCAGGGCTGGAAAGTGGAGGTGATCTCCGCGAGCGAAGGCACAGTGGGCGGATATAAGGAAATCGTCGCCGAGATTCGCGGGCGCGGCGCTTTCGCCAAGCTGAAATTCGAATCCGGCGTCCACCGCGTCCAGCGCGTGCCGCATACCGAAACAGCAGGCCGCATCCACACCTCCGCCGCTACCGTTGCGGTGCTGCCGGAGGCGGAGGAGGTCGATATCAAGATCAACGAGAGCGATTTGAAGATCGAGACCATGCGATCGAGCGGCGCCGGCGGGCAGCACGTCAACAAGACGGAATCCGCCATCCGCGTCACCCATGTTCCGAGCGGGATCGTGATCGCCGTGCAGGAGGACCGTTCCCAGCATAAGAATCGCGCCAAGGCCATGGCGCTGCTGCGCGCGAAACTCTACGATTCCGAGCGCGCCAAACTGGACGCCGCGCGCGCCGCCGAGCGCCGCGGTCAGATCGGCTCCGGCGACCGCTCCGAGCGCATCCGCACTTACAATTTCCCGCAAGGCCGCGTCAGCGATCACCGCGTCAATCTCACCCTCTACAAGCTGCCGCAGATCCTGGAGGGCGAGGCGCTGGGCGAGATTATCGAGGCGCTCGCCACCGAGCATCAGGCGGAGTTGCTGGCGGCCCAGGACAGGGTCCAGTGATTTCGGGCCTAAACTCTGGCGTGTCCGTCGCCGCGGCGCGACGCATCATCGCCGACATTTTCCGCAAGCACGGTCTCGATTCTCCGGAGCTCGATGCCCGCGTGCTGATCGGCCACGCGCTTGGCCTCAAACATGCGGCGCTTGCGTCGAATGCGGACCAGCTGTTGAGCCCGGATGAGGCTCGGGCGATTTCCACGCTCGCGGCGCGCCGATTGGCACGCGAGCCGGTGACGCGTATCCTCGGCAGCAAGGAATTTTGGGGCCTGGAGTTCCGCGTCACCCCGGCGACGCTGGCGCCGCGTCCGGAAACCGAGACGGTAGTCGAGACGGCGCTCGCCGTGATATCCGCCAGCGGCCCCCGCACGCGCGCGTTTCGCATTGCCGATCTCGGCACCGGGTCGGGCGTGTTGTTGCTGGCGCTGCTGTCCGAGCTGCCCGACGCCTGCGGCGTCGGCACCGACATCAGCCTGGCCGCCTTGGAAACGGCCCGGGAAAATGCGGCGCGCCTTGGCCTTGCCTCGCGCGCGTGTTTTGCGGCCTGTGATTTCGCCGCCGCTTTGAGCGGCCCCTTCGATCTCGTCGTTTCCAATCCGCCCTATATCGCGAGCGGCGACATCGGCGGCCTAGCGCCGGAAGTCCGTGAATATGACCCGCTGCTCGCGCTCGACGGCGGCCGGGATGGCCTTGCCGCTTACCGCGCAATTGCCGCGGATGCGCGGCGCATTCTTGCTCCCGGCGGCATCCTGGTTGTCGAGCTTGGCGCCGGCCAGGCATCGCCGGTGGAGGCGGTTTTGCTCGATGGTGGAATTAAGGCCGGGCATCCGGCAAAAGACCTGTCCGGCCATCCGCGGGCCCTACCAGCCGCCCGATCCATGCAGGGAAAGCATTCCCACCGGCAAAAATAGCACTTGGATTATGCGGTGAGAGCGACTAGCTTTAAAGCACGACATCGGCCCGAGACGACCGCATCGCGTCAACGCCCGGAGCGAGGCTTCCAGCAGGCGAGCGGTGCGCAAGGCGAACGAAGATTAGCCGGTGATACGGCAGCGGAACGCCGAATTCGGGTCAGACGCTTCATCGGGTTAGGCGCGCATCGGGCATTATCCTGGTAAACGGCGCGTGGGATGAGGGGTTGCCATCGCCGCAGTTAAGCGCGGCCAAGGGGTTGTTGCGGCTATCGCAATAGGGATCGCACAGTTTCGTTGAAAGTGTATCGGCTTTGACCCTTTGGGCGAAGCCGATGGGATGGTTGTGTGCTTTCGAATCTCTTTCCTGGGGGCGAGAGCCGTCCAAAATTGGAGTTTGGCAAAAAGGCAGATCATGAGAAACGGTCAGAACAAGCGAACGCGTGGGCGTAACAATAACAACCGCAAGAGCCAGAATCCGCTCACGCGGCTCTATGAGTCGAACGGCCCGGACGTGAAGATCCGCGGTGCGGCCTCTCACGTCGCCGAAAAATACATCCAGCTCGCGCGCGACGCCCAAGGCTCCGGCGACCCGGTGGCGGCGGAGAATTACTATCAGCACGCCGAGCACTATTTCCGCCTGATCGCCGCCGCGCAGGAGCAGTTCCGTCAAGGACAGCAGCCGCCGCTCTATCGGCCCGAAGGCAGCGCGCCGAGCGACGAATCCTACGACGACGACGGCGAGGATCAGGGTCATCCCATGATGGGCGGCAGCGAACCGAACTACGGCAATCGCGAGCATCAGCAGCCCTACCCGCCGCGTGATAATCAGTCCTACCCGCCACGCGACGGCCAGCATCATCAGCATCGGGATCAGCAGTCCTATCCGCCGCGCGACCAGCAGCCGCGTCCGCATCAGCCCGCCGGGCCTGGCGGGGACACCCAAGGCGAGACGGACCGCCTGCCATCCTTCATCACCGGAGGCGGGCAGCCGCATCAGCAGTCTTATGGGCAGAACGGCCATGACGGCCAGCCCGACCGCTTCCCGTTGCATCGTCGGCGCCGCCGCCACCGCGGCCCGCGCGGCGACATGCCGGGCGGCTCGCAAGGTGGCGACGATATCGCGCCCTTGCCGCGCCCGCCGCAGGACTAAACTTTTTTGTATCGAGCTTTGGCGGCGCGATCAGAGAGAGCACGCTACGCCGCCCGGCGACGGCGCCAGTGCCGGCTCCAGTGCGGGCACGAGCCGCTGTTTCTCCCGCCGCGCCGGAATGGCGCGATAGACCTGTTTCGTCGCTTCGACGATATGTACGCCGGCAAACGGCGCCGAGATCGTCGCGCCTGCGCGTTCCCAGGCGAAGGCCGAGCGCAGGAACCAGCCGCGCGCGATGGGCGGCACGTATAGCGCCTCGTCCCAGCCCATCGGCGTGAACCAGGTTTCGCGCAAAAGGTGGATGATTTGCGAGCGCGAATACGGCCGGCCATGACCAAAAGGCGTGGTGTCCATGCGCGCCCACAGCCCCTGGCGGTTTGGCACCACCGCCAGCAATTTTCCGCCCGACGCCAGCACCCGCCAAACCTCGCGCAGCAATTGCGCCGGGTCCTGCGACATTTCCAGCGCATGCACGAGCAGAACCCGGTCCACGGCGCCGTCGGGCAGCGGCATCTCGCCTTCTTCCACCAGCGCGGTGAGCGCCGGCCGCGCCAGCGGCCATTTCACCACGCCCTGGGCGCCGGGCATGAAGGCGAGACAGCGTTCCGCTTCCTCGCGAAAGAGCCCGAGATACGGCGTCGGGTAGCCGATGCCGAGCACGCGCAGGGCGCGCGTGTCGTCCCACCGCCGGCGAACGCCGCGGCCGACGAAGCGCCGGGCCACGACGCCAAGCCGCTGAGCGTAGAAATTGCGCAGATCAACGACGTCCATGGACATGGGCGCATGCTAGCATGGAACGGCACTGGAGCCGTTAACGCATTGCCGCGCATATTTCGAGGATGACATGCCTGCGCAGATTCGTCTCTTTCTCTGCCTGAAGGACAATTTCGGCGTCCTGGTGCATGACCCCGCGAGCGGCGCGACGGCCGCCATCGATGCTCCCGAGGCCGCGCCAGTGGAAGCCGCGCTCAAAGGCAACGGCTGGAAGCTCACCGACATCCTCGTCACCCATCACCATGGCGATCACACCGGCGGCATTGCAGAATTGAAGCAACGTTATCGCTGCCGTGTCGTCGCTCCGCGCGGCGAGGCAGCCAAAATTCCGCTGGTCGATGTGGCGGTGAAGGAAAGCGAGACGATCCATGTGGGCGGGCTCTCCGCGCATGTGCTGGAGACGCCGGGCCACACGCTTGGCCACATCGCCTATTGGCTGCATGCGGACAAGCTTGTCTTTGTCGGCGACACGCTGTTTTCCGTCGGCTGCGGCCGCGTGATCGAAGGAACGCCGGAGATGATGTGGCGCTCGCTCATCAAGCTGCGCGACCTGCCCGACGACACGCGCATCTTCTGCGGTCACGAATACACGCAGGCGAATATCAAATTTGCCAAGACGATTGAGCCTAACAACAAAGCGCTGGCGGCACGCAAACGCGAGGTCAAGAAATTGCTTGCCGAAGGCAAGCCAACGATCCCGACGACAATGGCGCAGGAAAAGGTGGCCAATCCCTTCCTGCGCGCCGACGTGCCCGAGGTTGCCGCGGCGGTCGGGCTGGCGGGTCATTCGCCCGCGGAGGTGTTTGCCGAAGTCCGGGCGCGGAAAAACGTATTTTAATTTTTCTTCGCCACGGCCGGCGAGTCGCCTCAGGCCATGTATTGCCCGCCGTTGGCGGTCAGGGTTGAACCGGTGATGAAGCCCGCTTCATCGGCGGCGAGAAAGACCACGCAGCGCGCGACTTCCTCCGGCGTGCCGATGCGCCCGACCGGAATCAGCGGCAGGATTTTCTTCTCCATCACCTCCGGCGGGATCACCGCCACCATCTCGGTGCCAATATAGCCGGGACAGATGGCGTTGACGGTAATGCCGTTACGCGCCGTCTCCTGCGCCAGTGACTTGGTGAAGCCGATCTCGCCGGCTTTGGCGGCAGAGTAGTTGGACTGGCCGAACTGGCCCCTCTGCGCATTGATCGAGGAAATATTGATGATGCGGCCGAACTTGCGGTCCCGCATGCCCTCAATCAGTGGACGGCACATGTTGAACAACGAATTTAGGTTGGTGTTGATGACGGCGGTCCACTGCTCTGGCGTCATCTTGTGGAACATGCTGTCGCGGGTGATGCCGGCATTGTTGACCAGGACCTCCACCGGGCCGAGATCAGCTTCGATCTGCTTCAGCCCGGCAGCGCAGGCGTCGTAGGAGGAAACGTCCCACTTGTAGACGGGGATACCGGTTCCAGCCTTGAACTTCTGCGCCGCCTCGTCGTTGCCGGCGTAATTCGCAGCCACCTTGTAGCTGGCCGCTTTTAGCGCCTTCGCTATAGCCGCCCCGATCCCGCGCGTACCGCCGGTGACCACCGCAACGCGTACCATGACTCAATTCCTCTCAGACTCGATCTCCCTCTCCCCCGCACGCGGGGAGAGGTGAAAGCCAGTTACCGCTCCACGCACATGGCGATGCCCATGCCGCCGCCGATGCAGAGTGTGGCGAGACCCTTCTTCGCATCACGCTTACCCATCTCATGCAGCAGCGTCACCAGCACCCGCGCGCCGGAAGCGCCGATCGGATGGCCGAGCGCGATGGCGCCGCCGTTGACGTTGACCTTCGCCGTATCCCAGCCGAGGTCCTTGTTGACGGCGCAGGCCTGCGCCGCGAAGGCCTCGTTGGCCTCGATCAAGTCGAGGTCCTCGATCTTCCAGCCTGCCTTCTGCAAGGCCGCGCGCGAGGCCGGGATCGGGCCCGTGCCCATGATCGACGGATCAACGCCCGCATGCGCCCAGGAGACGATTCGCGCCAATACCTTGCGGCCTTCCTTTTGCGCCTGGCTCGCCTTCATCAGCACGACCGCCGCGGCGCCGTCATTGATGCCGGAGGCATTGCCGGCGGTCACCGTGCCTTCCTTGTCGAAAGCGGGCCGCAGCTTGGCCATGGCATCGAGTGTCGTGCCGTGGCGTGGATACTCGTCCGTATCGACCACCACGTCGCCCTTGCGCGTCTTCACCGTCACGGGAACGATCTCGTCCTTGAACCGGCCGGCTTTCTGCGCCGCCTCGGTCTTGTTCTGCGACTTGACCGCGAACTCATCCTGCTGCTGGCGGGTGATCTGCCATTGCTTGGCGACGTTCTCGGCAGTGTTGCCCATGTGATAGCCATTGAAGGCGTCCCAAAGCCCGTCCTTGATCATGGTGTCGATCATCTCAAAGTTGCCCATCTTCACGCCGTTGCGCAGATGGGCGCAGTGCGGGGCCTGGCTCATGGATTCCTGGCCGCCGGCCACCACGATCTCGGAGTCGCCGTTGAGGATGGCCTGATAGCCGAGCGCGACCGCGCGCAACCCCGAACCGCAGAGCTGATTCACCCCCCACGCAGGGCTCTGGACCGGAACACCGGCCGCGACTGAGGCCTGGCGCGCTGGATTCTGGCCCTGGCCCGCTGTGAGGATCTGGCCCATGATGACCTCGGAAACCTGGTCGCCCTGAACGCCCGCGCGCTCGAGCGCCGCCCTGATTGCAACTTTGCCGAGATCATGGGCGGGCAGGCTGGAAAGCGCCCCATTGAAGGCACCAACCGGCGTGCGGGCAGCGCTGACAATGACAATGTCGTCTTTCATCGGAAAACTCCTGTTATCTGGCTATTCTATGCAAAATGGGTGCCCGTCGCGGGTGTGGCCCGCTTAACTGACGGTTCCGACCGCATCGTGACAAAACGGTGGCCCGTCCTGAAGGAAAATGGTTATTCTGCCGATAGCAACAAGGCCGGAACCGACACCGATCGATATGGCAAAGTCCGAAGAACCCATCACCATCAAGAAATACGCCAACCGTCGGCTCTATAACACCGGCACCAGCACCTATGTGACGCTGGAAGACCTCGCCGTCATGGTCAAGAAAGGCGAGGATTTCGTCGTCTACGACGCCAAGACCGGCGAGGACATCACGCGCTCGGTGCTGGCCCAGATCATTTTCGAGCAGGAAAACAAGGAAGGGCAGAGCCTGCTGCCCATCACCTTCCTGCGGCAGCTGATCCGCTTCTACGGCGACAGCATGCAGACGCTGGTGCCGCGCTTCCTGGAGGTGTCCATAAGCTCGCTCACCCGCGAGCAGGAGAAAATGCGCGAACAGGTAGCGCAGGCCTTCGGGGCGAGCGGTTTCGGCACGCTGGAGGAGCAGGTACGCCGGAACATGGAGATGTTCGAGCGCGCCTTCACCATGTTCGCGCCCTTCGCCCACCGGGAGAACCAGGACGAAGAGGGTGAAAAACCCCCGCCGCGCGGCGGCGCCGAGATCGATGATCTCAAGCGCCAACTCGACGAGATGCAGAAGCGGCTCGATCGCCTCAGCGGCAAGGACAAATCCTAGACGCTCCCGTCTGCCGTCCTTCGTTTTCGAACGCCCTTTCCCGAAAAAACCCTTCACCGCCCAAAGCCGCCGCACTGGCATGGCAATTGCGACTTCATGTCCAACGGGCCTGCAATGTCCCGAAATGAGACAGGAGCGCGATCATGGTGCGTCTGGACGGTACCGGAGCCTCCGCGGGCTCGCTCGGTTTGTCCCAGCGCTCGTCACAGCAGGATGGCGCCGCAACTGAAGCCTCCGCGGAGGCACGCGCGCTCGTAGCCGTGCGGCCGGCCAAGGTCCGCGCCGGCACCGCAGGGCCTGGCCGCCGGCCTGCCGCGGCCTTCCTCGCCCAGTTGATCGCCGCCGCGCAGCGTGAGCCGCAGGCGCGCGAGCGGCGGCGAGCCGAGCCGGCCGAGGCCGTGCAAGCCTACCAGGCGGCGTTGGCCGCTACATTGGAACGGAATGTTTCGCGCGTGATGTGAGCGCGGCCATCCCCGCCGGAACGGGGCTCCGACTCCACGGCGCCAAGCTCAGGAAGAAATGATCCTGTCGGCCGTCTCGATGCCGATGTCGCGCTGCGCGGTGCGGATGCTGACCGTGAATCCTCCGAGCACATCGACAAAAGCAATAACGATCAGAAGAAAGAAGGTCGAAGTCGCCGCTGATGGCACCAGCAGAAATTCGATGATCATGGCGATGAAGATGAGCATCGACAGCATGTGATCGA
>Ga0080064_1006760_pt1 | contig 12133 bp, 9 predicted proteins | sample Subgrocontami54m_FD_69260 | JGI IMG/M metagenome (GOLD analysis project Ga0080064, IMG submission 69260) | Subsurface groundwater microbial communities from S. Glens Falls, New York, USA - GMW46 contaminated, 5.4 m (SPADES assembly) (version 2) ...
TTCCAGCATTCCGGTGCTCCTGTTGTTGGCCGTGAACGCTTCCTTGGCGACTCGCTGGACGTCGGCAGCGGTGACGGCGTTGATCTTGTCGAGAGTTTTGAACAGATTGCGCCAGTCACCGGTCAGCACCTGGAATTGGGTAAGCGCATTGCCCATGGTTGTGTTGGACGACATCATGGTGATCAAGCCGGCGCGTGCGCGATTTTTCACACCTTCCAACTCCTCCGGACTGACCGGTTCGGTCTTCAGGCGTTCAATCTCCACCATCATTTCCTTTTCGGCATCCTGGTTGGACTTGCCGGGAGCAGGGAAGGCGTAGAAGAGGAAGATCCCAGGGTATTTCTCGCCCGGGAAACCGCTAAAGCCGCCCGCCTGCACCGCCACCTTCTTCTTAGTGACGAGCGACTCGTGCAGGCGTGAACTGCGGCCCGAACTCAGCAGGCTGCTGATTGCCTCATAAACGGCATTGTCCGGATGGGTCATCGCGGGTTTGTGATAGCCGATGATAAACATCTTTTGCGCCCGAGCCCGGATGGTGACGTTGCGCTCGGCATTCTGCGGCGGCTCGACGGTGCGCAGCGGTTCCGGTTTGGGGCGCGGCTTGATCCGCCCAAAGTAGGACTCGGCCAACTGTCTCACTTGTTTCGGATCAACGTCCCCGACAATCGCGATGGTCAAGTTGGAGGGACCGTAGTTCTTCTGGAAAAAAGCTTCCGCATCGGCGCGAGTGAAACTCTCCAGATCACTCATGTGACCGACGCCGGGTTCCCCGTATGGGTGGGCCTTGTAGGCGACGGCGAGAAACTCTTCAATCAGCCGGCCGATGGGATTGTTCTCGGTGCGCATGCGGCGCTCTTCGCGCACCACGCCTGCCTCCTTATAAAACTCACGCAGCACCGGATTGAGCCAGCGCTCAGACTCCAGGAAGAACCAGATCTCCAGGGCGTTGGAAGGAAGGCTGAAAAAATAGTCGGTCCTATCGGCTCCAGTGGAGGCGTTGAGACCCTTGCCGCCGGCGCCCTCAATGATCTGCCCAAACTCATTGGGCACAACAAATTTTCCGGCACCTTCCTGAGCCGCTTCCAGATCCTTGTGCAGCTTCTCTAGCGTGGCTTTGTCGCCGCCGCCGGCCTTGTTCCGCTCCTTCTGAAGCGCCAGGAAGGCCTGATCGACGCGGTCCAGCGCGTTCTTCTCTTCGGCGTAGTTTTTGGTGCCGATTGTCTGGCTTCCTTTGAACGCCATGTGCTCGAACATGTGGGCTAGGCCGGTGAAGCCTTTCACCTCCTGGACCGAACCAACGTCGGCGTAGGTATAAAAGGAGACCACCGGCGCCTGACGGCGTTCCAGCACTATGAAATGCAGCCCATTGGCGAGCTTGAATTCCGTGATCCGGGACTGCACCGAATTAAAGGTGTCTTCGGCGGCGCGGGCCGGGGTCAATGCCAAACAAAGGGTCAGGCACTGGGCCAGACCAATCCACGGGTAAAGCGGGCGGGTTTTCATAAGATCCTCACTCTGGGCTGTTGAGCACAGGTTAGCGAAGCTGAGACGGTTTTGGCAAGGCCTTAGCCGCGACTCCGGAGGCGTGGGATGAGCTGTGGAACTTCGCGCTGATAGTCCCGGTAGGCATCTCCGAAGCGGTTCAGCAACTCGCGTTCCTCCAGGACCAGCATGCAGTAGCCGGGAGGGACCATGGCAATCATGAGGAGATAGAGTCCGAGGTAGTTGGCGATGAGTACGTTCACCAACACTCCAATGCCGGCGCTCAGATACCGGGGATGGCGCACCACTCCATAGATTCCCTCGCGCATCAGAGAGCTCTTTCGTTGCTGGGACAACTCCGGCAGTCCCACCAGCGTGGAAAACTTCAGATGCCTCCAGTACTGGCGCTCCAGCCAAATTATCGGCCAGTACAGGATGAGGGCAACCCCGATCAGGCTCCAGTTGGTTCCGAGATTGACGCTCAGTGCCTCGTCACGCACATGGTAGAGCAGCACTCCGAGCGCGATCAACACCGGGAGCACGGCGAGGTAGGTTCGCCTCGGTCCCCACTTTCTCCACCGCCGCGCCCACCCGTGGATGATGAGCCAATAGATCAGTCCCGGGGGAACCGTCAGGAGCGTCAAAACCGCGAGGAAATATCGAAAGCCTTCCATTGCCGCCAGGATCAGTGTGACAGATCGGGGGGCTACCGGATATGGCGGTACCAGGAGGCAAGCCGGTGAGGCGAGACACCTGCTATAAAAAGCGCCTGAATCCAGAACCAGAACCAAAGGGTGTGCAAAAGGCCCGCCTTCTGCCAGCGGCGCGGGGATACGTGGATGGGCTCATCCAGCAGGGCGAGCCGGTAGCGCTTTGCCAAGCGGCGGGCAAAGGCGTAGTCTTCCAGCAGCGGCCAGGGCGGGTAGCCGCCGAGTTGTTGGAAGATCTCGCGGCGGCAGAAGATCCCTGAGTCCCCATAGAAAATCCCGAAGCGGCGGCGCGTGCGGTTGATGGAGGTCAGGATGGGGGCCTCGCGCCCTCCTTCATAGACAATGTCCAGGTTGCCGCCGGCTATTTCCGGAGATTGCAGTGCGCCGGTGATTTGCCGCAGTACGGCGGGACCGACGCGTACGTCGGCGTGGAGGAACCACAGAATATCCCCGGTGGCGCGGGCCGCTCCGGCGTTCAGTTGTGTGCCGCGGCCGGCCGCGGTTTGAATCACCGTGGCATAGGGCGCCGCCAGTTCGCGGGTGCGGTCCGTGGAGCCGCCGTCGGCGAGGATAATCTCGTGCGGTTGTAGTTCGGCCAAATGACGGAGCAGTCCCTCAATGGTGGACTGCTCATTGAGCGTGAGAATGATGATGGAGACGGTGCCGCTCAAACCGACATTCTACCGGTTCCAGACCCAGTCCCAAAGGTACCCGGCCTTGGAGTAGTCGCCGCCGAGCGTGGTGTCGTTGAGCCCCCAGTTGTAATCAAGATACTTCAGCTTTACACCGCCCTCTTTGAGGAACGCCGTTTTGTCCTCAGGAGCAAAGCGCGCCAGGAACTGTTCCACCGTTGCTCCATTGCGTTGGAAGTCGCCTTTGAACCAATCGAAAATGGAGCTGACCTCGGCGGTCTTCTCTTCTGGAAGGAAGCGGTTCAATTCCGGATTGGCGAGCCAGGCGCGGGCGTTGGAATCCATCTGCTCGTCCAGCCGGATGGCCACGTAGGCCTCGCGCCGCAGAGGTGGGCAACCGCGTGCCGCACAGACCAGCACAGCGTGAACACGGGAGTCGCCGAGGTCACGTAGTTTGTTTTCCACATCGTCGAGCGAGACCTTCTTCCCGTCCACAAAATGACGGACGGCGCTAAAGGGTTTCTTAGTCTTCCAAATACTCCTGGTTGGATATTGTGTGAGAATCCAGCGAATCACCAGCGCGTTGTAGGCGTTGATGGAGGCCGCTTTCCGTTCCGGCGCCGGCATCGCGGCTGGCCAAGGCGCGGCGATTGTCTTGAGGTAGACATCCAGGGCCGGGACGTCCTCCGCCTTCCAGCGTTGATAGTCCACACGGGACTGCGCATTGACATACTTCTTGAGCAAGACGTCCCAGGGCGCATGATCGAGGTCCGCACTCCAGGCCTGAGCGGCGAGCATGAGCAGGAGCGGGGCAATCGTTGATTTAAGTGCGATAGCTGGCATTGATGCGGATGTAGCCTTCGGTAAGGTCGCAGCTCCAAAACCGCGCCGAGCCTGTGCCTTTCCCACGAATGTGGAATTCGATGAAACATTCCGGCGCATCGAGCTGCTTCTTGAGTCTTGCCTCGGGAAAGGGAGCCGCGAGTCCGTTTTGGCAAACGAGCATTCCTTGCAGGGCGATGTCCACAAGAGATGGGTTGAAAACGGCGCCGGAGTATCCGGCGGCGGCCAGAATGCGGCCCCAGTTGGCATCCGATCCGGCAATGGCAGTCTTGACCAGCGGAGAGTTCGCAATGGCGCGGGCAATCTGCGCGGCGTCCGCGTCCGAACGCGCGCCGGTGACTTGAATGGTGATTCTCTTGCGCGCGCCTTCCCCGTCCTTGGCAATCTGCGCTGCCAGATCCTGGGTCAAATGCGTGAGCGCCTGCTGGAACAGTTGGCGGGAATCAGGATCGAGCGTCAAACCGGAGGCCCCATTGGCGGCCATCAGAAGCATGTCGTTGGTGGAGGTGTCGCCATCGACGGTCAGCCGGTTGTAGCTCCGCTCGGTGGCTGCCGAGACCATCCGCTTGAGCAACGGCGTAGCGATGATGGCATCGGTGACCACAAAGGCGAGCGTGGTGGCCATGCGGGGGTGGATCATGCCCGAGCCTTTGGTCATCCCGGCGATTCGCACCGTGCCGCCGCGCACGGAGATCTCAGCAAACGAGGTTTTGGGAACCAGGTCTGTCGTGAGTATGGCGTCCGCGACATCCTTAAACCGGTCTGGCGACAATCTTTTCACAAGCCCCGGAAGGGCGCGGACAATTTTGTTCGCGTCCATTTCAACGCCGATCACGCCAGTGGAAGCCGGAACAATCTGTTCGGGCGCCACCCCGAGCCGGGCGGCAAGAGCCTGGCAGGTTGCCAGCGCCACCGCCTCACCGGTTCTGGTGGCGCAATTGGCGTTGCCCGCGTTGACCATGACGGCGCGGAGTGTTCCACGAGAGGCCCGCAAGTGCTTTTTTGCCAGGCGAACCGGCGCGGCCTGCACAAGGTTTGTGGTGAAAGTGGCCGCCGCATTGGCCGTGACATCGGAAACAATGAGCGCCAGGTCGTCCTTCCTGGCCTTGCGGATTCGGGCATAAGTGGAGGCGTAGCGGAAGCCTAACGGAAGGGTCACTTAAGATGTCGCTCCTAGTCTTTCATTTTCCGACAATCGTTGCCCGTTCAGAAAGGCTTCCGCGGAAATTCTCTTGCGTCCCTCCTGTTGCAGTTCCAAGATCTCCAGCATAGCGCCGTTTCCGCAGGCCACCAGCAATCGCCTTCCGTCGACGATCATCGTCCCCGGCGCGGCGCTGGTCACTCCGGCGGACAAGCGGGCGGCGCGAAGGTGCAGCGTCTGGCCGCGGAAGCTGGTGTAGGCGCCGGGCCAGGGGTAAAATCCACGGAATCGCGCATAGATGAGACGGGCAGGGCGCTGCCAGTCGATGCGGCCATCCTCTTTTGAGAGAATCGGAGCGAGCGTGGCCCGCGTGTTGTCCTGGGGCTGGGGCTGCAAGGTTCCCTCGGCCAACCCGCGCAGAGTTGCCAGCAGCAGATTCGCGCCGGCATCGGCCAGCCGGATGCTCACCTCGGAGGCTGTTTCGCCGGCTCCGATGGCTGTTTCCCAATGCAGCAGCATGTCACCGGTGTCGAGCCCGGCGTTGATCCGCATCGTCGTGACGCCGGTACGCTCCTCGCCATTGGCGATAGCCCACTGTATGGGCGCTGCGCCGCGGTAGCTGGGCAGCAGCGAGGCGTGGACGTTGATGATGCCGAGCGGAACCATGTCAATAATGGATTGCGGGATTATCTGGCCGTAGCCCACCACTACCATCGCGTCCAGTTGCAAGGAAGAGAGCAGCTCCACGATTTCCGGATGGCGGATGCGTTCCGGTTGGTGGACGGGAAGCTGTAGCCGCAACGCCGCGTCCTTTACAGGGGAAGCAGTCAGCAGATTGCCGCGGCCCTTGGGGCGGTCCGGTTGGGTGAAGACGGCCTCGATCTTGTGTCCAGCCGCGGCCAGCGCCTCCAGACTGGGAACGGCAAAGGCCGGCGTTCCCAGGAAAGCGAGTCTTTGAGACACGCGCTTAGCTCCACTCGCCGGCCTTGACCAGCTTCCTTATCTTGCGGCGGATCAGGTCGCGCTTGAGCATGCTGATCCGGCTGAGGAACAAAATACCGTTGAGGTGGTCAATCTCGTGTTGCAGAGCGCGCGCCAGTAGTTCCTCGCCTGTGATTTCGAAAGTTTCGCCCTTGCTGTTCTGCGCCCGCACCTTGGCTTTCAAGGCGCGCTTGACATCCTCGCGAAAGCCCGGGATGCTCAAGCAGCCCTCCTCGCCGATTTGCGAGCCTTCCTTGTGCAGGATCTCGGGATTGATCAGGACCAGCTTTTGCAACTCGTCCTCGCCAGCCGAAACGTCAATCACCGTGAGGCGGGTGGAGAGCCCCACCTGGGGAGCGGCCAACCCGACGCCTTTGTGCGCGTACATGGTCTCAAACATGTTCGCCACCAACTCGTCCAACTCGGGGGAATTGAAGCCGGTGACCGGATCACATTTTTTCTCCAGGACCGGATCGCCATATTTTCGGATTCTGAACACCATCAGAAATTCTTCACCTGCTCACAATACCCATCATAATTCCGTCTGGTTTCCGTCAAGGAATCGCCGCCGAACTTTTCCAAGAACGCCTGCGCGAGCACGATGGCCACCATCGCCTCTCCGATCACCCCCGCCGCCGGCACCACGCACACGTCGCTGCGCTCATAGGCCGCCTGCGAGGGTTCCCTTGTTGGCAGGTCCACCGATTCCAGAGGTTTGCGCAAGGTCGAGATCGGTTTCAGCAGCCCGCGCACCAGCAGATCCTGCCCGTTGGTCATGCCGCCTTCCAGTCCACCGGCACGATTGGCCCCGCGCGTGAACTGGCGCTCCTGCTTGTTGTAGTGGATCGTGTCCTGCACCTGGGAGCCATAGCTGGCCGCGCCCTCGGCGGCAAAGCCGATCTCCACACCCTTGACCGCCTGCACGGAAACAATCGCCTGGGCCAGGCGCGCATCCAACCGGGAATCCATCGTAATGTGGGAGCCGAGACCGACTGGCAATCCACGTGCCACCACCTCGAACACGCCTCCAATGGTGTCTCCGGTGCGGTAGGCTTCATCCACCGCCGCTTTCATCTGTTGTTCGATCTCCGGATCGATGCAGCTCAACAAAACTTCGTCCTTCTCGCTGAGCGCCACCAGTTCCTCCCAGGCAGCCAACCGGTTCAGGCGAATCGGACCCACACCGATGACGTGACTGAGAATTTCGATTCCGAACAGGGCCAGGAACTGTTTCGCAATGGCGCCGACGGCCACCCGCGATGTGGTTTCCCTGGCGCTGGCCCGTTCGAGAATGTAGCGCGCTTCCGGGTAGTTGTACTTGATGCAGCCAGCCAGGTCGGCATGGCCCGGCCGGGGCCGGGTGACCTCTTTCCGATTCTCCCCACTGCCCTCGTAGTCTTCCACCGGGAGCACCTCGGTCCAGTTCTTCCAGTCCCGGTTCTCAATGATGATGGCGATGGGTGAGCCGATTGTCGCCGAGTGCCGCACACCGGAGACAAGCTGCGCGGTGTCGGTTTCGATTTTCATACGTCCGCCGCGTCCGTAGCCCTGCTGCCTGCGCCATAGTTCGCGATTGATCTTTTCGATCTTGATGGGAATGCCCGCGGGCAGACCGGTGAGAGTAGCGACCAAACACTGGCCGTGCGACTCTCCGGCGGTTTCATATCTGAACATGAGTGGGAATTTTTATGGTAGCGCAAAGGGCGCCGTCCGCGTCCCCAAATGGATCAGCAACAGGGAGCAACCGCCGCGGACGGCAGCTCCGTTTTGCGCGCTTTACTTTGGTAGCGAAGGCGGTTCAAGCGGAGCAACCGTATTTTGTTCCATCACCACCTGGCCATTACGTTGCATCAGCCGCAACGGGCGAGGCTGGTCCTCGCATTGGGGCAGCGGATCAACCGAGTAGAAGTTGAGTCCGTACACAAAAGACCGGTTCAGTGATTCCAGACAAACCTGTTCCGGATGGACGATGCGACGCCATGTCGCACGCGCCGAGACCATTTGGTCCAGCTTGGGGTAGGTGAACTCCTTGATGGAAACCACGCCGAGCAGAAGCCCGGCAAAGAGCAAAGCCAGGCTGCGGCCGGTTCGCGCGGGTCCCCACCGTAGAACCAGTCCGGCGGCGGCCAATCCGGCCACGATGTATTGCCAGGATAGTGCCGGGAAGGTGGATCGCGAAAGACCTGCCCGCAATGCTTCGGGCAGGACAAGACCAATGGTGGGAATCAAACCAAGCAGCAGTGCGCAGGCGGCCAACCAGACGCGCCCCCGGGCGGGCTCCTTCGCAAGGTGAAATCCGATGAGCGCCGCGACGGCCGGAAGCAGGGGAAGCAGGTAGCCAGGAAGCTTGTTGTTGGCCATGGAGAAGAACAATAAACCTGCGATGAACCAAATGGTTAAGTAGCGAATTCGAATGTCCTGATGAAAGCTGTCCTTCAAGTGATACAGTAAGCCCGCCAGCGGGGTCCAGGGAAAGAGCCCGGCGGCAAGAACCGGGAGGTAGAACCAGAAAGGTTGCACATGCTGCAACTCGTCGCTGGAAAAACGGGAAAAGTGATGTTCTATGATGAGTTGATTGAAGAATTGTCTTCCATGTAATTTATAACAAAGGAGATACCATGGAAGAGAAATCAACAGCATGATCAGCACGGGGCGGATGAAATGGAGGGGCCGGTTTCGGCCAAACCACAGCAGCGGTGCGGCGAGGACCAATGGCACGAGGCCTTTTGCCAGCACCGCCACGCCGAGCATCGCGCCGGCAAGCGGGAGCCGTCCGGAGCCCCCCCCTGCGGCCCAGGGCATGGCTAATAGCATCGCCGCCCCAAAGGCGGCCGACATCGGCAAGTCCGTGACGCCAATTTGAGAAAGGCTCAACCATCCGGCCGAAGTGGCCAGGATCAGCGTCGAGTAGCTGGCGATTCGCGTATCGAATTCCTGCCGCAGCCGCCACCAATAGAACGCGAGGAAGAGGACCGAGCACAGCGCTACAGGAACCCGCACGGCCAGTTCATTGGACAGACCTAACCGGAATCCCGCCCCGATCAGCCAGTAGAGCAACACTGGCTTCTCAAACCAGGGCTCGCCCCACAACCGTGGGGTCACCCAGTCTGAAGTCTGAGCCATGGCGCGCCCGATAGAGGCGTAGCGTGGTTCATCCGCGCTGAGCAGACCCACCCGGTCGAGCCCATAGAAATAGAGCAGCCAGACGGAAAAGACCAACGCCGCTGTGAATAGGGTTTTGCGAAACACCAACTCTAAAGTATAATTCTTTGCTCTGCAATCCTTGCATTGTCTTGTTTACAACCTGCTGCAACGGGTCTGCATGGGGGATGCACAGGACATCGCGATTTGGCATAATATTCCACATGCGAAACCTCATCACCGTTACCGCTGGGCTGATTCTGTTCTCCGCTACCTCCTCTCCTGCCGACCTCAAGGCCGGAAAGACAGCCTACGAGGCGGAGTGCCAGGACTGTCATGGAGAGAGCGGCGCTCCGAACGCGGCCCTTGCGAAGAAACTGAAAATCACTTTGAAGGATCTACGGGATCCGGTCGTCACCGCCAGACCAGACGCGGAGTGGAGGAAACAGATCATTGCAGGCGTCGGCAAGATGAAGCCCGTCAAGGGTCTTTCCACGGCAACCGTGGATGACGTGATCGCCTACTCCCGGACCTTCAAGAAATAGCCGGGGCCAGTGTGATTCATCCCAACGCACGCTGAGAAAACTCGATCCCGCACTCACTGAGGAATTTCTTCGGGCTTTCGCCACCCACCTGTACGAAGACGAAGTCGTTGTCGATCTCCTCGGTGCCGGCTGGGGACTGAACCGAAACGGAGCGTTTGCGGATCTCAACTACGCCGGCGTTGAAAAACACTTTCACCCGGCCTGTCTCCATCGATTTCTTGATTTTCTTTTCGTTGCGCGGCTTGGCTTTGCTGAAGTCTTCGCCACGATGGACCAGCCATACGCGGTTCCCCAGGTCGGCCCGGGCCAAGCCATTGGCCGTCTCGATACCGGCATCGCCGCCCCCCACCACGCAGATCGCCTTGCCGGCATAGGCGTCGGCGTCAAGCAGGTTATAAGCAACCTTGGCCGAATCTTCCCCCGGTACACCCAATTTTCGCGGGCTGCCGCGGCGGCCAATGGCGAGGACTACTCGCGCTCCCCCGTATTCTCCCTTGCTCGATTGGACCAGGAAGTGCCCGGAGCCTTGCACCAGCCGCAAAACCTTTTCATTCTCGTGAATCACAAGGCCGGTAGAGGTGATCATTTGCTGCCAGCGTTCGACCAAATCTTCCTTGGAGGAGTCTTCCATCCACAGCGGTCCGTATACCGGGATCATCACCGGCTCGGCCATGACAAACTTCTGACGGGGATAGTTTCGAATGGTGTTCGCCGTGGTTCCCTGTTCCAGGACCAACACACTCAGGCCCTCCTTGAGAGCGGACAGCGCGGCGCTTGTCCCAGCTGGCCCCGCCCCCACGACGATGACATCGTACGGTTCCCCGGGCTGTGGGCGGTTCTTCAGGATCGCATCCACTACTTGTTTCCCTTGATTGATGGCGACTTTGATGAGCGCCTTGCCCGTAACCTCCCCGGCCAGGTAAAGCCCCGAAACGTTCGTTTCCAGGCACTCATCGTAGACCGGCAGCTCCACGGTTTGCATGGCCCCGCCAGAGACCAGCTTTATTGCATCGGTGGGGCACTCGGCGATGCAGGCCGCGTAACCGGTGCAATCGTCCAGGCGCGCTGCAATCGCTTTCTCATTGACGACCTCCAACACATTGAACGGGCAAACCTGCACGCACGCCCCGCAGCCCACGCACAGATCGAGACTGATCTGGGGACGCAGGTTGCCGCCCGGCGTCTGATTATCGGTCGGTTTCGGCGCAACCGGAGCGGGAGCTTGTTGCTCCCCCGGCCCTATCATCACGGGAACACGGAGCCTCGCCGCTGTTCGCGCCTTGCCGTGGTCCAGGCGAAACCGTGCCGCCATCATCATGAAGTACAACAAAGGAACCCCCGCCAGCACGCCCATGAACAACAGAACGCCGCTGAGGTTACTTCCGGTGAGCAGCGCCTTGGCCGGAGTGGGAGAATCGGGGAAGCGCAGAGCGGCGAGGACCTTTTCAGGTGCTTTGGTGGGGTGCTCGAAATGACAACTGTAGCAGCGCTGCCGCAGAGTTGCTTCCGGTCCAAACCCGTGACAGGCCAGACATCGCCCACGCATTGTCGCCCGTGGTGTTTTGATTTTGGGGTTTTCCCCGTCAATGTGACAGCTCCCACAGTCGCCCTTCAGATCGGCGTGCTGGATGTGAATGCCGTCGCCGGATTTCCGGAACGGCGCTTCGAAGGCCACCGTGGGAACGGTTGTGACGCCTTCCGGCAGGTCTTGTTTCGCCAAAGGTGCTTGCTTCACGAGAATAAACTTTTGAGTCTCGTGAACGCTCGTGTGGCAGCCAGCCGCCTGGCATCCGGCGCCTACATTCCTCGCGATGTCGAACTGTCCCCCGTTGTGTTCGGAATGGCAACTCGCGCAGGCCAGCTCTCGCCGCTCGTGAATTCCCGCGGCCCGGATCGCCGCATGACAGATCTGGCAGTTTGCGCTTTGCACCCCGGCGAAGGCTGAGTGGCACGCCCCGCATTCAGAAGGCAGCTCGTACTGGTCCAGTCTCTTGCTGAATCTTGCGTTGGCCGTGGAATGGACTTTCGCCGTGGGACCAGGAATGTAAACCGAATGCCTCCCTACAGCCAGCGCATAAGCGCCCCAAGCCACTACAGCCACCACCGTCACTAAAACCATCCTCGCGCGGAACCGGTTCGGCAGAATGTCCGTAGTCGGAACCCAGATGGGGGCGCTATCCTGGATCCAGTTGGGTTGCGCGGCGATCGAGGCCGAGGGTTTCGCCTCACTGGCGCCGGAGGGTTGCGAGGCCGCCACTACTTCGCGGTACAACTCCGGCAGGTTCTCTGGTAGCACCTGCGAATCCTTCGAGCGCAGCCTGATTCCCAGGAAGCAGATCCCTTCCGCGAGTCCGATCGTAATCTCGAAAAGGCCGATCGTGACGACGTTGCCTTGGCGGAGCTGCTGTTTCACCACGCGCCGGCCATCAATGTACACGCCGGCGCCACTGGACTGGTCCGTGATCCAGACACCGTCCGGACCGCCCCGGATTTCCGCGTGTACCGGCGAGATGGCCGGCTCGTTCAACTGAATGTGGCAGATGTTCTTCCGGCCCAAGGTGATGGCCGCCCGCTCAATGATCTGCACATCTCCTTCGGCACCCTTCCATTCGGCGACGAAGCGAAATCCAACGGCCTCGCCCACGGCCTCCCGTACCT
>Ga0080064_1006761_pt1 | contig 12132 bp, 9 predicted proteins | sample Subgrocontami54m_FD_69260 | JGI IMG/M metagenome (GOLD analysis project Ga0080064, IMG submission 69260) | Subsurface groundwater microbial communities from S. Glens Falls, New York, USA - GMW46 contaminated, 5.4 m (SPADES assembly) (version 2) ...
CCGCCTCGGGCGGGAGAAGAATCTACAAGCAGATCCTTCGCTTCGCTCAGGATGACACGGATTTTATCAGATGCTCTAAGCATTTTTACCTTTACTGCTGACATACATTTTAAGATAGGCTTGGATAAAAGCGTCGAGATCGCCGTCCAGCACCGCGTCCGTGTTGGACGTTTCATACTCGGTACGATTGTCTTTCACGAGACTATAAGGATGCAAAACATAGGAACGGATTTGGGAACCCCACTCGATCTTCTTTTTGTCCCCGTACTGCGCCAGCATCTTCACTTCGCGTTCTTCCTGGTAGCGCTGATAAATCCGCGCCCTTAAGACCTTCATCGCCACTTGCTTGTTTTGATGCTGGGAGCGTTCATTCTGGCACTGCACGATAATCCCGGTCGGCAAATGCGTCAGGCGCACGGCACTGTTCGTCTTGTTCACGTGCTGGCCGCCCGCCCCGCCGGCCCGGTACGTATCGATCTGCAAATCATTCTCATTGATCTCGACCGGCGCATCTTCTACTTCCGCAATCACGTTTAACGAGGCAAACGAAGTGTGCCGCCGTTTATTCGAATCAAAAGGAGAAATCCGCACTAGCCGGTGCACGCCGGATTCCGATTTCAAGTAGCCGTAGGCATAGGGCCCCTGCACCAAAACCGTCGCGTTCTTGATGCCGGCTTCTTCACCGGCCAATAAATCCAGGGTTTGCGCCTGGTAGCCATGCTGCTCGGCCCAGCGCATATACATGCGGTAAAGCATCGAGGCCCAATCGCAGGATTCTGTGCCCCCGGCGCCCGCGTTGATGCTGACAATCGCATTATTTTTATCCAACGGCCCCGATAACAGCCTTTGAAACTCCAGCGCATCGACATCTTTTTCCAGCTGCGCCACTTCACGCTGCATATCTTTGAGAGCTTCTTCCTGATTCTCATCCAGGAGTTCGAGGAACTCGGTCAAATCGGAGACCATACCGACACATTTGTGCCAGGGATCTAAAACTTTTTTAAGGCCTTTGAGCTGCTCCACCGTCTCTTGCGCTTCTTTCGGGCGGTCCCAAAACCCCGGTACGGCCATCTTCTGGTTTAACGTTTCCGCTTCTTTTTCGCGTGTATCGAGGTCAAAGATACCCCCTTATCTCCTGAAGCTTACTGCCGAGATATTTGATTTTTTCCCTGAGCGCGTTAATTTCTTCTTTCACGATGCCTATCTCCGTCATATTCCTGGGGTTAAGAGCGGCTAGTGTAACAAAATAGAAAAGGGGTCACACCTATTTTTTTTAACTCTGTGTCATCCTGAGGCGCTTTTTGCCGAAGGATCTCGAAGTGCAGATCCTTCGTGGAGTTTACACTCGCGGCACGCAGATTCTTCGCTTCGCTCAGAATGACACGCGCCGAATACTCAGGATGACACACTATGAAAATAGGCCCAAACTTTTTGGGCCGTGGCGGTATTCATGCCCGGCAAACCGGCCAATTGCTCAGGGCCGGCCCGTTTGATTTCCTCCATTGAGCTGAAGTTTTCGAGCAGGATTTTTTTACGGCTTTCGCCGATTCCCGGAATAGCATCCAAAACGGAACGGCGCAGCATCTTGATTTTTAAATTGCGATGGTAGGTAATCGCAAAGCGGTGCGCTTCATCCCGTACTTTTTGCAGCAAATAAAGCGCCGGCGCATTGCGCACGATTTCGACCGGCTGCCCGGTCTTGGCCGAATAAACCGTTTCAAACCGTTTCGCCAAAGCAATCAGGGCCGTATCCTCAAAACCTTCTTCCACGAGCACCTTGGCCGCGGCGCTCAAATGGCCTTTGCCGCCGTCGATCATAATCACATCCGGGATAAAAGTTTCCCGCCCTTCTTTTAATCCCCGCAGCATACGGCCCAGCGCTTCCTGAATCATGGCATAGTCGTTGATGCCCGCCACGCTTTTGATGCGGTAACGGCGGTATTCCAGTTTGTTGGGCAGCTCGCGGTAAAAACTGACTTTGGAAGCGACCGCCTGATCCCCTTGAATGTTGGAGACATCGAAACACACGATTTTCTCCGGCAGCGTCGCCATCTGCAACCGCTTTTTTAGATCCAGCGTCGCGGACAAAGCGACACTCGCATCTTCTTTCTTGATGCTAAACCGTTTCTTTTTTAATTGGCCGAGGGCGATGATTTGTTCTTTGAAAAATTGTGCGTCCTCAAAACGCAGCTCTCCGGACGACTCCTGCATGCGCTGCGTCAGATAATCCACGAAACTTTTCTTGCCGCCGCCCAAAAAACCGCGGATTTCCTGAACAGCCCCCTGATATTCTTTTTCGATTTCGGGCTTGATGCACGGCGCGAGGCATTGGCCGATGTGATAATAAAGACAGGCTGTTTTCGGGAGTTTCTGGCATTTGCGGATCGGGAAAAGCGCATTGATCAAATTAATGGCTTCGCGCAGAAGCTTGGCATCCGTGAACGGACCGTAATAGAGCGCTTTTTTATCCGTGCGGTTGCGCGACAAATGGATCCGCGGAAAACGCTCGTGTGTGATCTTTAAAAGCGGGTAACTCTTATCATCCTTGAGTTCCTTGTTATAGCGCGGCTGATACTTGCGGACCAACTGCGCCTCCAAAAGCAGGGCATCCACCTCCGTCGGTGTTTCGACATAATCGATGTCCGCAACCTTGCTCATCAAAATGGTCAGCTTGGGCAGCTGCGCTTTATTGGTCAGGTAGGAACGCAGCCGTTTGCGCAAGGCCCGGGCTTTGCCGATATAGAGGATTTCCCCTTCCGCGTCTTTCATAAGATAAACGCCGGGCGTGAAAGGCACTTGATTGATGCGGTCCCGGACAGAAAGAGCCATTAGGCGGCCCGTTTGAATTTGCGAGAAACCCGGTCGACCAGCAGATAAACTTCCGGCACGCGGAAGAGAAAACATAAACCGAAATAGACCAGTGTGGAAACACTCATGCTGCCGATCACTTGGATCGCCTGCACTCCGGTTCCGTCACCCGGAAATTGGCCGGCAAGCCATCGATAAACGATGTGGCACAAAATTCCCATCAAACCGGTGGCGAAAATAATTTTAATCAGAAAGCGGCGGATATCCGCCATGTCCAGGCGCTGGCATTTTTTCTCGTAGCTGCGCCACAAAAGGAAAAACTGCAGCATGCCGGCGATCGAGGTTGCCAATGCTAAGCCGGCTTCGCGCAAAGGAATCATGAAAATAAGATTTAAAAAAATGTTGGTGACTAGCGCAATCACGGATGAAATCGCGGGCGTTTTTGTGTCCTGATGCGCATAAAAGCCGGTTGCGAGGATTTTTTGACCGGAATAGGCAAAAAGGCCGACCGAGTAGGCAAAAAGCACGGCCGCAGTACGCGCCGTTGAAACCGCATCAAATTGTCCCCGCTCAAAAAGAAAGCGGACAATCGGGACCCGCAGCACAATCAAACCGACCGTGCAGGGCAAAATAATTAAGAAAACACTCTTAAGCGCAAAACGCATGGTTCGCTCCGCGTTCGCTTGGTCTTTTTGGGCAACATGCTGTGAGAGTGTCGGTAAAAGCGCCGTCCCCATCGCAATGGCGAACATTGCGAGCGGAAACTGCATCAAGCGATTGCCGTACCAAAGGCTGGAATTGGCGCCCACCCCGATCAGCAGGCCCAGCGTCATGTCCACCAGGACATTGAGCGGCACAATGGCAAACCCTAATATGGAAGGGATCAAGAGGCGGAACATTTTCTGCAATTCCGCGGAAGCCCCTTTCCCGATCCATTGCAGCCGGAATCCGACACGGCGCAGCGGCCCCCGCATCAGGACAAGTTCCGCCAGGCCGGAGGCCAAAAGCGTCCAGGCCAGCCAACGGACCTGCGCCGCCAAATCCGATCCCGTGAAACGAACGACCGCGAAAACACCGCCAATCCAGAAAACATTGATGATGACAGGCCCCAAAGCCGGCATCAGAAAATGCTTATGGCTGTTCAGAACGCCCATGCCGAGCGCAAAAAAGGACATCAGGCAAAGGAAAGGAAAGAAAATCCGCATCAAATCGAGCGCCAGGGCCAGCGTGGGCGTCAACGCAGGGATCCGCAAGGCGAGCGTCAGCCCGATCGAAGTCACCACCAGCAGGACGCCAAATAAAAGTGTGAGATAAGAACCTACCCGGTTGGCGAACTCAAAGGCTTTGGCTTCGCCCTGGACGGCCAGCGTTTCGCTATAGACCGGGATAAAAGCGGCCGACAACGCCCCTTCCCCGACCAGCCGCCGGAAAAAATTGGGCAGCTGGAACGCATAAATAAAAGCATCCCATTGCCAGCTCGTGCCGAAACTGGCCGCGCACACGACATCGCGCACCATGCCCAGAATCCGGCTGCAAAGGGTCCAGAACCCCAGGAGCCCCGCCGCGCGGATCAGATGTTTCCCACCGTGGGCCGAGGTACCCGGACCCGCGCCGGAAACCTGATTGACAGGCGATACACCCTGTGTTACATTGTGCGACATTTTTTCAGGAGGATTCATTCCACATGCCCAATATTAAGTCAGCCGAAAAACGGATGCGCAGCGACGCCAAAAAGCGTGACCGCAACCGTTCCACCATGTCCGAACTTAAAACTCTCGAAAAAAACATGCGCGCCGCCGAAGGCCAAAAGGCCAAAGAATTTGGTGCGCGCCTGATATCCCGTTATGACCGTGCCGTCGGCCGCGGGGTTTTAAAGCGCGGAACAGCCGACCGTAAGAAATCCCGCATTACCCTTTTCCTAAGCAAAATCAGCGCGAGTAAGAAGTAGGACTAGGCGCTGTCACCTGAAACACCCAAGTCTCCAAGGCGATGCGGCCGTCCGCACGTCCGGACTTCATCTTCCAATCCAACTGGAAAAGTCCTTCCAAAGCTTCTTCTAATTGTTTGCGCGAAAACTTTCTCAATTGCTGCATAAAAAAGGGCGCCTGTTTGTAGAACACGTTCGCCTTTTTCTGCATCTCACCGACCGGAACCCCCTCTTCCGTCAGCACGGCGCCGACCCACAGGCGGCGGATTTGCCAATGCAGCATCCCGAGCAGCCCCACGATGTCGTTCTCATTATTTTCCAAAAGCCGGTGCAGCGTGGTGCAGGCTTCCTCCGCACGCCGGTCCGCAATGGCATTGACCAGCTTGAAAATATCGGCCTCGGTCCAATCCTCTTCAAAAGTCTCGACCATGGCTTCGGTGATTTCAGCCTGCGTGCCCGCATAGATAATCAAACGTTCCAGCATGGAATCGAGGAAGGACGGCATATCACCGATCGCCTGTTCCAGCATGGCCGTTGCCGGCGCACTCATGGTCTTCCCGGCGTGTTTGAGTTTATCGCGGATGAATTGCCGCGCCGACGACCTGTCTTCTTTGGCGCTTAAAAAATAAACCGCGCCGAAAGTTTCCATCAGCTTCACGAGCGCGTCCGTTTTTTCAAGGTCCTGGGTTTCCAAAATAAGGAAGGTCGCCGGAAAAGGCTTTTCAAGGTAGTGCTGCAGCGTTTCGAGATCCGCTTTTTTGAGCTTGTGAAGATCGCGCAGCTGAAAGATTTGACCGGCCGCGAGAAAAGGCAGCGACCTGGCTTCCGTCAAAACCCGTTCGAGTTCGGTATCGGCCAGATAATAGGTCTGCCTGTTGAGATCACCTTGGATTTGCGCGGCCATGCCGGCGCACAGGGATTTTACTTTTTCCTCAATCAGGAAGGGATCGCCGACAACCAGAAATGCTTGCGGAGGGCTCTTCGCCATGAAAAGCGGAATTACCAGTCTTCGACAATACGATCAACGACATTCCGGGCCAAGCGTTCAATGGCCTTGGCCGTTCCATCCGCCAGGGCCTGATCACGGACCGTGCTCACAAAATAGTCCGCCTCCCCCGAGAAAGACGGTTCTTCCCAAATAATATCACCGGTACGATTATCCAGAAGGCGCATGGCGAGGACAATAAAAAGCCGGAATTCCTGCACGCTTTCGAGCCTTGAAAAACGCAGCCCTTCCTGTTCAAAGCGGATCATCACCATCTCCAGCACGGCATCGGCCTCTTCGCGTTTGACCACCTTGAGATTGCCATCACGTTCGAGCCGGCGAATAACGCCGTTGGTGATCGCGATTTCCACGCCGGGCTGATAAGCTGAAACCTGGTCGATCGGAATATCATTCTTCACCGTATCCACATAAATGGTTTTGATATTATGCGGCAAAACGGTTTTATTCGTATACCCGCAAGCCCCCGGCCCCAAGGCCAAGAGTACCAATGCGGTCATTTTCAAAATTTTGTCAAAAAAACGCGGGTTCAATGCTGCAATCTCCTAAAGGAAGTCTCCAATATACTGATTCGGAGCATTTCTGTCCAAAGATAAATTGAACATTCCCCATCTATCTTCAGGACTTCGCCTCAAGCACACAAAGCGGTCCGTGCGCACCTTTCAGAACGTAATCCGCACGGCCCGTGGCCGTGGACAACTCAAAATGCACCTGCTTTAAAAGATTCCAACCGGAATCTTCTAAGGCCTTATCAATTAAAATTCGAGAAAAAGCTTCTGACATAAACCCACCCTATTTTTTTCTATTCAACAACACACGGCCTTTGGCAGTGAGTTTGTATTTCTGAAGCCGGCTGTTGGGTTTTCCGGGAACAGTAAAGGCAATAAGCAAATCTTTCAGAAGTTTATTTAAAACGACCTTGAGCTGGCCGGAAACCTTTTTCTGCCTCAATTGTTTTGAAATAAAGGAAACCGGCAGCGCCTCTTTACTCAGTAAAGCCAGAATGCGTTCTTCTAATGACTGGTACTGGACTGGTACTGGACCAGTACTGGACTCCGGCTGCTCATCATCCCCTCCAACGGCTTTAAACGCCCGGCCAGGCTTACGGCGGAGGGTAATCACAAAACCATCGGTAAGCGTGAACTGCGGCTCTTTTAACCCTGCTTTACGGCAACGGGCAATCATATCTCCTGTTCCCGTACCCATGCGCTCAATATATTTGGTCAAATAAAGAGGTTCAGCAAGCAAAGGGTTCCCGGGCACTGAGCCGTGCGGGTGGCGAAGTTTTTCAAGTGTCAGTGAAGGCGGTAAGGTTCCCGGGTTCCAAACTTCAAGGCGGTCTGAAAAAAGCATCACCTGAACACTACCGTTGCTCGTGTAATCCCGATGCGCAACGGCATTCACAATGGCTTCCCTAACTACTTCAGGCGGCATTTCATATTCCACGGGGGCTTGAGTGCTATGTTCGCGCGTTCCCACGGCAAGATTAATTTTGGACAAAACAAAATTCACGGCCTGATCTACCAGCTCGAAAGCCGTTCCTTTGTAAACCTGATAAAAAGGAATTGGTTTTTGAACTTCGGTTCCGTGAAAATGAGCGCACTTAATTTCAGAGGAAATGAGAAAACGCTGAGGCTTATGACCAAAAAGAAGAACGGCTGCGTGCGTTGGCATGTCGTTATGAAGAAGATTCAGGTGCGTTAAAATCTGCTTGATCGAAGCATTTGCAGGCAAAGGAAAACCCCGGGCTTCACGAGCGCTGGCCACAAAGCGCCGGATTTTAGAAACAGACAAATCCTTGCTCGCGGCATCTTTGCAAATCGCAGCATCGAATGGCCCAAACCGAAGGAGTCCGGAAGATTCCAGATAATCCACTAAACTTGCGTAAACCGCAGGATTCAAATCGGCAGAACTGGTGAACCTGCGGCGAATGAGCTGCTTGCCAACCGCAGAAACTAAAGCCCTCATTTTCGGATCTCGGGCTTTGTCATCAGAACCTTTGACGAAAATCAAACGCGGCTTTCCGAGCCGCGTGGCTTCTTTAAATTCATGATGCGTGGATGAAAGCCCCGAGGAATCCTTCACGCCGTATTGATTGCCAAGAAGGGCCAGATACAAACCAGAGCGGCGGACTTCTTCAAGAAAAAGAGTCTTGGCCTTACGATCAGAAGCAGGAAGATCCTCAAAGAGAAAGGCTTCGAAGAAGCGGCTAAGCAGAGCATCGCCCTGGATATACGCCTTAAGCGCTTTCCTCTCGTCCGCGAACTCTTTCTGGACACTACTCATAAATATTTTTGTTTTCATGGTCTCTAAGTGTTTATAGATTCATATTTTACTGAAAACAGCCTGCTTTACCAGAAGGATTCCGGGATGGAAAGGCGGAGTTTAATCTTCCATTCCCTCTAGTGCGCTTTGACACTTGAAATTGATAGTTCAATTTCAAGTGAGCACTTGTGCCGTGAACCCCTAAAATCAAATGTCACACGGTACTAGAATAGATCCGGCATTGGTTTTTCTTGTGGATCCCGGATAGGCCTGCGGCCTTCGGGGATGGCGACAGATGAAATACAGGCGGGAATTAAAACTTAGGCTTTCGCCGGAAAATCCTGCATTTGAAAACGCTCGCGCTCGCGATTCAGAAAATCCCGGCGCAGATCGATCTGCTCCAGGCGCTCTTCCATGCGTTTTCTCTCAACCATTAAATCTTGCACCATGGCCTTGGAAATCATCTTCTGTGACAACTTGTCGATGAGTTCGATGCGTTTCCAAAGGATGGAGGATTCTTCATCTTCGAGACTGTTTTCTTTTTGGATAAGATTCTGCAGTGTGGATTCAATATCTTCCAATTCCTTGCGCAGGATTTCTTCTTCCTTGGTCAATACTTTACCTTCTTTGCGGCGCAGTTTTTGCAGCGTTTTCCGGTTCAACTTTGCTTCATAAGCGTTCTGCTCTTTTTTAAGGAATTTCTTTTGAGTCTCATAAGTCTTCTGGCGCTTTTTAAGCTTATCGAGCGACGATTCGATTTCACGGCGCATGGCATCTTCTTCCGCGCTCTTCGCCGGTTCGGCAGAGGCTTCGATCGCGGCGATTTGCGCCGCTTCCGGCTCAGGCGCCTGGGCAGCTTCTGCGGCAGGCGCAACGTCCACAGCCGTGGCCTGATCAATACGTTCCTTGATTTGGGCGGATTCCAGCTTTAACTGTTCCAATTCCTGGGTCTCTTTGTCCAGCAGGCCGATCAAGGCTTCTTCCTTGCCTTCCTTCGGCAGCAGGCGGTTCGCGCTTTCAACGGCTTCGCGGATGAAAGAATACGGGAGTTTCACCAGGGCGGAACGGAAGTTATAGCCCCCGGCCAGCGAAGCACGGGCTTTCATAATCTCCAATTCCTTTTCGAGCTCCTGAATTTCAAGATAGCGCGCTTCGATCAAAAGGCTTTCCTGTTCCAGCACTTCCTGGATTTTGGCGGCCGATGCGCTTTCTTCGGGCGACATCTTCATGCCCGCGGCCTGTTTTGTCAGCGTGACATCCTGGGGTTCCAACCCGAAGAAGAAGGCCTTCGTGATACGCGCAACGCCGGAAGCCGGCTTGGCCACCGAGGTGACCGCGGACTCGACGGCAGTCTGCCGCTCTTCCACGTTTTTCACGACAGCATCCAATTCCTTCAAAAGATCCCGTTTGCGGCGGTGCCGGTCTTTGATTTCTTCGTAGCGGCTGCGGATTTCTTTTTCGGTTTTCCGGATTTCTTTGCGCATAACCTGGACATCCACATCTTCATTGCTCTCCAACTGTGCCAAAAGCCGCTGGCGTTCTTTTAAGGCTAGTTCCGAATCAAAGGCCTGCGCCAGGGTCTCAACCAGGCTTTGCTGCGCCGCGATCTTTTCCTTCACATGCATTTGTCTTTCCAATAATTGGTCCAGCGTCAAATCCTCAAGCTTTTCAGACGAGGAATCAAAAGGGTTCACCAAACCAAAGGATTTCACCAAGGGATTGGCCACAATGGCCGCGGGTTTCGTCACCAATTTATGCGAACTCTTCAGCCAGCCCCAGTTGCTGCCGAATTCTTTTTCATAAAGGGACCGCTTCATTTCGATGTCTTTTTCCAATTCCCCGATCTCTTGACGCAAGCCTTCCAGCTGCTTTTGCCGGTCCGACAAAACAGCCGTCCCTTCTTGCGCAATGGCTTCAAAATTTTTGCCGGACTGCTCGAAGTTCGCGGCGCGGTTGTCCATATCCCCCAGCATGGATATCACTTCGCTGTGGTGCTTATAAAGCAATTCTTTTTGCGAGAGGATTTCTTTTTTCTCATTGGCCAGCTTAAAGAACTTCTTGGCTTCCATCGCGCGCACTTTTTCGATCTCGGTCTGATCTTCGCCGACAAATGGCACCAGATCCAGCGGCGAACGGTCCATCTTCACGCCGAGCGCGTGATGCCAATCCGCCACTTGGCTTTTCTCATCCGCCAAAGCGGCTTTTTCAGCCTCGAGTGAAAGCTCCCAGCGCTCCAAGGCATTCTTGAGATCGTCGGAGGGATTCTTCTTGAGCAGCTTCCGTTTCTTTTTCAGATTGCGGTATTTCTCCTGGAGTTCCGTTTCACGCCGCGACAAATCCTCGCGGCGGCTCTTCAGGGTGTCTTCCTTATTCTTCTCAACGCTTTCCTGTTTCTTGTCCAAACGTTCGCGCATGCGCTTCAAATGCGAGTACTCCACGGAACTTTTATCCGCGGCTTCCATCTGCTTTTCAAGGTCCTCAATCTCTGTCCGCACTTCTTTTTCCGCTTGCGTGATGTGCTCGGCCGGCGCTTCCAGGGATTTCATCTTATCGATGGATTTTTGACCCCACTTGGTTTGCGGATAACGGCGGGCCACGTCCGAATAATAAATGAGCGCGCTCTGGACATAGTCGGTCTTTTCATAATAAAGACCGATGCGGTAATTTTTCTCGGCGTTCTTTTCGTCGATTTCCTGGCGCAAACGGGCCGCTTCTTCCGAAGTGGCGGCATCCGGATATTGCGTCAGGAAGCTGTCGATCTGAGTCGAGGCATCATCTAACGCGCGCTGATCGCGAAACTGTACAGAGGAACGCTGAAAGGAAGTCTGCGCCAGCTGGAAACGCGCTTCTTCCAGCAATTCGCTTTGCGGATACTGATCCAGCAGCGTTTGAAACGCCTCCATGGATTCTGTAAACTTGCCCATTTTCTTGTAAGTGAGGCCGAGGCGCAATTGCGCTTTGTCGCCGTATGCGCTGTACGGCGCGTGATCGACGATATGCTTGAAGATTTCGACGGCTTTGGAATTCGACGGCAGAATTTCCAAACCCATGAGCTTCCCCTTTTTGCCGGAAAGGAATAAATTACCGATGCGGAATTCGCGCTCGATCACTTCGTGCAGGCGGTCGCTTTGCGGATAAGATTCCAGGATTTTCTTGTAGGCGTTGAAGGCTTTGCCGAAATCATCTTTTTCTTCATAGATCACGCCGAGCCGGTATTGCGCTTCGGCCGCGATCGGTGCGGCGGGATAAGTTTCCAGCAAGCGTTCTAATTGCTTGATCGCTTCATCCAGATTTTTTTCATTATAGAATTGCATGGCGTAGTGATACTGCTCGTCGGCAGCATCTTGCGACTCGGTCTCTGAATTCACAAATTTACCTTCTTCAGGAGACCAAACCCAATACGCCTGGGCTAAGGTGGGAATCCAAACAAAAATGAAAAGAAAAGTGAGGACCTTCTGAAACTTCATAACTCCTTCAACAACCTCATGTTCTGGTGAATTTTGGGGGCTAATATATCACGTTGAATTTCCTTTTGTCAATGCAGGAATCCATTCGGACGTTGGCCGGGGGCCGCGCAACACGGATTCAAGACGAAGTGCCGCCGTTTTCGCAGGCGGTTTCAGCCAAGGCCAGGATAAAATCTGCGGTCTGGAGAATGTTAATGCTCCCCATTGCTCCGTATTGAAATAGGCTATGCCCTGGCGCCGGCACCACGCCGCCACCTCGGGGTGCGGGTGCGGCATCACGACCAAATCAGGATGCCGCGCGGCCGCAAGCGCGTCCAAAAGACGCAGCGCCGCCGCTTCATCGCGTGACGTGATGGCCGGCATCAGCCAAATTCCGGCTGTGCCCGATGACATCTTTTGAAAGTCCTTAAAAATTTCCGGCTGCCACGCGGTCCAATGCAAAAAAATTCTCCCCGCATCTTCGATCTTTAAAAGCACCGCGCCCTTGGCTTCGGACAAAACTTCCAACGCTTGCTCCGGTCCCACGGACCAGCGATCGGTTTTGCGAATCGCGGTGACGTTGGCCTTGCGCGCCATCTTTTTAGCGCGCAAAAAATCCAAGCGGGCCGAGGCCGGATAATAAAGAAAATCCGCCGGAAAATGCGCGAGGATCGCGTCAAGCC
>Ga0080064_1006762_pt1 | contig 12128 bp, 9 predicted proteins | sample Subgrocontami54m_FD_69260 | JGI IMG/M metagenome (GOLD analysis project Ga0080064, IMG submission 69260) | Subsurface groundwater microbial communities from S. Glens Falls, New York, USA - GMW46 contaminated, 5.4 m (SPADES assembly) (version 2) ...
CCTCTGCGCCGACATAGGGCGGATTGCCAAGGATGAGGTCGTAGCGCCGGCCGGCATGGGCCGCAAACAGGTCGGAATGCAGCAGCGCTATGCGCGTCTCCAGCCCGTAGTCGCGCACATTCCGCTCGGCCACGGCCAGCGCATCCGCCGAGATATCGCTGGCCTCGATGCTGGCCTTCGGGAACGCCAGCGCCGCGAGAATGGCAAGGCAGCCCGACCCCGTGCACAGGTCCAGAACCGCCCTCACCGGCAGAGGATCAACCCCCAAATGCCACTCGTTTTCCGGTTCCGCCATCTGGTTGCATAGCAACTCCGCAATGTAGGAGCGGGGCACGATCACGCGCTCGTCGACATAGAAGGAGTGACCCTGGACCCACGCCTCCTTGGCCAAATAGGCGGCCGGCTTGCGCGCGGCGATGCGCGCCTCGATCGTCTCCAGGAGGGCCCGCCGCTCGGCCGGCAGCAGGCGGGCGTCGAGCCAGGGATCGAGCTCATCCACGGCAAGATGCAGGGTATGAAGGATCAGGAAGGCCGCTTCATCGAGCGCCTTGGTCGTGCCGTGGCCATAGACGAGCCCGGCCGCCTTGAAGCGGCTCACGGCAAAACGCAGCCAGTCACGCACCGTGACCAGCTCCAGCGCCTCCGCGTTCAACCTATCAGAAGTCATATGTCCTGCCGGAAGGCTTATCGATGATATTGACAAATTGCAAATGTCTTATGCTCCGCCTTCAAAACCGATAACGCGCTTTGCCGGCAATGGGCCCGCGGCTCAGGCTCATAGTCGACCATGCCGGGAGCCCCATCCCGCCGAATGAAAAGTGCACCCGCACAACCCTCGGATTGAGCGACTTTGCACCCCGGGGTGCGGCAATCGGCTCGCTGCCCTGCGTTCGCCTGCTCGGGCAACCCCCACAAGGCAGCATTATCGATCGCAAGATTGTGCTTTTGCGCCGCGGTAAGTATCGCATTCGACCGGAGACGCCGAGCAGCGGTTCTCTTCTCGCCCGTTGATTGCACCGCGCGGCAAATGCGTTCCAAAAGCTATAGCCGAGCGGAAGCGCTTCTCCCGCGCGCGATTCATTCTTGATCCGCTCCACCACATGGGGTATTCATTCCGACCAGTCCAGCTCTAACAAACTGTAAGGACGCCAAGGAGTTCGCCTTGGACGAAAGGTGGAGCTGGATTATCAACGCCACGGAAAAATCTCCAAAGGGTGGAATGTGCTTTCCGATCTATTAAGTGTATATATCGTAATGGTGCACCACCGACGAATGCCAGAATAGGGAACCCAGACATGGCCAGAGAACTAGACAGGATGTCGTATAAGGACCTTCAGGACCTCGAGCTGAAGGTGCGGAGAGCGAAGGCGAGTGCCCAGGATCGCAGCCGAACCGAGCTCAAGGAAAGAGTAGAGGCGATGGTGGAGGCCGCAGGTTTCAAGCTCGGCGATCTTTTTGGCGGTCGCGGCGGCAAGGGCCGGAAGGTCGCCGCCAAGTACGCCAATCCGGATGATCCCGCCGAGACGTGGACCGGGCGCGGCCGCAAGCCCCGCTGGCTCGCAGCGAAGCTCAAGGACGGCGACAAGATCGAAAAGTTCCTGATCAAATAGCAGTTCGATTATCGGAGCGGTCGCGCGACCGCGCCGCTCCGATACTTTGTCCGCCAACTCAATTTCGCCATGCTTTTCCGCGTCGCCGGGCAATTCTCGCCCACAAATGGCGACTTTTCTTCTGCGCTCCGGCGCTAATGCGCCGCTTCCCAATTGTCCGCCGCTTTGGCGTCCACGTGCACCGGCACATTGAGTTGCACGGCCGGCTCCGCCGCCTTCTCCATGACGCGCACGATGATTTTCAGGGCCTTGTCCACCTCGCCTTCCTTGGCCTCGAACACCAGCTCGTCGTGCACCTGCAATAGCATGCGCACGGAGCCCAATCCTGCTGCCTGCAATGCCTGCGGCATGCGGATCATGGCCCGCCGGATGATATCGGCGGCGGAGCCCTGGATCGGCGCATTTATCGCCGCGCGCTCCAGAAATCCGCGCATCGATGGGTTCTTGGTATTGATCTCGGGATAGTGCGCGCGCCGGCCGAATATCGTCTGCACGAACCCGCGCTCGTGCACCAGCTTCTTGGTCGACTCCATATAGGCGCGGATGCCCGGAAAGCGCTTGAAATACGTGGTTATGTACTCGCCGGCCTCCTGCTTGGGAATGCCGAGCTGCGCCGCCAGCCCGAACGCGGAGATGCCGTAGATGATGCCGAAATTGATGGCTTTTGCGCGCCGGCGCACCTCGGGCGGCATGCCCTCGACCGGCACGCCGAACATCTCCGACGCCGTCATGGCATGAATGTCGAGGCCGTCCTCGAACGCCTTCTTGAGCTGGGGGATGTCGGCGACATGCGCCAGCACGCGCAGCTCGATCTGGCCGTAATCGGCGGAAATGAGCTTGTGTCCGCGCTCGGCAATGAAGGCGGTGCGGATCTCGCGCCCCTCCTTGGTGCGGATTGGAATGTTCTGCAGATTGGGGTCGGTCGATGCCAGGCGGCCCGTGGTCGTGGAAGCCAGCGCGTAGGAGGTGTGGATGCGGCCCGTCTCGGGATTGATGTGCTGGGGCAGCGAATCCGTATAGGTCGACATCAGCTTGCTCAGCTGCCGCCACTCCAGCATCACATTGATGAGCTTGCGGGCGTCCTCGGGCAGGTCCTCGCGGGCGGCGAGATCGTCGAGCAGGTTGGCGCGCGTCTCCCATTGCCCGGTCTTGGTCTTGCGCCCGCCCGGCAGCTTCAGATTGTCGAACAGGAACTCGCCCAGCTGCTTGGGCGAGCCGAGGTTGAATTTGTGCCCCGCCAGCTCGTAGATCTCCTCCTCCAGTCGGTGGATGCGTTGGGAGAAGGTGGAGGTCAGCCGCGACAGGATCGCCTTGTCGACCTTCACCCCGGCGCGCTCCATGTCGGCGAGGATCGGCACCATCGGCCGCTCCAGCGTCTCGTAGACCGTGGCCATGCGCTCGGCGGCGAGGCGGGGCTTGAGCGCCATCCACAGGCGCAGGGTCACGTCCGCGTCCTCGGCGGCGTACTCCGTCGCCTTGGCGAGCGGCACCTGCGCGAACGTCTTGTCGGATTTCTTGGCGCCGGGGGCATGCTCCAGCACCTGGGCGAACGACAGGCACGTGTGCCCCAGGTGCCGCTCGGCCAGCGCGTCCATGCCGTGCTGGCCGCGGCCGCCGTCGAGCGCGTAGGAGATGAGCAGCGTATCGTCGAGCGGGGCGAGATCGATGCCGTGCCGGCCGAGCACCAGGCAGTCGTATTTGAGGTTCTGCCCGATCTTCAGGATCGAGGCGTCCTCCAGCAGCGGCTTCAGCAGGGCCAGCGCCTCGCGGATCGGCACCTGCGTGAGATCGCCGTCGCCGAAGTCGAAGCTGCCGGCGCCGACACGGTGCCCAAGGGGCACATAGCAGGCCTTGCCGGGCGCCACGGCCATCGAGAAGCCGACGAACTCGGCCTGGGTCGCATCGAGGCTCGTCGTCTCGGTATCGAAGGCGAAGCGGCCGGCGGCGCGGGCTTCCGCGATCCAGGCTTCCAGCCGGGCCACGTCCGTGACCGTCTCGTACTTGGATCGATCGATCTTTTCGGCCTTGGCGGCGTTCGCGGCCATCAGCACGGCGGCCTGCGGCGTTGCCGCCGAGGCAGCGGACGATTTGGCCGCAGGCCGGGCGGGCGCCGCAGGCTCGCCGGCCGGCTTGGTCTCCTGCGCGACGGATGCGCCCTGCCGCTCGATCGGCGGCGGCACTTCCACCTTCAAGCCCTCGGCGATGCGCTTCGTCAGCGTCGAAAACTCCATCTCGCGCAGAAAGCCCAGCAGCGCGTCGGGCTCTGGGTCGCGCACGCCCAGCTGCTCGACCGACACGGTAATGGGCACATCATCCTTGAGGGTCACCAGATCGCGCGACAGCCGCGCCTGCAGCGCAAACTCGGTCAGCCGCTCGCGCCGCTTGGGCTGCTTGATCTCGCCGGCGCGGGCGAGCAGCGTTTCCAGGTCGCCGTACTCGTTGATCAGCTCTGCGGCGGTCTTGACGCCGATGCCGGGCACGCCCGGCACGTTGTCGGTGGAATCCCCCGCCAGCGCCTGCACGTCGATGACCTTGTCCGGCGGCACGCCGAACTTCTCGCGCACCTCGTCCGGGCCGATCGAGCGGTAGTTTATGGGATCCAGCATCCGGACCCCCGGCCGAACCAGCTGCATCAAGTCCTTGTCGGATGAGACGATGGTTACGTCACCGCCGGCCCTCAGCGCCTGCTTGGCATAGGTGGCGATAAGGTCGTCGGCCTCGAAGCCGTTTTGCTCGATGCAGGCGACGTTGAACGCCTTGACGGCATCGCGGATCAGCGGGAACTGCGGGATTAGCTCCTCGGGTACCGGCGGCCGATGAGCCTTGTAGTCCTTGTAGATGTCGTTGCGAAATGTCTTCTCGCTGGCATCGAAGATGACTACCAAGTGTGTTGGAGAAGTACCACTGACCTTCTCGCTCAATAGCTTCCACATCATACTGCAGAAGGTCATAACGGCACCGATGGGCGTGCCGTCAGATCGGGTGAAGCTCCTACCCTGAGTCTGCGCGGCCTTATACATCGCGAAGAACGCGCGGAAGATGTAGCCCGAGCCGTCGATCAGATAGACGTGGCTGCCCTTGATGACCGGCACCGGTTCGCCCGGCGGCACCGAGCAGCCAGCGGCCGGCCTCTGGGATTTGGACTTCGCGGATGTGGTGGCCATGGGGCCGCACTATAGGCCGGGCGGTGGGACGGAGCCATGGGGTCAGACCCTTTGCACCGCCCTTGCCTGTGCGCGGACCAAGCGTAAGGGTCTGACCTGGTCTGACCCCACCGCTCACGGCCGTTTGGCGTGGGGAAAACTGTCGGTGGAGGCGAAGTAGGGCTTGATGTCGAGGAGCGGCGTGCCGTCGATGCAGTCGACCCCGCGCACGGTCAGCGTCGCCCCCTCGATGCCGATGAGCTCCACGGCGGCCATGGCAATGGGGTTCGGCCGCACCGGCGAGCGCAGCGCAAAGGTGCCGCGGGCGTGGCCCAGATGCGCCGGCACCTGCTGGACGAGGTCGCGCCGGGCCTGGTCCATCCAGTAGAGCAGCCACAGATGCGAGAAGAGCTCCACGTCCCTGAGGCCTGCCGCATAGCGCGGGTCGAGCTCGACGCGGCCGATCGCCTCCGAGCCGGCCGTGTTCTTGGGGCACTCGGCCCGCGACTTGAACGGCGTGCGGATGCGGCCGATGAAGTGCACGCCCGCGTCGAAGGCCTCCGGCAGCTCGATCGCCACCTCGCCGGGCCGCACGTCGCTCCGTTCCGCCATGTCTCGCCTCCTCATCTGTGGACCTTTGCGGCGTTTGCCGGCCGTGGTCAAATGGAGTATCTAACGGCCGCAAGCACCCGTAGCTCAGCTGGATAGAGTGTCGCCCTCCGAAGGCGAAGGTCACAGGTTCGAATCCTGTCGGGTGCGCCAGCCAATTCTCTCTCATAAAACTTCTCATAAGCTACTGAAACATCAATATAAAAACGCATAGCCGTGAGCTGAAAATAGCCTGTCAACTCCCTGTCAGCGCAAATGACAGCCCCCCAAAATATAAGGGTTTTTGACCCCCGACCACTGCCATATGGGAGTGGTTTTCAGCGTTCAAAAACGCGCAAATGTCATGGACATTACGGAACTTGTCACGAGTACTGACGACAGAAGCAAAATCTCGGAGGTGATAATGAACGACGTTTATTACTCAGATTATGGATGAGGCCTACCCGTCAGGGTCCGGGCATGGCGGGTGTCAATCAAATTGACAACTGCGCACTCAGGACCTCGCTCTGCGCCAACCACACTCCACCGGTGGGCGTTGACCGCGAGACATGCTTCGAGCTGATGGGGACGGCACAGGGCTGTGTGAACGAGGAGTACGGCGACGAAGTGCTGGAGCTGATGCGGACGCGATCTATGAGATCAACCGCTCAGCGCGGAGCTGAAACCGCGGATGCGGAAGGCGGAGTGCCTGCGGGACCCTCATACTCCTCGCACGTCAAAGGAGGCGTCTTACCAATCGACTCCAGCCACGCTTTTTCCCGCTTCTCCTTGTTAGCCATGAAGTCTTTGAACGTGCTCTCTGTCCATTGGCCTTGCTCTGGCCACACGCGGCGCGGTCCTTTGTAACCCCAACAATAGGGTGGTGCCGTCATCACGTGCCGGAACTCAGGACCCATAGTCGCCAACAATTCTGCCTTCCGCTCATCTGTAATCGGTTTCTCCGGCGCAGACGGGAACAGGAACGAACTCAGGTTCGTCACCTGCTGAAGTGAGTACATAAGGATGACGGGCCACGTCGCGATGAGCGCCCAAGTGGCAAGCTTTCGAAAGGGAGGCATATCAGCGCCGACAGTTCACGATCAAGGCTGGCCTAGTTGAAGAATACGCCGCACACCAGAACTGTTGCCAGCAGCGCCGACCAAATGTCATCGATCCCGAGGCGCTGTTTGACCACAGAGCCCATTCGCATCCCGGCGCACCAAGTCGCGCCTTAAGCAAACAGCACAAGAGTGCCGTATGGGAGATCGCGCAGCCTCGGCTATGTGGCGTTAGATTGCGCGCAAGTCTGGCGTAAGTTTCCTCTTGCCTGCGCAGCAATCGACAAGGTCGGCGCCAGAAATGCGCCTTCCGTTGCCGTCCTGAATAGCGACATCCAGCCGACCTTCAGCTAGAAGGCGGGATGCATGCTCCAACGCGCTTTCAGTGTCGGGCAGATCGGGATCGATTGCCGCAGGACCGGTGCCGTGTGTCACGAAATATAGCATATGCGGGCGTCTAATGTGATTCGCTGAAAGGGGCAAAGGCTTCCGGTCGGTGCGGCCCTCTACTGGTGTAGGTCTGCCATGCGGCGGTGCATTCCGGGCGTCTTGCTCATCTTCGCCTTCCCGTTGGTCATGGTCGCGAACGTGTTCGCCTACGCACGGCTGCAACGCGGATGGATGGCAAAGGTCGGAATGTTCGTGACGTTCCTTCCGGTCATCGCGATCACATCTCTAATCTGGTTCGGGTGTTGGGCACTGGGGTTTGGTTTCGCCGCGCTCATCTGGCGGTGAAGCCGCAGGGCGAGACTAACAAGGCGAGCCCTGGATGAGCCCGGCTGGCGTTGTTGCGCGACGGCATCAAGCGTCTGCAACGTCGTCGAGCTTCTCACCCGCTACGAACTGGCGCGGCGCAAATCCGCTCATTCTTGGTTGGCCGCCGCGCATGCGCTCAGCTGGGCTGCCGGAGAGAGAGCGTCGCCGGCTGGGCTCCGTGGCCATGCAAGTCTCCGCGCCAAGGCAACTGCCGCAACGCAATGGGCGCGCCTAGTCCAGGTCAGCTGCGGGTCATCTTTTCGCGTCGCCGGCACCGGCTGCACGCGTCTGTAGTTACCCCCGGCAGCCAACGGAATCGCTGTATCGCCAAAATCGGCAGCCCGGTGCTAGGCGCTGCCGCATCGTAGCTCAGTAGCGCGGAGGGAACCTCTCACCTCAGCTGCGGAAGGTCTGATCAACGACGCACTCACCTCGAGCCTAACCGGCCGCCGTGCCGGGCTTGGCCCTGTTGCGGTTGCGTTTCGCCTCTTTGGCCGCGCGTTGCAAGGCATTCGTCGCCTTCCGCTGTTTGGCTTGGATGCGCTTGCGGCGTGAGTCCGACATCTTGGGCATGACATTATCCTCCGTCGGTCGCCTTGTAGAACTGGTCGCCCTATACTGCCAAGCACATGATAGCTGGCAATGACGATGCGACAGCTTTGTCAAAACCTTCAATAGCCAAGCTTGCGGTGCGCATCCGATCCGAAAAGTTCAGCATGGGCCTCAGATGATGGCATGGCGCACCTTCGCAGAAACCCACTCGCTCACCACGACGGTGGCGATGATCACGAGCAGCATCAAGGACACCTGCGTCCACGCGAGCTGGGTGATGGCACTGTTGAGCTGCAGGCCGATGCCGCCCGCACCGACAAGGCCGAGAACGGTCGACTCGCGGATATTGATGTCCCAGCGGAACACCGAGATGCCCGCAAACGCAGGCATCACCTGGGGGACGATGCCGTAGGCAATGACCTGTGCGCGGCTCGCCCCCGTAGCCCGCACGGCCTCGACCTGGGATTCGTCGATCTCCTCGATCGCCTCATAGAGCAGCTTGGCGCAGAACCCGATCGAGCGGAGCGCGATCGCCAGGATGCCGGCGAATACGCCCGGCCCGACGATCGTCACCAGCATCAGCGCCCAGATCAGCGCGTTGATCGAGCGCGAGGAGACGATGATGAAGAGCGCGGCCGGCCGGATCAGGACCGCGCTCGGCGTGGTGTTGCGCGCGGCGCAGAAGGCCACGGGCACGGCGAGGATCAGCGCGAGCAAAGTGCCGATCGTAGCCATGTTGATGGTGTCCCAGATCGGTCTTCCGAGCTCGGTGATGTAGGACCAGTCCGGAGGCACCATGCGCGAAGCCAGGTCGCCCGCCTGGCTCGGCGTGTCCCAGACGAAAGCCCAAATGGTCTTCTCCGAGATCAGCTGGAAGCAGTAGACGAAAACCGCCGTGCCGGCGAGCCACACGGCCCAGATCGCCAGCTGTGCGGCCCCCGTCCGCCTTTGCCAGCCCCGCGTGCCATCCTTGGTGACGACGATCATCACTGCACCCAGCGACGAAGGTGGCTGGAGGTGTATTCGGCAGCCATCACGATGGCGATGATGATCAGCAGAATGGCTGCGGCAGAATCGAACTCGTAGCGATCGAAGGCCGTGTTCAGGGTCGCGCCTATGCCGCCGCCGCCGACGATGCCGACCACGGCCGATTCTCGGAAATTGATGTCGAGCCGGTAGAGGCCCAGGCCGATCATGCGCGGCATGACCTGGGGCTGGACGCCGTAGCTCAGCCACTGCAGCCAGCTCGCCCCTGTGGCGCGCACCGCCTCGGCCTGGCCCGGGTCCATGTCCTCGATGTCCTCGGCCAGCAGCTTGCCGTAGAAGCCGATGGTCGCCACCGACAGCGTCATGAAGCCCGCGAAGGGACCGAAACCCATCAGCTTGACGAAGAAGATCGCGAGGATCACCTCCTGGAAGCTGCGCGAGACGGCGAGGATGCCGCGGCAGATATAGTAGATGGGTCTCGGGGCGATGTTGCGCGCCGCGCCCAGCCCGATCGGAACCGACATGGCGATGCCGATGACGGTGGCGGTAACCGCCATCCAGATGCTTTCGCAGATACCCTCGACGATCTCCGGCCACCGGCTCGCGAAGTCCGGCGGGAAGAACGCGCTGACGAACTGCGCGCCGCGCGGAAATCCGGCCCATACACGCGCCCAGTTAACCTCGGTGGTGGCGAAGGCGAGGGCTAGATAGAGGGCAGCGCCAAGGCCGATTGCCCAGCGCGTCCGCGCCGATTTGATCAGCGGCGGCCTTTTCCACCTGCGGACCGGAATTGCGGAGACACTTGCCATGGGCGCACGTGGCTCACGTCAGCCCGGCCATGCGGTCCCGATCCGGCTCATGCACGGCAAACTCGCGCGATTTGCCGTCGGCCGCCTCGCCGTCCACCTCCGTCTCCGTCTCATCCACCTTGCGGATGGTCGCCGACCAGTCCTCCTCGCCGTAAATGGAAGTCAGGATCTCCGGCGTCAGGCCCGATGCGGGCCCGTCGTAGACGATCTCGCCTAGCCGCAAGCCGACGATCCTCTCGGCAAACTCCTGCGCCAGCATGACGTCATGGATGTTGATGATGGCGGAGAGGCCCCGCTCGGCGCACAGCTCGCGAATGAGGCGCATGATCTGCCGCGAGGTCTTGGGATCGAGCGACGCGGTGGGCTCGTCGACCAGCAGCAGGTCGGGGTTCTGAACCAGCGCCCGGCAGATGCCGACCCGCTGCCGCTGCCCGCCGGAAAGCTCGTCGGCCCGCTTGTCGACCATGTGCTCGAGGCCGACCCTCTCCAACAGGCGAAACGCCTCTTCGATATCCCCCGCAGGGAACGAGCGCAGCCAGCTGCGCCAGAAACCGACATAGCCGAGCCGGCCCGACAGCACGTTCTCCATGACTGTCAGGCGCTCCACCAGGGCGTACTCCTGGAAGATCATGCCCATCCGGCGCCGCGTCTTACGCAATTCCGCGCTGCCGAGCCTAGTGATGGCGACATCGTTGAGCAGCACTTCTCCCGCCGTCGGCTCGACGAGGCGATTGACGCAACGGATGAGGGTGGACTTGCCTGCGCCCGACGGTCCGATGAGAGCCATCACCTGGCCGTCGGGCACTTTCAGATCGACGCCCTTGAGCGCCAAATCGCCGGTGCGGTAGCGCTTGACCAGCCCGCGTATCCACAACATTCGCAAACGTCCTCGACCTTGCCGGAACTGCGCCGGGCTGCCCAGGCCCGCTGGCGGAACCCCCGCGACTACTTGCAGGTGTACTTGACGCCGTTGGCTTCGTCGATCTTGCGGATGATCGCCCAGTCTTTCTTGTAGGTAATGGGGACGAACTTGTCCTCTTTCTTGAATTCCTTCTTCAGGTCCGAGCCCTCCCACTGGAAGGAGAAGAAGGCTTCCTTGATGTTGCCCGCAAGCTTGGGGTCGAGGTTGTGGGCGTGGCCATATCCCGTCGTCGGGAACGTATCGGACTTGAAGATCGAGCGGATCTTCGCCGCCTCGACCACCTTGCGATCGACCATGCGCTTGAGCACGCTGTTGGCAATCGCGGCAGCGTCATAGTCCTTGTTGGCAACCCCCAGGATCGAGTTGTCATGCTTGCCCGAGAAGGTCGGCTCGAAGTCCTTGCCGGCGACCAGCCCGAAGTCCGCCTTGAGGATGGCTGAAGGGGCCTTGAAGCCGGAGTTCGATGTGGGCGAGGTGAAGGCGATCTTCTTGCCCTTCAGGTCGGCGGGTGTCCTGGCCGGGCTGTCGGCCGGTACGATGATCTCCATCTCGTAGCCGAAGGAGCCGTCCTTGGAAGCCATCATCGTAAAAGGCACAAAGCCGGCACAGTTGACGGCAATGGGATTGCCCCCTGTGTTCACGCCCGCGATATGCAGGCGGCCGGAGCGCATCGCTTCCAGCTGGGCCGCGTTGGATTGCACGGGAAAGAAAACCACGTGCTTGCCCGTCACTTTCTCCATGTGCTTGATGAAACCGTCCCAAACTCTCTGATAGACGGCGGGGTCCTCCACGGGCGTGTAGGAGAAGATGAGCGCGCTGGGGTCGACGAGCTTCTTGGGGTCAGTTGGCGCATCGGCAACGAGATCGCCGTCGGTGTCGCAGTAGGCCTTGTCGAGCGCGCCGCGTGGGCAATCCTGAGCGGCCGCAGGGCCAATCAGGCAGCTGCCCAACAGCAGCACTGCACATCCAGCTCGCAATCTTCCGAGCCAAACTTCCATCTCGACCTCCATCTTGCTGTGTTTTCGTCCGTGAACCGTGGATCTGTCGGGCCTCTACAGTCGGCTACAGTCTCCGAGGCTACCATTTTGAGCCGCGATGGCTACCCCGTCCGCGCGTCGCACGCCGCAATCTGCCAGCAACGCATTCGGCGCGGTCAATGTACCCGGCAATCTGACGCGCCAACCGGACGGCCCGCACGGTGAACGAGTTCCAGGTGCGGAAATTACCAGGCGCCGCGAGATCAAGGGCTCTGCCGTATCTGGTGATCACGGTGATGGTCGGTCCGCGAACCTACAATCGTCAGTTCCACCAGTGGTCGCCCGGCGAGACCGTGATCGCGCCTGCTCCGGCTGAAAGCGTCCTCCCGACACGGAAGCCGCTGATGTTGTACCGGTCGCCGGAGTCCCACCCATCGCGGAGGTCCGAGCTCGAGTGGTCTGCAGGGTACCACCAGGCACCGCCGCGCAGGACCCGCGAGGGCAATCTCCGGCCGGCCCTGGCCTGGACTTGAGCGCGCGCCACAAGACGTCAAAGCGTTCTGGCAACTCGGAAACCGCTGATGTTGTTGCGGACGACGGGCAAGTTCCTGGTGCGGTAGGCGGAGCGGAGGTTCCCTGGATCGTAGTACCAGGAGCCGCCTCGGAGAACGCGGGAGCCGCAGTCGCCACTCGCCCGCGCGCTGCCATTGGCAGGGCTGCCGGGCT
>Ga0080064_1006766_pt1 | contig 12127 bp, 9 predicted proteins | sample Subgrocontami54m_FD_69260 | JGI IMG/M metagenome (GOLD analysis project Ga0080064, IMG submission 69260) | Subsurface groundwater microbial communities from S. Glens Falls, New York, USA - GMW46 contaminated, 5.4 m (SPADES assembly) (version 2) ...
TCACCCGTCGGACCAGCCGACCTTCATGAAGTTCACCAGCTCGGGCCTGACGGAGTCACCCAACACCGTCGGCTTCACGATCATCCTTGGTACTGCCTACGAGCTTGTGATCCTGCAGCAGCCGACGAACACCACTTCGGCGCAGGCGATTGTTCCCTCGCCGCGCGTCATTGTGCGCGACATCGGCGGCAACCTGCTGCCGGCCTATGCGACCAACATCGACGTCCAGATTGAGAACAACCCCAACGGCGGCAACCTCACGGGCACGACCTCGGTCGGCCCGGTCAGCGGCGAGTCGACGTTTGTGGGCCTGAAGATCGACCGCGCCGGCGTGGGTTACACCCTGCGCTTCTCCAGCGGCGCGATGTCCAAGATTTCCAGCGGCTTCAATATTGTGGTCGGCGCGCCCAGCAAGCTGACCATCAGCCAGCAGCCCAGCAACGGCACCGGCGGCACGGCGCTCAGCTCGCAGCCGATCGTTGAGGTGCAGGACCTGGGCGGCAACGCCATTCCCACGGACAACACCACCAACATCACCGCGGCCATCACGGCCGGAAGCGGCGAGCTCGGTGCGACGTTGCTAGGCACGGCGACGATGCAGGTGATTGGCGGCATTGCCACCTTCACCGACATCGCCATCGACAAGGCCGGCCCGACGCCCTACACGCTGACTTTCACCAGCGCCCCGGCGTTTACCGCGGCTGTTTCGCAGGCTTTCACCATCTCCGTCGGCATCCCGGCGCGCGTGGGCATCATCGCCCAGCCCGGCCTTGCCACGCACGCTGTCCCGTTTTTGAACCAGCCGACCGTCCAGATCCAGGACGCCGGCGGCAACCTGATCGTCGGCAGCACCGCGACGGTCAGCGCGCGCCTTGATGTGGTTCCCCCGGGCGCTGTGCTGGGCGGCACGACGGCTCGCAACGCAGTCGCGGGCGTCGTTATCTACACCGACCTGGTGATCAACCTGCCCGGCATCAACTACGCCATCGTGTTTGAATCGTCCGGCCTGGCTTCGGCCACGTCGGCCCAGTTCAATGTGGCGAGCGAAGCCAGCAAGCTCACCATCGTCCTTCAGCCGGGCCAGGGCGTGCATGACGGCGACCTGAGCGTCCAGCCGGTTGTCGAAGTCCAGGACGACGCGGGCACGGTTGTTTCGGCTGACAGCTTCACGCTGGTCACCGCCGAGATCATCCCCGGCACGGGCACGCCGTCGGCGATCCTGCAGGGCCAGACCACGGTCCCGGTCATCAACGGCACCGCGATCTTCACCAACCTCAAGATCATCACCCCCGGCCTGGCTTACCACCTGCGCTTCACCTGCCTGCCGGTGCTGATCCCCGCCGCGTCCGACCCGTTCAATGTCTCGGGCGTCGCGGTCAAGGCCCTGGTTACGCGCCAGCCCACCGGCGCTTTGGCCGGCCAGATCCTGGGCGTGCAGCCCCAGGTGACGATCCTGGACAGCAACAACGTCCCGGTGATCAACGACAACACCCACAGCATCAGCGTGTACGTTACGCCCGGCACGGGCACGGCTCACGCCATCCTGGGTGGCACGCGCACGGTGACGGCGATCAACGGTGTGGTCACTTACGGAGACCTCAGCATCGACCGCGCGGGAACGGGCTACAGCCTCAGCTTCTCGGCCACGCCGATCCTGCAGTCGCAGACCACGGCCTTCTTTGACATCATCGGCGACATTCCGCCGGACAATACTGATGACGTCACGGGCGGCTCAAACGGCGGTACCTGCAGCCAGGGCAACTCCGGCACGCCGCTGGTGCTGGTTGCAGCGCTGATGCTGGTTGTCGCGGGTGCGGCGCTTCGCCGCCGCGCGCGCGCCTAAGTTGTAATGTCAGCACTGTCTTTCAAAGGGCGGCCTCCGGGCCGCCCTTGCTGTTTTTGGCCCCGGTCGTATCCGGATGTTCGCTGGCGTTGCCGCTACTGATCGGTAGCATACGCGCCATGGCCATCGTGCTTGACACCCTTGCAGCCCTTGGCGCCGTGGTAAACCGCCAGTTGATGGCGCTGGCCTTGGCAGCGGTCGACTTTGGCAGACCTTTTGTTGCGCCTCCAGGTCTCCCTAAAGATCGGTTAGAAACTTTGCGAGACTCTTTCTTGAAAACGATGACGGACCCTGACTTCTTGAAGGATGCCAGCAAAGCAAACCTGGAAATAAACCCGAAAAGTGGCGCTGAATTGGAGCGTTTAGCCCAGGGGGTGATAGGAATCTCCCCAAAGGCGGCAACGCGCCTTAAGAGGCTCCTGGAATGAACTTGAAGAGATTCGCTTACTTACTGCCCAAGGTGCTCAAAGACCGAAAGCTAAGCTAACGACTTCATGATCGCTCATCTCGCACCCTTCTTTCTAACCTCGGCAAGAGCGGAGAGAGGATACTATCAAGATCGTCAATTACCGACAAAGAGCTGTGGAGAGCCGCTATGATGGCAAAAGCACCGACCAAGTTTGATGACTGGTATGTGAAAAGCTCCTACCAACAGTTTGTGCAGCAGGAGGGAGCGCCTCTGTATGAAGGGAGCGCCCTTGAAGACCTTGCAACTCTGCCGCTCGGAGATTGGGAGAGGAGGGGTGGAAAGGTAGCTTATACCCGTTTGGGAGATCAGGAGCATTATTCCCTTCAAATTGTTGAGATACCTCCCAAAGGTGAATTGAAACCCGAGCGCCACATGTATGATTCCGTGATGTTCGTGATGAGCGGAAGAGGCGCAACAACTATATGGCAAGAGGGCGAGCCCAAACATACTGTAGAATGGGAGGAAGGGTCTCTTCTGGCGATCCCACTTAATGCATGGCATCAGGAATTTAATAGTTCGGGCGACCACCGATGCAGAATCGGCTTCGGGACCAATATGGCACACGTTATCAACTTGTACCATAATCTTGACTTCGTTTTTAACAATCCTTTCTCTTTTAAAGACAGATACTCCTATTCCATGCAAAACTTTTTTTCTCACCAAGGAACCCGTTGGAACCTCAGGGCGTATGAGACCAACTTTATTCCAGACATCAGGAATCTTGAGCTCGATCCATATCCGGAGAGGGGGATTAGAACAGCTATCATGCGTCTTGCAATGGCCAGCACCTTCATTGGAATCCATATTATGAGTGTGTCTGAGGGAACATATGTGACCGCGCACAGGCACGATGCAGGAGCCCATGTGATAGCCATTGGCGGTCAAGGGTATGAGCTTCTATTCATGCCGGGTGAAGAAAAGAATCGTCGTAAGGTCCCCACGAAGCCTTACGCAGTTATCGCTCCCCGACAAAATGAATTTCATCAGCACTTTAATACAGGGAAAGACTTTTACAGGATGCTTGCGTTCCGGGGCCGTTCCCCAAGATACGGCGGCGGTTTAAAATACGATCCCGCACGGACCGCCCAAGACAAGGATCCATACGCGTATGGCTTTAAAATCAGGTACGAGAGAGAAGATCCTACAATTAGGGAGGAGTATTACGAAGAGCTAGAGAAGAATGGAATCACAGTTAGATTGGAACCGGTAGATCAAGGAAGAGGCTGAGCGCGTTCGCTTAAAAATTACCTCGGAGAGTTCCGGCCACTTGGATATTTTTTGCGCAGGCCGGTTTAAGTAACCGATTTAGATTATCTGAGTTCCACGAGAATGTACGGGGAACAGTGTACTTCATTTCCGGTGATTGACAGCAGGGGACAGCAGGGCCGGGACAGTAGGGCCTGGCCTTACGATCTTAACAATCTTGCCTGAACCGCAACCGGTGCCCGTTTTGCAATTCGCCATACCTTACGCCGAACCAATTCGCTGGGCCGTGCATCCGGTAGTATCTCTGAGTTTGGATGGGGAAAGCCCGGGAAGATTTCGGGACGTAATACTGATTGTCTAGAAACAAAAGCCTGACCCCGGATCCCGGAGGCGGATGGAGTCTTTGTCCATTGTCCGCGCTGGCCGACTATTGATGGGGTGCCTCTCTTGGAAAAGGAAATCGGAAAGCCGGTGGTATGCAGTTCCCAAGCGACCATCTGGCTTGCGCTTCGGCTCTTGAAGGTGCGGGAGAAAATCCAGGGTTGGGGGCGGCTGATGGAAAGCCTGAACGGAGCGCTGTGAAAGTGGAATCTGCGCTCTTCGCCGTTCTGTCGGTTGTGTTTTTGACTCTTTTTCTCGGCGCCCCTCTCCATGCGCAAAAAGCCCAGAGGCTAAGAATTACTTATGCGTCTATAGGAGGGCAGACGCTTTATCTCTGGGTTGCACAAAAGGAGGGGATTTTCCGTAAGCGGGGCATCGAAGCAGAGGTGGTTTATGTCCCCGGTAGCTCTTCGGCGGTCATGGCTTTGATCGCCGGCGACGTCCAGGCGGCGATCCTTGGCGGCCCGTCGATTATTAGCGCCAACCGAGCAAGGGTCGAAACGGTTGTCGTGGCTTCCTTCATCAACCGATTGGTCATGACGCTATACGGTGGGAAGGAAATTCGATCTCTCGATCAACTAAAAGGGAGAAGGATTGGGATTACCCGCTTTGGTACAACCTCGGACTTTGCCGCGCGCTATGCCCTAAGGAAAGGGAACTTGACTCCGGACGGTGACGTAGCGCTAATTCAAATCGGCGAGCAGGCGACGCGGGTCGCAGCGCTGAGGAAAGGAGTGATCGATGCCACGCTTGTGCAGCCGCCCGTGACGCTGCTCATGGATCGGGAGGGATTTCCCAAACTCGTAGATATGACCGAAGAAAAACTTGCCTATCCGCTTTCCACTTTGGTCGTCGGCCAATCCTTTTTGAGAAAAAATCCAGAGAGCGCGTCCAATCTCATCAGCGCCCTGGCGGAAGCCGCCCATTTTCTGAAGGAGAAAAGGGATGTGGGGCTCAGGCATCTCGCCGATATGATGCGGTTGGACCTTAAGCGGCAGGATCACAAAGACGCCGTCGAAGAGAGCTTTCGGGCTTACGCCGGCGTCATGGAACGGGTTCCTTACCTCTCGCAGGACGGCGTACGAACTCTCATCCAGCAGTTGTCCGCCCAGGACCCGGGTTGGGGCACTCTCCCGCCAGAGCGGCTGGGAGTTGATATGAGTTTGGTACAGGAATTGGAGCGCGGCGGATTTTTCCAGAGACTCTCAGGATCAGTGGAAAAGTTGGAAAAGAGCGCTCATTGAAGAGAGAACAATTTTGCAGGTGATTGTTGTTCCGGATTACCTGTCAGAAGGGTTTGGTGTTTTGATATTCACGCATCGACTCTGCTCCACTAGATAAGCCGATTACCAAAGCCTGGCACCAGGGCTGGTTTTATTCTTCAAACATTGATCTGTCCAGGAGCCTGGCGCCGTGGACGACTCTCAGCACGTAGACTGTTTTGCTCGCGATCCGAAACACGCTCCGGTAATTTCCGTGCAGCAAGTGACGATAATGGGTTCCCAGAATCTCATTCTCTAGGATGAGCGGGCATCGTTCCGGGAAGCGCTCCAGAGTTTCGATTTGTTCTTCGAGCCGACGGATGAATTTCTTAGCCTCTTCGGGGCTGTCGTGGGCGATGAAATCCCAGATCTCTTCGATGTCTCGTTCCGCCGCGCGTGCGATTCTAACGCGAAACTATGCGGGCGTGTTTGAATTGTTTTAGGAACAAACGGATAGGTCGAGTGCGTCTGGCCGCGATGTCTTTTTCCCCGCGCGCGAGTAGTCTCGCCATGTTGGTCGCTTTCAAATGCTTTTCGTAAGGTTTCGTGTCCACGAGAACCGCGTCAGCTTTGCCGTTGACCATAAGCACCACAGGTCTTTTAGCGCATCGCGAACTATTTTCTCCACTCCGCGTCGATGAAGCCGATCTTGCCCAGTTCTCAAACGAAGCTGGAATCTACCACGTTCACCGGATCACTGCGAGACAACGAGCAGAACGAGAACCGAGAACAATTCACTCCGTGGTCTCTCGCAGTCGCGGGCGCAACCTGAGAAGGGGGAAGATGAGAGCGGATAGGGAGACCAGGAGAAAGGCGACGGACAAAGGGCGGCTGATGAAGATCGAAAAATTCCCGCCGGAAATGATCAGGGCCTGACGCAGGTTGTCTTCCAGCATCGGTCCCAGAACCAGCGCCAAGACCAGAGGCGCCGCCTCATATTGGAACTTTTTCATCAAAAAGCCAAAAACTCCGAAGAACCACATGATGATCACGTCGCCGATATTGTTGTTGAGACTGTACGAGCCGATGAGACAGAAGAGCAAAATAACCGGATAGAGAATCCCGTAGGGAATCTTGAGCACCTGCACCCAGAGGGGGATCAACGGGAGATTCAAAATCAGCAGCATGACGTTGCCGAGGTACATCGAGGCGATGAGTCCCCAAAAGATTTGCGGATGCTCTTTGATCAGCAGAGGGCCGGGCTGAATGCCGTAAATCGCCAGGGCGCCCAGTAGCATCGCCATCACGGCGTTGGCGGGAATTCCCAGCGAGAGCATCGGCACAAAGTTGCCGCTCGCCACGGCGTTGTTGCAAGCTTCCGGTCCCGCCACGCCTTCGATGGCCCCGGTGCCGAACTTTTCCGGGTGTTTGGAGAGACGTTTCTCCATGCCGTAGGATAGGAAGGTGGCGATGACCGGGCCGAGACCTGGGAGCACGCCGAGAAAAAATCCCAATAGCGAGCCACGGGCAATCGGCATGGCGGAATCTTGCCAATCTTTTCGGGTGGGCAGGAGATGCGTGATCTTGCTCTTGAGAATTTCCCGATCCATGGTCGCGCCGACGTTTTGCAGGATCTCCGAGATGCCGAACAGGCCCATGACCACCGGAACGATCCCGATGCCGTCGCGCAGGATCAAGATGTCATAGGTAAAGCGCGGCTTGGCCGTGACCGCGTCCAAGCCGATGGAACCCAAGATTAAGCCCAGCGCGGCCATCATCAGCGCTTTGAGTTGGGAGCCGCGGGAGAGGTAGGTCACGAGCGTCATCGGTCAAGGGCCGTCAAGGGCCGGGGTCAAGCCTGAGTCTGTACTTTACGGGGTGAGAGGAATATCTTCCGCCCATGGCGAGAAAACCTCGAGTGGAATTTGCCGGAGCGGTTTATCATGTCATAGTGCGCGGCAGTAAACGCGAGAAGATCTCTTACGATGACAAAGATCAGTTGAGTACGCGCACGGCGCTGGCGGCCGGTGATTTCTTCTTCCCTCGATACGGCTCTTTGAGAGCCTACTCGGGGTGGTCGGTGTTGAAAGTCCGATCCCCCGAGTAGCCGCCGCTTCGGTGCCCCTCGATACGGTTCCTACGGAACCTACTCGGGAAATCGGGTTCCAAACACCGGTGAACGGAGACAGAAGATGGCGCGGCCATTTTTTACCTACATGGTCCAGTGTTCGGACAAATCATACTACGTCGGTCATACCGACGACCTCGAACGCCGGCTTGCGCAGCGGGGGCTACACGGCTACTCGCCGGCCGATTCAACTTGTTTGGTTTGAGGAGTTCCCGACCAGGGAGGAAGCAAAGGTGGTGGAGGCGCAGCTCAAGAAGTGGAGCCGACGGAAGAAGGATGCCTTGATCGCGGGCCGGATGGAGGAGTTAAAAGCGGCCGCGCGCAAGGACTGGGAATCCTATCGGCAGCGGAGGGCCCTTCGCTAAGCGCTTCGCGCTAACCAGGGTGTGCGGAATTGAGGGAGTTCCGATTTCCCGAATAGCCACGTAAGTGGCGTATCCCTCGATACGGTTCCTGCGGAACCTACTCGGGACATTCGGAAATTAGATATTCCGTTCGTCCTGAGTAGGTGGCGCTGAGCGCCGCCGTATCGAAGGACGGGTTTCATCGCTTGGCGTGGTTTGCTCGGTCGGCGGCCTCGCAGTTTTTGAATCTGCAGTTTCGCGCCACAGAACTCTCGTGTTGCATTGACTGGGACGGAAGGGCTACACTGATTGCTATCATCGAGTCACTAACGCTAGCCTTAGGAGTTTCTTGCTATGTCTCGCATTGAGCTGAGTGAAGCAAAACGTCAGTTGGGCACCCTGATCGATGTCGCACTTAGCGGCGAAGAGGTGCTCATTACACAAGATCACCAGCCGGTGTTGAAATTGGCCCGTGTTACCAAAGCCACAGGACCTCGCAAGGCAGGAAGCGCAAAGGGCCTTATCAAGCTGGCAAGCGATTTTGATGCGCCGCTCGAAGATTTTCAGCCATATATGGAATGAAACTCTTACTCGATACCCACGTATTTCTCTGGTTCATCGACGATAGCCCTGCGCTTAGCACTCGAGGAAAAGCTCTTCTGGAAGCTGACAACGAACTCTTTTTGAGTGTCGGCAGCCTGTGGGAAATCGCAGTCAAGTTACGTTTGGGAAAACTAACCGTAGCGATGGCTACCGAATCTCTGATGACGGAACAGGTAACGGCTAACAACATCGAAATCTTGCCCATTTCTGTCCCGCACCTCGTCCAGGTATCAACCCTTCCGTTACATCATCGGGATCCTTTTGATCGCCTGATCATCGCTCAAGCGATAATGGAACAGATGCCAGTCGTAAGCGCCGATCCGGCGTTTGACGCATATCCAATCGAGCGGCTGTGGTAATCTTCCGTCGCACCGCAAGTCCCGTAGGATGGGTTGAGTCCTTCGATTAAACTCAGGTTCTGTTGTTCGTAGCCTATACCGAACGCGTGGAACGCATTCGCATTATTTCAGCCCGGAGGGCGACAAAAAATGAGCAAGACCAGTACTTCAGGCAGAACGCCTAGACCGATGACTGCCGCCGCCGTTGAGCGCGCGGCGCGCGCGGACCGTGACGCGCGCCCGCTGACTGAAGCCGACTTCAAGCGCATGAAACGGACGCCGCAGGCGAAGATCATTCGCCGCGCTCTGGAACTGACGCAAGAGGAATTCGCCGCCCGCTACCATATCCCGCTCGGGACTTTGCGGGATTGGGAACAAGGTCGCGCGGAGCCGGATCAACCGACACGGGCCTATTTGACGCTCATCGCGCGCGATCCTGACCACGTGCACCGCTTGTTGAATCCAAAACCGCACTAACTGCGCCCGTTTTCAACTTCTCGAAAAGGGTCCTTTGTGGAGGGAAGAAAGGGGACAGGCTGGTTTTCCATTTAGCCCGGTGCGCAGACGCACTCTACGGGTCGTTGCGGTCGAACAGAGAGTTTTTTGCCAACCTGCTATTGGCATTAGAGAAAAAATTTTGTATGAGATAGGCACTGTCGTAATTTTACGCCGGCTTGTTTGACTGATGAAAAACTTTGACTATTTTGCTCCCCAAAGCCTCGGCGACGCGACCGCGCTGCTGCGCCGTTACGGAACCAAGGCCAAGCTGTTAGCCGGGGGCACCGATCTTTTTATTCGCATGGAACGGCGGGCGGTCGAGCCCGGCGTCATCGTTGATCTCAAAAAGATCCGCGCTCTACAAGGGATCAAAGCGAGCGCCAAAGGTCTGACCATCAGGTCAGCAACGCTGATGGATGAGATCGTCTCATCTCCCCTGGTCCAACGCCGATATGGGATTGTCGCCGAAGCGGCGGGGGCCGTCGGTTCGATCCAGACGCGCAATCGGGCCACGCTGGGCGGCAATTTGTGCAACGCCTCGCCCGCCGCGGATACGGCGCCCGCTCTGATCGCCCTTGGGGCGCGGGCGCGCATCGCCGGCGGCCGGCGCGAGCGCGAGCTGCCCCTGGAAGATTTTTTTCTCGCTCCAGGAAAAACTTGTCTTCAAACCAACGAACTGCTTAAAGAAATTTTTATTCCCTCGCCGGCGGGGAAATTCGGCGCGTCGTTCCAGCGCTGCACGCGCACGGCGATGGATATCGCCTTGGTGAACTGCGCGGTGTTTCTCTCCCTGGCGCCCAAGGGGGGAGTGATCGGCGAGATTCGGATCGCCTTGGGCGCGGTGGCGCCGACGCCGGTGCGGGCGCGACCGGCCGAGGATTTGCTCAGGGGTAAGAGCCCGGACAAGGGCGCGATCGAGGAAGCCGCCGCCCTTGCCGCCGCCGGCGCAAGTCCCATCGATGACGTGCGCTCCAGCGCGGAGTACCGCCGCGCGATGGTGCGGGTCTTGACCCGGCGCGCCATCGAGGCGGCGCTTAAACAAGCAAGCGGCAAGTGAGAAGAACCCAGGGCGGCGCAGCCGCAACCAAAAAGAAAATGCAACTTTTACCACGAAGGTCACGAAGAGCACGAAGGACAGAAGTTTAAGAATATTAATGTCCGAAACCTTCGTGTGCTTCGTGGTGAAGAGTGAAACTTCGGTCGAGCAAGTAAGGACTTGATGGTTTCCACGGATGCATTGAGGATGAAAGTAAGTAAAAAAAGAATTTCCGTCACGGTCAATGGGGAGACCTACGAGAGGGAAGTCGTGCCGGCAACGTCATTGCTCGACTTTCTGCGCACGGACTTGAACCTCACTGGAACCAAGGAAGGGTGCGGCGAAGGGGAGTGCGGTGCCTGCGCCGTGATCGTGAATGGACGTCTGGTCGATTCCTGCCTCATTCTCGCCGTCGAGGCGGACGGCCAAAAGATCCAAACCGTCGAAGGAGTCAGCCGGAACGGCCGTCTCCACCCATTGCAGAAAGCTTTCGCCGAAAAGGGCGCCGCTCAGTGCGGCTTCTGCACGCCGGGAATGATCATGGCGGCAAAAAATCTTTTGGACCATAATCCCAAGCCGACGGCCGAAGAGGCGCTTAAAGCGATCGCCGGCAATCTCTGCCGCTGCACCGGCTACGGCTCGATTGTCGACGCGATTCTGTCGGCTGCGAAAGAACGATGAAAGTCGTCGGCCAAGAACATCCTCGAGTCGAGATTTTGGAGAAGGTTACGGGCCAGTCCGTGTTCGGTGCCGACGTGCGCCTCGCTAGTCCGCTTCTTGTTGGCAAAATCCTCGGCAGTCCGCACGCCCACGCACGGATCAAGAACATCGACACCCGCAAGGCGGAAAAACTGCCGGGCGTGAAGGCGGTCGTTACCGCGCGGGATTTTCCGCCGGTCAAGTTCGGCCGGTTCATTCAAGACGAGGAATACTTCGCCCGTACCAAGGTCCGGCTGGTGGGCGATAAAGTTGCCGCTGTGGCCGCGGTAGACGAGGAAACGGCCGAAGAGGCGCTCCGGCTCATCAAGGTCGATTATGAAGTGTTGCCGGCGGTCATCGACGGTCTTGAAGCGATGCGCGCAGACGCGCCGCTGATTCACGAGGATTGCGAGCGCTACGGGGCCGCCGGTCTCGTTCAGGGCCGCAAGGGCAACATCCTCTACCACAAACAGAGCCTGCACGGCGATATCGAGCGCGGCTTCCGCGAAGCGGACCAGGTTTTCGAGCATCGCTTTTTCGCTCCCATGGTGCACCAGACTTACATCGAGCCGCACGCGGTGTTGGCCCGGGTCGACGCCTCCGGCAGAGCGACCGTCTGGATTCCGACCCAGGCGCAGTTTTTTATCCGCCAGAGCATCGCCGAGATTTTTCAGTGGCCATTGATCAAAATCCGGGTGATTCCCACCGAAATCGGCGGCGGCTTCGGCGGCAAGATGTTGCCCACCGTCGAGCCCGCCGCCGTCGCCTTGGCGCAGAAGAGCGGTATGCCGGTGCAAATCGTCATGAGCCGGGCCGAAGATTTTCAGACCGCCAACCCGCGTCATCCTTGCCACATGCGCTACAAGACCGGCGTCATGCGCGACGGCACCATCGTAGCGCGGGAAATCGAAATGGTCTTCGGGACCGGCGCGTTTTGCGGCAACGGGTTGGTGATCGGCCAGAGAGCCGAGATGCTCGCCACCGGCCCCTATCGCATTCCCAACGTCAAGATCGATCTCTTTTGCGTGTACACCAACCACGCCAACTGCGGCCCCTACCGGGCGCCCTCCGGCCCCCAGCTCGCTTTCGGTTCCGAGCAGCAGATCGACATCATCGCCCGCGAGTTGAACTTGGACCCGGTGGAGCTGCGGCTTAAAAACGCCATCGAGGAGGGCGACACGACTCCCGCCGCCGGCGGTCCATTGAAGAGCGTCCATGCCAAAGAGACTCTGCGCAAAGCGGCCGAGGCCGCCGGGTGGGGCGCCAAACCGCGGGAAAAAAATCGCGGCCGTGGCATCGCTTTGGGTTACTGGCTCGTGGGCGGCATGGCGTCGAGCGCGGGGGTCAAGCTCAACGAAGACGGCACCGTGTCTGTGCTGA
>Ga0080064_1006769_pt1 | contig 12119 bp, 16 predicted proteins | sample Subgrocontami54m_FD_69260 | JGI IMG/M metagenome (GOLD analysis project Ga0080064, IMG submission 69260) | Subsurface groundwater microbial communities from S. Glens Falls, New York, USA - GMW46 contaminated, 5.4 m (SPADES assembly) (version 2) ...
GCGGAAAGAATGGCTCAAATGTACGGCCAAATTGAAATCGAAAACAGTCATGGCCGAACCTAGATCATTGTTGCAGCGTAGGTTGCGCCAAAAGTCAAGAACGTTAACCGGACAGTAGTGACGGCACATAAGTAAATGCGTTTCGTCTGGCGCCACTGGCGCAGATTGGCCTCGGTGGCCATGCCGCGGTCGAAGCAGACAATGCGCCGCACGCCGCCGCAGCGGGCTTCGAGGGTTTCAATCATGGGGGTGAGCGTCTGGGCGTCGCGGCGATTGCCGGCCATGGATTCGAAGGCGAGCGGAAAGCCGTCGCGGTTGACGACCAGGCCGATGCACAGTTGTTTGCAATCGGGACGATGGTCGCGCGAGTAGCCGCGCTGGGCCTTGGGATTGCCGGCCAGGCGTCCTTCGAAGTAGGTGCTGGTCAGATCGTACAGGACCAGATGGTTGTCGAAGTGGAACAGGTCGCGGCCTTTGTCTACTAAGTGACTCTCCAAAGTGCGCTGATGCGGCACGACCTCGCTGAGGCAGCGATACAAGAGGTTGAGATGGATGCGGTCGCGGGGCACGCCGAGCAATTCGGGGAGGGCGGTCTTGGGCAGCCAAGCAAAGATGCCCAACTCGCTGCGCGGCTCGACCAGGCGATTGACGGCGATCATGGCGGCGATGGCCGGCAAGGGGACGCTGGTGCGGAAGCGGCCGACGAGTCGTTCGAGCAGGCGATCCAGGCCGAGCAGTTGCCAGGCGCGCAGGCCGACGTACACATCGCCGAGGCGGCGCGGGTTGGTCCAGGCGATGGAGTCGGGATCCACGGTGACGCTGCGGACCGGACCTTGCGGCGGCGGCGGCGTGTAGCCGACTTCCTCCATGAGCAGCGGCAACCAGGCCGGATCGGGAAGCCGCTCGGCGACGCGCAGCCAATCGGGCGGCCGCAGGTTATCAAGACGACCGAGGTAGCAAATGGTGCGTTGCCGAACCCGGCCCTCGCTGCGCACGGTTTCGACGAGGGAGTAATAGGTGTAGGTTCGCCCCTGACGTTTTTGGGTGAGTCTGCGAATGAACACGGTGGCCCTCCGTTGCTGGTGCGGACAATTTACGATGGAAGGGGCCGCTGCCAAGGGGAGAGGGATGGTTTCTACACTACAGGGGTTTTCGGAAAACGCGCGTTGTCAAATAAGGACTTAGGGCGAAAAAGTGGCTGTTCTGAGGTTTGAAGTGTTAAACATGGGTTAGGACTGCTGAGAGTTTGTGAAAAAATCTCTCGCAAAGTCGCAAAGACGCCAAGCAACAAGAAAGATAGCCATGAATTCTTGGGTATTCTTGGCGCCTTTGCGACTTTGCGAGAGACGGTTTTGATTTTTTCACATGCTCTGAGTGGACAAGTTGCAGCTTCGACCAGACAGCAACACGCTGCCCAAGCGTCGTCATCTTCAGAATCGGCAAGAAAACCAACAGAATCAAGGCAACAGTGAGGCACATCAGTATCCGGTATCGAGAACTCTGGATTGACCCGATGCTGAAAGCCACCCAACCAACGCCGACGAGAATCCATGGCGCCAGAAACGGCATCACTCCAGGTGAGTACGTCCTGACTCCATTCGGCAAGCTCTCGTGCACTGGCCTCATCGGGTAGTTGAAGTAGGCTACGCCGATCCATACCGCGCTAATCAAGATCAACAGAAAGGCAAGGCCTCGCAGATTTTCGCCGGAAAACATAGATCACCTCGCCGGTTTTCGTAACGATTGCATTGGCGTCCTCACGACTCGATTGCTCGCCTTCTTAAAAACACATCGCTCGGGAAGTCACGTCGCGTCCGGCGGCTGGCGCCTTTCATGAGCTTCGATCGCGCGTTCGCCCGAACCTGCCTACGCCACCGCGTACTCCGTATGCTGCCGCATCTCCGGCGCCTGGAAGGCCAGCACAATCTCGGACTTCGGCACGCCGGCTTCGACCAGTTCCGGCGCTATGCCGTGCTCGGTGTTGTCGGTCTGAATCCAGAGTTTTCCGTTGATGACGTCGATGTGGACGAGCACGTCGTCGATCCGTTCATCCTCGTCCCACCCGACGGTGATCAAGACGAAGCGACCGCGCGACCGGTCAAAAATCGCTTCGCACGTCAAATCCCCGTGGGCATAGGGAATCCTGGTGTATGGATCGAGGACTTTTTCAATGATCTCGGGAGAGTTCATGTGAGCCATCGTACAACCTGCTTGCTACCGGAGTGTCACGCAACCGCATAGCCGGTATGTTGCCGGACCTCAGGGATGCGAAAGCCGAGCACGATGTGGTCGGTGGGTATGCCGGCATCGCGTAGTTCGTTCGCCAGGCCTTCCTCCGTGCGGTCGTGCTGCACCCACGCCTTGCCGCCGATCAAGTCGATATGCGCCAGGACGCCGTAGATGCGCTCCTGTTTGCCCCAGCCGACGGTGACCACAAGGTAGTGGTCGCGTACGCGGTCGAAAACGGTCTCGTATTGCGCTCCGTTTGCCGACGCGCTGGAGTATTGCGAAAGCGTCTGTTCGATGATGTCGCGGTAGTGATTCAGGGTATCCATCGAGTGATAACCTCCTCAACGGGGTCGAAAATGATCGCCCGCACCAGATTCGATTCTACCAGAAGTTGCCCCAGCGGTTCTTTGAAGATCGCGGCCACGTCGAAGGGAATCGCCAGCAGCAATTCCCGATCAGGCTCGCGCCTCGCCAGGACCGCACGATACAGCACAAACTGTCCGAGCGCCCGCTCCAAATCCGTCATGAATGACTTGCCGAGGAAACTCTTCACTTCCACGGCAATACGACGATTCGAGCGCTGCGCCGCAAGCAACTGCTCTGCCGCGAAATCAACGTACATGACGTTTTCGCCCCAGGTCATTGGGAACGGATCGTCCGTAATCGACCAACCATCTTTGACCAGTGCATTCCGTGCTGCGTCATGGTACGTGTCCTTGGCCGGCATTTGGCAACCTCGCGGATTGGTTCCAATCTAGCCGCATCGTCGCCGCGTTGCAAGTCAACAAAAACGCCCGGCTGGCGAACCAGGCCGGGCGCTGATGATTTCTGTCGTTGCAGGAGTCGCATTCCTCTCGCGGAGCGAGAGGGCTACATTGGCGAGAGGGCCTAATACATGTCCTCGCCACCGCCCCCGCCGCCCTTCTTCTTCTCATCCTTCGGCAAATCCGCCACCAGGGCATCGCTGGTCAGCAGCAGCGTCGCCACGCTGGCGGCGTTCTGCAGGGCGCTGCGGACCACCTTGGTCGGGTCGATGATGCCTTCCTTGACCAGGTCGCAGTATTTGCCCAGGCGGGCGTCGATCATTCAGCATCCAGCAACTCCGTCCAGCTTGCCGCCGTCAGCAACCGGTCCGACAACCGTTCGAGGCGATCGAGGTCCTCGGTGCCCTCCAGCGCCCTGGCAACGGCGGCGGTGGGCCTGCCGAATTTCCTTTTGCCATGGCGAAGAATAAGCTTGCGGGCTTCCTTGATCTGACCTTCTTCCACGATAGCCTGATACGTTGTCGATTCTTTCACGGCCTGCACTCCTTCAAAAACTCTTTTGGGGCCAAGGCCCGCGCCGTCACGACGCCTTCCGCCGTCCGCGCTTGCCGCGCTTGCCGTTTGCTTTGCCATTCCTCTTGGCCGCCTTTTCGTACGCGTCAATCTCGGACTTCAGTTCGGCGATCTGATCGACATAGGCTTCGGAAAAAACCGCGAAGTTCCGCTCGTTGGTAATTTCGCTGCGCAACGAGGCGAGAGCCCGCTCGGCGCGTCCAAGCTGTTGGCGAACGACTTCCAATTGTTCGTCATTGCAGACCATTGGGTTACACCGCCGCCGGTGCCGCAAGGATTTTCTTTGTGACTTTGGGATCCAATTCGACAAGCACGAATCTGGACTCCGGGTACAAATAGTCTTCTCCCGATTCGTCGACGACGCGCACGAAGTCTACTTCCGCGGCCTTTTCATCGGGAAGCAAGCGGTACAGCTTCCAGATTTCGAGGTCGTCGCAGCCGTCGTTGGCTATGCAGACGGCGAAACGGTTCTTGGCGTTTTTCTTGGCCATAAGAGTCTAATCCAAAAAGCGTTTGATCTTCATCTTCCGCTTGCCGATGCCGTGGGCCTCGTACCAGTGGATTTCGGCCTGGCGAACGTCGCCGCTGGGGAGCCGGACGAATGCAGAGGCTTTCAGCTTTCGCCAGCGTTTGCCGCCGTATTTCTCCTTGAGCTGGGCCAACTCGCGGATCGAGAGATTGACGGCGATGACTTCAATCTCAGCCAGCGCGCCGATGATTTCGAAGTCCATGATGACACTTTAGCGAGGTTTAGCGCATGTCGCAAGCCAAACAAAAACGCCCGGCTGCGATGAGCCGGGCGTTTGTTGGATTTCGTTGGTCGCGGGTGCGGCTAACTTCTCGCGCAGCGAGAGGGCTAAATTAATACATGTCTTCGCCGCCGCCCCCGCCGCCCTTCTTCTTCTCATCCTTCGGCAAATCCGCCACCAGGGCGTCGCTGGTCAGCAGCAGGGTCGCCACGCTGGCGGCGTTCTGCAACGCGCTGCGGACCACCTTGGTCGGGTCGATGATGCCTTCCTTGACCAGGTCGCAGTATTTGCCCAGGCGGGCGTCGAAGCCGTAGTTGAGGTTGTCGTTCTCCATGATCTTGTTGGCGACGACTTCGCCGTTCTCGCCGGCGTTGGCGACGATCTGGATCAGGGGCGAGCGGCAGGCGCGGACGATGATGTGGTAGCCGGCCTCTTCGTCGGGGGTGAGGCCCTTCGGTTTCAGGCCGGCCGCGGCGCGGAGCAAGGCGACGCCGCCGCCGGGGAGGATGCCTTCCTGGTTGGCGGCGCGGGTGGCGTGCATGGCGTCTTCGACGCGCATCTTCTTTTCCTTCATTTCGCTCTCGGTGGCGGCGCCGACCAGGATCTTGGCCACGCCGCCCGACAGCTTCGCGATCCGCTCGGACAGCTTTTCCTTGTCGTAGTCGCTGGTCGATTTCTCCAGCTCCTTCTGGATCATGGCGGCGCGGCCCTGGATGGCGTCGCGCTTGCCGGCGCCTTCGATGATCACGCTGTTGTCCTTGTCGATCTTGATCTTCTTGGCCCGGCCCAGGTCCTTCAGGGTGATGTTTTCGAGCTGGATGCCGAGGTCCTCGAAGATGGCCCGGCCGCCGGTGAGGATGGCGAGGTCCTCGAGCATGGCCTTGCGGCGATCGCCGTAGCCGGGTGCCTTGACCGCACAGCATTTGAAGGTGCCGCGCAGCTTGTTGATGACCAGGGTGGCGAGGGCTTCGCCTTCGACTTCTTCGCAGATGATGAAGATCGGCTTGCCCTGCTGCAGAACCTTTTCGAGGACGGGGACGAGGTCCTTGTTGGTGGTGATCTTCTTTTCATAGATGAGGATGTATACGTCTTCGAGTTCGCATTCCATCTTTTGCGGGTCGGTGACGAAGTACGGCGACAGGTAGCCGCGGTCGAACTGCATGCCTTCGACGAACTCGTGCGTGGTCTGAATGGTCTTGCCGTCCTCGACGGTGATGACGCCGTCCTTGCCGACCTTGTCCATGGCTTCGGCGATGATGCGGCCGATTTCCTCGTCGTTGTTGGCGGCGATGGCGGCGACGTTTTCGATGTCCTTCTTGCCCTTGACCGGGATCGACAGCTTCTGGACCTTGGCGACGATGTCCTCGACGGCCTGGTCCATGCCGCGCTTCATGAGCATCGGGTTGACGCCGCTGACGACGGCGCGGAGGCCTTCGTTATAGATGGCTTCGGCGAGGACGGTGGCGGTGGTGGTGCCGTCGCCGGCCACGTCGCTGGTCTTGGAGGCGACTTCCTTGACCATCTGGGCGCCCATGTTCTCGTAATGGTCTTCCAGCTCGATTTCCTTGGCCACGGTGACGCCGTCCTTGGTGATGGTCGGCGAGCCGAAGGATTTTTGAAGGATGACGTTACGGCCTTTGGGGCCGAGGGTCACCTTGACGGCGCGGGCGAGCTTGGCGATGCCCTTGCGCATGGCTTCGCGGGCGTCTTGTTCGAAGGCGATTTGCTTAGCGGCCATTCTTCAATCTCCTGATGGATGTTGGTTTCGATTTACCACGGATTTCACGGATAACACTGATGGATTTCCTGGTCATTCTGCCTCGGTCAGCACCATGTTCGGATCGCGCGGATAGAGTCGTTCCTTTCGTGCATCGATCAGGAAATCCAGTTCCTCCAGCACGATGGCGCCAATGAGCACGGTATCACGCCTTGGCTCGAGCGAAGCACTGAAGATCCCATGGCGGCCCATGAGCTCCACGTAAACGCCCTCGACCGTGTCCCGTGTTGCGGAGCGCCTATTGGCGTACGTGACCTTAACTTTGCCCGTTGGCGCCAAGCCGAGTTTCTTGGCGACCGCTTCCGGTAGAACCAGACGAGTGGCCCCGGAATCAACCCAGCCTTGGATCTTGAGCCGGCGTACTTTTTCAGGTTTCAAGTTCCCCCGCCGCGCAGCAGCCATGTCCTCGAAGTTCGCAAGCTCGACCTCGACACTAAACCTGCCCACGCCGATGTCCCCTTCAGTGATCATGTCAGCCCTCCCAGGTCACTCCCAGGAATTCTATTCATCAATCACCGCGAGGATATCTTCCTCGCGCATGAGCAGGATTTCGTCGCCGCGGGCCTCTTTGTATTCGTCGCCGGCCCAGCTCGTGAACAGGACGGTGTCGCCCACGTTGACTTGCAGGCCGCGGCGGGTGCCGTCCTTGAGCATCTTGCCGGAGCCGACCGCGAGAACTTTTCCCTTCTGCGGCTTGTTCTTGGCGGTGTCAGGCAGAACGATGCCGCCGGCGGTGCGTTCTTCCGCGTCATGGCGGCGAACAACGATGCGATCAGCCAGAGGCCTAACCTTCATGGTGTTGTCTCCTAAATGCCTTGTGGTGCGGGCGTCTCGCCTGCACCGATGCAGGCGAGACGCCCGCACCACAATCCCAGCCGATGGGCAGGGAATCAGACGGAGGATGCGGTGAAGATAGCAAGTCTTGTGCCCGGTGATCGCGATTGCGATAACTTGTTGTGGGGATACTTGTTGCGACAAATTGCTTCGGACAGAAATTGTGCTTCGGCTGCCAAATGGATGACGTAGGGTTTGCATGGCTGTCGGAATGGCAGGAGAAATTGAGTTCGCGCGCCGCGTTTCAGGGCGCCCCCAGGGGGGGTGAAATGAAACGCGGCGCTGCAGCAGTTGGTCAACCCTGTGCATTCCTTTCAATCGCGGAACCCACAAAAACGTGCACAGCTCTTTCATTTTCGGACACCGCGCATATCATTGCATCAATTTGATTCGCATCCTTGGCACAGAGGGCTCGATCGTTGAAGAAAACGCTGCTCGCAATACTCATCGTCGCGACATTTTTCACGGCCCGGCAAACCGCCTGTGCTCAAGAACCTCGACCCCTTCGCTGGGCTGCCGATGCGGAAGGCGGCGCTCCTTACATTTTCAAGGCACCCAAGAACAACACGAAAATCGGCTTCGAAGTCGATCTCGCCCAAGCGCTCGAGCAGGAACTGGGCCGCAAGATCGAGTTCACGCAGTCCGATTACAAGAACCTTATCAACCATCTTAAGCTCGGCGATCGCGATTTCGTCATGAACGGCTGGGAAGTCACGCCCGATCGGCAGAAGGACGTGCTGTTCACTCGGCCCTATTACGCGTTCACGTTGCAGCTCGTCGTGCGCGACGATGAGAAACGATTCGACACGCTGCTTGGCTGCAAGAAGATCAAGGGCGTCGTCGGCACGTTGGAAGACACGGCGGCATCGCGGCTGCTCGAAAAGTGGGGCGTCAAGCATCGCATCTATGACGGGCAAGTGGAGCCGTACCAGGACCTCGACGACCATGTGCTCGACGCCGTCTTGCTCGATTTGCCGATCGCGATCTGGTACGCCCAGGAAAGTCCGGTGACGCCGAAGGCGCCGGAGTTCAAATTCGTGGACAACATCATCGGCCGCGGCCATTACGCCATCGCGGTGAGCAGAAATAATCCGGCATTGCGGGGCCAATTGGATGTAGCATTGGGGCGCGTGATCGAGAAGGGCGAAATGGCAAGGATTCTGTTCAAATGGAACATCTGGAACCCTTGGCAAGCCGAACTGTTGCCGTCAGGGGCTTTTTATGATGAAGCATTACTCAAGGGTGAACGGGAAACGGAGGATTCGGAGGAAGAGAGTTTCATCACGCTGCTGCTCGAAGGCGCAATGGAGACGGTCATGCTCACCGTTTACAGCTTCGCGCTGGCGGTGGCGCTGGGCTTGCTCATTGCGACGGCGCGGCTCTACGGTCCGCTGCCTGTGCGCTTGTTGGCGACCGTCTATATCGAGTTCTTCCGCGGCATTCCCGTGCTTTTGCTGCTCGCGTTCCTCTACTTCGGGCTGCCGGCCATCGCCAAGTCGTTCGGCTGGGACGCGATGGGTTTCAGCTTGAAGATGAACGCGGAAGTCGCGGCGATCCTGGGACTGGGGCTAAACTACGCCGCCTACGAAGCCGAGATTTACCGCGCCGGCATCAGCGCCATTCCGCTTGGACAGTGGGAGGCGGCCAGCTCGCTCGGGATGGGCGGCTTGCTGACGTTTCGCCGCATCATTTTGCCGCAAGCGTTTCGCATCATTCTGCCGCCGATGACGAACGATCTGGTCGCGCTGTTCAAGGACACGAGCGTGGTCAGCGTGATCGCGGTGGTGGAGTTGAGCAAGCAGTATCAGATTCTGACGAAATCGAGCAGCGAGAACCTGGTGACGATCGCGCTGGCGACGGCGGCATTGTATCTGATCATGTCGGTGCCGCTGGGGTTCTTGTCGCGCTACCTTGAGAAGCGTTGGGGGGTGGGATAACTTCGATGTACGACATCAGTGTCTCGAATGTCTGCAAGCGATTCGGCCCGCGCCAGGTGTTGAACGGCGTGAACGTGACGTTCACGACGGGCCAGACCGTGGCCATCCTCGGTCCGTCCGGCGGCGGCAAATCGACGTTGCTGCGCTGTCTCAACGGCTTGAACACCTTCGACGCCGGCGAAATCCGCATCGGCCCGCACGTGCTGCGTCCCGGCCCGACGCGTGCGCAGTCTGCCGTGGCGCCGATTCGCCGGGCGTTCGGCATGGTGTTTCAGGACTTTCAGCTTTTCCCGCATCGCAGCGTGCTCGACAACGTCACCGAAGCGCCGATTCGCGTACTCGGCCTGCCACGCGACCAGGCGGCACAGCGGGCGAAGTCGATTCTCGATCGCGTCGGCATGAGCGGCCATCTGCACGCGTATCCCGGCCAGCTCTCCGGCGGGCAGAAACAGCGGGTGGCCATCGCCCGCGCCCTGGCGATGGAACCGCGTGGGCTGTTGTGCGACGAAATTACCAGCTCTTTGGACCCCGAACTGAAACACGAGGTGCTGCGCGTGTTGGAGGATTTGAAGCGCGACGGCTTGACGCTGCTGCTGGTGACGCACGAGATCGGCTTCGCGCGTAAGGCGGCGGATCGCGTCGTGGTGCTGTGCGACGGCAAGATTCTGGAAGATGGCACCCCCGCCGACGTGCTCGACAATCCACGCACCGAGCGCATGAAAATGTTCCTGCAGCGCGTGCTGGGGTAATCTGCAAGAATCGCTTGCCGTTTCGCGCTCGCAGCAATGCGCCTCAGCTCGTGGGCGCTGCGCGGCGAACGCGAAACGGCAAGCCACACGCCATCTTTTTGCTGGAATCGATTGAGTCGGGACGGTCGATGACTTATCATGAACGAGATGGACGTTGTCTCAGAATTATCTCCTGACCTCGCCGCCAAGCGCGATCGATTGCTTGAAACCTTGCGCAGTCTGAAGCGCGTCGCCGTGGCGTTCTCAGGCGGCATCGACAGCACGGTGGTTGCCCAAGCTGCTAAGCTCGCGCTGGGCGAGCGCGCCATAGCCGTCACCGCGGACAGCCCGAGCGTGCCGCGCGCGGAAATCGCTGAAGCCCAGGCGTTAGCCGAACGCATCGGCATTCGTCATCAGTTGGTGAAGACTGACGAATTCAGCGATCCCGATTACGTCCGCAACGACGGCGCCCGCTGCTACTTCTGCAAGGATGAACTTTATGCGCGGATTGAGACACTGCTGCCGGAACTGGATGTAGAAATCATCTGCAGCGGCGCGAACCTCGACGATCAAGGCGACTATCGGCCCGGTTTGAAAGCGGCGGCGGAACATCGTGTGCGGCATCCGCTTCAAGAGGCGGGGTTCACGAAGGCCGACGTGCGGGCACTCGCGCAATACTGGGATCTGCCGACCTGGGACAAACCCGCGTCGCCGTGCTTGTCGAGCCGGTTGGCGCCGGGTGTGCAAGCGACGCCGGAACGGACCGCGCGTGTCGAACAAGCCGAGGTACTGCTGAAGGAACTTGGCTTGCGCGAATGTCGCGTTAGACTTCATGAAGGCGAGCTGGCGCGCATTGAGGTGCCGGACTCTGAAATCGCGCGATTGGCACAGCCGGCGCTGCGTGAACGATTGACGAAGCGGCTGAAAGAGCTTGGTTTTGCCTACATCGCCCTCGATCTGGAAGGCTTCCGGTCCGGCAGCTTGAACGCCATGGTCGATCTGGACAAGAAACGATTGTTCGCAACGGGAACCGCATCATGACCCCCCTCACTGCACCCAAGGCGCTCGATAATTTCTTTCTCGACGCGCGTTGCAAGATCCTCGAGGTGGCGGCAATCCTCGACCGCATCAATCGCGGCCAGGGCGCCAGCGGCGTCGACAGCGATCCGCGCCTGGACAAGATTCGCAAAGCCCTGGAAGTGCTGCACGACCAATCGGGCGGCCGGGCGGAGCGTATCCAGCAGATTTTTTCCTTGGAATACGACGCGAGTTGGGACAAGCCGAAGCCGCGGTATTGACAACATCGCCGCTTGCGGCTTAGCGAATCCGAAGGGATATCGGTTTCGTTGAACGAAACCTCCGGTAGTTGTCGGTTTTCTGTTCTTTGGTCCCGGCGCATCAGCACGTCCTTGTCTTGAGTTTCTCATACCACCGCGCGCGGCGGCGGCCACGGCACGCGGTCGGCGTCTTGGTTTCGTCTCCCGTCTCTGCTCGTCGCCTTTGTTCCGGTCGCAGCGATTCTTCCGGTTGTGACGATTTGCGCCAGGGCCTTTCGTGGTCCATACTTGCCGCAGCTGCCAGCGCCGATCCTTACCACCGGAGACTGCTGTGACACCCCTGCGTCAACGTTTCATCCAAGACCTGCAACTGCGCAACCGCTCGCCCAAGACCGTCCAGGCTTACGTCTTTCATGTCCGCAATTTCGCGCGTTTCTTCAACCAGTCGCCCGACCAGCTCGGCGGCGAACAGGTTCATCGTTATCTTCTGCATCTTCTGCACGAGAAAAAGGCGTCGTGGCCGCATTACAACCAGGCTGTCAGTGCGTTGCGGTTCTTCTACACGGTAACCTGTCCGAGTGACACCGTGGTGACACGGCTGCCCTACGGCAAGCGGCCCAAGCGGCTGCCGCAAGTGCGTTCGCGTGAGGAAGTAGCCCGGCTCTTGGGCGGCGTGCGTAATCCCACGATCGCCATGGTGCTGCGGACGATCTACGCCACGGGCATGCGTCTGGGCGAGACGTTGGCATTGACGCCGGCACATATCGACAGCCGGCAAATGGTGCTGCGCGTGGTGGGCAAGGGGGACAAGGAGCGTGTCATCCCCCTGTCGGCACTGCTCTTGAACGAGTTGCGAATTTATTGGCGGAAGGTGAGGCCGGAGCGATGGCTGTTCCCTGGGAAGCGCAAGGATCGGGTGCTGCACTCCTCGGCGGTGCAGCGTTGTTGCCAGCGGGTGTGCCGGGAGCAGGGCTTGGCGCGTCTGACGCCACACACGCTGCGCCATTGTTATGCGACGCACTTGCTCGAAGCGGGCACGGACACGCGGACGATCCAGGCGTTGTTGGGTCATCATCGGGTGGGAACGACGGCGATTTACACGCACGTGACCATGACGGGGTTGCGGCAGGTGGTCAGTCCCCTGGAGACGTTGCCGACGCTGGATGCCGCGCCGGCCGTGCCGACAGCGACGGCGCGCAGCGTCCCGGTCCCGCCAGTGACAGGTGGCTGGGCCCCGGGCCCATTCGGGGG